>ENA-ORTQ01001610-ORTQ01001610.1-human-gut-metagenome-genome-assembly--contig:-NODE-1610-length-23200-cov-11.671808_pt1 | contig 23200 bp, 18 predicted proteins | sample MGYA00241912_ERZ509188 | MGnify/ENA primary metagenome ERZ509188 (study PRJEB26280, sample SAMEA2338849) | human gut metagenome | biome: human gut; feature: human-associated habitat; material: faeces...
TCTCCGCACTGGACAACTTCATCTCCATCAACAATGCGGTGGACATCGACCTGTTCGGCCAGGTGAATGCGGAGAGCGCCGGCGTCAAGCACATTTCCGGTGCAGGCGGCCAGCTGGACTTCGTGCTGGGCGCATACCTTTCCAAGGGTGGCAAGAGCTTCATCTGCCTGTCTTCTACCTTCTTTAATAAGAAGACCGGTCAGCTCGAGAGCCGCATCCGTCCCACGCTGGAAAACGGCAGCATCATCACCGATACCCGCGCCAATCTGCATTACCTCTGCACCGAATACGGCTGCGTCAACCTTAAGGGTCTGACCACCTGGGAGAAGGCCGAAGCCCTCATCAATGTGGCACACCCCGACTTCCGCGAGGAGCTTATCAAAGAGGCCGAGAAGATGCACATCTGGCGCCGCAGCAACAAAATCTAAACATCGCCGTACCGGCTCCTGCCGTCTGCGGCAGGAATGGAGTCACACATGATGGACAAAAAACCGCACATCAAGCCCTATATCTACGGAATGCTCGCGGGCTTTGGTGCGATAAGTCTAAGCATCCTGTTCTTCTTCTTCATCTACCGCTTCGACGGGTTCGGCGACGCGGTCTCCAAGGTGACCGGCATCCTGATGCCCTTCATCTATGGTGCCGTCATTGCCTATCTGCTCAAGCCGGTGTGCAACACCATTGAGGGCTTTCTGCACCGTATCTTCCCCGAAAAGCTCCACAGCATGGCCAATATGCTTGCCATTGCGGCGACGCTGCTGTTCGGTGTGCTGGTGGTCTACGCCCTCGTGATGATGGTGGTGCCGCAGCTCATCACAAGCGTCACCTCCCTCTACTACACCGCGCAGACCAGCATTACCCGGTTCATGCGGTGGGTGAACACACAGGAAGTCTTCTTGGATAATGAGACACTGATGGGTTATTTCAACGATGCCTACGATGCCATTGCTGACAATCTGACCACTCTGCGCACCACCCTGCTCCCCTCGCTGCAGAATATACAAGGCATCCTGAGCGGTGTGGGCGTCGGCGTCATGAATGTGGTGACCTGGTTCAAGAACCTGCTCATCGGCCTTATCGTCGCTGTTTACCTGCTGGCCAGCCGCAAAAAGTTCGCCAAACAGGCCAAAATGATCCTCTACAGCGTCGTTAAGCCCCACTGGGCGCAGCTCATCCAGGAGGAAGTCCTCTACGCAGACAAGATGTTCGGCGGCTTCATCAACGGCAAGATCATGGACTCCGCCATCATTGGTGTGCTCTGCTACTTTGCCTGCATCATCTTCAAGTTTCCGAGCGCGCTGCTGGTGTCGGTCATCATCGGCGTCACCAACGTCATCCCCTTCTTCGGCCCCTTCATCGGTGCCGTGCCTGCAACGCTGCTCATCCTCATCCAGAGCCCCATCAAGGCCATCTGGTTCGTGCTCTTCGTGCTGGTGCTCCAGCAGCTGGACGGCAATGTCATCGGCCCGAAGATCCTGGGCAACACCACCGGCCTTTCGAGCTTCTGGGTGCTCTTCTCCATCCTGCTGTTCGGCGGTCTGTGGGGCTTCGTGGGCATGATCGTGGGCGTGCCGCTGTTCGCCGTCATCTATGACGTCATCAAGAAGCTGGTCTTCCACGGCCTGCGCCGCAACGGCCAGCTCGACCAGATGACCGTCTACCACGACGAGTTCGGCGATCCCGGCGACCCGGCTCCCGCGCCTGTAGAAGATGAAGGAACGGAAACCGAAATCGTCATTGATTCCGGCGAAGAATAAAATAACAAGATAAAGCCCCCATCCTCCCGGCTGCCTCAGCCGGTGAAGATGGGGGCTTTTCTGCGCATTTTTATGTTTGAAAGACCGATAAAGTCATTTCGCGTGAGCAGTGGAATGCGCCGGTTCCCAGTCCTTGTAATTCTCGTACCGGCTCTCCCTGAGGGTGACGTGCGACCAGATCTCGTCGGCTACAGGCTGCCAGTCGGCAGCATATGCACCGCATTTGTCGCAGAGGTGGTCTACGCTCTCGGGCGACTGCAAGTCGGTGCTGTGAGCACCGGTGTCATGCACCATCTGGCGCAGAAGCTCGGGGTTTTCCAGCATCGGGCAGGGACGCAGATGGTTTTTATTGAAGGGCTGGCCGTTGTGGTAAGCCATGAAGAGCGGGCTGCGGAGAATATCGAGGATGCTGCTGTCGTGGATGTTGGCGTTGGAATAGTGGATAAAGACGCACGGCTCTGCATCGCCCGCCGAATTGATATGAAAATAGTTGCGTCCGCCCGCAATGCATCCGCCCACAAACTCGCCATCGTTCTGGAAGTCCATCGGATAAAACGGAATATCGCTTTTTTCTGAGCGGAGATACCGGATGCGCTCGATCATGTACTTGCGCTGAGCAGGCGTGGGCATCAGCTCCGGCGCAGCCTCGTTGCCTACCGGCATATAGTGGAAGTAGAACCCGAAGTGCGCACCCTTGTCGCAGAGCATCCGCATAAAGAGGTCGCTGGTGACGGCTTCGAGATTGTCTCTGGTATAGCAGATGGAGGTGCCAAAAAGGATCCCGTGGGCCTTGAGCAAGTCCATCGCATTCATGACAGCGGCATAGTGGCCGTCGCCCCGCCGGGCATCATTGGTAGAGGGAGTTCCCTCGATCGAGAGCATGAAGGCGATATTGCCCAGTTTTACGACCTCTTCGCAGAACGGCTCATCGATGAGGGTAGAGTTCGTGTAGATCGCAAACTGCACATCGTTGTGCTTTTTTGCCAGACGGAGAATATCCGCCTTCCGCACCAGAGGCTCGCCGCCGGTGAGCATATAGAGATAGACCCCCAGCTCCTTGCCCTCGGTGATAATTTTGTCCATATCCTCAAAGCTGAGGTTGTTTTTGTGGCCGTACTCGCCCGCCCAGCATCCCACGCAGTGCATATTGCAAGCCGAAGTGGGGTCGAACAGGATCAGCCACGGAATGTTGCAGTGGTACTTTGTGCGATTCTCGCGGATGGTCTTTGTCCCCCGGAAGAACGCCTCATAGCCAAGGTTGAGCGCCGTGGTGCGTGCCACGCTGGGCGCGGTCTGGTCGAGCACACAGTTGATGAGCTTCGACCACTTGCTGTCAGCATCGGTCAGCACTGCGCGGGCGTGCTCATACGTCTCCTCGCTGAACGAGTCGCCATAGAACTGCTTGGCGACGTCCACCATCTCGGCAAACGCCTTCTGACGGTCTTTTCTGACATGAGCCAGTGCCACATCCACCATCGTTCCGACAGCGGTACGCTGTACCTTATGGCTCAACGGCTCCAACGCGATACTCATAAAAGTCTGCCTCCTTGTGCGGGTCTTTGCCAGCCCTTTGTTTTGACAATACTTTAACATTTTTCCGACAAAGGTTCTATAAACAACAAAAGCAGGGTGATAGTTTTTCTATCATCCTGCTCTGCTTGTTCAAATTTTTATCAGTCGTCGATTTTTGATGCTCTGCCGTCGGTGCTGAAGCGCAGCAGCGCCCGCTTCAGATCCCCCTGCATCATGGTGTTGAGCCGTTCGGCCATGATGGCCGGTTCGGTCTTCATATCGCGGCGTATCCATTCCAGCACCATGCCCACAAAGCCATACTTATAAAAATCAATGATGAACTGCTTGTCCTCTTCCTGCACCGGGATGTTTTCACGCTCTACAAACATCCGCAGCAGAGGGTCAAGCATTTTATAGAGATACTGCTCCACCTGTTCCCGGCTGATGGAGCGGTAGACATTCAGCACCAGCACCCGGTTGGCCTGCACCTTTTCCAGCATATCGCGGAAGGCGTCGCTCCACGTCTCATAGTCCTGATGGCCTTCCAGTGCCTCTGTGGCATCCTCCACCAGGATCCAGTCCACCAAATCGTAAATATCCTTGAAATGGTAGTAAAAGGTCATGCGGTTCACACCGCAGTCCTCGGTAATGTCGTTTATCGTTATCTTATTCAGCGGCTTGCGGAGCAGCAGCTTTTTGAGCGATGCTTCCAGCGCGCGTTTTGTCGTCTGTGCCACGAGAATGCCCATCCTTTCGCGTTTGCCCCGTTCTGTGCGGAGTTTTCCAACTTCTATCTATTATGATACCTCATCTGCCCGTGCAGGTGCAAGCACCTTTTTCGACTTTTTCATGAACTTTTTATGTTTTCTTAAGATTTGGACAGCAAAAAAGCCTGCTCCGCCGCAGCGCGTCTATTATGAGCTTTCCGAAAAGCTTTGACATTTTCCGGCTTTCCTCTTGATTTCTCCCCCGGCCCTGCTTACAATGGAGACACAGAGGGGGGCATCTCCCCTGTTCTTTTGATTGGGAAAGAGGTTTTTCTTATGCTGAATACCATCGGTTTCTTAGGCTGCGGCAACATGGGCGGAGCTATCGCCCGGGCCGTCTGCAAGGCGGCAGACCCGCAGAACGTCTGGCTGGCCAACCGCACCGCCGCCAAGGCAGAGGCTCTGGCCGCTGAACTGGGCTGCAACACCACCATCAACGACGAGGTGGCAGGCCGCTGCGACCTCATCTTCTTAGCCGTCAAGCCCCAGATGATGGAGGAGCTGCTGGCACCGCTCCGCTTCACGCTGGCCGAACGGCCCAGCCGCTTCGTGCTGTGCAGCATGGCAGCGGGCCTGTCCATCGCCCGCATTCAGGAGATGGCGGGCAGCGACTGCCCCGTCATCCGCATCATGCCCAACACGCCCGCTTCGGTGGGGGCCGGTATGATCCAGTACTGCACCTCCAACGTCACCGCCGAGGAAGAGGCCGAGTTCCTGAAATTGATGGCCCCCGCCGGGCGGCTGGATGCTGTGCCGGAAAGCCTCATCGACGCGGCCAGCTGCGTGTCCGGCTGCGGCCCGGCCTGGGTGTACCAGTTCATCGAGGCGCTGGCCGACGGCGGCGTGGCCTGCGGCCTGCCCCGTGCCAAGGCGCAGGAGTACGCCGCCCAGATGGTCCTGGGCAGCGCAAAGCTGGTGCTTGAGAGCGGCCAACACCCCGGCGCACTCAAGGACGCCGTGTGCAGCCCCGGCGGCAGCACCATCCAGGGCGTGCGGGTGCTGGAAGAAAAGGGCCTGCGGGGCGCGGTGATGGACGCCGTCATCGCCTCCTACAACAAGACCAAAGAGATGGGGAAGGGTTGATCTATGCGCATCGTAGTCAAAGTCGGCACCTCCACACTGGCCCACTCCACCGGACGGCTGAACATCCGCCACACCGAAGAGCTGGTGAAAGTGCTCAGCGATTTGAAGAACGCCGGGCATGAGGTCATCCTCGTGTCGTCGGGTGCTATCGGCATGGGTGTGGGCAAGCTGTCGCTTTCCGCCCGCCCTACCGATATGTCCTCCAAGCAGGCTTGTGCCGCCGTGGGTCAGTGTGAGCTGATGTACACCTACGATCGGCTGTTCAGCGCCTACGACCACACGGTGGCGCAGATTTTGCTCACCGGCGTGGACATCGAGCACGCCAGCCGCCGTGAGAACATCCAGAACACCCTCACCCGTCTGCTGGAGCTGGGCGCACTGCCCATCATCAACGAGAACGACACCGTCGCCACCGACGAGATCACCTCCATCGGCGACAATGACACCCTCGCCGCCATCGTCACCTGCTGCATCAAAGCCGATCTGCTGGTGCTGCTGAGCGACATCGACGGCCTCTACACTGCCAACCCCCACACCCACCCGGACGCAAAGCTCATCCCGCTGGTGGAGGACATCACGCCCGAGGTGATGGCGCTGGCCGACGGAGCCGGTTCGGCGCTGGGCACCGGCGGAATGTCCACCAAACTCCGGGCCGCCCGGATGGTGACCTCCAGCGGAGCTGACATGGTCATCGCGAACGGCGCCCACCCCGAGCTGCTCTATGACATCGCCGAGGGCCGTGCCGCAGGCACCCGCTTTGCGGCCCACAGACAGGAGGCATAACATGACCACACAGGAAATTCTGGAAGCCGCCCTCGGGGCCAAGACTGCCGTTGCCCTTTCGGACAGCGGCACCCGTGATTCTGCCCTTCTCGGGATGGCTGATGCCCTCTGCGCCCCTGAGTCCATGGACGCCATCCTCGCCGCCAACGCCGAGGACATGGCCGCCGCCAAGGGCCGCATCAGCGACGTCATGCTGGACCGCCTCGCCCTGACGCCCCAACGCATCGAGGCCATGGCCAAGGGCATCCGGGACGTTGCCGCCCTGCCTGACCCGGTGGGCCGGGTGCTGAGCCGCATCGAGCGTCCCAATGGCCTCGTCATCGAGAAAACCGCCGTGCCAATGGGCGTCATCGCCATCATCTACGAGAGCCGCCCCAACGTCACCAGCGATGCTGCCGCCCTCGCCATCAAGAGCGGCAATGCCTGCATCCTCCGCTGCGGCAAAGAGGCGTGGCGCTCGGCCAACGCCATCGTTCAGGCCTTGCGGCAGGGTCTGCGGGCAAACGGTCTGCCTGAAACAGCAGTCTGCCTCATTGAGGACACCACCCATGCCTCGGCCAACGCCCTGATGACCGCCGTCGGCTATGTGGACCTGCTCATCCCGCGCGGCGGGGCCGGACTCATCCGTGCCTGTGTCGAGAACGCGAAAGTCCCCTGCATCCAGACCGGCACCGGCATCTGCCACATCTTCGTGGACGACACCGCCGACCAGACCAAGGCGCTGGACATCATCGAGAACGCCAAGGCCAGCCGCCCCAGCGTCTGCAACGCCGAGGAAGTCTGCCTCGTCCACAGCGCCATCGCCGCTGAGTTCCTGCCGAAGCTGGCCCAGCGCCTCGGCCCCGACCGCACCGCCAAGGGTCTGCACCCGGTGGAACTGCGGCTGGACGAGCGCACCGCCGCCCTCATCCCCGGTACCCCTGCCGGGCCGAAGGACTTCGACACGGAGTTCCTCGACTACATCCTTGCGGTGAAAGTCGTGGACAGCGTGGAGGAAGCCATCGCCCACATCGCGGCTCACTCCACCGGCCACAGCGAAGCCATCCTGACCCGGACTGACGCCCACGCTGCCCTCTTCACGGCGGCAGTGGACAGTGCCGCCGTCTACGTCAACTGCTCCACCCGCTTCACCGACGGCGGAGAGTTCGGCCTTGGCTGTGAGATGGGCATCTCCACCCAGAAGCTCCACGCCCGGGGACCCATGGGCCTCGGCGAGCTGTGCAGCTACAAGTACATCATCCACGGCAACGGCCAGACCCGGTAATTTTCGGGTTTTCCCGGGATGCATCACCCTTTCGGTAAAAATTTTCTCCACAGGCCGGGGTCAAATGCCCCGGCCTGTATTTTTGTTTCATCGAGATGGATTGTTTTTCTCTCAAGCACACTTTTGGCTGAAAAAGTTTTGCAAATACATCCGAGAATAATTCCTTGTATCCAAATTTTCTCCATTCTCCACAAAGCTATAGTCATACTTTTGCCATTTTATCTTGCAAAAATCACAACAAACCTCTTGACATACGGGCCTTCTGCGGGTTAAATTTAAAATGAGAGTGTGATTCGACACAATCGCACTGGTTTAGTCTGTTTATCGAGAATTGTTCTCCGCAAGACTTCAACTTTTCAGACCGTTTTACTGCGGAGAACACTCTTCCGAGCATATCCGCCCACTCACAACACTATACTTGGAATGAAGGAGAGAGCGTTATGACGATTGCTATTCTTGCACATGATTCCCGCAAAGAGCTGGCGCTGCAGTTCTGCACAGCTTATAGCGGCATCCTATCCCGCAACACAGTCATTGCCACCGGCACCACCGGTCGGATGCTGGCGCAGGCCACCGGCCTGCCCGTACACTGCTACCTCTCCGGGAAGCTGGGCGGCATCCAGCAGATCTCGGCCCGGGTGGCCTGCGACGAAGTAGACCTCGTGCTCTTCTTCCGCGACCCGCTCAAGGCCGAGAACGGCAGCAGCGAGCAGAACCTGCTGCGGCTGTGCGATATGCACAGCGTGCCGATCTCTACCAACATCGCCACCGCCGAAGTGCTGCTGCGCGGCCTCGACCAGGGCGACCTCGACTACCGTGAGGGCATCCACCCCGACATCGTGGAGCCGCTGCCCGTCCATCGGGCCGTGTGCTGAGCCTGTTTTTAAGACTTTTTCGCCATTTGTGGTTTTGTGTATAGAGGGTTTTCGACAAAGAAAGACACCGCAGAAGCTTTCACACTTCTGCGGTGTCTTTTTATCTTATGCGCTCAGGTACCACTGAGGGATGACTTATTCCAGACCGCCCATCTGCTTGATCGCCTTGATAGCGTAGGTCAGGGTGCGGCCCATAGCCACGCCTGCCATCAGGCAGGGATAGTTGTTGGCGAAGAAGGAGCCGGACATATCGCCGGTGACATACAGGCCGGGCATCGGCTTGTTGTCGTTGTCCAGAGCCTGACCCTTGTCGTTGATGGCGATGCCCTGCTCGGTGGTCAGCAGAGAGGCACCCAGCCAGCAGCCGTAGAAGGGAGCGGTGCGGATGGCGCTCAGGCGGTAAGCCGGCTTGCCGAAGTCCTCGTCGTTCTGCTTGTCGTACAGCTCGTTGTAGCGGTCAACAGTAGCAAGGAAGGTGTCCTTGGCCTCACCGGTGAAGCCCAGCTTGTCGGCCAGCTCTTCGATGGTGTCGGCCTTGAAGAAGACGCCCTCCTTCTCTGCATTGTCCATCTGCTTCTGGATATACTCTGCGCCGGCATTGCGGGTCTGGGCAGAGCAGCCGATGGTGTGGAAGCGCTTTGCGTCCTCCAGAATGTTTGCGTCGCAGATCTGTGCGTAGACACGGCCCGGCTGATGGGCAGCAGCATAGACGATGTCGTTGTAGGGGCTGCTCTCGTTGGCGAAGCGCTCACCGTTGCGGTTGACCTTCAGGAAAGGCTGAGTGCCGGGGTTGTACTGGCGGATGGGGCCGGGGAAGGCCTTGCCGCCGAAAGCGGAGTCGCTTGCCACATAGCCGCCGTCCACGCCGGGAGCCACGATGCCGCGGTCGAACAGCATGGGAGCAGCTTCCTTGTCGAGGTTTGCGCCGGCCCAGACAGCGGCACGGATGCCGTAGCCCTTATCGGCCGGAGAGTAGGAGCAGGCAGTGGTGACGGAGGTACCCAGCGGGTCCAGCTGCTCCATCATGTAGGGGTTGCCAGGGAAGCCGCCGCAGGCCAGCAGAACGCCCTTGTTGGCGTTGTAGCGGATGAAGTGGTCATCCTCGGTGCTCTGGGCGATGATGCCGGTGATGCGGCCAGTGGAGTCCTTCTCCAGCTTTGCCAGAGAGGTCTTGAAGTCCACATCGTAGCCCAGCTCACGGATGTAGTCCAGCAGCAGCTCGTTACGGGCTGCGCCGGAGCTGCGGTCATAGGTGTACTCGATCTCGGGGTACATATAGTCGGTGTTGTGCTCGGCATTCTCGGCAGGCCACTTAGCCTCATCGCCGTAGGTGTAGACCATCTTGACACCGTACTTGTCCTCCATGATGGAGCGGATGAACTCGATCATCTCACCGGACTCGTTGATCCAAGTCTTGACAACGCGCTGATCGCACTTGCCGGAAGCGTAGCGGGAGATCTCGCTCAGCAGCTTGGCACGGTCCATCTTGATGCCCTGTGCCTGTGCGCCGAAGCCGTCCACAGCGCCGACCCAGTGACGGGTATCCTGCACGTTGCCGTTCTGCTCGATGACGCGGAAGTTCAGGCCGTGAGCAGCAGCGTAAGCAGCTGCACCCATACCGCCGTTGCCAGCGCCGACGATGAGGATGTCGGTGTCCACGGTCTCGGTGATGGCAGCCTCGTCGATGTCAGGCTCCTTGCCCAGCCAATCGTTTTCGTCACCGGTGGGCAGCTGGACGGAGGTCACAGTAGCCTCGCCCTTGGCCTGAGCGTAACAGCTCTTGGCTGCCTTCATAACAGCGTCAGAAGTGATGGTGGAACCGGAAACGCCGTCGATCTCAGCAGAGCCTGCAGCCATCAGCTGCTCACGCAGCTGGTCGGCAGCAGCAGCGCCGTAAGAAGCGGTCTCGCCGGAGGTATCGACCACAACGTCGGTCACAGCGCTGTCGGAGAAGGTCATGGTGACCTTGACGGTAGAAGAGATGCCCTCAGCAGTACCCTCATAGGTGCCGGGGATGTAGGTACCGGCTGCACCGGAAGCAGCAGGTGCGGCGGTGGAAGAGCTGGCAGCATTGCAGGCAGCCAGAGCACCGGCAGTCACACCAGACATGGCAGCTGCGGCAGCGATCTTCAGAAAACCTTTACGGGAGATCTTGTTCATTTTGCGTGGTTCCTTTCTTCGTGTCTTTTTCTTCTTCTCTATTCTTTCTCATAGCTCCGTGCAGCGGCAGACCTTCTTGCACTGCCTCACACATCGTTCGATAATAATTTAACACAAATTCAAGGGTCTGTCTTTTAAGAATCCTTAAACTTTATAGCCATTTCTTAGTCAATTCTGGACATTCTCGTTAATTATTTGCTTAACAAGTCCAAAAAGAGCGCCGACCACTTAAGTTTCCTTAAGAAGTCGGCGCTCTCATCAAAACGATTCTTAAACCTTGCCGCCGTCCGGCTGGAAGACATAACCCTTGCCCCAGACATTTTTTAAGTAGACGGGCTTTGCCGGGTCGGGCTCTATCTTGCTGCGGAGGTTGTGGATATGTACCTGCACCGTCCGCACATCGCCGAGGCTTTCCTTGCCCCATATCTTCTGGTAGAGCTCGTTGGCTGTGAAGAAGGTGTTCGGGTAGCGGACGAAGAGGGTGAGGATGCGATATTCCATGTCGGCCAGATGGACGCTGCGGCCATCCTTCTCCACGCTGTGGCTGTTGGCATCCAGCGTGAAGGCCGCGCAGTGGTAGCCGTTGACGCTGGGCTCTGCGCCGTCCATCTGCACCCGGCGGATGTTGGCCATGATGCGGGCCAGCAGGATCTTGTTATTATAGGGCTTTGCCAGAAAGTCGTCGCCGCCCATTTCCAGCGCGCGGACGATGGTGTCGGTATCGTCCAGACAGGATGTGAAGATGATAGGGCAGTGGTGCCAGCTGCGCAGACGCTGGCAGAGGTCCACGCCGTTGGTGTCCGGGAGAAGGATGTCCATCAGGATGACATCGAACTTTTCCCGCGCATGGCTCAAAGCGTCGCCGCCCGTCTCTGCACAGACCACCTCAAAATTCTGCTGACTTTTCAGAAAATAGCATGTGGTGTCGCGGATCACGGGGTCATCTTCCACCAACAATACGCGGATCATCCTGTCAGCCCTCCCCTTTTTTCGCACGATTTGTTATACTATAGTATACCTTATTTTTTGCACATCTACAAGGGGAGGCATCGCCATGAAGCAAAAATGGCCCATTCTGATTTTCTCCGCCCTGCTTACGGCCTTTATCGTGCTGGCCGGTATCTGGGGCAACGCGCAGTTCGAGCATCTGCACAGCGGCAGTGTGCTCACAGCCCAGCACGCCGCCCAGGGTATCGCGCTGGACGGCTGGCGGCAGGAAGCCCCCGGCCAGTGGCACTTTACTTTCACGGTGGGGGAAGACATTCCGTCCCTCACCCTCTGCGTCACCAACACAGCGGTACCGCTGGCCCCTGAGAGCCTCACCAGCCTCGAGCGCTCAGGGGAGCTGTATGCACTGGACGTCACGCCCGGCGAGACGGTGGAGCTGGTGTTCACCTGCGGCCGCAGCCCCCAGACATGGCTGATGACTTCCGCCTTTGCCTCCCGGGCATTCCGCTTCCGCACCATGACTCAGCTCATCGCTCTGACGGCCTTTGTGACCATGGGGATGGTGCTGCTGGCACTCTACCACTATAAGCACCTGCCGGAGCTGGGGTACTTCCTGCTCTACCTCGTCATTATGAGCGTCTGGGCGCTGATGGTCTTCTTCTTCCCAGCCATCCGAAACCGTCTGCTCCAGCGCATCCTCCGCTCCTTCTTCTCCCTCACTGTGCTGGCCTCGGCACTGCTGGCGGCAGGGCTGCTGGGGGTAAAACTGCCCCGCTCCGGGCGGGGGCTCCTTGCGCTTGCCGCCGGATGCGTCGTCTTCTTTGCGCTGTCCATGAGCAGCTATCCCCCGCTGCGGGTCGGAATGCTGGTAGCGGGCATGTGCCTCTGCCTTTATTACTTAATGGCCGCCGTGAACGCAGACTATGAGGGTGCCGCTCTGATGCTCCTGCCCGGTGCTGTCACCACCGGCTTCCGGGTCTGGGCGCTGATGCCCGGGCTGGACAGCGTGCTTTTTGTGGAGTCTGTCCCCTTCTACCTGCTGCGTTGCGCCCGCCTCTACGACCTTCCCTTTGCCATCGGCTGCATGGTGTTCGTCTGCCGGAGGTTTGCTCTCCTCTTCGACCGCACCGAGCAGCTGGCCCGGGAGCTGGACGCCCGGGTGGCAGAGCGGACAAAAGAGCTGACCGCCGAGACCGAGGCCCGCAAGAGCATGATGCTCAACATTTTTCACGACCTTCGCAGCCCGCTCTTCGCCGTCAGCGGCGGGCTGGAAACACTGGAATCGGCCCCCGAGGCCCTTCCGGCCTTGCTTCCGGCTCTGCGTCAGCGCATTGAATTCCTGCGGAGGCTGACGGAAGACCTCTTCCTCGCGGCGAAGCTCGAGCAGAAGCAGATCCTGCTCAACGAAGACCGCGCCGCCCTCAACGAGGAAGCCGCCGCCGTCTGCGCCGCCTGCCGGAGCGAGGCCGACCAGAAGGGCGTCGAACTCCATGTCAGCGCCGACACGCCTCTGCCTGTCTGGGGCGACAGCGTGCGATTACAGCAAATTATCCAGAACCTTGTCACCAACGCCATCCACTATACTCCCGCCGGGGGCAGCATCCATGTGGACTGCCGCGCCGAGGGCGAAACGGCCTGCGTCAGCGTACAGGACACCGGCTGCGGCATCGCGCCGGAAGACCAGAGCGCTGTCTTTGACCGATACTTCCATACCACCGCTGACAAAAAGCACGACTCCACCGGCCTCGGCCTGACCATCGCGCAGGAGCTGGCCCACCTCCACCACGGCGAGATCACATTACAAAGTGAAGTCGGCAAGGGCAGCATTTTCACGCTGCGGCTCCCCTTACTTACAGACTGAGCGGGCAAGGCCGCTGATAAGATCTATCTCTCTATAGAGAAAGAGGACATCACGCAAAAAAATCGCATGATGTCCTCTTTCTTATCGCAATTTTCAAAAATAGTGCCGGTCAAAACTGCATCTTTGCGATATGCAGTTTGCGGCTGTTGCTTGTGCATTAAAAACGCAAACTGCTATATTTCAGCAGCTCCGTCAGCTTTGCCAGACGATGCACCGCCTCGTCCAGCACGTCGGTGCCGCGGGCAAAATGCATCCGGATGAGGTGGTTGACCGGCTCTTTGAAGAAGCTCGAACCAGGGACAGCCGCCACACCGATGTTCTTTATCATCCACTCACAGAATTCCAGGTCGGTCCAGCCCTTGAACTGGGGCAGGGAGAGGAAATCCGAAATGTCTATCATGACAAAATAAGTACCCTGCGGGACGTTGTGCTTGAGACCGATGGCATCCAGCCCGGCAAGGAAGTGGTCGCGCTTCTCGGTGTAAAGAGCGCGCAGACCTTCATAGTAGCTTGCGGGCATGGTCAGACCGGCGACGGCGGCCTCCTGCAGGGGTGCGGCTGCACCGACAGTCAGGAAATCATGCACCTTGCGGGCGCCCTCGATGACGTAGGCCGGGCCGATGAGGTAGCCCAGACGCCAGCCGGTGATGGAGTAGGTCTTGGAGAGGGAGTTGCAGGTGATGGTGTGCTCGAACATACCGGGCAGGCTGGCCATGCAGATGTGCTCTGCCGGGGCGTAGACGATGTGCTCGTACACCTCATCCGTCACCACAAAAGCGTCATACTTGATGGCAAGCCTGGCGATGGCTTCCAGCTCGTCGCGGCGGAAGACCTTGCCGCAGGGGTTGGAGGGGTTGCAGAGGATAAGCGCCTTGGCACCCTCGGCAAAGCCCTTCTCGATGAGGCTCAAATCGAACTCATACTCCGGCGGCACTAACGGGATGTAGATGGGTTCAGCCCCCGAGAGGATGGCGTCTGCGCCGTAGTTCTCGTAAAACGGCGAAAAGACCATCACCTTGTCGCCGGGGTTGCAGATGGTCATCATGGCGGCCATCATGGCCTCGGTGCCGCCGCAGGTGACGCAGATTTCCGTGTTGGGGTCCACCTCGTGGTGGAGCGCCGGGCTGGTCTTTTTCGCCAGCGCCTCCCGGAAGTTCTGCGCACCGAAGGTCACGGCGTACTGATGGGGGCCGTCGTGGGCGGCTTTGGCCAGCGCGTCGGTCAGCTCCTTCGGCGGGTCGAAATCAGGGAAGCCCTGCGACAGGTTGATGGAATCGTATTGGTTGTTGATGCGGGTCATCCGGCGGATGACGGAGTCGGTAAAGGTGCCGACGCGGTCGCTTAATCGTGGCATTTTTTGATCCTTTTCATCTTAGACTCCCCTCGAGAGGGGAGTTGTCACCGAAGGTGACTGAGAGGTTCAGTCCTTAAAATACGCATTCTGCACAGCCAGCAGGACGCCTGCGCGGCTGGCGGCGAAGTTCAGGCCGCCCTGCAGGTAGCAGGTATACGGCTCACGCAGCGGGCCGTCGCAGGAAAGCTCGATGGTGCTGCCCTGGGTAAAGCTGCCGCTGGCCATGATAACTTCGTCGGTGTAGCCCGGTTCCGGAGAAGGTTCCGGGGCGGCATAGCTGTCCACGGGGCTTGCGGCCTGAACTCCCCGGCAGAAGCCGATGAGGGCGTCCGCCGTACCAGCATCAAAGCAGGTGACGATGTCGTTGTGGGCCTCGCAGTAGCGAGGGATGGGCTTTTTGCCCACCAGTTCCAGCAGGCACTGGGCGTAGATGGCCGTCTTGATAGCCTCGCAGACCACGCCGGGGGCATAGTAGAAGCCCAGATACATATCGCGGGGCGTCTCGAGGGTGCAGCCCAGCTCCTTGCCGAGGCCGGGGGCGTTCAGGCGGTAGGCGCAGAGCTCCACGAGGTCTTTTCGGCCTGCGATATAGCCGCCGGTGGGGGCAATGCCGCCGCCGGGGTTCTTAATGAGGCTGCCCACCACGAGGTCGGCACCTGCCTGGCAGGGTTCTTCCTTCTGGGTGAACTCGCCGTAGCAGTTGTCCACAAAGATGATGATGTCGGGGTTGGCGGCACGTGCGGTGTCGGCGACCTTGCGGATGGTATCGAGGTCGAAGGCGTTGCGCTGCAGGTAGCCGCGGCTGCGCTGGATGTGGCAGACCTTCGCGCCCGGGGCTTTCTGGGCGATGAGCTCATAGTCCGGGGTAAAGTCGGCCTTCAGCGGGGCCTCGTCGTACTTGATGCCGTAATCCATCAGGGTTCCGGTGCCTTTGCCCTTGCCATCCAGACCGATGACGCCTTCCAGCGTGTCATACGGACGGCCCGTGGCAGCCAGCAGGGTATCGCCTGCCCGCAGCAGGCCAAAAAGAGCCACGGCCAGCGTGTGGGTGCCGCTCTGGAACTGGCTGCGCACCAGTGCATCTTCGGCGCCCATCACCTCGGCAAAGATCTGCTCGAGCTTGGCGCGGCCGGTGTCCCACAGGCCGTAGCCGGTGGTACCCAGCATATCGGTGGAGGACATCTGGGTGTCCGCAAAGGCTTTCAGCATCTTGAGCTGGTTGTAGTCGCGGATGTCCTCCATCTGCTTGAAGTAGGGCTGGCAGAGCTCGAGGGCTTTTTCATCCAGCGCCAGAACTTCGGGTTTATAATCGAAAAAGTGATTTAACATTGACATTATAATGAATCCTTAATTGTTATTGTACTTCATATCGTGCATACTCCCCCATCTTCTCAAAGCCCAGCCGGGTATAGAAATGTACCCGCTCGGGGCTGCACAGGAAGACAGGCATCCAGCCTTCGGCGGCGAGGGCATTCGCCATCTCGACGATGAGCCGCCCGCCGACGCCTTTGCCCCGTAGAGCTTCCACGGTCTCGCCGCAGGCCATGTATGCCTGACCATTTGCCAGCGCGTAGGCTCCCACAGTACAGATGATGTTTCCTTCCCGTTCCAGCGTCCAGACCCGGGCAAGGCCCCGGCTGCGCTTGGAGCAGAGCTCAGAGTAAAAGTCGTCCCGTTTTGAGGGCCTGTCAGAGAAGAGCATATCCGCTGCTTTTCCGGCGGCAGGTTCTGTGTTTTTGGCAAGACTCTGCCAGAGGGAAGCGTCCGCCTCAGGCAGCGGCAGCTGACGCCCCGGCGCAAGGCCGAAGACGCTGTGTGTCTTTGCCCGTTTCCAACCGGTGGGCGGCGGACACTCGGCTTCATCCAGCACCACGGCCTCACAGCCGCAGAAAGCCAGAAAGCCCGCCAGCTCCTCGGGGTTGGCGTGACCCGCCAGCCACGCGGTGCTGCCGCCGACATCCAGCGCCAGCGTCGGCCCGGCGAAAAAGCGGCCCGGCTGGCTCTTACCGAAGAGGGCGAACGCCAGCGGCATGGTCGCCCCGAGACAGAGCTTGCCCCGGCAGGCATTCAAAAAACGCTGCTTCTGGAGGGGCGTTTTGATTTGAGCGATCACTTCAGCGCGTTGACGATGCTCTTGAACTCGCGGCCACGCACTTCAAAGTTCGGGTAGAGGTCGAAAGAGGCGCTGGCCGGCGAGAGAATGATGATGTCACCGGGCTTTGCGCAGGCGCGGGCCAGCTCCACGGCGTGCTGCATATTGTCGGCGTGTTGGATGGGCAGCTCGGCCTCGTTGAAGTTCGGGTCTTCGCGCACGGCCTTCTCGATGCGGGGGCCGGTAGCACCCATCAGCACGAGGTTCTTGACATGAGCCGTGATCTCAGGGGCCAGCGGCTCGTAGGGGATGTGCTTGTCGTAGCCGCCTGCGATGAGGATGACCTTCTGGTCGAAGCTGCGCAGACCGGCGATAGTGCGGGTGGGGCTGGTGCCGATGGAGTCGTTATAATAAGTGACGCCGTCCAGCACGCGCACCGGCTCGATGCGGTGCTCCACGCCGGTGAAATTACTGCCCACCAGCTGGATGGCTTCCACAGGCACCTCGCCCCAGACGGCGGCGGCAGCGGCCAGCAGGTTCTCAATGTTGTGCAGGCCCCGCAGCTTCACGTCCTTCTGGGCGAGGAAGGGAGTCACGACGCCGTTCTCTGCCATGCAGAGCATCCCGTCCTCCCGCAGGAACGCGCCGTTGTCCGTCTCGTGCAGGCGGGTGAACCAGACCTGCTTGCCCTTGCAGTCCTTCTGCATGGAGCGGCTGATCTCGTTCTCATAGCCGAGGACAGCGCGGCAGGGCTGCTTCTGGTAGAGCAGGATGTTGCGCTTGGCGTCGATGTACTCCTGCATATCCTTGTGGTGGTCGAGGTGGTTGGGGGTCACGTTGGTGACGACGGCGATGTTGGGGCTCTGGTGCATACTGATGAGCTGGAAGCTGGACAGCTCCACCACGGCCACGTCGTCGGGGCTCACCTCGGGCAGCATGGGCAGCAGGGCTGCGCCGATGTTGCCGCCCAGATGCACCCTGCGGCCTGCGGCCTCGTAGAACTTGGAGATAAGGGTGGTGGTGGTAGTCTTGCCGTCAGAGCCGGTCACGGCCACGATCTCGCAGGGGCAGAACTGGAAGAACAGCTCCACCTCGCTGGTGACCATGGTGCCGGCGGCCATGGCGTCCTGCAAAGGCTTCTCGAAATAGCCCACGAAGCCCGGGGTGCGCATGATGATGTCCTGCCCCTTGAAACCGTCGAGGTAATTCTCGCCGAGGCTCAGATCGATGCCCAGCTCCTTGATGGTGGCGGCGTAGTCGCCGAAATCTTCCACGCTCTTTTTCTGGTCGCAGAGGGTGACGTGCGCACCCAGCTCCACGAACTCCTTGATGAGCGTCTTATGGCTGACGCCCGCGCCGATAAAGGCAACCTTTTTGCCCTTGATGAGGTTTGCAAGCTCCTGCTGTTCCTTCTGCATAAAAAAGGACCTCCTCTATAAATGTATATTACCATAGCACCCCCGCCGCACACAGCCGCAGGAGAAAATGCATTGCTGTCCCCCATTATAGACCATTTGTTTCCGATTGGCAACGGAAAAACACAAACCGTGGCTCAAAATGTCCACTCAAATCAACAAAATGTCGATTGTCTTTTCTGTCTGTTTCTGTTACACTTATAGCGATTTCGATTTTTGGCGCAGCATCAACAGCATTGCGCCGGCTCGACACCAGAATTTTCCTGCGCCTGTCCGGGTGCAGTTTTCGTATTTCTTATCACTTTCTGAGACAAACAGGGCCGCACCGGCCCGAAAGGATGCATCTCTTGAAACAGCTTCGCTTTGTCGCGGCCCTGCTGGCTGCGTTTTTCGTTCTGAGCCTGACCGCCTGCGGCTCCGGCTCCAACAGCTTTACCTGGTTCGTGGACTCCATCCCTGCGAACCTCGACCCGCAGGTGGCGTCCAGCGCCTCGGACATCATCGCCTGCGAGAACCTCTACAGCGGCCTCGTCCGCCGCACATCGGACGGCAGCCTCGCGCCGGAATTGTGTGAGCGGTGGGAGGTATCTGCCGACCGGCTCACCTATACATTCTATTTGAAGGACGGCTTGACTTATACCGCCTCGAAGGGAGATCCCTCCGACTACGCCATCACCGCTGAGGACTTCGTCTTCGCGTTCCAGCGGATGTTCCTCCCCGGCACCAACTCCCCCTACGCCGTGGAGTTCTCTGCCCTCGAGAACAGCGCCGCCGTTCTGGCCGGTCAGAAGCCCGCCAGCGCGCTGGGCGTCACCGCTGCGGAGCCGCTGAAACTGGTGTTCCGACTCTCCTCGCCCGACGAGACGTTCCTCTCCAAGCTGACGCTGCCCGGCGCGATGCCCTGCGACGAAGCGTTTTTTGACAGCACCCGAGGCACCTACGGTCTGACCAGCGCCTCCACCCTTTCCAGCGGACACTTTTACCTTTATAACTGGACGTCCAGCGGCCTTTTCCTCCGCCGGGCGGCTTCGGGGAGCCAAATCGACAGTCTGCGCCTCGTGGAGAACACCACGAGTTCCGGCCAGTCCGCCGAAGAGCTCATCAATAACGAAAAATGCACCGCCGCCCTCGACGACAGCGGCACCCCCACCTCGCTGCAGAGCGTGTCCTACTCCGACACCACATGGGCGCTGCTCTTCAACTGCGACTCCATCTTTGCTTCCACTGAGCTTCGGCAGGCACTGGGCAGTGCAGCCGCTTCGGCAGTGGAAGTCCCTGGCGGCGGGCTGTTCGCGGAGGCAAAGGGCCTCATCCCTGACGGCCTGACTGTGGACGGCATCGACTACCGGCAGACGGCGGGCGATGTCCGCCCGGTCTTCGGCGACCCCCGCGCACTTTACATCGCCGCCCGCGACGGCGGCGTCTCCCCCTCCGACTTTGGCCGCGTCTCCCTGCTGCTGCCCTCCGGCAGCGGCCTCAGTGACACCGCCGAGCTCATCAACAGCGCATGGCAGAAGGAGTTTTCGCTCTTCTTCTCGGTGGAAGAGGTGGAGCCGGAAGAGTTCCAGAAGCGGCTCGAAAACGGCAGCTACACCATCGCCCTCGCCCCCGTGCAGGCCGAGGGCGGCAGTGTCTACACCGCACTGGCCCAGTTCTCCCCCATCGGCGGCGGGCTGACCGGCTACAGCGACGCCCTTTACACCACTCAGCTCTCGGCCAGCGCCACAGCCACCGGCAGCACCCGCTGCTCTCTGCTGGCCGCCTGTGAGCGCCAGCTCCTCGAACAGGCTGTGGCCGTGCCGCTCTTCACCCAGCAGAAGCGGCTGCTGGTGGCCAACGGCATCGAGGGCCTCGTCTTCGACCCCTTCGGCCCGGTGCTGGATGTGACGTATGCCACCAAATCAAAATAAAAAGCATAAAAACAGAGAGGATAGTTCAGGAATGACTATCCTCTCTGTTTTTTGCTTTTTTACGTTAATACGAAGGTCAGCTCTGCGGTGGCGGCGCACTTGCCGTCCACATAGGCGGACGCTTTGCCGATGCCCACCGGGCCGCGCTGCTCGACCAGCTCACAGTGAAGGGTGAGCACATCGCCGGGGGTAACCTGCTTGCGGAAGCGGGCGTTCTTGATGCCGCCGAAGAGGGCCAGCTTGCCTTTGTTCTCAGGCAGGCTCAGGGCCGCGACAGCGCCGGTCTGGGCCAGTGCTTCGAGAATCAGGACGCCGGGCATGACCGGCTGGCCCGGGAAGTGGCCGCAGAAGAATTCTTCGTTGCGGGTGACGCACTTGCGGCCAATGGCCCACTGACCCGGCTCGTAGTCCAGAATGCGGTCCACGAGGGCGAAGGGATACCGGTGGGGCAGGATGGCCGCAATCTCCTCGCTGGTCAGGCTGTTTGCGTTTTCACGCACGGTGCGGGGTTCTGCCATCGCTCAGCCCTCCCACTTCTTGAAGGCCAGGCAGGCGTTGTGTCCGCCAAAGCCCAGGCTGTTGCTCAGAGCGTACTCCATCTTCATCTCACGGCCCACATTCGGCACATAGTCCAGATCGCACTCCGGGTCGGGCTGCTCGTAGTGGATGGTGGGCGGCGCGAACTGGTCGCGGAGGGCCAGTGCGGTGAACACGGCCTCGATGCCGCCTGCGCCGCCCAGCAGATGGCCGGTCATGCTCTTGGTGCTGACGACGGCGATGTCCTTGGCGTGGTCGCCGAAGACGGCGTGGATAGCGGCAGTCTCGCAGCTGTCGTTCATGTGGGTGCCGGTGCCGTGGGCGTTGATGTGGTCGATCTGCTCGGGGGCAATGCCGCCGTCCTTGAGGGTCAGCTTCATGCAGCCGATGGCACCTGCGCCGCCGGGTGCGGGAGCTGTGAAGTGATAGGCGTCGCAGTTGGCGCCGTAGCCCACGACTTCGGCATAGATGTGTGCGCCGCGGGCCTTGGCGTGCTCCAGCTCTTCCAGCACCAGCACACCGCTGCCCTCGCCCATCACAAAGCCGCCGCGCCGTGCGTCGAAGGGCAGGCTGGCCGCATCAGGATCCGTAGCAGTGGAGAGAGCCTTCATGCTGGTAAAGCCGCCGATGCCCAGCGGGCTGATGCAGCTCTCGGCACCGCCGCAGACCATGACCGGCTCGTAGCCGTCGCGGATGCGGTGGAAAGCATCGCCCACCGCGTTGGTGCCGCCTGCGCAGGCCGTCACCGGGCAGGTACACATTCCCTTGAGGCCGAAGCGGATGGCGATCTGTGCTGCCGCCATGTTGGCGATAGCCATGGGGACGAAGTAGGGGCTGACCTTCTCCATGCCCTTTTCCTCGCCGCGGCTGTGCTGCTCCTCGATGGTGGGCAGACCGCCGATGCCGCTGGACACGATGACGCCGATGTTCTCGGCCTCGGCTTCGCAGTCGATGCCGCTGTCCTGGATAGCCTCAGCGGCAGCGCCCAGCGCCAGCAGGGTGAAGCGGGCCATCTTGCGGGCTTCCTTTTTGTCCACGACGGTCTCGGGGTCGAAGCCCTTGACCTCGCCTGCCAGCTTGCACTTGAACTCGCTGGCGTCGAACTGGGTGATGGGACCGATGCCGCACTTGCCTGCGCGGGCTGCGGCCCAGCTGTCGGCGGTGTTATTTCCAAGAGGGTTCACGGTGCCAAGACCGGTGATGACGACTCTGCGTTTTTCCATAGAAAAAGCTCCTTTTTACATTGCCATGCCGCCGTCCACACAGAGCACCTGCCCGGTGAGATAGCTGCTTTGTTCGGCGGCGAAGAAAGCCACCGCGTTTGCCACGTCCTCCGGCTGGCCGGCGCGTCCCTCCGGGATGGTCTTGCACATCTCGGTGCGGACAGCCTCCGGCAGAGCGGCGGTCATATCCGTGGCGATGAAGCCGGGAGCCACCGCGTTGACGGTGACGTTCCGGCTGGCCAGCTCCTTGGCGAGGCTCTTGGTCAGGCCGATGAGGCCCGCCTTGCTGGCGGAATAGTTGGTCTGGCCTGCGTTGCCCCGCAGACCCACCACGCTGCTCAGGTTGACGATGCGGCCATAGCGCTGGCGCACCATCCGGCGTGCGGCCTCCTTGCAGCAGAGGAACGCACCCTTGAGGTTGGCGTTCAGGACGGTGTCAAAATCTTCCTCGGAAAGGCGGAGGATGAGGTTGTCGCGGGTGACGCCCGCGTTGTTGACGAGAATATCCACGCGGCCAAAGGCATTCACTGCTTCTTCGAACAGCTTCTTGCAGCCCTCGGCAGTGGAGACGTCGGCCTGCACGGTGACGGCCTCGACGCCAAGCTCTTTGCACAGTGCGGCAGTCTCGGCGGCAGCGGCCTCACCGTGGCAGTAGTTGACCACCACATTGCAGCCCTGCTTTGCCAGCGCAACACAGACAGCCCGGCCGATGCCCCGGCTTCCGCCGGTGACGACGGCGGCACGGGTCAGCTTTTCTTCGCTCATGCCTGTGCCTCCTTCCAGCTGGTGAGGAAAGCTTCCAGCTCTTCTGCCGTCTCGACAGCGGTGCAGTGGACATCTGCGCCCAGTGTCTTTTTCACGAAGCCGCTCAGGGCCTTGCCCGGGCCGACTTCGAGAATGTCGGTGACGCCCAGCTCGCCCAGACGGCGGAGGGTATCTTCCATGTAGACGCTGCTCTGCACCTGCTTTTCCAGCAGAGCGGGGATGCTGTCGCTGTCTGCCTTTTCGTGGCCGAGGCAGTTGAAGAGGACAGGCGTCTCCATCTCGCCGAAATGCTCAGACGTAAAGCGCTTTGCCAGCGCGTCACCGGCGGGGTGCATCAGCTTCGTGTGGAAGGGACCGCTGACCTTCAGCGGGATGCAGCGGCGTGCGCCTGCGGCTTTTGCCAGCTCAGCGGCCTTTTCCACGGCGGCTTTTTCGCCGCCGATGACCAGCTGGCCCGGGCAGTTGTAATTGCAGATCTGGACACAGCCCAGAACGGATGCCTCTTCGCAGCACTTTGCCAGTGCGTCGCGGTCAAGGTTCATCACAGCGGTCATGCCGCACTCGATGCCCTTGGCGGCGTCGGCCATGGCTTTGCCACGGAAGGCAGCCAGCTCCACAGCCTGCTTGGCCGTGAAGACACCGGCGGCTTCCAGCGCGGAGTATTCGCCCAGCGACAGACCGGCCAGATAGTCGGCCTTGACGCCGTTTTCCTTCAGGACAGCCGTGACACCGGCGGCGAAGGCCACCATGCAGGGCTGGGTGTACTGAGTCAGATTCAAAACGCCTTCCGGGTCGTCGAAGCAGACGCTCTCCAAATCAAAGTCAAGGTCTGCGGCGTTGAACGCCTCCCGGAACGCGGGGTATCTCTCGTAAAGGTCTTTGCCCATGCCGGGG
>ENA-ORTQ01001640-ORTQ01001640.1-human-gut-metagenome-genome-assembly--contig:-NODE-1640-length-22918-cov-5.480296_pt1 | contig 22918 bp, 28 predicted proteins | sample MGYA00241912_ERZ509188 | MGnify/ENA primary metagenome ERZ509188 (study PRJEB26280, sample SAMEA2338849) | human gut metagenome | biome: human gut; feature: human-associated habitat; material: faeces...
CACGCCGGAGCATTTCATGGACGACCTGAAAAAGTACGGTTACATCAAGGGCTGAGAAGCCCGCTCCTTTATTATTGCGATCCCCGCCAGCAGAAGCCGGTGGGGATTTTTCTTTTTTCACTGTATCGGATGTCCCCCGTATCCTGTTTTCCAAAGGGGGGCTGGCTTCACGACTCCCTTCGGGAAAGCATTTTTTTCTTTTCACCGCCCCTTCCCCCATGACAAAAACTGACTATCCATGACAATACACGACAGGGTATTTGAGGTCATTCCGCTTGTTATTTCCTTTGTGGCATGAAACGGCAGGAAAGCTTGCCGGCAACAACCATAAAAAAGAAATGCACATGGAAAAAGAACCTTTATTTATCGAATTGACCGGCCGGAAGTGTGAACCCGGCAAGACCTTCTTCACCGTGTTCACGGGCGGTGTCCTACATAACCGCCGGGGATACAACGTTGCCATGATGGATTGTGCCCCGCTCCAGTACAGTATCGGCCCGACGGAACACACACATCTCATGACAAACCTTATGTAGACCGGTATGGAATACGCATTCATCCTTCTGTTCCTGTATGCCTCCTACCTGAGCATAGAGAAGTACGTCCACACGGGCAACATCCTTAAATGGAGGGGCGGACTGCGTCCTGCCTCCGCTCTTCCGGTGAAGGAAGAACCGGCGGAACCACGGGAGGAAACGTCTGAGGAAGCTGTCATCGGCAGAAGCCGGTACCGGTTATGGCAATCCCCGCCTATGGACGGGGAATACGCGATGAGCGAAAAGCGGACGGATACGGCCATGAAAGGGAGAAAGGCACCCGTGCCCGAATTCCCTGCCCCTTTCGGAAGACCGGAGGAGGGTGAGGTGCCGGAACGCTACGAGATCACCGGTTATGTGGAACGTCCCGATCCGCACCGCGCCAGAGGCGTGACCTTTGACGACATGGACCTGCTCTCCAGGTTCATGGCCACGGACCGCCTTTCGGAACCGGAACAGTCCCATGCCCGCCAGACACTGGAACGGCTGGAGGGGACCGACATGGAACGTATCCTGCAGGCCGGCATCCTGGGCAGTGACGAGACATTGAAACGGTACATGGAACTGTACGTGGACAGTGACAGGGAGCCGCCCCTGCTGGCGGGAAAGGACAGGGAAAGCATAATCAGGGATTTCGATATCATGGATTTCATACCCCGATAACCAATAATATAATGTGTATATGGCGAAGTATCATGATTCAAGCTGATCCGCTTTGCGGACATTCCGTTCCGAAGAGAGAGCAACATGAGTGACGAATGAATTAACGAAGGAGATGACGATGTACGGTTATTATGATTCCGGCTGATGCCGGCAGTAAACATGCGGTTGCAAGAACGGTCCGCGGGCATCCGGGGCTGCAGCCGTTAAAAGGAAACTTTGACATAATAGAATACAGGCATGAAAAAGTATCATGACTCGGGATGATCCTTACGGACATCCCGTCCCGAAGAGAGAGCGACACGAGTAGCAAACAATTAACGAAGGAGGTAACGATGTACGGTTATCATGATTCCGGCTGATGCCGGCAGTAAACATGCGGTTGCAAGAACGGTCCGCGGGCATCCGGGGCTGCAGCCGTTAAAAGGAAACTTTGACATAATAGAATACAGGCATGAAAAAGTATCATGACTCGGGATGATCCTTACGGACATCCCGTCCCGAAGAGAGAGCGACACGAGTAGCAAACAATTAACGAAGGAGGTAACGATGTATGGTTATTATGATTTCGGCTGATGCCGGCAGTAAACATGTGGTTGCAAGGACAGGCCGCGGGCATCCGGCCTGCAGCCTGTCAAAAAAGAAAGTCTGACAAACATTTATTATAATAATTGGTATAAAAACAATGAGACATTCAAGAACCCATTCATTTTTACGATTCTCCCCTATGGGCAAAGTGACAGACGTATTGGCATCCCTTATCGGGCGCATACCTGCCGGAACAGCCTTCCTGCTGGCATGACTGGCCACATGAGCAGCCCCCGCATCCGCTGCCGGTGACGGGTCTGCCGGGCTGGTACAGGCCACGCAGATGGTGAACAGCTATTTTGACCCCGCCGTAAAACTGATTTATGCGGCCGGCGCGCTCTGCGGCCTTATCGGGGCCATCCGCGTGTATTCCAAGTTCTCGTCGGGCGATCCGGACACGGGCAAGACCGCCGGCAGCTGGTTCGGGGCCTGCGTGTTCCTGATCGTGGCGGCCACGGTACTGAGGTCGTTCTTCCTGTAACCCCCATGCCATATGGAATACAAGCTGAACAAGGGCGTCGGGCAGGACGTGGAGTTCTGCGGCCTGAAGGCGCAGTACCTCTATCTCTTTGCCGGCGGCCTGCTCGCCGTCTTCCTCGTGTTCGTCATCCTCTACATGGCGGGCGTGAACCGTCTGTTCTGCATCGCCCTCTGTGTCATATCGGCCTCGGGAATCACCCTGGGCGTGTTCCGCCTGAACAGGAAATACGGCCCCCACGGGCTGATGAAGCTGGCGGCGGCAGGTTACCGTCCCTATTACATCATCAACAGAAAACGTATCACCTCACTTTTTAAACGAAGAAAATATGCGAAACATACTCAAAGCGTCCACCCTGGAAAGTAAGTTCCCCCTTCTTGCCGTCGAGGACGGGTGCATCCTCTCCAAGGACGCGGACGTGACCGTCGGCTTCAAGGTCCGCCTGCCGGAGGTCTTCACCCTCACCTCCGATGATTACGAGGCCATGCACGGCGCATGAGCGAAGGCCATCAGGGTATTGCCCTGCCATACCATCGTCCACCGTCAGGACTGGTTCCTGGAGGAGAGCTACAGGGCACGCACCGACAGGGAGGAGCCGGGATTCCTGGACCGCAGCTTCGAGCTTCATTTCAACGAGCGGCCCTTCCTGAACCATTTTTCGTACCTGTTCATTACCCGTACCACGAAGGAACGCATGCGGCAGCAGAGCAACTTCTCCGTCCTTTGCAGGGGGCATATCCTCCCCAGGGAGGTCCGGGACAAGGACGGCATCCTCCGCTTCCTGGAAGCCGTGGAGCAGTTCGGGCGTATCATCTGCGATTCCGGGCTGGTCCGTCTGGAACGGCTCACGACGGAGGAGATCACCGGAAAGGGAAAGGAGGCCGGCCTGGTGGAGAAATACTTCTCCCTCTCGCAGGAGGACACCACCACGCTGGAGGATATCCGGCTCGGGGGCGCGGAAATGCGCATCGGCGACAAACGGCTCTCGGTGCATACGCTTTCCGACGCGGACGACCTGCCCTCCGCGGTACGGACGGACGGGCGTTATGAGAAATACTCCACGGACCGCAGCGACTGCCGCCTTTCCTTTGCCGCCCCCGTCGGGCTGATGCTGCCCTATAACCATATCTGCAATCAGTACGTGTTCATAGATGATCCGTCGGAAACCCTCCGGCATTTCGAGAAAGCGGCCAGGAATATGCGCTCCCTTTCACGTTACAGCCGCGCCAACGAGATCAACCGGCAGTGGACGGAGGAATACCTGAACGAGGCGCATTCCTTCGGGCTGGTTCCCGTGCGCTGCCACTGCAACGTCATGGTCTGGTCGGAGGACAGGGAGAGGTTGAGGAACATCCGGAACGACACCGGCTCGGCCCTGGCACAGATGGGCTGCAAGCCCCGGCACAATACCGTGGACGCGCCGACCCTTTACTGGGCGGGCATCCCCGGCGGGGAGGGTGATTTTCCCGCCGAGGAGTCCTTCCACACGTTCATCGAACAGGCGGCCTGCCTCTTCATCGGGGAGACGAACCATGCCTCCTCCCTCTCGCCCTTCGGCATCAAGATGGCGGACCGGCTCAGCGGCAGGCCCATCCATCTGGACATCTCGGACGAGCCGATGAAGCGGGGCATCACGACCAACCGCAACAAATTCATCCTGGGGCCTTCGGGCAGCGGCAAGTCCTTCTTCACCAACCATCTCGTGCGCAACTATTACGAGCAGGGCGCGCACATCCTGCTGGTGGATACGGGAAACAGCTACAAGGGGCTGTGCCGGCTCATCCATGAGCGCACCCGCGGGGAGGACGGGATCTACATAACGTATGAGGAGGACCGCCCGATCACCTTCAACCCCTTCTACAGCGAGGACCGGCAGTTCGACGTGGAAAAGAGGGAGAGCATCAAGACGCTGATCCTGACCTTGTGGAAACGGGAGGATGAGGTGCCGAAACGCTCCGAGGAGGTCGCCCTTTCCGGCGCGGTGAACGCCTATATCCGCAGGATTACGGACAATCCGGAACTCCGGCCGGACTTCAACGGGTTCTACGAGTTCGTCCGTGACGACTACCGCCGGATGATGGAGAAAAAGAGGGTGCGTGAGAAGGACTTCGACATCGACGGGTTCCTGAACGTGCTGGAACCGTTCTACAAGGGAGGGGACTATGACTTCCTTCTGAACTCGGACAAGAAGATCGACCTGACCCACAAACGGTTCATCGTCTTCGAGCTGGACAACATTTCATCGAACAAGGTGCTGCTTCCGGTGGTGACGCTCATCATCATGGAGACGTTCATCTCCAAAATGCGCCGTTTGAAAGGCGTCCGTAAGATGATATTACTGGAAGAGGCCTGGAAATCACTGATGTCCCCCAATATGGCCACCTATGTCTTGTACCTTTTCAAGACGGTCAGAAAGTATTTCGGGGAGGCCGTGGTGGTGACGCAGGAGGTGGACGACATCATCTCGTCCCCGATTGTGAAGGAGGCCATCATCAACAATTCGGACTGCAAGATCCTGCTGGACCAGAGGAAATACCTTAACAAGTTCGAACGGATACAGACTCTTTTAGGACTGACCGGCAAGGAATGCTCGCAGATCCTCTCCATCAACCGTGCCAACGATCCCTCACGCCGGTACAGGGAGGTATGGATCGGACTGGGAGGCGTGCAGTCGGCCGTCTATGCCACGGAGACCTCCACAGCCGAGTACCTTACCTACACGACGGAGGAGGGCGAGAAGCTGGAAGTGGAACGGATGGCGGCAAAGACCGGCAGCATGGAACAGGCCATACGGGTGTTGGCCGCCGAAAAGAACAGCGGCAAGAGATAATCTTTGTAAAACAATTAAAGGAACGATTCAATGAAACGAAAAATTTTCAGCGCATTGTGCGCCTTTTTACTTACCGTACCGGCCATGCACGCGCAATGGGTGGTGACCGACCCGGGCAACCTGGCGCAGGGTATCGTGAACAGCGTCAACGAGATGGTGGAGACTTCCGAGACGGCGCAGAACGCCATGTCCACCTTCAAGGAGGCCTCGAAAATTTATGAGCAAAGCCGGAAATACTACGACATGCTCAAGAGCGTGAACTCGCTGGTGAGCGGGAGCCTGAAGGTCAAGGAGTCCGTGCTGATGCTCTCGGAAATCTCGGAGAGCTACGTGACGAACTACGGGAAGATGCTCACCGACGAGAACTACACGCAGCGGGAGCTGGAGGCCATCGCCTTCGGCTACAACAACATCATGAAGAAAAGCAGCGCGTCCGTGGCCGGGCTGAAGGACATCATCAACCCCACCGGCATGTCCATGACCGACAAGGAGCGGCTGGACCTTATAGAAAGGGTGTACCGCGAGATGAGGCATTACAGGACGCTGGTGAACTACTATACCCGAAAGAACCTGCGCGTCTCCTACCTGCGGGCCAGGGAGAAGGGCGAGACCGAGCAGGTCCTGAAACTTTACGGGGAGGACGAACGCTATTGGTAAACCTTTAAAAAGATACAGACTATATGGTATTGCTATCCCTATCTTTCGACAGCCTGCACGGTATCCTGCGCCGGCTGTATGACGAGATGACCGAACTCTGCCAGCCGATGATGACGCTGGCCACGGCCATCGCCGCCCTGGGCGCGCTCTTCTACATAGCCTACCGCGTGTGGCAGTCCCTCTCGCGTGCCGAACCGGTGGACGTGTTCGGCATGCTGCGCCCCTTCTGCCTGGGCATCTGCATCCTGTTCTTCGACGTGATCGTGCTGGGAAGCCTGAACGGTATCCTGAGCCCCGTCGTGCAGGGAACGGGTGCCATGCTCCACGACCAGACCTTCGACGTGAGGAAGTTCCAGGAGGAAAAGGACAGGCTGCTCTCCGAGATGCCGCTGAAGGTGGCCGTGACCGGGGAGTTCAACCCCACGGACGAGGAGCTGGAGAAGGAGATCGCCGACATGGGCTGGAATGAGGAGGACTACACGGTGATGCAGCGAATGTCCCACACCTGTTACTCCTTCTCCCTGCAAAGCATCGTGCAGACCATCATGCGCAAGGTGATGGAGTTCCTTTTCCGCGCCGCCTCGCTGGTGGTGGACACGATACGCACCTTCTTTCTTATCGTCCTCTCTGTGCTGGGGCCTATAGCCTTCGCGATCTCGGTCTTCGACGGTTTCCAGGGCACGCTCGTGCAGTGGCTGGCACGGTATATCAGCGTATACCTCTGGCTGCCCATCTCCGACCTGCTCGGGGTGATGCTCGCCAGGATACAGACGCTGGTGCTGCAAAGCGAGATGGAAATGATCCGGGATCCCCTGAGCGTCTTCTCCCCGGACGGATCGACGGCCATCTATCTGGTGTTCATGCTCATCGGGCTGGTGGGATACTTCTGTGTCCCTACCGTGGCGAACTGGGTGGTACAGGCCGGCGGCATGGGGGCGTACAACCGGAACATGAACAACACGGCAAGCAAGGCCGCCAACGTGGGCGGGGCCGTAGCCGGGGCATCCACGGGCAACGTGGCCGGAGTGCTGCTGAAGAAGTAAGGACGAACCGGGTAATAACATTCATTCATTTCAAGACATGGAATTCAAGAGCTTAAAAAACATCGAGTCCTCGTTCAGGCAGATCCGCCTGTTCAGTATCGTCTTCCTCGCCTCCTGCACCCTCCTGACCGGTTTTTCCGTCTGGAAATCCTACCGGTTCGCCGAGGCGCAGCGGGAGAAGATCTACGTGCTGGACGAGGGGAAGTCGCTCATCATGGCCCTCTCGCAGGACGCCGCGCGCAACCGCCCGGTGGAAGCGAGGGAGCACGTGCGCCGCCTGCACGAGCTGTTCTTCACGCTGGCCCCCGACAAGGCGGCCATTGAGTCGAACATAAACCGGGCGATGTACCTGGCCGACAAGAGCCTGTACGGGTATTACCGGGACTGGAACGAGAAAGGTTTCTATAACCGGCTTATCAGCGGGAACGTCAACCAGACGGTGGTGGTGGACAGCATGAGCTGCGATTTCGACAGCTATCCCTACCGCGTCACCACCTATGCCCGGCAGATGATCATCCGGGGGAGCAACATCACCGAACGCTCCCTGGTGACACGCTGCCGCCTGCAGAGCACGGTCCGCTCGGACAACAACCCGCAGGGCTTCCTTGCGGAGCATTTCGAGATTCTGGAAAACAGGGACCTGCGTACCGTGGAAAGGTAACGGTATCCCGCAGTAATCAATCATTCATTCAATAATATCTGGAAAATGGATATAAAATCAACGGCAAGGGAAAGGCTGAAGGGATATCTGGACGGCCTTTCCGAGAAAAAGAGACGGGGCATCCTCGTGGCGATGCTGGCCTTCACCTGCGTCGCATCGGGTATCGTCCTGCTGCGCGCCGCCGGCCGGCTGACACCGGCAAGGGAGCGCATGGAGCTCCCCTTCGGGGAAGGCAGCCTCACGGATACCCTGCGCAGGCTGCCCGATCCCCTGAAAGGACAAGTAACAAGTATTTACCGGACCATTAAACAACCCCAGCAGAATGGAAAACAGGAAAAGTAACATGGAAGAAGAACACGTGCCCGCCGGGGAAGCCCCGGAAGGCACACGGCCGGCGGAAACCGGTTCCGTCCCCTCCGAAGGGACAAGAACGGAAAAGCGGCTTAGCGGGGAGGAAATCCTGCGCCGCAGGAAATACGTCGTCATACCGGCCTTCGTGCTGGTATTCCTGGCGGTCCTCTACTGAATATTCGCCCCTTCCGGTGACAGCGGGGAAACGGTGGCGGGCGGTTCCGGATTTAACGTGAACGTGCCGGAACCCACGACGGTCCAACTGGAAGGGAATAAAACGGACGTTTATGAAAGACAGCAGGCCCGTCGTGAGAAAGACAGACGGATGCAGTCGCTCTCCGACCTTGCCGGAAGGTTGTTGGAGGGTAAGGGACAGACGGACAGCCTATCCGGCCCGGACGGAAGCATACGGCAGTCGGCGGACACCTACGAAAGGATCACGGAGCAGCTGGAAAGTTTCTACGAGACACCGCAGGAAACGGCCGGCAGCCTGGAACAGAAGGTGGACGAGCTGAACCGCCGGTTGGAAGAGGCGGAGGCGGAAAACAGGCGCGCGGAATCCCGCGAGCGGATGATGGAACAGTCCTACCGGATGGCCGCCAGGTACCTGAACCCCAAACCGGAAGCCACGCCCGGCGAGACGGAGGAGGAAGAAAAGCCGGAGCCTGTCCCCGTCAGCCGGGCGGAGAGCGGAACGACCTCCTCCCTGGAGCAGCCGCTGACGGACTCCGCGTTTGTCGCCTCACTGGCCGTGGAGAGGAACTACGGTTTCAACACGGCGGTGGGCAGCAGCTACCGGATGGGGATGAACACTATCCCGGCCTGCATTTCCGAGAGCCAGACCCTCGAGCAGGGAGGACGGGTGAAGCTGCGCCTGCTCGAGCCCCTGCAGGCCGGAAGTGTCACCGTGCCGGCCAACAGCCTGGTGACCGGTACGGCCGACATCCGGGGGGAACGCCTGGACATCCTGGTAAGCAGCATCGAATATGCCGGGAATATCATCCCGGTGGAACTGGCCACATATGACATTGACGGGCAGCGGGGCATCTTCGTGCCGGGATCGGAAAGCCGGACGGCCGCCAAGGAAGTATTGGGGGACGTGAGCCAGAGCATGGGCGGCAGCATCTCCTTCGCCGGTTCTGCCGGGCAGCAGGTGGCGATGGACCTCACGCGGGGTGTCCTGCAGGGCGGGACACGGTTCATCTCGCAGCGGGTCAAGGCGGTCAAGGTAAAACTGAAGGCCGGGTATAAGGTGCTGCTGGTCACAAAAAAGCAATAACAAGGTTTAACTGTAATTTTTAAGCAATCATTCAAGATGAGAACATTCATTCTTTTAATCATGGCTGCGCTGGCGGGGATGACCTGCCGGGCGCAGGAGCGCAAGCCGGAGGACGGGGTCAGAACCCTGACCACCGGCCAGCACATCACGCCCTACAGGATCGGCGTGCCATTCAGCAAGACGGTTCATATCCTTTTCCCCTCGGAGGTCCGCTATGTCGACCTGGGCAGCACGGACATCATCGCGGGCAAGGCGGACGGCGTGGAGAACGTGGTGCGCGTAAAGGCGGCCGTCCGGGATTTCTCCGGAGAGACGAACTTCTCGGTCATCACGGGGGACGGTTCGTTCTATTCTTTCATCGTCTCCTACGAGGAGGAGCCGGAAGCGTTGAACATCAACATGGACCGTTGGATTGCACCGGAAGGTTCCGGCTGCGGGAGTGCCGTTCGTGTGACCGAGCTCGGCGAGGAGGACCCTTCGGTCATCGCCAGCCTGATGTACACCGTACACCGTCTGGACCGCAGGGACGTGAAGCACATCGGCTGCCGCCAGTTCGGGATGCAGGCCCTGCTCAAGGGCATCTATGTGCATAAGGACCTGCTGTTCCTCCACGTCTCGCTGGCCAACTCCTCGCATGTGCCCTTCGACATCGACTTCGTGCGCTTCAAGGTGGTGGACAAGAAAGTGGCCAAGCGAACGGCGCAGCAGGAGACCTACATCGAGCCGGTGCGCGCGCTTAACGAACTGAGGCGTATAGAGGGCAAGGGGGAAGGACGCATCGTCTATGCTTTCCACAAGGTGGTCATCCCCGATGACAAGCTCATCGAGGTGGAGATTTACGAGAAAGGCGGCGGACGCCACCAACGGTTCCATATCGAGAACAGCGATCTGGTGGATGCCGGACTGGTGGACGAACTGATAAAGGAGTAATTCTATGAGGAAATATCTGTTTATAATAATGATGTGCGCCTTCCTGTCCTCTTTGGCGGGCAAGGTTTCCGCCCAACGTTACCTGCCCGGACAGACGGGAATACAGCTGACAATGGGCGGTGTGGATGACTTTGGAAGGAACGTAAGGCACCTGAGGGGGAACTTTCAACTCGGACTGGCCCTGAGCCGCTACAACCGTAACCGCTCGCGCTGGGTGTTCGGGGCGGATTATGTGAAGAAGCACTATGCCTATAAGGAGACGGCCGTTCCCAAGGAGCAGTTCACCGCGGAGGCGGGTTGTCTCTTCCCGTTCCTCTCGGACAGGGGCAGGAACGTGTTCCTCTCTGCCGGACTGTCCGCGCTGGCAGGCTATGAGAGGGTAAACCGGAACGGCAGGCTCCTTTATGACGGGGCGACCCTGCTGCACAAGGGTGCCTTCATCTACGGCTTCGCCCCGGCATTCGAGATGGAGGCGTTCCTTACGGACCGCTGGGCTTTTCTTTTCAATGTCCGGCAGCGTGTCTTCTTCGGCTCGTCCGTAGGGCATTTCCATACGGTAGTGGCCGTCGGACTGAAATATATCATCGATTAATCTTTTAAGAACAGGAAACAATGAAAACAGGAACATTCATCATGGGATGCGCGCTGGCTCTGCTGGCGTGCACCTTTGCCGGCTGCGATGACCGTCTGGAAGTGCGGCAGGCATACGACTTCTCGCTCTCTTCCTGGTACCTGCAGGAAGGCATCGCGCCCGACGAGACGGTGGAGATCCGTCTGACGCTTAACCGTGAGGGGGATTACCGGGAGGCCCGTTACCGCGTCGGATACATACAGCTGGAGGGTGACGGCGAGGTGTTCGCCGCGGACGGCACCAGACTGGTGAACCGCGAGCTGACGGACCTCTCCGGCATCGCGGGGCTGGACACGACGGACATCCTCCGTCAGGTATTCACCCTCTTTTACCGAAACACGGGTGGGGACAATCCCGGGATCCGCTTCGTGGCGGTGGACAACTTCGGCGTGGAACGGACACTGGACATCCCGTTCTCCATCGAGGATAAAGATATGACCGACATCGTTAAAAATAAGGAACCATATGTTGATTAGGAGAGTTTGGCAAATGCCCAACAGCCGTACATTCAGTATCAAGCCTATTCGGGAACTCATTCAAAAATACGCGAACGGCTATACCATAGATCCGTTTGCGGCCGGGAACAGGCTTGCGAACGTAACGAATGATATTGATCCCCAGTATGATACTGATTTTCATATGGATGCCACGGATTTCCTGAATTTATTTAAACCGGATAGTGTGGATACGGTTCTATATGATCCTCCTTATTCTCCAAGGCAAGTTGCGGAATGTTATAAAGCGTTAGGGATCACGGTCAATATGCAAACCACCCAGGCTTCATACTGAAGCAGGCAGAAAGAGGCCATCGGCCGAATTGTAAAAAAAGGAGGCATTGTAATCACCTGCGGATGGAACTCTGGTGGAATAGGCAAGAAATACGGTTTTGAAATCATGGAGATTCTATTGGTCGCCCACGGCGGGTGGCATAATGATACGATCGTGACAGTGGAAAAAAAAGTATTATAGATTATAGAATATGACGGAACAGGAAAAATACGGCATGGAGCGGCTTGCCGAGTATCTGGACATGCGGATACGGAACGAGGAAAAAAGCATAAAGGAGAACCGGGATAAACTGGACCGGGATTACCTTTATCATTTTGCGTGGAACGGGGAGGAGCTGTTCAAGTCCCATTTCATGGTAAAGCAATACGGGGAACTCCGGCAGGTAATCAGGCAGGCGGAAGCTCCCGGGGAGGTACATGGATATATACGGCATAAACGGGAGGAATGCCTGAAGGAGCTGGTCAGCGGGAGTATCCGCAGGCGTAGCACGGACGATATTTTCAATCTGGCACATACCTACCGGCTGGAATGTACGCAGGGACTGGTCAAGGATTATGCGGGCTTCGAACGGCTTCTGTCCATGAAGGCTCCCCAAAAGGAGATAAAAACGAAGAAGGCCCCTGAAAGAAAGAGGCCGGACGGATTAAAGATGTAACGTATATGAGACAGGAAAACTGGAGCGTCCGCAAACTACGGAAATTGCTGGACAACAAGATCGCGGCCGTCGAGAATGTCATGCGCGAGGGATTGGAGTCCGCCTCTACGGACTACTGCCGTTTCTTTGAGTGGAAAGCCGCGTACCTGTACAAGGGGGAGCTACTGCGCGGGCATTACCGCCTGTTACGTAATAAAGTCAGCAGGACGGATGACGTGGAGGACCTGAGGAGGTATTTCGGGGATATCGCCATGTACCACAGGGAAAGGCTGGCGGGCGGAACGCCGGCGGGAAACGGCACCCACCCGATGGCGGACACCTGCCGCGCGCTGTCGCTGGAATGCTCGCGGCAGGTGCTGAAAGATTGCGTGGAGTTCACGCGTATCCTTTCCCTCGGACAGCCGGAAAAGGAGGTGAAAAAGGAAAACAGACAACCCGTAAAACATAGGACGAACGGATTAAAACGATAAGGTATGGAAAGACAGAACCCAGGCATGGTCCGGTTTATGGACCGGCTGAATGAGAAAATGGATCTCCTGGACGAAAAGATCCAGAACAAGGCGGCAAAAGCCGGTGAGGATTACCTCTCCTTTTTCGAGTCACACGCGGAAGAGGCGTACAAGGAGTATTACCTGTACAAATGTTTCAGGGACTTGAGACAGAAGGCAAGGGAATCGGGCAGTCCGGAAAAAGTGTTGGAGTATCTGAAAAAGAGGCAGAATGTCTGCCTGGACACGTTGCTCAGGCAGGACATCGCCGCCCGCAGTACAAGCCCGATGGCGAACATGGCGCACACGCTGCGGCTCGAATGCGTCCAGCGGCTTGTGGAGGATTACGGGCATTTCATCCGGATGCTTACCGACACGCTACGGCAGCAGGAGACGCGGCGGGATACCCGGACACTCAGGGAAAAGGAAAACCGGAGGGGGCCAAAGCTATAGCCTTCCCGTCCCCGGATGAGTACGGGAATAAAGAAAAATAAAGTTAAGTCATGGATAATAAGAGTTATATCATTATGAAAGATCAGGATGGACGCTTTACTTTGTGAAATAAAAAAAACTGGATATGAGGATTGTGGAGCATAGCGTAAAACGTTGGGAGTCTTACCCGGGAGCAGACACGGAAACCTGCCTGTGGGAAGCCCGCGTGGAGCACGAAGGCGAATATTACGAGGTGCAGATGGAAGCAAGGGAGGTCGGCGGTGACAAGATGTATTATATGGGGTATATCAAGAACACCCGGTGTATAAAAGCGTATTTCAGTGACGGCTGGCTGGCCTTCGGCTTTTCCAATATACGTGGCACGTGCAAGTATATCCTGAAGTCAATGCGGAAAGTGATCCGGGGGGACTACAGCTCCATCAGGGGAGCGGGCCATTCGGTAGACATGCCTTGATAAATAAACCAGGGCCGGGACGGAGATTTCAAGGGCTGTTCTCCCAAATAACGGGGAACAGCCCTTTTTTTGTTGCCGCCAGCGGCGAAAGGTTAAAAGAGAGACAGGCTGCTGAAGAGGCGGTGGATGAACAGACGGCCCTTCTCGGTCCACACCGTATGCATGGCCGTACCGGTTTCCCCGCAGCGGCTCTGCCAGCTGTGCGTATGGGTCCGTGTGTATCCTTCCTTCTGATAACGTGCGGTAAGCAGCCAGGTTCCGCCAAGGCGGAACTGGATACCGAGAGCCTTCAGCCTCCGGTTCAGCTCCCTGCCGCTCATGCCCAACTCCTTGGCGATCTGCGTGACCGTGTAAGTGCTTGGAGAGTGGAGCACCTCGTCGAAATAACGTACTTTCGGGGCCTGCAGGCTCAATTTAAGGGCGTTCAGCGCGTTTTCCTTTTCCAGTCCGGATATGTACCGGTCACGCTCTTTCAGCTTGGCCTCCGCCAGTTGCAGGGTCCGCGAGAGCAGTTCCGCGTCCGTTTCCCCCTCTTTTTCCAGCAGGTAGCCGCCCTCCTTGAGCGTGCGGGGGACCAGCTCGTCGAAGATCCAGCTTTCGAACCTCTCGGCCGAGGGCAGGCGGCTACAGGCCATCAGGCGGTACAGGTTCCCCTCGTCGATGAACTTCACTTTCTGCCGGCCGCCTGCCGTCAGGAGGTCGTGGACGCATACCCCCTTCGGCCTGCAATGCCGGTTGACGGCATCCTTGGGATTGGCGTATCCCAATGCCGAGGCCACGTCCCTGGCGCAAAACCAGACCCTGCCTCCGGCTTCCACGGTCCGGACCTTGCCGAACTCGGGATGTTCTGTTATGACTAACGTGCGCATGTCGTTTACTGTTTATAGGTTGATTCTATCGCTTTGAATATCTCATGGATTACCTGGGGGACGATGGCGTTCCCGTATCCCTTGACGGACCGCTGCCGCCAGGAAGAAAAGGTAATACCGTCCAGCTCGTGGGGAACCCCATCATCTCGGCCACAAACAGGGGATTGAGTTGGAAACTCCTCCCAGTTTGGGCAAAGAAATCGGGAAGGCCTCCCTGCCGCGGGTTCTTCCCCTTCCTTCCAATGTGCTCCAAGGTCGGGAGCAGCCCGTGGAAGTCAAGGAAGTCCGTCAGGCCGTTGGGATTCTTCTCCCCGTCTTCCGTCTCGTGCATGGAGGTGCGCCCCTGACGTTTCCAACGTTCCACCCGTTGCCGGTGGTGTATCTCCGTCGCTGTCGGGGTGGGCAGCAGCATCTCGCGGATGATCTCCGGCAGGCCCTTCTGTTGGCTTCCGGGTCCCCTTACCTTGAAGTCCGAGGCTATCGGCGTGGGCAACAAACCAGACACGGTCCCTTCTGTGCGGGGCACCGACGGCACAAGCCGGAATAAGCAGCGGCTGGACGGTATATCCTTCACGCTCAAGATCACGGCAGATGGTCTCGACGACGTATTCCTCCCGCTTACGGTATACAGGCTGATCCTCTCCGAACAGAGAGGGCTGACATCCCACGTGAGCCGCCTTGCCGGGCTGTACCACCTGGAGGATGCCACCAACGTTCTCACCAACAATCCAACCGGGCCGGATCTCGTGAATGGCACGGAGCATGTGAGGCCAGAGGTAACGGCTGTCCTCCGCGCCCTTTCGCCGGCCGGCGACGGAAAAGGGCTGGCATGGGAAACCTCCCGTGAGGATGTCGATCCGTCCCCTTCATCCCCGAAAATCCGTAGTTGTAATATTCGTATAACTTTCTGCATGGCTGAACCAATAATTTAAAATTCGGTTACAAAACTCATCTATCTCACAATGGAAGGCGTTACGCCATCCCATTCATTCGGCGGCAAGATCCGCCGCACCAAACCCGCTGAACAGCGAGGCATGTACCAACTGTCTCATATTGAATCATATTAATCGGTTAATGAATCCGTTACATTTCCTGTCTCTTTTTTCACCGGAACGGTTATCGCCATTCCGTCGATCTTGCGGTATATCTTTCCCATCTCCAGCATGTTCTTTAACCGCAGGATGTCCGTAATCTCGTAGACAGTTATACCATTCTGCACGCTGAAACGGATATACCCCTTCTGACGTTGTGTCTCCACTTCCTCACGGGTCATCTGGAGAAGCTCGCAGATCTCCTCCAGCGTGAAGGTCAGTTGCACTTCCTTGACGGTATGCGCGTAGGTCAGGATACTCAGTATCTGCAGGCATTTACGGTGTGCCTTGACAAGGGCGGCAAACTTGTTCCGCTCGATCATGATGTACTTACTTTGATTTTCCATTCTTGTTATTATTAATTGTTATTGGTTCCTGTTCTTCGAGGGCTTCCGGCAGGGCGGCCGTGCCATATTCCTCCCGGAGGAACTTGTACACGTCGAATGCCCAGAAGTACACCTTGCCGCTGATCTTGAAGGACGGCAGCTTTCCCGACATGCGCCAGCGTATCAGCGTCCGGTCGCAGACTTTCAGCTGGAGACGCATGTCGCGGCTGTCCAGCATCTGCTTGCCGTTGAAATTACTAAGTGCTTCCAACTCCATTTCCAGACGGGCGATGAGCTTGTTCTGACGCTCGAAGCATCCTTCGATCATCTGCCTGAGCTCCATGATTTCATTCTTGCCTTCTTCCATTTGTCGGTTGTTTTTAATTCGATACTGTTTTTGTCTTTCTTCGCTTGCAAAGTTTGGGAAAATCGGAGGGTGAACATAGGGCTGACGGATACCGCCAGCCCCATATTTTGCCAGTAAACCATTATGTATCAATGATGTATTTTTTGAAGTTTTTTGAGAGGGTAAAACCATATTACCGGGAATAAACTATTCGGAGGAGAGATAATACAGTAAAAAGAGGATATCTTACGGATGGCAATAAAAAAGGAGACCAAGTCCGAAATAGGACCTGATCTCCCTTGAAAATCCCGCATAAAAACTTGCTAAGGTCAAGTAAATTAACTACTTTTGTAGCTGAAGAGTTATTTGAGGTTATGCAGAAAAACGCAAGCAAGCGATGGATTTTCGTCACCTAATCGTTACCTGCCTATTTTCTATGCTCCGCTTATCTTTTGAAACTCAAAAAATTAAAAAGAACTACGCTATTTTGCTCGTTTAACTCCAGGTGTTTACTCCCGAAATGCCTGAAGTTTTAGGTTGGAATGCCCGGTGTTTGGGAAGTAAATTCCGGGAGTTTCGGGAGTATAATGCAGGGATATTTACCGGTATGGCACGGCTTCATTAACGGTTGGAACTGGACATACCGGTAGAATATTATTTGTTATCCCGCAAGTCTTTTACCCTGACGGCTTTGCCTTCGCTTTGAGGCAGGGAGCCTTTCTTGACCAGCTTCACTTTAGGAGTGACAAGGATTTCATCTTTCAGTCGGCGGGAAATAGCTTTGCGTACTTTCTCCAGTTCTATATAGTTGTCGGTGGATAAGTCGCTGAGCTCTACTTCCACAATCATTTCATCTTGATTGCTGATGGTTTCCAGAGTAATGAGGTAGTTGCTGCCCAATTCGGGGAATTGCACCAATACCTTTTCCACCTGCATGGGGAAGATGTTGACACCCTTGATTATAAACATATCGTCGCTGCGGCCCTTGATGCGGTCGATGCGCAGATGCGTACGTCCGCAGGGGCATGTACCCGGAAGTATGCGGGTAAGGTCGCGTGTGCGGTAGCTTATCAATGGCATCATTTCACGGTCGAGGGTAGTCAGTACCAGCTCTCCAATCTCACCGTCGGGAACCGGTTCGCTGGTTTCCGGATTGATGATTTCAACCAGATAGCAATCTTCCCAAAGGTGCATGCCGTTTTGCTCGGTACACTCAAAGGCAACGCCGGGACCGTTCATTTCGGTCATGCCGAAACTGTTGTAGGCTTTGACACCCAGTATCCGCTCAATCTTCCTGCGCTGTTCGTCCGTATGAGGTTCGGCTCCGATGACGAGGGTTTTCAGAGTAGTCGATGCCGGATCGATACCTTCTTCCTGAAATACCTCCGCCAGGCGTATGGCATAACTGGGAATGGCATGCAAGGCGGTGGTTCTGAAGTCCGTGATGAACTTGATTTGCCGTTTGCTGTTACCGGCAGCGGCGGGTACGGTCAGTGCGCCCAGGCGTTCGGCTCCGTATTGAAAACCTAATCCTCCGGTGAACATGCCATAGCCGGAACTGTTTTGAAAAACATCGGTCTTTCGCATGCCTACTGCGTATAGGCAACGTGCTACAAGGTTGGCCCAGGACTCCAGATCGTGCCGGGAGTGGACGATGACGGTGGGCGTTCCCGTGGTTCCGCTGGAAGAGTGGATGCGTACACCGTCTTCGTGCATATTGCCGGCCACAAGTCCGAAAGGGTAGTTGGCGCGCATGTCCGCCTTGGTGGTAAACGGGATTTTCCGGATGTCTTCTATCGACCGGATGCTGTCTGCCGTAATGCCGTGCTTTTGAAAAACTTGTTTGTAATAGGGGGAATTTGCTGCAATGCCGATTGTCTTCCTAAGCCGCCGGAGTTGCAGTTTGTGCAACTCCTCACGCGGCATGGTTTCTATCTCTTCTTCCCAGTATTTGTCATTCATGGTTATTGGTATTTTGATTTACATCAGGTTTTCTGCAATTTCCTTACCGGCAACCAAGGCCTTGAGGTTCAACTCTACAATGGCTTCGCCTTTACGCAGGAAAATGTCGCGGATGCTGTCTTGTACCTTCTGATAATCAATGCCGAGGAACGGAATGGTAGCTCCCAGCAACACGATGTTGGCAACGCGTGGAGAGCCCACTTCTTTGGCTACTTCGTTTACGTTCAGTACAATCTTGTGAGGAAGCTTGTCAAGTTCGGCTTTGAGAGCTTCTTCGGCAGGATAGTGGGGGATATTGATGAAAGGGGCTTCGTTCGTTACCAGCCAGCCTTCGGGACTGAGGTAGGGAAGATAGCGCAGCGCTTCCATGGGTTCCAGCGATATGATAAGGTCGCATTTGCCTGTAGGGATGAGGTCGGAAGCGATAGGCCGGTCGCTGATGCGGAGGTTGGACTGTACGTCTCCGCCTCGCTGGCTCATTCCGTGTACTTCGGCCTGTTTCATGTATAATCCGTCTTTAAGGGCTGCCTGCCCGATTACGGTAGCGATAGAGAGGATGCCTTGTCCGCCTACGCCGGAAAGTATAATGTCTTTTTTCATGGCTTTACTTGTTTCGTTTCTTACGTGCTAAAGTTTGAATACATTCTCTGCGGGGAATAATGACGGATACTCCGCGGTATTCGATTTCTTCGCGGATTATCTGCCTCATTTCCTCGTAGTTCTTCTTCAATGGAACTACTACGCGGATATGTTCGGGCGCTACGCCGATACCTGCACAGATAGCTTCGAGACGGCCGGTTCCGGCTGAATCCTGTCCGCCGGTCATGGCTGTGGTTTCGTTGTCGGAGATGACGATGGTGACGTTAGCGTTTTCGTTTACGCAGTCCAGCAGGCCTGTCATACCGGAGTGGGTGAAGGTGGAGTCGCCGATAACGGCAACCGCAGGATGGACTCCGGCATCCGAGGCGCCTTTTGCCATTGTAATGGAAGCTCCCATGTCTACGCAGGAGTCAATGGCATTGAAAGGAGCGTTGGCTCCTAAGGTGTAGCAGCCGATGTCGCTGAATACCTTGTGGCTGGGGTATTCTGCCCGGAGCACTTCGGTCAGCACGGTGTACATATCGCGGTGTCCGCAACCTTCGCACAAGGCTGGCGGGCGCATTTCGACGAGTGAAGGAACAGCGAATTCCGCTTTGTTCTCTTTGCCTACGGCGCGTGCTACGCTGTCCGGATTCAATTCTCCGTCCTGCGACAGTGTGCCGTCCAGACGTCCTTTGACTTTTACGCCGATGCCGAGGCAACCTTTCAGTTGTTTTTCTACAAACGGTTGTCCGTCTTCCAGCACGAGTATTTCGTCGCAGGCTTCTACAAGCTGCATCAGTTGTTTCTTGGGAAGCGGGTACTGGCCGATTTTCAATACCGGAAATTCGCAGCCTTCGGGATAGTTCTCCATAAGGTAGTTATAACCGATGCCGCAGGCTATGATGCCCAGTTTTTTCTTGGGACCGTCTATGTACTTGTTATAAGGTGAGTTTTCCGAGGCTTTGACAAAATCGTCTTGATGCTGCAACAGAAGTTTGTAGCGTTTGCGGGCGTTGCCGGGGAGCAGGATGAACTGGCGCGGGTCGTCACTGAAAGAAACCCTGTTCTGGGGCTGTTGCGCCTTGCGTTCTACACCGGAACGGGAATGCGCCAGCCGGGTAACCATACGCATCAGCAGCGGTTCGCCGGTTTGTTCGGAAAAGGCAAATCCGTTGTAAACCATGTCGTAGGCTTCTTGCTGGTTGCTCGGTTCGTACATCGGAATCAATGCAAAGTCACCGTAGAAGCGGCTGTCTTGTTCGTTTTGTGACGAATGCATGCTGGGGTCGTCGGCTGCAACGACAATGATGCCGCCTTTAACACCGGTCACGGCGGAGTTGATAAAACAGTCGGCAGCCACATTCATGCCTACATGTTTCATGCAGACCAGTGAACGTTTTCCTGCGAACGACATTCCCAAAGCTGCTTCCATGGCAGTTTTCTCGTTGGAACACCAGCGGTTGTGGATACCTTTTTCGGCAGTAATCGCTGCTGTCTGGATATATTCGGTAATCTCCGTCGAAGGAGTACCCGGGTAGGCGTACACACCGGATAGGCCGGCGTCTAATGCAGCCTGTGCAATGGCTTCATCGCCAAGTAAGAGTTGTTTGCTCATTTTTTAGTGTTTAAGTGTTAATCATGGTTTTAGTAACAATCGCAAATATAGCTTTTTGCTTTTGTTTTATTATGATATTAGTTGAAAATCTTTCTTTCGTTTAACGCCTTCCAATACTTTCTGGCATTTTTCATGTGTTCGGCGTAGTTGGCTGCAAAATTATGGGTTCCTGAAAAATCTTCTTTGGCACACATATAAATGTAATTGTGTCTGGTGTAATTCAGGACTGCGTCTATACCTATGGGGGTGGGAATGCGGATAGGGCCGGGGGGCAGGCCGAGGTTGCGGTAGGTGTTGTAGGGCGAATCGATGGTGAGGTGTGCATTGGCAATACGGCGCAGGCTGAAGTCTTGCAGGGCAAACTTGATGGTAGGGTCGGCTTGCAGCGGCATGCCGGCGTGGATACGGTTGATGTACAGGCCGGCAATCATGGGTTTTTCCTGGTTGTTGTTTGTTTCCTCTTCAACGATGGAAGCGAGGGTGCATACCTCCTCCTGTGTCATGCCGATGGCTTTCGCTTTATTGAGCCGTTCCCGATTCCAGAACTTCTGATGTTCTTTCTGCATCCGTTCGAGAAAATCCTCTACGCTCATGTTCCAATATACCTGGTAGGTTTCGGGTATGAAAAGGCAGGCTATTGTCGCTTTGCTGTATCCCAGCCGTTGCTGGAGCAGAGAGTCATTTATCACTCCGGCTATTTCAGCGGAATCAATCATCAGTTGTTTCCCTACGTTACGCGCCAGTCTGTCCAAAGTGCGTACGCTTCCGATGGTCAGGTTCATGGGGGCTTGGTATCCTCTGTAGAAACGGTTGAATACATGGTAAACGTTCTCGCCGGGACGTATCGCATAGCGTCCGGTGTGGATGTTGCCGGAGTAATCGCGCCATTGGGACATCCATTTGAAACCGTTGAAACTATTGGGCTTTCCTTGTGCTTTTATCTTATTGTATATGGAGTCTGTCGTATCGTCGCGGTCGATGTAGATATAAACTGTCTTTTGCGGATGAAATTGCGGAGTGAACAAGTAGTAATACATTGTACCCGCACTTGCAATGCCTATGAAAAGAATAACCGCCAGTGCTCCGAAAAGGATTCTTTTTTTCTTTTTTTCCATCATAATCTTGATTGTTTTTGAGTCGGGCAAAGTTAGCAAGATTTAGGAATAAAGAGAATGCTTCCCTTGTTTTATTCATGACAGGAAGAGGGGGGGCAATATATACTTGACGATTTCTTTTAGATACGGAAAACACGGATTTCACAGATTTTCTTTATTCTTTTTCTGTGAAATCCGTGTTTTCCGCGTAATCCGTGCCTAAACAAAGAAACAAATAGTAAGCGGATTTTAGTTTTGACACACACATTCTCTTCGGATGTTTCAGCACTTGGATTTCAAATCCCGATTAATCGTCATCGTCATCATCATCATCATCATCGTCATCGTCGTAGTGTCGGCAATGTCTCTTGTGGTGTTTTTTCGGCTTTTTGTATTTGTGTTTCTTATGGTGGAATTTGTCATGGCGTTCACAGTATGAATTATAGTATTCATGCCAGCAGTCACTGTGGTGATGGACTCTGTTATAGAAAGGGTTATAATACATACTTCCCGGCTTTATGCCAATCTCCACAAGGATACGGTTCCACCCGTAACGATGATACCGCTTGTAATAGTCGCATACATCACGCATCTTTTTTCCTGAAGTCCTGGCTATCTCAAGTGCAATTCCCACATTTCCCCAGTCATTGCCACAGCGTCTGTAGTAATCGTCTAAGGAATGGTTTGAAATATTATATTCCAGGCATAGGCGCTTTCTGTAATCAGAGAGTTCCACAGATGCGTAGCGGTTAGCTCTGCCGATGAAGACGGAAATGCCATCCTGGGCAGGCAAAGCGCATGCAAGCAGGAGAAAAAGCAGTAGCAAATTAATCTTTTTCATAATGTTTCTAAGTTAAATGGAGTTCTGTTCCTTACTGTGCGAATATTTGGACAGGTTTCCGGTAACTTCTATTCCAGTTTTTCTTTGGCTTTTTCAATTTCATCGCCGGCTTCATCCAAAGCCTTCTTTACTTCATCCGCTCCCTCTTCAATTTGGTCCTGCGCCTCTTCGAGGGCTTCCTCAACAGATTCCTTTACATTTTCTACACGGTCTTTAACCTTATCTTTAGCCTTTTTTTCTCTGCACGATGCAAAGGCAAGTGTAATTGTACATGCCAACATGGCGAATAATAATTTTCTCATATACTTACATTTTGGTGATATTGTGTAATTAGTTAAAATTCAAATGTAGAAATAAATATTGTGTTTGGCAAATTACGAAAATGTTTTTGAGTATCATACATGAGTAAAATGCCCTGCTTATTGATACGTTCTACACAGTGGAGTTTTTTTGAACTGTCGGATAATTAAAGAGATAAGTCTGCTTTGAAATATGTTTGTGAGTATATAAAAAGCTATCTGCTTCAGTTAGCCACTCCTTTTGCAGGTAAATGCCATCTGTTCTATTATGATATGTGGGGAATAGAGGGAATGAGAAAAATAATTTTTTTATTCGCACGACGGCTTTAAAAAGGGAAAAACGCTGATTATTTATTTGACAATCAGCGTTTTTTAGGAGAGCCGCTAGCCAGACTTGAACTGGCGACCTA
>ENA-ORTQ01001649-ORTQ01001649.1-human-gut-metagenome-genome-assembly--contig:-NODE-1649-length-22828-cov-4.624116_pt1 | contig 22828 bp, 20 predicted proteins | sample MGYA00241912_ERZ509188 | MGnify/ENA primary metagenome ERZ509188 (study PRJEB26280, sample SAMEA2338849) | human gut metagenome | biome: human gut; feature: human-associated habitat; material: faeces...
CTCTGGATATTGCCCCCGCTTACGATGATCACATCTTTCATGCTCTTCCTCAATCAATCTCTGATTTAATCTTGTCCATCTTTTTCTGTATACTGTAAACATTTGTTTCCAGATCACCACTAAATACATAAGAACCTGCAACCAGAAGATTCGCACCGGCTTTCATAACAGTTTCCATCGTTTCATCGTTGATTCCGCCATCCACCTGTATATCTACATCCAGTTCTTCTCTGTCGATCAGTTCCTTCAGCTCCACGATCTTCTCTGTACATTCCGGAAGATATTTCTGACCACCGAACCCTGGCTGTACGGTCATAATAAGAACCATATCCACATCTTCCAGAAGATGGCTGATATCATTTACCGGAGTTGCCGGTTTAATAGAAACTCCGACTTTGACGCCAGCATCTCTGATCAGTTCAATTGCTCTCTCCAGATCCTCACATGCTTCTGCATGTACCGTAATGGAATCTGCACCACAGTCCACAAAATCCTGAATATAACGTTCCGGTGCCGATACCATCAGATGTACGTCAAAAAACATTTTGGATTCTTTGCGGATAGAACGGATCACCGGCATTCCAAACGAAATACTCGGCACAAAATCTCCATCCATAACATCAATGTGAAGCCATTCAACTCCTGCTTTTTCCAAAGTCTGAATCTGTTCGCCCAAACGGTTAAAGTCCGCCGACAAAATTGAGGGGCACAATCGATATTCCATTTAATATCTCCTTTTCTCTTTCAATTCTTCATATAAACTTAGATAATCTTCATATCGGAGTCTGCTGATCTCACCATTCTCCAAAGCTTCCTTTACTCTGCATCCCGGTTCATGGATGTGTCTGCATCCCTGAAATCTGCATGTATCCTCATATTTTCGAAATTCTGGAAAATAATTTTTCAGATCCTGCTCTTCCATATTCATCAGATATAAAGACGAGAATCCTGGTGTATCCATCAGAAACGTATCTTCTCCAACCGGAATCACCTGTGAATGTCTGGTCGTATGCCGGCCTCTCTTCAGCTTACGGCTGATCTCGCCGGTCTCCATCTGTACTTCTCCCTGCAAAAGATTCGTCAGGGAAGACTTACCGACTCCGGAAGGTCCTGCAACAACTGTTGTCTTTCCCTTCAGGATCCTGTGTATCTCATCCAGTCCCTCTTTTTCAAGTGCACTGGAAAGGATCACCTGATAACCGCAGTTTCTGTAAGTTTCACATAATGTCCGGGTTTCTTCTTCCGATGCAAGATCTTTTTTATTAAAGCAGATCACTGCCGGAACCTCTGCCTGTTCCATCATGATCAGGAAGCGGTCCAGCAGCATAAAATTGGGTTTGGGATTTTCAAGTGCAAAGATCACAAACGCCTGGTCAACATTTGCAACTGCCGGACGAATCAATGAATTCTTGCGTGGAAGGATTCGGATCAGATTGCCCGTTTGTTCCTGCTGGTCAAGTATTGTGATTTCCACATTATCACCTACCAGCGGTTTCTGATTATCTTTGCGGAAGATTCCCTTGGCTTTACATTCATAGAGCACTTCATCTTCTCCGTATACATAATAGAATCCCGCTATTCCTTTGATGATCTTACCCTGCATGTATTACTCTGCTTTCTTGAAAGTAAGTGGATACTGTCCCAGCTGCTGGATCGTACCATCCACTACTTCTGACACATATAATGTACCTTCGCTGACTCCCGGAGCTCCGGTAACATCCAGTGTATATGGGAATGTTATCTGTTTGCAGTCCACAATGATCGAAGACTGTGTTTCTCCGTTCACATCCTGAAGAAGTTCCAGTCGAACCTGTCCTCCCTGATATCCGGTCGGTGTATTCAGTGTCTGTGTACATTTCCATACTTCACCATTTGCAGCAGCTGCACTCTGCTGTGTGCTATCTGTGCTCTGTGCTGATGCAGTATTATCTGTTGCTGATGTATCTTCTGTATCAGAAGATGGAGCTTCATTTCCACTGCTTACTACAATTTCAATCGGCTGATCCGGATCTGCTGTTTCATCTGCTGCCGGATTCTGAGAAATAACTTCCCCAGATGCCACATCGCTGCTCTGCTGCTCTGTTACCTTAATGTCAGTCCATTTTCCAAGTGTTGTGATTGCATCATTCTTTGTCATACCGACAACGCTTGGCACTGAAACACTATCGCCATAATCCAGACCACGGCTGACAACCAGTGTAACCTCGTCACCTGCGGAAACGCTGCTTCCAGCTGCCGGTGTAACAGAATCCACATATCCTGGATTTACCATCGGATAGCCTGTTCCATCATCTTCACTGTACTCTTTCTGTACCGTTACATTCAGTCCCAGATCTTCCAGTGTCTGCTGTGCATCTATACCGGTCTCTCCGGAAAGATCAGGCATAACAACTTCCTGCTGACCTTTACTGAGATAATATTTCAGAGTTGTATACTGTTCTACTTTTGTTCCGGCCGGAATATCCTGTGAAGAAATTCTGCCTTTTTCCTGAGTAGAATTTTCTTCTCCCATCATCTGTTTGCCAAGCTTTTCTTCTTCAAGCAAATCCGCTGCTTCATCTTCTGTCTTGCCAACCAGATCCGGTACTATAACCATTCCGTCTTCATCTGTACCTGTTGCATCTGCGTTCTGTTCCTGCTGGTTATCTGTCGGTGTTTCACCACCGATGATGCCTGCCGCCTTACCGATAAAGAAAATTGCGATCACAAGGATCACTGCACCTGCAACGAGAGACAGGATTGTCAGTGCACTGTTCGGTGCTTTATGTTTCTTTTTATTTCTGGATTTCCTTTCTTCACGTCTGCGGCGATATTCGTCCTCGTAATCATCATCGTCGTCATCATAATCATCATCCAGTACTTCATCTTCCAGCTCAGCTACATCCTGCTTACGCTGTGAAGTACGGTTTTTCGGTGTATGCTTGATCTCGCCAAGCTCTTCATCAGAGATCACAACTGTTTTCGCTTCGTTGTCAACAGAAGATAATTTCACAAAATTCCCCTGCGGATCGATCAGAGAATGTTTCAGGTCGGCAATTACATCCTCCATCTTTTCATATCGACGATTTACACTCTTCTGTGTACATTTCAGGATGATCTGCTCCAGACTGTACGGAAGTTCTTCTGTATATACACTCGGAGGTACCATTTCTTCCTGCAGATGTTTGATTGCGATCGCAACAGTTGTATCTCCGTCAAACGGTACACGTCCCGTTACCATCTCATACAATGTAATACCCAGTGAATAGATATCACTCTTTTCATCACTGTAACCGCCGCGGACCTGTTCCGGAGAACTGTAATGTACAGAACCCATCACATTGGAACTGATAGTATTTGAAGAAGCAGCTCTTGCGATACCAAAATCTGTTACTTTTACTTTACCGTCTGTTGAAATAATAATATTCTGCGGCTTTACATCTCGGTGAACGATTCCGTGATTATGTGCTGCCTCCAGCCCCATAGATACCTGAATCGCAATACTTGTTGCTTCTTTGATCGAAAGTTTACCCTTTTTGGCAATATACTCTTTCAGTGTAATGCCCTCGATCAGCTCCATAACGATGTAATATACACCTTCATCATCACCCACATCAAAAACATTGACAATATTCGGATGTGTCAGTCCTGCTGCCGCCTGGGCCTCACTGCGGAACTTGCGGATAAAAGTTGTATCCTCTCTGAATTCCGGCTTCAATACTTTTACTGCCACAAAGCGGTTCAGCTTGTGATCCTTTGCCTTATATACATCGGCCATTCCGCCGGTGCCTATTTTACCTAAGATTTCATAGCGTTCTGCTATGATCATTCCCGTCTTTAACATTTTTCCACCTCATTTGTGAATGGTTCTACCAGTATGACTGCTATGTTGTCCTTACCACCGTTCTGGTTTGCTTCTTTCAGAAGTTTCTCGCCCTTCTTCGGCAGTTCCTCTGTCTGGTCCAGTATGATTTCCTCTAATTTACTGTCCTCTACCATATTGCTCAGACCATCGGAACACATAAGAATCGTACTGTCCGGTTCCAATTTCAGGTCAAAAAAGTCAATATCTACGGTTCTCTCTGCACCAAGCGCCCTGGTAATGATATTTTTATCCGGATGATTTCTTGCCTCCTCCGGTTTGATCTCACCCATACGGACCATTTCCTGTACCAGTGAATGATCTTTTGTCACCTGATGAATTTCTCCCTGGATCACGTATAAACGACTGTCTCCTACATTGGCCACATATGCATAGTGACCGACAACTGTGCAGACCACGATCGTTGTTCCCATTCCCCTCAGATGTTCTTCTCTGCGGGAGCGTTCCAGAATCTCCGTATTTGCAGTCTCAATGGCATGACGAATCACCTTGATAGGGTTGAAATCCGCATCTCTCCGAATCTCGTCCACCAAAGTCTGAACTGCATGCGAAGATGCATAATCTCCGGCATTGTGTCCACCCATACCATCAGCAACGACAAACAGATTCGGAAGATTTCCAACCGGGTTTTCGGAAACGAACACATAGTCCTGGTTCATTTTCCTTCTCTGGCCTACATCCGTAGCTGAATATACCCTCATGTCACTTCTCACTTTCTGTTTTTTCCATGTATCTTTTTCTTAGCTGCCCACAGGCACCGTCAATATCGCTGCCCATTTCCCTTCTAATAGTACCATTAATTCCGCATTTTTCAAGATTTATTTTGAAATTCTCCACAGCCTGACGGGTGGAACGCACGAAAGAACGCTCTCTCACCGGATTAACCGGAATCAGGTTTACATGGCAGTTCAGACCTTTCAGACGGCCTGCCAGTTCCTGTGCATTTTCTTTGCTGTCATTTACCCCTGCGACCAGACTGTACTCAAAAGTGATCCTCCGTCCTGTCTTGGCAAAATAATATCGGCAGGCCTCCAGAAGTTCATCTACAGAATATTTGTTGGCGATCGGCATCAGTTCCCGTCTTTTTTCATCGTTCGGTGCATGAAGCGATACTGCAAGTGTCATCTGAAGCTTTTCATCTGCCAGTTCATAAATTCTCGGAACCAACCCACATGTAGATACCGTAAGATTTCGCTGACTGATATGGATTCCTCCATCTTCGGTCAGAATATGGATAAATCTGAGAAGATTATCATAATTATCAAGCGGCTCACCGGTTCCCATCACCACCACATTGGAGATACGCTCTCCGATAGAAGTCTGTATCCGGTAAATCTGATCCAGCATCTCCGACGGAAGAAGATTTCTCGTCAGACCACCGATCGTAGATGCACAAAAGCGGCAGCCCATGCGACATCCTGCCTGAGAAGAAATGCAGACGGAATTTCCATACTTATAACGCATCAGGACACTCTCGATCATATTTCCATCAGAAAGGCGGAACAGATACTTTCTGGTTCCATCTACTTTGGAAGTCTGAACATCCAGTTCTTCCAGAACTGTGATGGGATAATCTTTCAGCTTTTCTTTCAGGCTCTTCGGAATATTTGCCATTTCATCATAGGAGGTAACAAGATGCTCATGCAGCCAGCCATAGATCTGCTTTGCGCGGAAAGGCTTTTCACCGATCTGCACCATAAGCTCTTTCAGCTCCTCCATATTCATTGATTTGATATCTGTCATAATTATTTCCTTCTGAATTTTGCAATGAAGAAGCCATCAGTTCCATGTACACCCGGAAGCAGCTGCAGATAGCCCAGTGCAGTCGTCTCAGAATGAAGTTCTTCCGGAATACAGTCATCTATGCTTTCAAGTTTAAATGGATGGTTATTCATAAACCACATCATATTTTCTTCATTTTCTTCTTTTGCAATCGTACAGGTACTGAAAATCAGCACTCCGCGCGGTTTCACATACTCTGCTGCCTTATCAAGGATCGTTCTCTGGAGAATGACCAGTTCATCTTCTTTCTGGGCTGTAGAGCGGTATTTGATCTCCGGTTTCTTGCCTATCACACCGTAACCGGAACACGGTACATCTGCAAGAACAATATCTGCCTTGCATTCGGATTCTACATCAAACAACGTAGCATCCTGTACTTTTGCCTGCACATTGATCGAACCTGTCCGCTGAATATTTTCTTCGATCAGATTTACCTTGTACTGGCTGATATCGCGTGCGTCTACCGTACCAAATCCTTCCATCTTATCACCCATATGAAGACTCTTGCCACCCGGTGCAGCACACATGTCAATGACATAATCTCCTCTGGACGGATTTGCAATCTCCGCCACAAGCATGGAACTTACATCCTGTACAAGGATTTTTCCCTGAATAAATGCATCCAGCGCCAGAATATGGTTATATCCGGAAATACGCTTTGCATAAGGAAGATATGGAGCCGGTTCGACGGTAACGCCCTGACTTTTCAAGCTGTCACAAATTTTATCAACAGAATTCAGATATGTACGGCAGCGAATCGTTACCGGTTTTTCCCTGAGGAAATCTGCAAGCATTTTTTCGGTAATTTCCTCGCCGTAATCTTCCAGCCAGCGATTTACAAGCTCCTCCGGCATGGAATAACGAACGGACAGATAACGGACAAGATTCTCTTCTCTTGAAGGATATTCCAGTTCGTTCATCTGTCTCGCAGCAGTCCGAAGGACTCCGTTTACAAAAGGTTTCAGATTATAAAAACCTTTTTTCTGTGCAAGTTTTACTGCCTCATTACAGACAGCACTGTCCGGCACACGATCCATGAATTTCATCTGATAAATGGCACTTCGTAAGATTTCACGGATCGGTGCTTTCATTTTATCAACAGGAATTTTCGAAAAGGAATTAATAATATAATCAATCAGTATTCTGTATTCCAGTGTTCCCTCACACACTCTCGTGATAAAAGCTCTTTCCTGTTTCGGAAGGAACTGATATTTGGAAAGTGCATTGCGGATTGCAATATGACTATGTTCGCCCTCTTCATTAATCTGAAGAAGAATCTCCAGTATCATCTCTCTTGTATTAATTCCGCTAGTCATCCCTTCTTCGTCCTCCTGCAAGTATCAAAAGTCTCAAAAGCTGTAATATGGAAGCTGCCAGCGCTGCCACATAAGTCATTGCAGCTGCGGTCAGTACCTTTCTTGCCCCGCGTGTCTCGTCTGTCCCGAGGATTCCGGTACTCTGCAGCATCTTTAATGCACGTGAGGATGCATTGATTTCAACAGGAAGTGTCACAAGCTGAAACAGTACTGCCAGTGAAAAAAGTACAATACCTGCTGTCACCAGCGGACGGATTCCTGAAAAAAGCCCGATCAGAAAAAGCGGCCAGGAAAGTGTACTTCCAAAGTTTGCCACCGGAACGATCGCACTTCGGAATTCAAGCGGTGCATAACCAATCGCATGCTGAATGGCATGTCCGCATTCATGGGCAGCAACACCCACAGCCGCCAGTGAAGTCTGTCCGTAAATATCTTCCGAAAGGCTTACTGTTTTTGTTCGCGGATCATAGTGGTCCGTCAGACTTCCGGAAATTGCACGTACATGCACATCTGTGATACCGGCTGCCTGCAGGATTCTTTTTGCTGTTTCTGCACCGGTAAGCCCTGAAGCACTCCGTATTCTCCTGTAATAGGAAAAAGTACTCTTCAGCCTTGCGGATGCAGCAAGTGACAGCAGCATTCCAATGATCAGCAGTATATAAGTCCAGTCGAATCCGTAATATCCATAACCATATCCGTACATCCGCATCACTCCTTATGATCTTTCAGCATAATACCTTCTGTTACCTGATAGCCGCGAAGAAAAGCATCTGTCTCCATCCGCTTCTTGCCTTCCAGCTGTACTTCTTCAAGAACCAGCTTGTCTGTTCCACAGGCTACATGAATTCCTTTTTTATCCACACCGGTGATGGTTCCCGGTGCCTCTTTTCCACAATTTCCACTTTCAACAGAGCATTTCCACACCTTCAGTGTCTTTCCGTTCAGGAAAGTATAGGCGCTCGGCCATGGATTCATTCCACGCACCAACCGCTCCAGCTCTGTGGCACTCTTTGTAAAATCCATCAGTCCCATTTTTTTACTGATCATTGCCGCATACGGTGTCGGGCTTTCTTCCGGCTGCTTCGTATAGACCGCAGTTCCATCCACAATAGACGGAATTGTACGGATCAGAAGTTCAGCGCCTTCCTCTGCAAGTTTGTCAAACAGACTTCCGCCTGTTTCATCTTCTGCCAGCGGAACGACTGCCTGAGAAATCATATCTCCCGTATCCAGTCCGACTCCCATTTTCATTATCGTCACTCCGGATTCCTTTTCTCCATCAATCACAGCCTGCTGGATTGGTGCGGCTCCTCTGTATTTCGGAAGAAGGGACGCATGGATATTCAGGCATCCGTATTTCGGTATATCCAGGATCGCCTTCGGAATGATCTGACCAAATGCTGCAACTATGATCATGTCCGGAGCAAGTTCTTTTAATGTTTCTACAAATTCCGAATCACGTACCTTAAGTGGCTGATAGACCGGGATCTCATGTTTCATCGCTTCTTCCTTGACAGGAGTCGGCAGAAGTGTCTTTCCTCTTCCTTTTGGTTTGTCGGGCTGTGTTACCACAGCGGCTACCTCATATCCGTTTTTTACAAGTGCGGCAAGTGGCGGCACTGCAAAATCCGGTGTTCCCATATAAACAATCTTCATATAATAGTCTGCTCCTCTTTTCTCCCGTTATGCACGGGTCTGCCTGTAAATACCTTCTCATTCTTCCTCATCATAGCTGGTTCTGTGCAGTTCACCTTCGACCAGATCGGTATACATTTTTCCGTCGAGGTGATCGATTTCATGACAGAATGCACGTGCCAGAAGTTCGGTTCCTTCATAGATCACTTCATTCATGTCCTCATCCATGGCTTTTACTTTTACATAGTTTGGTCTTGTCACCTGACCGGCCATTCCCGGAACACTTAAGCATCCCTCATCACCTGTCTGCTCTCCGGAAGTTTCCAGAATCTCCGGATTGATCAATACGATCGGGCCTTCTCCGATATCAATTACAACGATACGTTTCAGGATTCCGACCTGCGGTGCCGCAAGACCAACCCCCATTGCCTCATACATTGTATCAAGCATGTCATCGATCAAAGTTACGATCTTCGGTGTTACTTCTTTTACCGGTCTGCTGATCTTACGCAGAACCGGATCTTCTTCTGTTCTGATTACTCTGATTGCCATTTTTATTTCTTCCTCTCTTTTTATCTTATGCAGATTGCTACTTTCTAACTCTAAGTGTAATCAAACTGTATATACAGTCTTCTAAATCCGGAATTTAATTTAATGTATTTTTCTGTTTTATCTTTGATATCCTGCAAAATGCGTTCATCCCGGTGCTTGAGATACAGAACCTTACGGTAAATATCATTTACTTTTCCAACCGCCGCATATGCAGGCCCGATCACAGGAATCCGATATCTGGAAGCAATCCGCTCCACAAACTTTGCAAGATAATCCATCCCCTGCTCCAGAAGTTCTTCGTTCTCACCCGATACCAGTACAGAAAGCATGTGCGCTGCCGGCGGATAATCCATCAGCATACGGTATGCCATCTCCTCCTGATAAAACGCCTCATAGTCCTGCGCCGCCGCGGCCTGAATGCTGTAATGATCCGGATGGTAGCTCTGAATAATTGCCTCACCCGGTTTCATTCCACGCCCTGATCTGCCGACTGCCTGTGTCAGAAGCTGGAAAGTTCTCTCCGCACAGCGGTAATCTGCCACATTTAAGGAGAGATCCGCAGCAAGCGCTCCCACCAGTGTCACATCCGGAAAATCATGTCCTTTGACGATCATCTGTGTTCCGACAAGAATGTCAGCCTCATGCGCTGCAAATGAAGACAATATCTTTTCGTAGCTGCCTTTTGCCCTTGTCGTGTCATAGTCCATACGAAGAATACGCGCTTTTGGGAAATTCTTGTGCAGAACCTGCTCAATCTGCTGCGTTCCTGCCTTAAATCCTCCGATATAAGGCGAACCGCATACCGGACATTTTTCCACCCGTGGCTGTTCATATCCACAATAGTGACAGACCAGTCTGCCATTATTGTGTTCCGTCAAAGCCACATCGCAGTGCGGACATTTCAGAACTGCACCACAGGAACGGCAGGAAACAAACCCGGCATATCCTCTTCTGTTCAGGAAAAGAATTGCCTGCTCCCCACATTCCAGCCTGTTTTCGATGGCTTTTCTCAAACTGCGGCTCAGAACTGAACGGTTTCCCTCCCGTAATTCTTCTCTTAGATCTATAACACTCACTTTCGGAAGCGGTCGGTCTTCAAAACGCGCATCCAGCTTTACAAGCCGGAATTCACCGTCTTTCGCCTTCGTATAGGCTTCCAGCGACGGTGTCGCCGAACCTAAAACAAGACGTGCATTTTCCATCTGCGCGCGGTAAAGTGCAGTCTCTCTTGCATGGTATCTGGGGCTGTTTTCACTCTTATAAGACTGCTCATGCTCCTCATCTATAATGATAAGTCCCAGATTTGAAAACGGTGTGAACAAAGCCGAACGTGGTCCCACCATAATCTGTATCTCACCGCGTTTGGCTCTTTTGAACTGGTCGTAGCGTTCTCCCTGCGACAGGCGGGAATTCAGTACGGAAACTTTTTCTCCAAACCAGCCATAAAATCTCCGGACCGTCTGATAGGTCAGCGCAATCTCCGGAACAAGTACAATGACCTGTTTTCCCTCACCGATCACCTGACGGATCAATTTCATATAAACCTGTGTCTTGCCACTCCCGGTAACTCCATGAATCAGAACCGGCCGGGGCGAATCAGATTGCCATTCCTTCTGAATCTGATCAAAAGCCTCCTGCTGCGGTTTTGTGAGAACAGAAAGTTCCTCGTGTGGAATATTCGCTCCGTCCACGCTCATCCGATAAACTTCATCCTGCACAACCTGAACGATACCTTCATCCACAAGTGGCCGCAAAACAGAAGCCGTTACGCCGAGTTCTTTGGATGCTTTTGTATAATCCAGCTTCTTTTCCTCAAGAAGCGCACGCACAAGCCTTGCTCTTGCCTTACATCGTCCACTCTCCAGCTTCCCTGCAGTTTTTTCTGCCTCTTCTTCGCTGACATTCAATATGATATATCGTTTTTCTTTGGCTTTGACCTTTTCTCTCACGGGAAGAACCGTTTTCAGTGCCTGAACCATAGTGGAGCCATACTGGTTTTTCATCCACGCGGCAAGCGCGATCAGCCTCTCCTCCGTAGTTTCCCCACTGCTGCAGATTCCCGTAAGTTCTTTCATACGTGATGTATCAAATGCCGGTGTATCTGAAAGACCGATCACATAGCCCTTTCGTTCGTGATTTCCGTTTCCAAAAGGAATCGTCACCACCATTCCCACCTGCAGTTTGTGCTGCAGTTCTTCGGGAACTTTGTACTGAAAACTGCGGTCAACTTTTTCGTGGGAAATGTCCACGATGATATCCGCATAAATCATTTATTTTTCTGCTCTTTCTTTATCCTCCTGAAGGATTTCTTCGATCAGTACCCTTTCATCCATCGGGTATTTCTTACCTTTGATCTCCTGATAATCCTCATGGCCTTTTCCTGCAAGAACGATGATATCCCCCGGTTCTCCGTGGTGGATCGCATATGCGATTGCTTCCTTACGGTCACAGATCTCGACATATTTGCCGTCTGTCTTTGAAATACCAATCTTGATATCATTGATGATATCCTGCGGTTCCTCAAATCTCGGATTATCGGATGTGATGATCGTCAGATCTGCAAGTCTTCCGGAAACCTCTCCCATCTCATAGCGGCGGGATTTCGCACGGTTTCCTCCACATCCAAACATACATACAAGACGATGCGGATGATATTCACGAAGTGTCGTCAGAAGGCTCTCCAGTGCCATCGCATTATGCGCATAATCGATCATCAATGTAAATTCATCAGATACTTTGATCATCTCGATACGACCTTTTACTTTTGCAACTTTCAGCGCCTTAATGATGTTTTCCTGTGAAACATTAAAATGACGACAGATTGCAATTGCTGTCAGAGAATTGTAAATGCTGAATTTACCCGGAATGTCGATCTCTACCGGAAACTCCATCAGACCTTTGAGCTGATAGGAAATTCCAAGGTATCCTCTTCCGCCTACCATATGTGCATCCTCGGCCCGCAGATCTGCCTCCGGAGAAAATCCGTAAGTCTCAAGTGTGCAGGTATGTCCCTCTATGATTCTTTCGAAATGTTCATCATCGCGATTGACTATTCCGACTTTGCACTGACGGAGCAGCATGGATTTACATCTTAAATAATCGTCAAAATCCTTATGCTCATTTGGTCCGATATGGTCCGGTTCAATGTTTGTAAAAATACCATAGTCAAAAACAAATCCCTGTGTACGGTGGAGCATCAGTCCCTGTGATGAAACCTCCATAACTACACAGTCACAGCCGGCATCTGCCATCTTGCGAAAATATTCCTGAACCAGATATGATTCCGGTGTCGTATTGTGTGCCGGAATATGCTTATCTCCGATGATTGCCTCGATTGTTCCAATCAGTCCGACTTTGTAACCAGCATTTTCCAGGATAGATTTTACCATGTAAGTTGTCGTTGTCTTTCCCTTTGTTCCGGTAATTCCAATAGTTTTGAGTTCTTTTGCCGGATGACCGAAATATGCCGCAGAAATAAATGCCATCGCATAACGGGTGTCCGCAACTTTGATCACTGTTACATCTGAAGGAGCCTCAACTTCTTCTTCAACGATCAGAGTTTTTGCACCTTTTTCGATGACATCCGGTACAAATTTGTGTCCGTCCACAACCGCACCACGGATGCAGATAAACAACGAATTTTTTTCTACTTTACGGGAGTCATACACAACGGTAGTGACTTCCTGTTCTGTACTGCCCTGACAGCAGGTATATTCCAAACCTTCTAATAGTGTTGATACTTTCATATTTTCCTCCTCTGCCTCGGGATATATGTGATATTTGCTCCGTTTCTCCAAACGGATATATTCCATTACAGAATAGCACAAGTGCATTCTATTTTCAATGTAGCAGAATTTTTTCTTGCTATCTCCCACCTCCGGCTGTATAATAAACCCGTAAATAAAAACGGGGGAGCTGGCCTTAAGCCGGCTGAGAGGAAACTTCTTGGTTTCGACCCTTAACCTGATTTGGATAATGCCAACGTAGGGATATACCGAATGCCCGGAAAGATTTTCCATTTGGATTTTCTTTTTGCTATCAGACAAGTTGAGAAGGTACCTGCGCGGTATCTTCTTTTTTGTTGCCATCTATCCTCAGGAAAACAGGAGGTAATCATGAACCAAAATGAAACAACATCAACCCAGAAACTTGCCATCGCCGGAGTTCTGACCGCAGCTGCCGTTGCCGGAAGTCTGATCAGCGTCCCGGTTGCCGGAAGCAAATGCGCTCCCGTCCAGCATATGGTCAATGTATTTTCCGCCGTCATCCTCGGTCCGTGGTGGGGTGTCGGAATCGCGTTCTGTGCAAGTCTGATCCGTAATCTGCTCGGCATCGGAAGTCTGCTTGCTTTCCCGGGAAGCATGGTCGGTGCCCTGTGCTGTGGACTGATCTTCCGCTTTACCGGTAAACTTGCTCCTACCTGTGCTGCTGAAGCACTCGGAACCGGCATTCTCGGCGGACTTGCCGCATACCCTGTCGCAAAACTGCTCATGGGACTCGCACCGGCAGGATTTACCGTGTACATGCTTCCGTTTTTTATCTCAACCTTCACAGGAAGTGTCCTTGCTTTTGTACTGCTTCGCGTTTTTGAAAAAAGCCAGATACTTCATACAGTCAGGAGATAATCTATGCCGTATGTCACTGATATAGAAATCATTTTTCAAAACATCCGTCGGAAAGCGCCAAAAATCCACTGCCTTACCAACCCGGTAACCATGCAGGATGTTGCTAATCTTCTTCTGGCAGCCGGTGGAAGTGCCGTTATGGGACAAAATGAAAAAGAGGTTGCAGAGATCACCGGCTTCTGTCAGGGAACCCTCTTAAACACCGGAGTTCCTGATGAAGCCAAAATCAATGCCTGCATCCTTGCCGGAAAAAAAGCCAATGAACTTAAGCATCCTGTTGTACTGGATCCGGTAGGTATCGGAGCCAGCACATTTCGCCAGAAAGCCATAAAAAACCTTCTTGCTCAGGTGCACCCGGATCTGATCCGCTGTAATCAGGAAGAGGCTGCAGTCCTCTGTTCTCTTTTTTCTGACAGTGTTACTCCCGGCTCCCATGGTGGAGTTGAAAGTGCCCTGCATCTTACCGAATCAGATGTCTGTTCTACTGCAAAGCAAACCGCAAATCTCTTTCAGACAACTGTTCTGATCACCGGAGCTATAGACGTTGTCTCTGATGGAGAAAACACGCAGCTTCTCACTGGCGGTGATTCCAGAATCTGCCGCATTACAGGCGGTGGATGCATGCTTTCCGCACTTTGCACTTTATTCCTGTGCACCGCAGATTCACCGTTTGATGCCGCCTGTGCCGCCGGAACTCTCTGGAGAGAGGTCGCTTATTGTGCCGGACAGCGGACAGATGCCGTCCATGGTGGTATCGGAACTTTCCACACACAGCTTTTTGATGTACTGGAAGAAAAAATTTTTGACACGGAGACAAATCTATGAAAATCAATGCCAGACAATTAAATTTATATGCCGTCACTGACCGGAGCTGGCTGAAACCAGGTGAAACACTGGTCTCTGTCACAGAAGAGCTTCTGAAAGCAGGCGTTACCTGTGTACAGCTTCGTGAAAAGCATATGTCCGATGAAGAGATTCTGAAAGAAGCTTCCCTTCTGAAGGACCTGTGTGACAGTTATCAGGTTCCTCTGATCATCAATGACCGCCCGGATCTTGCAAAGAAATCCGGTGCTTCCGGTGTTCACGTTGGTCTTTCCGATATGGGAATCCAGAAAGCCCGTAAGCTTCTGGGAGAGGATTTCATCATTGGTGGAAGTGCCCATAATGTTGAGGAAGCACTTGCTGCCGAAGCTGCCGGTGCTGATTATCTCGGATGCGGTGCCGTCTTCGGAAGTACGACCAAAACGAATGTAACACAGCTTCCTGTTGAAACTTTAAAAGCAATCTGTAAGACTGTAAAGATTCCGGTCGTTGCGATCGGCGGTGTAAACAGCGACAATCTTCCGCTCCTTGCCGGAAGCGGAATTGCCGGAGCAGCTGTCGTCAGCGGACTTTTCAAACCGACAGACAAGGCTGCTGCTGTCAGACGTTTTCTGACGCAGCTAAAAGCGATATAGTGTTTAAACATATCCAAATATGATAAGGACAAAAATATTATGAAAACCGTATTAACAATTGCCGGCAGTGACTGCAGCGGTGGTGCAGGTATCCAGGCCGACATCAAAACAATGATCATGAACGGTGTTTACGCAATGAGTGCGATCACCGCCCTGACCGCGCAGAATACAACCGGGGTTTACGGCATTCAGGAAGTATCTCCTGAATTTCTCGATAATCAGCTCGATTGTATTTTTACTGATATTTTTCCGGATGCAGTAAAGATCGGCATGCTCTCTTCTTCTGAGATTATGTACCACGTGGCTTCCAGGCTGCGTCAATATCAGGCACGCCACATCGTTCTGGATCCCGTCATGGTGTCTACCAGTGGTCATCGCCTGATGAACAAAGATGCGGAAGAAACGCTCCAGAAAGAACTTTTTCCACTTGCAGAGGTCATCACACCAAATGTTCCGGAAGCAGAAAATCTCACCGGAATACAGATCACTGATGCTGCATCTATGGAAAAAGCAGCGCATATGCTCCATGAAAAGTTTCATGTTTCCGTGCTTCTGAAAGGCGGACACTGCATCAATGATGCCAACGATCTTCTTTATACAGACGAACATGGTATCTGGATGCGTGGTGAACGCATTGATAATCCAAACACCCACGGCACCGGCTGTACGCTCTCAAGCGCAATTGCCTCAAATCTTGCCAGAGGTTTTTCACTCGAAGAAGCTGTGCGCCGTTCCAAACAGTATCTGACCGAAGCCCTGAGATCGCAGATGAATCTCGGTCATGGTTCCGGTCCGCTTGATCACACGCTCGGACGTATCAAATAACAATAATCCACTACAGGATTTAGCATCTCTCAATGCAAACACTTATCATTTACATAAAGGAGAAAATATTATATGACAACTTACACAACACAGATGGATGCAGCCCGCAAAGGGATCGTAACTCCGCAGATCAAAACCGTTGCAGAAAAAGAACATATGCCGGTTGAGAAATTGATGGAACTGGTCGCAGAAGGTAAAGTTGCGATCTGTGCCAACAAACACCACACCTGTCTGAATCCGGAAGGTGTCGGCAGCATGCTCCGCACAAAGATCAACGTAAACCTCGGTGTTTCCAGAGACTGCAAAGACTATGATATCGAAATGCAGAAGGTCATGAAAGCCGTTGACCTCGGTGCCGAAGCAATCATGGATCTTTCCAGCCATGGTAATACACAGCCGTTCCGCCAGAAACTTACTCACGAATGTCCTGCCATGATCGGAACCGTTCCGGTATACGACAGCGTCATCCACTACCAGCGCGATCTCTCTGAACTGACCGCTCATGATTTCATTGATGTCATCCGTCTCCATGCAGAAGACGGTGTAGATTTCGTTACACTTCACTGTGGAATTACCAGAAAAACCATCGAGCAGATCAAAAAACACAAACGTAAAATGAACATCGTAAGCCGTGGCGGAAGCCTTGTCTTTGCATGGATGAGCATGACCGGCGAAGAAAATCCGTTTTATGAATACTTCGATGAGATCCTTGATATCTGTGAAGAACATGATGTTACTATCTCACTCGGTGATGCCTGCCGTCCGGGATGTCTGGCTGATGCCACAGATGTCTGCCAGATCGAAGAGCTTGTCCGTCTGGGCGAACTCACCAAACGTGCATGGGCTCACAATGTTCAGGTTATGGTTGAAGGTCCGGGACACGTTCCGCTCGATCAGGTTGCTGCAAACATGAAAGTTCAGCAGACCATCTGCATGGGTGCTCCTTTCTATGTACTCGGACCTCTTGTTACCGATATCGCACCTGGTTATGACCACATCACGGCTGCCATCGGTGGTGCCGTTGCCGCAATGAATGGTGCAGCATTCCTCTGCTATGTCACACCTGCAGAACATCTCGCTCTTCCTAATGTAGAAGACGTAAAACAGGGCATTATTGCTTCAAAAATCGCTGCACACGCTGCCGATATCGCAAAAGGTATCCCACATGCCAGAGACATCGATGATAAGATGGCAGATGCACGCCGTGTCCTCGACTGGGATGCTCAGTTTGCATGTGCGCTCGATCCGGAAACCGCCAAAGCGATCCGTGATGACCGTCTGCCGGAAGATGATCACAGTGATACCTGCAGTATGTGTGGTAAATTCTGTGCAGTCCGCAGCATGAATAAGGCACTTGCCGGTGAGCACATCGACATCCTTTAATTTCTGCCGATAAACCAGATCAATCTAATAATTTCACATCCGGCTGCGGAGCCATCCGACAGCCAGCATAGAACCGGGGAGCATAAAAAGCCACAGAAGAGGCTGATATGGATCTCCGGTTTTTGGATGTGTGGATGCCGGCATGCTTTCCGCCTGCTCACTTCCCGTTTCTCCATCAATATCGGAGGTTGCCTCTTCCTGTTTTTCTTCTTCTGCTCCTTTTACCTGTATTTCAGATTGTGCAATTTTTGTCTGCTCTCCTGTTTCCAGAGTCGTCACCGAAACTTCATTGACCAGATTCTGGTCTTCCAGACCTTCCGGCAGTGTCACGACCGCCTCCAGACCGAAAGCTTCCCCGGGTGCGATCTGCTCAATCTTTGCCTTTGTTTTGGATTTATTCAGTCTGACACCATCTTTTTCCAGAAATCTCACCGGTACATTTCCGAGCTGAAAACGCTCCGTCGTAACAATTGAATGCAATGTGCGCTCTCCGGTATTTCTGATACAGATCAGAAAACGGATCTCATCCCCCGGAACTGCCATGGAACGGTCTGCAGTTTTGGTCACTTCAAATGCAGCCTGCAACGCCTGAATCTGCGTTACCAGCTCTGCATTTTTTACGATTTCTTCTGTTTCCTCAGTCCCATTTTCAGCAGATATTTTGCCGGCTGTTGCTGTCAGTTTTAATGAAACAGCTGTTATCCTGTCTTCCGGCAGATGCACCGTCAGATACAGAGTCTTTGTTGCACTCATCTCAAGTTTCTCTATATATGCAGTATTTCCCACCGCATCTTCTGCACCTTCCGACCACTCTCCGGCCAGACCATTCTCAGAAAAATTATAGCTGATTCTTATATCTTTAAGGTCACATTCTCCCGTGTTTTCTGTAGTTATCGTATAGACCAGATCACTTCCTGCTTTTATTGTATCATCCTCAGCCTGAACTGACAGGATCAGATCTGCCTGTAAATTTGTATCTGTATCACCACTGCTATCAGAAAATGAATCCGCATTTTCATTTTCCGAAGATAGATTGTCCGAAATTTTCTCTGAATCTTCGCTTCCAGTCCGCGGCAATGCATTATACGGGAGTTCTGCTTCGTCCAGAAGTTCTGCCGCATTCGGAAGTTCAGTCTCATCCATAATGATATCCACATCCGAATTTTGTATTTCATCTGTAAGCACATCTATATCCTTAGATTCTACACCCACAGTCTCTGACGCGCCCACAATTCCCTCTGTTACATTTTCCATTGCATTCATTCCGCTGGTTTCACTTGCGGTCTTCACAGATTTTCTCACAACAGCCTTTTCCGCCCCTGTGTTTTCCTCTATGCGTTCGCCTGCATCTATCTGATATCCGTCCTTCTGTCCTTCATCTGTTTCAAAGACCGCCTCCGCCGCATAAACCGGTACCTCCTTCCACATATATCCACTTCCCGCCGACATCCCGACAAGGAAAACTGCCATACCTGCCGCCGCTATTTTTCTCATTATTCTGTTTTTCATAAAGAACTCCTTTTCACTTCAAAAACCTTCCGTCAAATAGTTTCAAATAATAAAACACCGGCATTGTTTCTCAGCCCATAGGCATTTCCCCTTTCACTTTGCATTCTTCATGGGATTATTGTCGAAATGACGATTGAAAGTTATGAATTTCAAAGAACTGAAATTCAGATAAGCACACTTTAGCACGTTTTGGTCCGGACTACAAGAGCCTGTAAAAATTAAAGAGTTTCTTTAAGTTTTCTTTAGAAGTTTTATTTTTCTTTTAGATTTAGTACACAGTTTAAACATATTTCCTGCTTATAATAGGTATTGGATAGATGAATAACCACTCTCTATCTCCCCCCTCAAAAAGTTAAGGAAACAAGCCGTCTGCGTACAGGCGGCTTTTCCTTTGCTCTTTTGCTTCTTTTATTTCTCTATGGTAATACTCCATGTATTTCTGTATTCGCATCCACTTTCTAACCGAAGCAGATTCGGCTGTGTCTCCAGATCTTCTGTGATACCCTTTCGGGACGGCAAAGAACTCCACGGTTCTATACAGACATAGTTTACTTTCATTTTCGGCCAGTGCCAGATTCCGAGATAATTCATATCCTCATAAACCACGCGAATCTTCCGACTGTCTCTTTTGCTCTCGATCACAAGACTTTTCGGCATCTTATCCAAAACGATCGCATCTCTGTCAAACAATCCATGCTGCAATGGCAGATAACGATTATCAACAAGGGGCACCGGCACCGTATTTTCCGTCACAAAACAGTCATCTGACAAAACCACCTGACTCAACTGTGCATTTTCTCCAAAATCAATGCAATAATCTTCAAATGCCAGTCCATCCGCAATCGGTACACAGAATCCCGGATGACCACCAATACCAAAATACATTGTCTTTGTGTCCTTATTTCTGACCTGATATGTAATCTGAAGCGTATCTTCTATCAGTTTCCAGCAAATATCCAGTTCAAACAAAAACGGATAACACAGCTCCGTCTCCGGTGTATTCTTAAGTCTCAGAACCAGCTCGTCTTCTTTTTTCTCCACCAGGGTCATCTCCATATATGGCAGAAATCCATGAATATCCATATGATACATTTTTCCCTGATAACGATACTGTCCGTCCGTCATCCGACCGATATACGGAAAAAGATTCGGTCCTCTGTCCGTCCATGAAGCCACATCTCCCTGCCACAGATATTCCTTTCCTTCTGCATCCTGTATAGAACGAAGCTCTCCTCCTTTTGAGGAAATTTCTACAGATAATTTTGAATTACTGATTTTATAATTCATGCTGCACCCCCTTATTTTCTCTCAGTATAGCACGTGCGCCACAAGGTTTCTAGTTACTGTTCACTCCGTTCACAGCAACTTGGGCGGAATACTACCTGTGAACAGTAACGATTCTATCTTTTTACCTTAATTCCATTGCAATTCCAGTCCCATTCTTTTATAATAGAAAATTATAGAAAACATCTTCATTTACATCAAAAATGAAAAGAAACGAGGAATCCATATGAGCGAAAAAACAGTTGTTGTTGCTCTTGGTCACAAAGCCCTTGGCACAACACTTCCTGAACAGAAAACGGCTACCCGTGAAGCAGCAAAAGCAATTGCAGACCTTGTAGAAGAAGGCGCAAATGTTGTCATTTCTCACAGCAATGGACCACAGGTCGGCATGATCCATACCGCAATGAACGAATTTGGAAAAGCGCATCCGGATTATACATTTGCACCGATGTCCGTATGCTCTGCCATGAGTCAGGGCTATATCGGCTATGATCTTCAGAATGCGATTCGCGCAGAGTTACTTTCCCGCGGCATCTACAAGCCGGTTGCAACCATTCTGACACAGGTTGTCATCGATCCATATGACGAAGCATTCGGCGAGCCGGAAAAAATCATCGGCCGTGTTCTTAATTCCGAAGAAGCTGAAGCAGAAGAGGAAAAAGGTAATTTCGTTACAGAAACTGCAGAGGGTGAATACCGCAGAATCCTTGCAGCTCCTAAACCGCAGAAAATTATCGAACTCGAAACTATCCGCACTCTTGCAAACGCAGGACAGGTTGTTATCGCTGCCGGTGGCGGTGGAATTCCGGTCATGGAGCAGGGCATTGACCTTCACGGTGCAAGTGCCATCATTGAAAAAGACCTTGCCAGTGAACTTCTTGCAGAAGAACTTGATGCAGATACGCTTCTGATCCTCACCAGCGTCGAAAAAGTCAGCCTCAACAAAGATACAGACAGCGAAACTCTGCTGGGTACTGTTTCTGTGGACGATGCCAACAAATACATCGCAGAAAACCAGTTTGCTGCAGGTTCCATGCTTCCAAAAATTGAAGCAGCCGTATCCTTTGCGTCTAAAGGCAGCGGTCACCGCACTATCATCACCGATATCGCCCATGCAAGAGACGGTTATCGTGAAAAAACAGGTACCATCATCAAATAAACAGCATTGGAGCTACATACATGGAACTGAAAAACCGAACTTTATCTAATTTTGCAGAGCTGGTAGAATCCGGCGAATGCAAGAAATTCCGGGGACGCCTGAAAGTGGGTGTCGACCTTGGTACTGCCAATACAGTCCTTGCCGTTGTCGATACGAATAATCGCCCGATCGCAGGTATTTCCGCACCGTCTCATGCGATTCAGGATGGTGTGATCGTAAACTATTATGAATCCGTCCAGCTTGTCACCAGGCTCAAAGCAGAACTGGAAGAGAGACTTGGTGTTGAACTTCCTTATGCCGCTGCTGCGATCCCTCCGGGAGTTTCCGAAGGCAGCGTCAAAAGCATCGGATATGTACTTGAAGGTGCCGGGTTTGAAGTCACCAACATTGTAGACGAACCGACAGCCGCTGCTGCTGTGCTGAAGATCACCGATGGAGCTGTTGTCGATGTCGGTGGCGGTACAACCGGCATCAGCATCCTCAAAGATGGCAAAGTTATTTACACAGACGACGAAGCCACAGGCGGCAGCCATATGACTATGACCGTTGCCGGACATTACCGCATCCCATACGAAGAAGCCGAAGTCCTCAAGACCACTCCGGAAAAAGAAGAAGAAATCTTCCCGGTCATCAAAGCCGTAATCGAAAAAATGGCTACGATCACAGAGAAATTTCTCCACGGATATCAGGTTCCGGCGGTTTACGTCGTTGGTGGTTCCGCAAGCTTTCGCGAATTCACCACTGTATTCGAAAAGAAACTTGGTCTTCCGGTCTACCGCCCGGTTCATCCGCTTCTCGTAACACCACTCGGCATCGCATATTACTGCGACCTGCCACCGGTAACACCTAAGAAAAAATAATGCATACAAAAACTGACGCACCCGTAACGGTACGTCAGTTTTTTACCTTAACTAACTTCCTGTAAACCTTAATCCTGCAAACTCTCACGAACTCTTTTTAACTCCCGTTCAAATTTTGCAAGCATTTTGTCATACTCTTTGTTTTTCAGCATCTCAATCTGTTCTTCCAGTTTAATCTCTTCCTTGCGCAGCTCATCTTTAAACTGAATATCGGTTGGCATATCATAACCCTCCATACAATCCCACCTTTCTGATTATCTGTGAACAATTAGTTCTGACTATTATGTAATCATTATAGTGGATTCTTCATTTTCTGTAAACTCTATTCTTATGTCAAGGTACCTATTATTTTCCGGATTCTGCAGTTTGGAAATCTGAGAGAAATTCTCAATGAATTTTAGAATTATATGTTCTATCCATACTTTAACAGGCATTTACAGGAATTGCAAATAGAATCGTTCAACAAATTTCAGCAAGCCCGCGCAATAACAAACAAGAAAAAAGAGAATCCGACATCTCTTGTCAGATTCTCTCATTACTTCTATATTTACATCGATTTTCTTTCGGCGATCTCTGCCA
>ENA-ORTQ01001656-ORTQ01001656.1-human-gut-metagenome-genome-assembly--contig:-NODE-1656-length-22741-cov-3.131226_pt1 | contig 22741 bp, 18 predicted proteins | sample MGYA00241912_ERZ509188 | MGnify/ENA primary metagenome ERZ509188 (study PRJEB26280, sample SAMEA2338849) | human gut metagenome | biome: human gut; feature: human-associated habitat; material: faeces...
TTTCTTATCGTATGGAAACGAAGTTTCCTATACGATAAAGAAGCCGCCACGTGACACATTCTGCCAGCGCAGCGGCTTCTTTCTTTTTAAAAATTGTATTCTCTTCTGCCGGCGTAGGTCTGCCATTTTTCAGGCGTTTTTGTCTCCATCCAGTCCAGCGGCACTGCTGCCGGGTGCGGCTGTGATGCCTTCCGGTATGCTTCTTTTAACTCTTCCTTCTGACTCTCGTTCAGAAATCCCGGTTTTACCGATACAAAAAACGGCGTCCCGCTTTCTGCAAGCACTTCCATCCACTGTCGGTTCTTGTTCCAGTCAATATGCTCTGTGATTCCGACACAGTCTGCATCCGCTCCGTAAAACGTCCCCTGCTGCAGCATCCGGAATGCCAGCGTGTTGATGCCCATTTTCCGGGTCCTTTCCCATTCTACACCGCTTGTATCGTCTCCAGTACGATTGCCCTGCATCAGCCCTGCGCCCAGATGTCCGATACAGTTGCAGCCAAGAATCAGGACGTCCTGACGATCCTCGCGTTTTGCTGCTTCATGAATGACTTCATAAAAACGAACGATCAGCTCTGCCGTGGTTTTCGTATGGTCATGGAAGCGCCAGCTGCCATTCGTCAGCCTGGTCCCCATCTCAAATCCCCAGCAGCCAAAGATATCATAGGTCGAAAAATCGTGTTTGATCAGCTCATATCCCCAGTCTCCAAGCTGTCTGATATCCTGTGCGATATGTTCCAGAACCTCCGGCACAGAAATATCGAACACCTCTGCATTGCGCTCCAGTCTCCACTCAGCCGGAATATCCGCAGAATGATCGTACAGCGGTCTGAACCAGATACCGGGGCGCACATTTTTTGCCCTCATCTGCGCAGCGAGCTCTCCCATGTCCCCGTAATCCGCATTGCCAACCCGCCAGGGACCTCCGTTATAAGAATCGCTGTGATCGATCTGCCAGCCGTCATCCATCACCATAAACGGGCGGTTTTCGATGCCCTCCGTCATCTCCGCAAGATATGCGCTGTCTTCGAGAATTTCCTTTGCAGAGCTTTTTCCATAGGCATAGTACCAGTTGTTCCCGCCGTAAATCACGGTGTCTCTACAGTCGGGATCGTCGCACATCTCGCTGCAAAATGCCCTGCAGGCTTCAAATACTTCTACCGGCGTATCGGCTTCTTCCAGCACATAGGACGCCATAACGACCCTTGCAGCTTCCAGCTTCCGTCCGCCAAGCTTCACGCCATACGTCCCGCAGCGCACGTCCAGATGCAGCTTTACATCCGCACCGTCCTTTTCCCACCAGCACATGGCAGATGGACGCACCTTTACACCAAATGCCAGGCATTTTCCCGCTTCATGCCGGAAAAAGTACCACGGCATTCCGATATAATCTGCTTCCTTTTTCCATTCCAGATCACCGTAACCGCGTTCCCAGGTGTCCCCGAGCACCTCGCCCGCCCCGCCAAACATAGCTTTCCAGGTAAGCACAAGCTCCCGAACCGGTGTGTTCTGTGCCTGCACGAATACCGCAAGGCTGCCGTCAGTTTCCGCAAACTCCACTGTAACGTCACCTGCTCTGAAAGCAGCTGCATCGGACGCGGTCTCCTGCTCCGTCTGCGCACCGCCTGTCATCAGCCTGATCTCATCCGGCTGTCTCAGCAGGTTTCTTTTCCCTTCTGTTTTCATTATCCTTTCCCCTCTTGTTAGCCTTTCCCAGATTATTCTATTCTTTTCAGAATCTCCTGTTCCAGAATCACCTGATCGCCCTCCTCGATCTGCTGTTCATACAGATAGTGATCCTTTTGCCGGAGCAGACGGAGCTGCCCGTTTTCATCCTCCAGTTCAACAAGCACGGTCAGCCAAACGCCCTCCGGACGCTCTTCACAGCCGTAATCATCCTCCCGGATGCTCCGAACCCGGTATCTATGCCGACACTCAGCTTCAAGTTCCGTCATCTGCTCCATTTCTCCCCTCATTCTAACATGTCTTTTTTATTCATGACAATAGAATGCTCGCAGAGCGTGCATTCTATTGTTTATATCCATGCTATTTTGATTCAGAAGCATGGATTTTTATTTCACTGCGTCTCACAGCTTCCGCACGATCTCGTCGGAATATTTCATCATGCACATGTCCGCTTCGTATGCGCCGATCTGCGGCTCATTTTCCTCGCCGAGCAGATTTTTCGCGATCAGCTCCGGGAACCTCACGTTGCAATGCCATGCGTGAGGATAGCCGCCGCCAAACCGCGGATTGATTTCGGAAATATAATATTTGCCGTCAATCTGGAAAATATCCATGTCGATCGGACCTGCCAGCGAAAGCGCGGAAACCGTCTTTTCAATCACTTCAAACAGCGCAGGATCTTTGACGGAAATTGATTTTTCGGTTTCGCCCGCCCGCATCCGCACTTTTTTCTTCGTAAAAATAGCTACAGGTTTTTTGGAAATCAAATCGACGTAAATATCCGCGCCGAATTCCTCACCGTCCGCATACTGCTGGATCAACAGCGGCTCTTTGCTATAACGGCACAGCACACCAAGAAGCTCGCGGTTGTCCACCCGGCTGATGCCGACGCTTCCGCAGCCCCGAACAGGCTTTACAAATACCGGGAACGCAATCTTTCCTTCCGCGTAATCCGAGTCAAACTCTTCCAGAGATGCGCTCGTATACAGCACCGGCAGTCCATTTTTCTGCAGCAGGGAGAAAAAGCCGTACTTATCCCGGCAGACTGCAACGCTTTCTGCGTCTGATACAATCGCTGTGATCCCTTTTTCCTCAAACTTCTTCCGGTTCTGCGCCAGCAGATCCAGCTCATCCTCAAACAGTGGAAGCAGGGCATTGACCTGTTCCCGCATGCAGATTTCCAGAATCCTGTCTTCGTATCCGGGATCCTTCATCGGCGGTACCAGATAAAATGCGTCCGCCTCGTACAGCGCAGGTGCCCACGGGCTGCAGTCCGTCACGATCACCCTTCCGCCGCCCGGCAGACTATGAAAGGCTTCTTTAAAAAAACGTACCAGCTTATTGCGCGTTCCGCAGCTCAAAATCAAGATCGTCGTCATTTTTGTTCTTCTCCATACAACATGCTGTTCTGCATATATTCCTTCGGCGTCCAGCGGTTTCTGATCTTATAAAGCTTCCCGTCCCGGCGGATATAAACGTCCGGGAAATACTGGATAAACAACGGATTCAGGCTCATCGTATAGCCGCCCACATTTTCGTAAACAATCCGGTCGCCCTCCATCAGCTCGATTCCGTCGCGGTATTCAAAAATCCGATCCACTTCCATGCAGGAATAGCCCGATACGCACTGGTGCGCCATCGTTTTTCGCTGCTCTGCACCCGGATTTGCCTCATTCAATTCCAGATGGAACAGGTGGCTGCTCTTAATCATCGTCGGGTCGATATTGAAACGGCTTCCGTCCGTGATCAAATACCGCTCGTTTCCGATATCACGCACATCCACAACGCCTGTTACAAACGTACTTGCCTTTGACAAAAGAGAAATGCCCGGTTCAACGATTAGCATTGTTTGTTCTGGCGTAAATTCTTCTTGTAAAACCTTCGCCACAGCCGGAAAATAATCCGGATACTGCGGACGCCCTTCCAGACCGCCGCAATAACCGCCGCCCAGATCCACATAAGACAGGTTCAGGGAAAATTCCCGCTTTAATTTACATGCCATCGAAGCGATTGCTTCAAATACCGCGACACTTCTGGACTTGCTGCTGGAATGCAGATGTAAGCCCGTGACCTCAACATTCGGAATGCGCCGCACGTGCTCTAAAACGGTTGCAAACGTCCCGTTTTCATAGCTGAATCCAAATCTTCCTCCGGCTTCGCCCATCGTCGTCTGGCCCGGGCACATTTTTTCCAGATCAAAATTGACCCGGATTCCGACCCGAAATGTCTGCGTCGGATGCGCTGCTGCCAGCGCTTCTATCCAGTCCAGCTCCCGTCTGCCGTCCATATTCAGGATGCCGCCTGCAAGCAGCACCCGTTCAAACGACGGACGTTTTTTGACCGGTCCATTGTATACAATTTCAGAATCTGAAAAACCAAGTGCGCCAGCCAGCGAATATTCATCATCGGATACAACCTCCGCCATCACGCCGCCCGCCTTTAAAAAGGTCACCAGCCACGGCAGGGAATTCGTTTTAAAGGAATATCCGATCCGGTAATTGCCCCAGGATGTTTCCAGGGAGCTTTTCAGCATCTGAAAATCTTTCGTCAGCTGATTTTCATCGATCACAAAATAGGGAGTCTGATATGCCATAATTCTCTCCTTATGAAGGAACCGTTCTGCCAAAACGACAAAACGGTTCGGTTTTCTGCTTTTATCGCAGCTCTTCTTTTGTTGTATCCGTCTCTTATACGCCCGTTACCAGCTCCAGACGGTTGACCGCCGAGAACATTGCGCGTACAGATGCTCTTGTGATGTTGGAGCTTACGCCGACACCATAAGTAACGCGTCCGCTCTCTGCATCCATCATATGGATATATGCTGCTGCCTGCGCGTTGGAACCGTTCTGCAGCGCATGCTCCTCGTAATCAAGCACTCTGATATTCATGCCGAAGGTAACCTGCAGTCCTCTCTTGACCGCATCGATCGGGCCGTTGCCGACTGCATCGAATGTACCGGGCTTGCCTGCCAGCGTGTAGTCCACGATAACCTTTGTATCGAATTCGCCGGATTCCACATCTCCGCTCAGATCCTCGATTCTCAGCTTCTTGAAGTGCAGAGGTTCCTTCTGATCCAGATACTCGCGCTTGAAATTGTCCATGATCTGCTGCGGGGAAACCTCGCCCTGCTTTTCGGATATCTTCTGGATAACATTTGCAAACTCTTTGTGCATCGCCTTGGGCAGCTTGAAGCCAAAATAAGTATCCATAACGAAAGCGACACCGCCCTTGCCGGACTGGGAATTGATACGCACGATGGGCTCGTACTCCCTTCCGATATCGGCAGGATCGATCGGCAGATAAGGAACCTGCCAGATTTCGCTCTTTCTCTCCTTCATTGCCTGCACGCCCTTGTTGATCGCATCCTGATGGGAACCGGAGAATGCGGTAAATACCAGCTTGCCGGCATAAGGATGTCTCGGATGGATCGGGATCTTGCAGCATCTTTCGTAAATACCGATAATATCGTTGACATGTCCGATTTCCAGCTCAGGGTTGATGCCTTGGGAGAACATGTTGTAGGCGATATTTAAAACGTCCACGTTACCGGTACGCTCGCCGTTGCCGAACAGCGTTCCCTCGACACGCTCTGCGCCTGCAAGCAGCGCCAGCTCCGCGCTCGCAACACCGGTTCCTCTGTCGTTGTGAGGATGGATACTTAAAATAATGCTCTCTCTGTTTTCAAAATGACGGTTCATCCACTCGATCTGATCTGCATAAACGTTCGGCGTATTCATCTCTACAGTAGACGGCAAATTGATAATGATTGGATTTTCTTTCGTTGCGCCCCAGGTTTTCTGAACTGCGGTACAGATTTCAAGCGCAAAGTCCAACTCTGTTCCGGTAAAGCTTTCCGGGGAATATTCCAGGACGATCTTGCCCGGGAAGTCTGCGGCATATTTTTTTACCAGCTCGGTTCCCTTTACCGCAATGTCCACGATATGCGGACGGTCCATATGGAACACGACGTCTCTCTGCAATGTGGACGTAGAGTTATAAATATGTACGATTGCCTGCTTACAGCCCTGAATCGATTCAAAGGTACGCGCGATCAGCTCTTCCCGGCACTGTGTCAGCACCTGAACATATACGTCATCCGGAATCATATCATGCTCAATCAGGTGGCGCAGAAAATCGAATTCAATCTGACTTGCTGCCGGGAAACCAACTTCGATTTCCTTAAAGCCCAGCTTTATCAGATACTGGAACATTTCGATCTTTTCTTCTACTACCATCGGATCTACCAGTGCCTGGTTGCCGTCGCGCAGGTCTACGCTGCACCATATGGGTGCTTTCTCAATCTCTTTGCCTGGCCACTGGCGCTCCGGATAGTCAATTACCGGATTACGGCGGTATTTCTGATAATTCATCATTGCTTTTTCTCTCCCTTCGTGTCCTGTCATTCTGACTGTATTTATGAGCAATGTAGCTGTCACTTTGCTATAAGATACCGGGTTGTGAGACTACGAAACGCCTTTTGACCCTGGTATCAAACAATAGAATGCACGCTCCGCGAACATTCTATTGTCATGAACAATAAAATGCACGCTCTGCGAGCATTCTATTGTCATGAAAAAGAGGAACCCAGCCTGAAAATCTGCTCCAGGTCTGACCTCCTCTTCTGATCTCTTCACGAAACAGTCCTGTTCCACTCAAGGAAACAATCCTGCTCAACAAAGTTCTTCTGCTGCACTTGCAGTTTACTCCCCCAGTCCGCCTTCAATTGCCTCGGTCAGGGCTGTCAGCGCTTCTTCTTCGTCCGGTCCGTCGCATATCAGTTCAATTTCATCGCCACATTTTACACATGCGCCCAGAACACTTAGAACGCTCTTCGCGTTCGCCGTGCTGTCCCGAAACGTAAACGTAATCAGCGATTTATATTTGATTGCTTCCTTGCATAGATTTCCAGCCGGTCTTAGGTGAAGTCCTGTCGGGTTTTTGATTACTACCTTCTGGCGTACCATATCTGTTCTCCCCTTTCCGCCCAATGCGGATCTTTACATCATTATCATACCATTATCGCACCCATCTGGCAAGCACCAACCCGTTCCAAAAGCCCCATCTGCAGCCGGAACACAAGTTACATCTGGATTACAGCATCAGCTGCTGAATCAGATCTGCAATTCTATGTGCTTCCTTATCAATGCGCGCTTTGTCCTTCCCCTCGATCATAACACGCACCTTCGGCTCCGTGCCTGAAGGACGGATCAATACGCGGCCTTCTCCTGCGAACTCTTTTTCCAGCTCTTCGATCGCAGCCGCGATTTCCGGATATTCCATAAAGTGCTCTTTGCGGTGATTCGGAACGGTAACATTAACCAGTGCCTGCGGCAGGACTGTCATAATCTTGGAAAGCTCAGACAGCGGTTTTCCGGTCACTACCATAACCTCTAACAGATGCAGTGCAGACAGCAGACCATCACCGGTCGTATTTTCATCCAGGAAAATAATATGACCGGACTGCTCACCGCCAAGGCTCGCGCCGATTTCCCGCATACGCTCCAGCACATAACGGTCACCGACCTTGGTTTTTTCGATATGGATCTTTTCTTTCTCACCAAACAGAAACAGACCAAGGTTACTCATGACAGTCGCCACGATCGTGTTCTGTTTCAGCTTGCCCATGTTGCGCATATGTGCACCTACAATCGCCATGATCTGATCACCATCCACGACGTTGCCCAGCTCATCCACTGCCAGCAGGCGGTCTGCATCGCCGTCAAACGCCAAACCGATGTTTGCCTTTTCGTAAACAACGCGGGCCTGCAGCTCTTCCATATGGGTTGAACCACAGTTTGCATTGATATTCGTGCCATCCGGCATATTGTGAATCGGAACAACCTGTGCGCCAAGCTGACGCAGAGCTTCTATGGAAGTATAATGAGATGCACCCTCTGCACAGTCCACAACCACCTTCAGGTTCGTCAGATCCACCGGAACTGCCCGAACTGCATGATTGATATATTCCTCTCTTGCGTCCTTGCGGTACTTGATCCGTCCAACGCTGGAGCCTGTCGGAAATTCCACACGATTCATGTTGTTCTTGATCAGGGCTTCGATCTCATCCTCCAGAGCATCCGGCAGCTTGTAGCCATTGCCGTCAAAGAATTTAATGCCATTAAACTCCATCGGGTTGTGGGATGCAGAAATCACAACACCGGCTTCTACCTTATATTTCTTGGTCAGATAAGCGATCGCCGGAGTCGGAATCACGCCCACATAAACCGCATTTGCGCCTACGCTGCAGATTCCTGCCATCAGTGCATTTGCCAGCATATCGCCAGACATTCTTGTGTCACAGCCAACCATAATTGTAGGTTTGTGCTTGTTTTCACGGGTCAGGACATATGCGCCTGCCTGCCCCAGCTGCATCGCTAAAAGCGGCGTCAGCTCTTCATTTGCAACACCTCTTACACCATCTGTTCCGAACATTCTCGACATGATCTCTTCCTCCTGTTATAAAGCTGCAAAGCCTTCCGGATTTCGGGATTTCGTTTGCAGCCCTGATTCAACCCACAAGCTCTGCATTCCCTGCTCCGGGCGCCGTTTCCATTTTCTCCTGCCCCGCTTTTACTGAGCTCCCTGTGCATCTGTATTCGAAGCAGCAAGCTGAGTCAGATGCACCTGCATCGTAACCACATTGACCTGATCCACAGAAGCGGGAAGCAAAAATTTCACCGTCACTTCCTGTTCTCCTGCCGTCACAGTGCCGTTTTCATCTATCAATGCAGACAAATCCGCGTGAGGCGTGATTGTCCCTGCATCCACATGATTCAAATTGTCCTGCAGACCTCTGACTGTCAGCTGCAGATTCTGTCCGCTGACTGCTTCTGCCAGCCAACCGTCCGGAATGTTCAAAAGCTGGACGCTGTCCGCATCAAAGCTGATCGTCTTGCGTCGGATCTGCTCGATATCCGCGGATACAGTTACTGTTCCGTCAAAATCAGCATCCGCAAGCGATATGTCCGAAGGAAGATATTCTCTGATATCAATCGTATTCGTCACCGGTGCCGTCGCATCCGTCAGATCAAGTTCCTCTGCCGGGATCGTGATCTCCGAGATCTTATCCAGCACAGCCGCCCGCCCTGCAATTTTCACCGTTGCAGGAGACACCGTTACCGTTCCAGTCTGTTCATAACCATCCGCCGGTTCTCCTATAGCGGAAGCACTGATTGTGACCTCCTTTGTCTCCAGAATCGGAACGGTCACCTTTACGCTGTCCACATTTTTGCGGATTTCACTGCTGGTGATTTCGTTGCCGTCTGCATCCAGCAGGCGGATTGTCGCATCGATTTCCACATTCGCTGTCACATTATCCAGAGAAATATCCACCACTGCGCGGCTTACTGCATTCACCGCTGATTCCGGGCCGCTGATGCTGAGTGTATTGGTTTCCATATCGATCCTGCCGGTCGCATATCCATCCGGAAGTATCCCGTTTTTGGCAACCTCTATGCTTAACTGTCTTGTCTTTTTATTTTCTACCTGTAACTGTACATACTGTCTGTCTGAATCGATCTTTTCCACATCCAGGCCGCTGCTTAACGACAGCTCGATCGGTACACGCCCGTCATCTGTAATTTCAGACAGGTCTGCCTTTGCCGTCACGCTCTGCGCATCGATTGCGCTGATTGCAGACTTCGGTGCGCGCACGGAAACACGGATCGTATCGGAATTGTCCACTACACGGTAGGTTTTCCCCTGTCCAGTCAGTGCCCCCGTATTGGTCAGCTGTACCTGTACATTATTGATATATTTATTTATCACCGGATCATTGATGTCAACCGCCAGCATCCACAGCACAACGGAAATCAACACCGCCATAATCTTCAGACCCAGATTGTGCATGAGCTTACTTTTCATTGTGGAACCACCCCTTCCAGCGTTTGTGCGCTTTCTCATCGGTCGGTTTTTTCTGAATAGATCTCAGCTTTTCTTCCAGTTCCTCCGCCGTCAGTCCTCTGCTTAACGTTCCTTCATAAGCGACGCTGATCTTGCCATTTTCCTCTGACACGATCACTGTCATGGAATCCGTTACCTCGGAAATACCGACGCCTGCACGGTGTCTCGTTCCGAGATCCTTGCTCAGGCGCATATTGTCCGACAACGGCAGATAGCAGGTCGCATAGGTCACTCGGTTCCCCTGTACGATCACTGCGCCGTCATGTAACGGCGTATTTTTTTCGAAAATATTGATCAGCAGCTGGCTGGTCACAATACCATCCACTGCAATGCCGGTACGTTCATATTCTGCCAGGGAGTCCAGCTGTCTGACAACGATCAGCGCGCCCGTCTTTGCCCGGGACATTTCCACACAGCCCTTTACGATCTCACGGATCGTCCGGTCGGAAAAGAGTCCCTCCTCCGGCTTGGAGGATTCAAAGGGAATGACGGAACGGATCAGATTTTTCTGTCCGAGCTGTTCCAGCGCCTTGCGCAGCTCCGGCTGCAGCACGACGATCAGCGCAATTGTTGCAAACTGAAACGCCGTCCTCGCAATCCAGAGGATCGTATCCATCTGCAGGATTTCGGCAATCACAAGAAATACCAGAATGACGAACACGCCCTTTAACAGCTGCCATGCCCTGGTATTCCGAATAAAGACCAGTAGATAATAGACCATCAGAGAAATGAGGATAATCTCCACAATATCCATTGGTCCTATAAATTGTATCTGTGTCAGATATCTGTCCGCAAACTCTTTGATCTGTTCCATTGTTCCATCTCACTATTTTCTGGTTTTGCCCTTCCCATGGCTGTGGCGGACATTCTGGTTTGCGCGCTGCGTCGTGATCCGTTTTACCCGCTTCTCCGGCACTGCCACTGCCATTTTGGGAACCGCTTTTACATAGTAATAATACTCATCATCTTCAAACTGCACTTTTTCGGTGCGTGCATAATCCAGATTGAACTGGAAAAACTGCATCACCAGTGCGATCAACGCACATACAATACTGCCAAGAATCACGCCCACCAGTGAAAAATTCGCGTCATACATCAGATCCCCGATCAGCAAAATTACGATATCTGCCAGGGTTCCGACCAAAACAGCGATCGCCCTGGAATAGTTGATGCTCATGCGGCGGATCGCATAAACCAAAATCGCTGTGATAGCAAACGCCGTCACTACAATCAGCATTTCTTTATTTTCGATCACGCCGGTTCCCATATCGCTGAAGCGCTGCAGCATGGTATCGCTTTCCCCGCCGCCAAACGCCTGCGCGTTGCCGGTAATATATGCCAGCACATAATATACCACTACACCGCCTGCAACCGCAGCTGCAGATCCCGGCGTCCCGAACAGTCCCGCTGCCAGCGGAGCCACATAAGGGATCTTCCACACAAACAGAAGCGGTGTCAAAAGCAGCAGCAAATGCGCTTTCGGTGCAAACCGCAGATAAATCACCAACACGATAATATAAGCAAGCAGCAGAACCACAACGCATTCCGCAGACAGCGCATAGGTATGCAGCAGCAGAAACATCGCGCTCAAAAATACCATCACACCCAGCGGGAGGAATGAGCACAGAAGCGCCGCCACCAGCGCGATCGCAACGTGGTCAATTTTTGCCATATAGCCCATTCTGCCGTTGATCGTCAGAAACAAAATAAGTCCCAACACAAATTTCAACAGGGGAACGATAAATTCTTCATATTTTGTGTAAAAATTTTTTATGTATTCTCTGATTACAAGCAGCTGTGTCATCTTTTATTTCCTCTCTGCGGTTTCCTCTTCTCCATCCTGATCCAGGCAGTCCAGATACTCCAAAAATAACTGCAGCCTCTTCTTCGCTTTTGCATAACGGATCGTGTATATCACATAGGTAACTGCCACATATAAAACTGCCGCCATCAGATATAACGTCAAAATCTTCTTCGCCGTTCCCACCAGATCCATGGAATAAATATTTCCCATTACCTCTGAAAAATGAAATACAAGATATGCCCCCAGCCCGGCAAGGAACGCTGCCGTTATCACTATCAGTGAAATAATAGTCTGTTTTCCGATATAATCGCTGCGAAAATATCCCACCACTGCGCGATCCTTCCGTCCACCGTGCTCTTCATACGATGCCATCTTGGTCATTCTGAGAACCTTTTCCTGATTGATCATCTGACCTCCTGTCCGTTTCCGATAGACAACGCCGCAAAATAAATTCTGGAAACGCCCTGCTGCCTGCAGACCGCCGCCATCGCATCTATCGTACTTCCTGTCGTATAGATATCATCAATAATTACAATTGCATTTAATTTTACATCATTTTGCCCTGCTTTAAAAGCCTTTTTCAAATTATTTTGGCGTTCCTGCCCATTTAAAAGCTTCTGCGGAACTGTATTTTTTGTCCGAATCAGCCAGTTGTTCTCCACCCGGAGCCCTAACTGTTTTCCGATTTCCAATGCCAGAATCTCCGCCTGATTGTAGCCTCTTTTGCGCTTCCGCGCCGGATGCAGTGGAACAGGGACCAATGCGTCTACCTTCCAGGAAAGGATCTGCCGCCCCAAATGCCATGCCATCTCTTTTCCGAAAAAAGCGGCGTATTCCTGCCTGCCCGCATATTTGAACCGGTAAACCGCCTTTTTAACACTCGTATACCGGTACAGGCTGATTCCTCTGTCATACAGATGTTTTTTATGCAGACAATCCCTGCAGTATTCCTGATTTTCATCAGAAAGCTCCTTGCCGCACTTCATGCAAAGCGGCTGTCTGACATAAACAAGTTTCGGTGCACAGCTTCTGCACACCAGCGCTCCCGCCGGTTTCACCGGTCTGTCGCATACAGGACATCTTCGTGGAAATAATAGCGTTTTGAAATCGATCAAGCTTCCCCTTTCAGCTCTCTGATCCGAACGTCCAGACTGGTGTACCTGCGGTTTTCGCTTTCGTTTGCGATCATCTCCTGCACCACCTTGCGGCTTCCCAGAATCGTCACGCAGCCCCTTGCACGGGTGACACCTGTATACAGAAGGTTTCTGTTAAACAGGAGCCTCGGTCCTCCCAAAAGCGGCATAATCACAGCAGGATATTCGCTTCCCTGCGACTTGTGAATTGTAATCGCGTAAGCCAGCTCCACCTCTTCCATCTGCGGATAGGTATAGGTCACGCGGCGTTGCTCGTCGTATTCCACCAGCACCGTCTGTGCATATTCGTCAATTTCCCGGATTATCCCCATATCGCCGTTAAAAATTCCAACTCCCTTGTCAATCGGGATGCCGTAACGGCTGACGACCTCCCATTCCAGCTGGTAGTTGTTTTTGATCTGCATTACCTTGTCCCCCTCGCGGAACAGGGTATCGCCCAGCTGAACCTCCTTTTTGCCCTCCGACGGAGGATTTAAACAGCTCTGCAGTACGCCGTTTAACGTCTCCACACCAAGGCTGCCTTTCCGCATCGGTGTCAGCACCTGGATATCGAACGGTGAAGCCTTTACATATTTCGGCAGCATCTCTCCAATCAGCTGCACCATATGCTTGTAGATAACAGGGACACTGTTCCTCTCCAGAAAAAAGAAATCCCTGCTTTTATTTGTCAGCGCAATCTGTTCTCCTTTGTTAATCCGATGCGCATTGACAACAATATCGCTCTCCTGCGCCTGCCGGAAAATTTTCTGCAGGCAGACGACAGGGAACACCTCGCTGGCAATCAGATCTGCCAGCACCTGTCCGGGGCCCACGCTCGGCAGCTGGTTCACGTCCCCGACCAAAATCAACCTCGTCCCCGGGCTGACCGCCTTTAACAGCGACTGAAACAGGTGGATATCAACCATCGACATCTCATCGACGATAATCACGTCTGCCTCCAGCGGATTGTCCTCATTCCGTTCAAAGCTCGCCTTTTTGCCGCTTTCCGGCATCGCCCCGGACAGTTCGAGCATCCGGTGGATCGTCCGTGCTTCGTATCCAGTCGCCTCCGTCATCCGCTTCGCCGCTCTTCCGGTCGGCGCCGCGAGGTAAAGATCCAGCCCTTCTCCTTCAAAATACCGGATAATCGTGTTGATCGTCGTCGTCTTACCTGTGCCCGGTCCACCGGTCAGAATCAGAATGCTGTTGCGGACGCTCTCCAGAACCGCCTTCCGCTGCAGCTCGTCCAGCATCAGTCCCTCCTGCTGCTGAATCTGATCCACCCGTTTTAAAATTGCCTCCTCCTGCGCCGGGAGCAGCTCGCCCTCCGGCAGCATCGTCTGATTCAATTCCACCAGCATCCGCGCGCAGGCAAGCTCTGCGTAATAATACGAAAACGCATAGCAGATCGTATCCTCGCCGTTTTTCTTGATGACCATTTTTTTATCCATCGAAAGGTTCGGCAGCTGATCTGCAATTGCCTCCTGCGGGAGGTCGAGAAGCGCTGCCGCGCGCCGGATCAATACGCTGCCCGGCAGATACATGTGCCCTTCCCCGGACGCCTGCAATAATGTATACAAAATTCCGCTCCGAATCCGAAAATCCGAATCCGTGTGGATGCCGATTCTTGCGGCGAGTTCATCCGCCTTGCGGAAGCCGATTCCGTCAATATCATCCGCAAGCTGGTACGGGTTTTCTTCCAAAACCCGGTAGAGCCTGCTGCCGTAGGTTTCATAAATCCGCACTGCCAGCGTGTTGGAAATCCCGTATTTCTGCAGATAGACCATCGCTTCCCGCATTTCGTGCTTTTCTTCCATCTGGGATGCGATATCCATCGCCTTGCGCTCGCTGATCCCCTTGATCTCCGCCAGGCGCTCCGGCTCTTCTTCGATAATCCGAAACGTATCCGTCCCGAACCGTTTCACTATCCGCGCCGCCAGCGAAGCGCCGATTCCTTTGATCGCCCCGGAGCCGAGATATCTCTCCATCCCCGCCGCATCCTCCGGTGACGAGAATTTGAACGAAGAAACTTTAAACTGACTTCCATACACCGCGTGCTCGGTAAAATCTCCCTCCAGCTCCAGAATTTCTCCCTCTTCCAGAGACTGAAATGTGCCCACGCAGGTGATCTCGTCGCCTGTATTCAATTCAAAAACGGTATAGCCGTTCCCGTTGTTACGATAAATAATGTGTGTTACAAATCCTTTCAGCTGTGCCACTGTTTTCTCCGCTGCTGTTATAATATAGGCTGCACCGCGCCGCCAACCACACCAACAGGCATTTTGAACACAAAAGGTCGCCCATGAAATAGGCGACCTTGTTATGATTCTGACAATGTTCCTGTTTTCGATGCGCTTTGCATCTACGTTCTGGTTCCAATGGAATTACTCTCTGTATCCGCCCAGAAATTCTACATATTTGCCGGTTCCGATGGCTACTGCGGTCATCGGATCTTCTGCCGTCATCGTATTGATGCCGGTGTGCTCCGCAATCAGCTCTTCCAGACCGCGCAGCAGGCTTCCGCCGCCGGTCAGGACGATACCTCTGTCCGCGATATCCGCAGCCAGTTCCGGGGGAGTCTTCTCCAATACGCCGTGAATTGCTTCTACAATTTGCATTGTAGACTCTTTGAGTGCCTCTTCTGTTTCTTCCGAAGAAACCTTGATGGTCTTGGGCAGACCTGTTACCAGGTTACGTCCTCTGACTTCCATGTAGTCCGGCTCCGGTCTCTTATAAGCGGAACCGATTTTGATCTTGATATCCTCTGCGGTACGTTCACCGATCAGAAGGTTATGCTTCTTTCTCATGTAGCGGACAATCGCTTCGTCAAAATCATCGCCTGCGATCTTGATGGATGCGCTCACCACGGTTCCTCCCAGCGAAATTACCGCAATATCGGACGTACCGCCGCCGATATCCACGATCATGTTGCCGCAAGGTCTGGAAATATCGATACCAGCTCCGATTGCAGCCGCAATCGGCTCTTCAATAATAGAGACCTCTCTTGCGCCTGCCTGATAGGTTGCATCCTCAACAGCTTTCTTCTCTACCTCAGTTACGCCGCTGGGTACGCAGACTGCGATTCTGGGGCGGCGGAAGGTTTTTCTGCCGAGTGCTTTCTGGATGAAGTATTTCATCATCTTCTCTGTTACGGTATAGTCAGAAATAACGCCCTGACGAAGCGGACGGACTGCTACGATATTGCCGGGCGTACGTCCCAGCATCAGGCGCGCGTCCTCTCCAATTGCCTTGATCTTGTTGGTATCACGGTCAAATGCTACAACGGAAGGCTCCTTTAATACGACGCCCTTCCCTCTGATATAAACCAAAATGCTGGCTGTTCCCAAATCAATCCCGATATCTGTATACTGCATGCTATAATCTCCTTCCGTTCTGCTGCGAACGTACTGTACGTTCCAATCATTCCCTGTTCTGCTCTATGTTAATCAGGGCAAACTTCACCCTTTTTGGAATAGTCCGCGTCCATTATAGCGTAAAACCCCGGTATTGAAAAGGGGATTCAGAAAAATTTAACTTTTCAGCATCTTCTTTACATAATATCCTGTATACGATGCAGGATTCTCCGCAACCTCCTCCGGCGTTCCCTTTGCGATGACCGTTCCGCCGCGCATGCCGCCTTCTGGTCCGATATCGATCAGATAGTCCGCCGTCTTGATGACATCCAGATTGTGCTCGATTACCACAACGGTATTTCCACCCTCTGCAAGCCGATGCAGAATCTCGATCAGCTTCTGCACGTCTGCAAAATGCAGTCCGGTCGTGGGTTCGTCCAGAATATAGATCGTCCTTCCGGTGCTCCGTCTGGACAGCTCCGCTGCCAGCTTGATCCGCTGCGCTTCGCCGCCGGACAGCTCCGTAGAAGGCTGTCCCAGCTTGACATAAGAAAGCCCTACATCATATAGTGTCTGAATCTTTCTCTGGATGGACGGCACATTTTCAAAAAAGGTCAGCGCCTCCTCCACTGTCATATCCAACACATCGTAAATGCTCTTGCCCTTGTATTTGACGTCCAGTGTCTCTCGGTTATAGCGCTTGCCTCCGCAAACCTCACACGGCACATAGACATCCGGCAAAAAGTGCATTTCAATCTTGATAATGCCGTCGCCGCCACAGGCTTCACAGCGTCCGCCCTTAACGTTGAAGCTGAATCTTCCCTTTTTATAGCCTTTCGCTTTTGCATCCGAAGTCGATGCGAACAAATCGCGGATCATATCAAATACGCCTGTATAGGTCGCCGGATTGGAACGGGGTGTCCGCCCAATCGGAGACTGGTCGATCGCAATGACCTTATCGAGCTGCTCGATGCCGTCGATGCCCGCATGTTTTCCCGGAATACATCTCGCACGGTTTAAATCTCTTGCCAGGTGTTTATAGAGAATTTCGTTGACCAGCGACGATTTGCCGGAGCCGGAAACGCCCGTCACGCAGGTAAACACGCCCAACGGAAATTTCACATCGATCTTCTTTAAATTATTTTCTTCCGCGCTGCGCACAGTCAGCCAGCCTGTGGGCTTTCGTCTCGTCTCAGGAACCGGGATCTTCTTCGCACCGCTCAAATACTGACCGGTAATAGACTCCGGCGTATTCATGATCTCTTCCACGGTTCCGCTCGCAACAATCTGACCGCCATGGGAGCCTGCTCCAGGTCCGACGTCCACAATATAATCTGCTGCACGCATCGTATCCTCATCATGCTCCACGACGATCAGCGTATTGCCAAGATCCCGGAGATTCTTCAACGTTGCGAGCAGCTTGTCGTTGTCCCGCTGATGTAGACCGATACTTGGCTCGTCCAGAATATAGCAGACTCCGACCAGTCCGGAGCCAATCTGTGTTGCAAGACGAATTCTCTGCGCCTCGCCGCCGGAAAGTGTTCCCGTCGCTCTGGAAAGGGAGAGATAATCCAGTCCGACGTCGATCAGGAAGCCAACTCTTGCCCGGATTTCCTTTAAAATCTGGCTGCCTATCAGCTCCTGCTGTTCCGTCAGCTTCATATTCTGCAGAAACTGCGACAGCTCTCCGATAAACATTGACGTAATTTCGTATATATTTTCCCCGCACACGGTTACTGCCAGCGCTTCTTTTTTCAGACGCTGCCCCTTACACAGTCGACACGGTGTAATCCGCATAAATGTCTCGTATTCCTGCTTGGTGGCGTCCGATCCTGTCTCCCGGTATCTGCGCTCCACGTTCCGAATCAAGCCCTCGAACGCGATCGGATACTGTCCCTTGCCGCGCTGTCCTTCATAGTAGACCAGAACCTCTTTTCCACCGGTTCCATGCAGCAGAATATCCTGAATTTTCTGTGGATATTCCCCAAACGGTGTATCCAGATCGAAGTGATATTCTTTTGCCAGTGCCTGCAGGATCGCATTTGCAAAAGATCCCGGCTGCTGACAGCTCTGCCACCCCAGCACGGTAATCGCGCCCTGGTTGATGCTCAGCGTGCGGTCCGGAATCATCAGGTCGGAATCAAACTCCATCTTATATCCAAGTCCGTAACACTCCGGGCATGCCCCGAACGGGTTGTTGAATGAAAAGCTTCTGGGCTCGATTTCATCAATGCTGACGCCGCAGTCCGGGCACGAAAAGCTCTGGGAAAATGTCAGCATTTCCTCATCGCTTCCCACACGGTCTACAAACAGAAGTCCCTCCGACAGGTTCAGGACATTTTCGATCGAATCCGTCAGTCTGCGTTCAATTCCCGGCTTCACAATCAGACGGTCAACAACGATTTCGATATTATGCTTGATATTTTTATCTAACTGAATATTCTCCGCCAGCTCATACAGATTGCCATCAATACGGACTCTCACATAGCCGCTTCTCGCCGCGCGTTCCAGCACCTTCTCATGTCGTCCCTTTCGTCCGCGCACAACGGGTGCAAGCAGCTGCAGCCGCGTTCCTTCCGGCAGTGCCATGATCTGATCCACCATCTGATCGACGCTCTGTTTCTTGATCTCCTTGCCGCAGTTCGGGCAATGCGGAATACCGATTCTCGCATACAGCAGACGGAAATAGTCATAAATCTCTGTTACTGTTCCGACAGTAGAACGAGGGTTACGGTTCGTCGATTTCTGATCGATCGAAATCGCCGGAGAAAGTCCTTCGATCTTTTCCACATTCGGCTTCTCCATCTGTCCCAAAAACTGACGCGCATAGGACGATAGCGATTCCATATACCGCCGCTGTCCTTCCGCATAGATCGTATCAAACGCCAGCGACGATTTACCGGAGCCGGACAGTCCGGTAAAGACAACCAGCGCATCCCTCGGAATATCCACATCCACATTTTTCAGATTGTGCTCGTTCGCACCCCGGATTCTGATACAGTTCTTCTTTGAAAGTATTTTCTTTGCTTCTTCCATTTCTTCCTCACTCTATAGAAATAACATTCAAACGCATTCTTATTCAGGCGCTCAGTCCATATCCGCCAGCAGTTTTTTCAGTTCTACCATCTGGTCGCGCAGCTCTGCCGCCGCTTCGAAATTCAGCTCTGCTGCCGCCTTCTTCATCTTTTTCTGCACGTCCGCAATCAGCTTTTCCAGTTCTGGACGGCTCATGGATTCCGGATCTTTTTCGAAAGCAGTCTCTGCAGGCTTGATCTCCTTCGTGATGCTGATCAGATCGCGGACGGCTTTCTTAATTGTCTGCGGTGTAATTCCGTGTGCTTCGTTATAAGCCTGCTGCAGTGCACGGCGGCGCTCCGTCTCGTCGATCGCCCTCCTCATGGAATCGGTGATCGTATCCGCATACATGATAACGTGTCCCTCCGCGTTACGCGCAGCACGTCCGACTGTCTGAATCAGTGACGTCTCCGAGCGCAGAAATCCTTCCTTATCCGCATCGAGAATTGCTACCAGCGTAATCTCCGGAATATCCAAACCCTCTCTCAGCAGGTTAATGCCCACCAGCACATCGAATACATCCAGACGCATATCCCGGATAATCTCGGAACGCTCCAGCGTATCCACATCGGAGTGCAGATAACGAACACGAATTCCCACTTCCCTCATATAATCCGTTAAATCTTCCGCCATGCGCTTCGTCAACGTCGTAATCAGAACTTTATTGTGATGTGCGGTCTCTTTCCGAACCTCCGCAATCAAATCGTCGATCTGTCCCTCTACCGGACGAACGTCGATTTTCGGATCAAGCAGTCCGGTCGGACGGATAATCTGCTCCGTCCGAAGCAGCTCATGCTCTTCTTCATAAGGTCCCGGCGTCGCAGAAACGAACATCATCTGATCGATCCGCTGTTCAAATTCTTCAAAATTCAGCGGTCGGTTATCCAGCGCAGACGGCAAACGGAAGCCATAATCTACAAGTGTCTGCTTCCGGGAACGGTCACCCGCATACATACCTCGAATCTGCGGGATTGTCATATGCGACTCATCGATAATAATCAAATAGTCATCTTTAAAAAAGTCCAGCAGCGTAAACGGAGGCGCGCCTTCCGGCATTCCATTTAAATGTCTGGAATAGTTCTCAATCCCCGAACAAAATCCGGTTTCCCGCAGCATTTCGATATCGAAATTCGTCCGTTCTGAAATACGCTGCGCCTCCAGGAGCTTATCTTCTCCTTTGAAAAAGCGGATTCTTCCCTCCAGCTCCTTTTCGATTTCATCGCAGGCCTTATTAATCTGCTCCTGCGGCACAACATAATGGGACGCCGGAAAAATAATGACATGCTCCAGCGTGTTCTGCACCTGCCCATTTAACGGATCAACCTCCGTAATCCGATCGATTTCATCTCCGAAAAATTCTACCCGGATCAGAAATTCGCTTCCCTGTGCCGGATTGATCTCAATCACATCTCCACGCACACGAAAGCAACCGCGGTTTAAGTCCATATCATTGCGGTCATACTGGATCGCCACGAGCGCCCGCAGCACATCGTCTCGATCCTTCTGCATTCCCGGGCGCAAGGACACACTCATCCCCGAAAACTCATCCGGGGAACCCAGACCGAAAATACAGGAAACGCTGGCGACCACAACAACATCCCGCCGTTCCGAAAGGGACGCCGTAGCGGACAACCTCAGCTTATCGATTTCATCGTTGATCGCGGAATCTTTTGCAATATAAGTGTCCGTGGACGGGACATACGCTTCCGGCTGATAATAATCATAATAGGATACAAAATATTCTACCGCGTTTTCCGGAAAAAATTCTTTAAATTCCCCGTATAGCTGTCCCGCCAGCGTCTTATTGTGTGCAATAACAAGCGTCGGTTTATTCAGCGCCGCAATCACATTCGCCATCGTAAATGTCTTGCCGGAGCCGGTAACGCCAAGCAGGGTTTCAAACTGATTGCCTTCCTGAAACCCCTTCACCAGCTCCGCAATCGCCTGCGGCTGGTCGCCAGTCGGCTGATATTCACTGTGTAGTTTGAAAATCTGCTGTTCCTGTTCCATTCTTTCCTCCGCCTGTTCCCGATCGTTTGCGCTCTCGCTCGCTCACGAGCCCGCGCTGACGCGCTTTATCGCCTGCTGCGCAGGCTGCGCCTTCGCTAATGGCACGAGAAAAACAAATGCCGCCTTCGGCGTCGCTTGTTTTTCTTTTGTGCTCTCGTTCGCTCGTGAGCTGTGCTCACTCAATAATTTCGCCGTTCGTCAATCATGCAAGCATGTTGACTCACTTGCGCTCATTATATCATACATTTTTTAAAAAGTATAGGAATTGAAGAACGTTTGTTCTATTTCTGTCTGTTTGGATTTTCTGGAAACCAGCCTTTTCTGACACGCTCTTCCTGTTCGTAAAGCTCCTGAATGCTCCACAAGAACGTGCATCCCAGAACGCCCAGCAATACGGATGGCATTTCCTGCTTTGCAAAAGCAGAAAGTCCGAGGCATGCAAGCCCTGCCACAAGAAAAAACGGCCAGCAGCGCTTCGTATAATAATATTCTGCCCTGACCACAATCGGGTGAAAAATCCCAATTACCAAAAAACTGATTCCTGCTGTCAGAATACCCGAAAAATTCATTTTTTCCTCTCATTTCTGCGCACGTTTTTTGCGCATGCCGAGTTTGTGTCAAGTGCGCGCAGACACAAATCTCGCGATTGAAAAATTTTATTTTTCAATCTATTCCCCCTTATGCACTACTTTTTACATCAATAAACTACACGCTCTGTGAACATTTTATTGTCATGAAATAAATTACTTCTCTCCAAATAACGCATGCAGACGGTAGTATTTCTTTTACTATATGCAGCTTTTATCTTTTCTGTACCGTGCCGACGTTTGTCTTCTATCAGAAAATTCTGCCCGAATTGCAGTTTTTTCATCTATCAGGTATTTCCATCCGTATTACAGTTTTTTCTTCCGTCAAGAAACACTTGTAGAGCCTTGTCCCATCTGTTAAACTAATGGAAAAGGGATTTGGCGGCAAACGTCGGAATCCACAAAAATTTATTCAAAGGAGATTGCTTATGGAACTGCAAAGCGCACTTGAAAACCGGAAAAGTATCAGATCCTATCTTTCCAAAGACGTGGAACCGGAAAAGCTTACCGCATTGATTGAGGCTGCTTCTCTTGCTCCCTCCTGGAAAAATTCTCAGACTGCACGTTATTATGTCATTCACACTCCCGAGAAGCTGGAGCAGATTCGCGCTACCCTCCCGGAATTTAACCGTAAAAACTGTGAACAGGCTCCGGCTCTGATTATCACAACTGTTGTCCTGAACCGTTCCGGCTATGAACGAAACGGCGAGCCTACCAATGAACTCGGCAACGGCTGGGGCTTCTATGACTGCGGACTTGGCAGCATGGCTCTTCTGTTAAAAGCAACCGAGCTCGGTCTTTCCACCCTCGTGATGGGCATCCGTGACGCGGCAAAAATCAGAGAAATTCTGGAAATCCCTGAAAATGAAGCGGTCGTAAGCGTCATTTCCGTCGGCTACAGCGATGCTGATCCGGAACGTCCGGCGCGCAAACCGCTCGAGAAACTGGCACGTTTCTTCTAAATAATTTTTCAAAAAAAGGAGCGCAGTGACATATCCTCAAAAGCCTGACTTTTGAGAACGCATCGTCTTCCTGCCGCTCCTTTTTCTATTATGTTCCTTTTTCGATACTACTTGCTCAATTTATTTTTTACATTTATTATTTTTCTGCATCTATCATTTTTTCTCTCATTTTGCACATGCCGAGTTTGTGTCAAGTGCGCGCAGACACAAATCTCGCGATTGAAAAATTT
>ENA-ORTQ01001660-ORTQ01001660.1-human-gut-metagenome-genome-assembly--contig:-NODE-1660-length-22697-cov-4.908798_pt1 | contig 22697 bp, 13 predicted proteins | sample MGYA00241912_ERZ509188 | MGnify/ENA primary metagenome ERZ509188 (study PRJEB26280, sample SAMEA2338849) | human gut metagenome | biome: human gut; feature: human-associated habitat; material: faeces...
AGTAAAAAATTTATCACTACATAATAAGAAATAATAGAATTATTAATTTTATGATAGTTTAATATTTTCTTTACAATAATGAAACCTATTATATATATCAAAACAATTCCACATAACCAATGCAACAATTTCCCTATCTGTTCGTAGCTCAACATATCTACAAGGTAATTTGGAACAAAGTTCCAAATTGTTCCCATAATCGCATAATTAAGATGACTTGAATTTCCCTGCCAATGAGTTAATATTGGATTTTGCAAAAAATATTGTTCCATAATATGTTGTCTTTCATCTCTTGTCAAATATGTAGTGAGATTCCAGACCGAAATGCAAAGCAGTGGGCAAGACGCCATTATTGAAACACATACATATTTTCTATTAGGGAAAGACATATAAAGCAAAAGATATAATATTCCAAGTGCAATCAATACAAACCATGTTTCCATCGCATGATACATTTCTATATGCATAAAATTCTTATAAATTAGGAAATAAAATGCACCAATTATTATGCCACAAATAATGCCTATATTTTTTTTTATTCCCTTTTCATTGCTTTTTTTTCTGTCATCAGTCAACCGCTCTACTTCTTTACATATCCAACACATTATATAAAGAAACATTCCAGCTATAAACGCCAAAAAAAGCATATTGATTATCACAGTTAAAATTACCAGATGCCAAATAAAATTTATTTGAATATACGGATTACTTCCAGTAATTTCAAACGTATATACCCCATCTTGTAATCCTACAAGTTCCATATCATTAATCTGTATATTTTCATTCTCTGCAATGTCAGAAAAAATTTTTGCAGTAAAATCACCTATTCGAAGACAAACTCGATTGATCTGTATATTATCACCAATATTGCAAATCATTGTTATTCGAATGCCATTTCCCTTATACAATATGATAGGCTCATTTGCATATACCGTATCATCACTCTGACGCTTTGCCTCCAATGTTACAGGCTGATCCCCCTGCATTTTATATATACCAATATTATTTTGTGGATTTTTTATCTCAACAATCATAGGCATAGTTATAATAAGAACAAGATAAATAAGAAAATAACATATTATAATCTTCCTTCTCATTTTCTGGTTATTTGCGTTCCAAATTCTATTCATTGCATTACCTCATAATTCTTATCATATTGCCATTTTTTAGCATATCATTGTTTAATTCTGCATTTACCTCATCCGTATTTATCACTAGATACAGATAAGAATCATCAACTCTTCTTTCTGACACATTATATTGTTTACCATCAATAACAACTGCTGTCACTCCACTTGTTTCATCAGCAGTATATCCATTATTATCAATAAGTATCAATGTTTCTTTTTCATCAGATAACACATTTTCAACTCGCACAAATGCATATGGCACCATATAAATATCACCTACCGAGCATTCATATACTTCAAGATATGTAGATGATACTGGCTGACTTGTTAATGTAATTTCTCCATATCCATTAATAACAGAAATTGGAATATATTCTTCTCCTGATTCTCTTAAATTATTTGACTCATACAATTGATCTGTATATACATTAGCCGTATTTACAATCTTCAACATTGGCTGCATTATCATTTTCGAAAGAAAACGATTGCTTTTTTCACTGCATAATTTAACCGTACATCTGCGATTCCATTCACATTACCACTTGCCTGAATTGCAATTTTAACCGTTTGAGCATCAAGTTGTTCGATGTTAAGCTTATAATCTGTATTTGATATATAAAACTCATCTTCGCCATTTCGTTCCCAATACATCTCATAAGAATTTGCATATACCGGATGCCATTTCTCATACAGTTCACGATACCAGAACCAATTAGCACGCATAATCCACTGCTCCCATGCTGAATATTGAGGTATAATTGTAGCTGCATATTTAAAATTATTCTGATTAAATTTTTCCAGATATTCTTCACGGGCAGAATCTCCAAGTACATGAATAATATAATCTATTCCTGATGGCTGAAATTTATTTTCAACAACTTCCTGCGCAGACGAATATGTAGCAAAGGTCTCATTTCCATCTAAAAATTTTGATGTGTCTAAAATTTCCTTTCCATTTGTCACATACCCACCCATCTCATCTACATAAACACCTTCTTTTTCTTCTACTGTCCAAAAAACAAATTCATCTTTTAAATCAGAAATAATCCAAGCGAAGCTTACAATCAACGATACTGTTACTGTCAATTTCTGCATGTCTATCTTATTCGTTATAGGAACAATATGATGACAAACTTCAAATACTATTGAAAAAAATAAAGATGTCAATGCTATTTCATAAGCAAAAGCTCCGCTGAGTAATCGATACTCATTTACTGCACAAAAGCAAACCATATTAATAAATGCCGGCATTCCAAATCGAATTAAAGCTTGCTTATCGGCTTTCGTTTTACACAGTTTTATCAAATATGTTAAGCATAAAAATGCCTGCAGCAACATCATAAAAGAGAAATCAACATCAAAAACAAAATAGCTTCTTTCGACATCAATGATATTATAATACCAGCTTTGATATCCCCCTGTTCCAACTATAGAATTCAGCCATCCCTTAAAATGCCCTAATGTAAATATCTCAACCAATATAAATATCCATATACTCGAGATTAATATCTCTATAACCATCATAAAAAAAGATGTCCAGAACTTTCTTGTCCGTACGCAGACCACTACAAAAAACATGACCTGTAAACAGACCCAACAACTGATTCCATAATCATTGCTCCAGATAAAGCTAAAAGCCGCTACTCCTCCAATAGCAACGACTACGAAATATTTTTCTTGCATATTAGGAAATTTTTCTTTCATCTTTATCCATAAGGCATAGCAAAGACAACATAAAAAACACGTAAACGGTATTACTAACCCCCTTACAAATCTTGCAGAAACCCCTGTCTTAAGAGCAACATTCATTGCTTCTCTCATTTCGTCCGTTCCTTGAAGTGCATTAATCCAAAAAAATGGTTGTGTAATCAGTAAAATCAATAAAATATTTGTTGCCCCAACAGCAGTCGTTCTCTTTGGAAAAATTGCCATTCCTAAAATAACCCCAAGTAGAGCAAATCCTAAAATACTTAAAAATGAAAATGCCATTAAGCTGCCCTGATAATCACCACCAAATAAAATCGTTGTTACCGCTCCGCTATATAAATGTCCCATCCCAAGATAATCTTGAAAATCTCTATATGGAATCTGCCCTGCCAAAAATCTCCGGACTGGGTTGTAATTTTGAAAAGTTCCGTTTATAGCCACAAAATTTGCATAATGTCCAGACGTTAATGCATGCACTATACAAATTGCGATCATTAACATAATCTGTCCATAAAATATATATTGTTCTTTTGTAATATTTCTTAATCTGTTAAATAACGTGTCTCTATTCAATTTTTTCATTTGTATTACAACTCCTGCTCCCTTCACACCTTTATATCCGCTCTTTATCATTCTTTCTAAACGCTCAAAACTTGTTCAACACATAATTCAACGGCACACTGATCAACAAATTAATAATAGGTGCTATTAATTTTGAAATATGTAAAACCTCTACCCATACAATAGAAAGTACACTATTTAAAAATAAACTGGTAAATGCATACGATATATACGTTTTGAGCAATGCCTGTAAAAGATTGCGGTCTTCACTTTCTTCTTTTTGAAAAACATATTTATTATTCCAACAAAAAGACCATAACACACTTAAAACAAAGGCTATAATCTGTGCAATCAAATAATCCACTTTTGGAATCCATTGATTGCTTTGGAATATTAATAAAACAACTATATAGATTACATAAAACAAAACCTATCATCTTTTCAACAATGTCCCATAAGCTTGTAGTTTTCTTTTTAGCCTGTTGTTTGTTCATTCTAATGCTGGTCTCCTGATTTTAATCTTTCTCATCGAATATTTATCTAATTCATTTATTCTCTATATTATCCTCTTCAATAATATATGGTGGGCGATTTCTGCATGCATCAAAGGTTCTCCACAAATACTCACCCAAGATTCCTAATGTCATCATGGTAACACCAAAACTAAACAAATTGAAGATAAATAAGCTTGTCCAACCGGAAACTGTGATTACGCCACTCAATTTATAAATCAAAACTACTATCGCCCATATGATAGCAATAACCATTGATCCGACTCCTACTGCCAAAACTGCTGTTATTGGTAAAGAACTGAAACTGAACAATGTATCCATTACCAATCTGATTTTTTTCTTTAAAGTCCACTTGCTTTCACCGATTTCTCTGGCGAGTCTTGTATAATACACAATATCTGTCTTAAATCCGCTCCACAACAACTGACCTGTTAATGCAGAATTCTTTTCATCCAGATTCTCCAATACCGTTATTACTTTTCGGTCGATGAGATATACATCAAATCCACCTTTTGGCATATTCGGCAATGCCGTTTTTCTTACCAGATCATAATAAAAATTTGCAAAAAATGTCTGACTCTTAGATTCTTCTCTGCCTTCCCTTACAGCCAGCACTACATTGTTTCCTTTTTTCCATGATTCAACCATCTCCAGTACCAGTTCTGTCGGTTCCTGCAAATCTGCTGCCTTTACAATGGCACAGTCTCCTGTACAATGAGAAATTCCGCATAAAATAGCTGCATGAGATCCAAAATTTCTCGATAAACTTATAATACGAATATTTGGATCATTCTCTGCTAATTTCTGCATTACCTGCCAGCTTTCATCCTTTGATCCGTCATTCACCATGACAATTTCATATTCATAGTCAATTACATCGATAATTTTTTTCTTTATATCTTCATAAAGCGGCTCTAAGTTTTTTTCATTATAATAAACCGGAATAACAATTGATATCTTCATAATATATGCACCTATTTGTTTACAATTTCAACAAATTCCTTATAATCTCTAATATATTCTTCTGCATCATATGGTTCACTCGCCAGACATAAGAGTACAGAATCCTCACTGAAATCATACATATCTTTCCATACCATTGTTGGTAAATATATACCTGTATGTGGTCTGTTTAATGAATAAACTGTTTCATTTCCTTTACCATCATCAACACGTACCTTACTTGTCCCTGCAACATTAATCAAAACAAATTGTGTCTTCCGATTTGCATGCTGTCCTCTCACGACTTCTCCATCTGATCCGTATATATAAAAGATACGTTTAATATCAAATGGAATATCCTTCATCCCTTCCACAACTACTAAATGACCTCTTTCATCTCCATGCTGAATAAATTCCAGCATTCTTGCTCCGGTTTCTTTTGCATTCATATTTTAACGCTCCTTATATAATCAATTCTGTTTACCAAGCAAATGGCATTGCCTTAAATATGCAAGCAATACATATATTGTATCATAGCTATATCTATTAGAAAACACTAATTATTTTCATCTTTAAATTGTTCGCTTTTGCTTTTTCTGCAATGCTGTAAAACGGTTTACCAAAACCAGTGTCTCATCTGCCTGAATGACATAGGCAGTAAGCTTTCGTATATTTTCCCGGGTAGTCGATTCATCATAGCCCGGATATCTGTTCAGAATTGTGAGCAATATTTCCCCATCTGAATCGAGGCGTCCAAGCGTTCCCAACAGTACAAACCAGTCCTGTTCCTGCTGCTGTCCTCTTCTCATCCGTTCAAAAATCATTCTGAAAACCAATATCTCAGAAAGATAAGAAATCACCTGTTGTATGCCTCGCCTGCCGGAAAATTCCTCCCAAGTACTCTTCCGATGATTGTTTCACATACATCTACATTCTAAGCAAGGCTTCCTAAAGGAAGCCTTGCTTATACGCTCGTTTACCAAAAATTTCTTTTTCTTAATATTTGTCTAATCTTTATCGTTACTGTATATGCTGTGTAAATAATAGAGATATCTATCATCATCAACCGTATTCTGATACATCCACGGAACATTGCATCTTTCCTTTAACTCAGCCAGCAGCTCAAGTCTCTGTTTTCTATCATCATTCATTCTTTTATCAAGAAATGTTCTGATATTCAACTCATACATCTCCTGCTTTTGGTTTCTGTAAATTTCCGATATCAAAGCTTCATATTCAGGTTTTCTGTCTGCAAGCTTCTCCAATACATACGCCGGAATATTGATTGTATCTGACTCCATCCTGAGCATATTAACAAGACACCATGCCTCATCGCCATCTAGTTTTTTTCTTGAAACAAGCATTCTGTGAACAGTCGGATTTCTATCTCCAGCTGATACGGTAATTGCCAATCCCCCTTTGCACGCAACTTCCTGCACATTGAATTTTCTAAATCTTAATTCTAACATGCATAATTCTCCGATTTCACTGCACGCAAGAATGCAATATACCGCTGAAACACTGTTTGATATAATAATCTGACCACTGTATTTTTTTATCTTTTTTACGCCTTTGGCATCCGTTTGACCTGTATCTAATACAAGGGTTGCGATACATTTTTTTTGAATATTGTCTTCTTCAAAAACAAGCTCTCCACACAAAAGTTTTTCTTCATATTGAGAAGTACTTTGAAAATACACCATATATCTACCCATATATCCCTTGAATTCTTCACTTTGAGGGTTTGTAATAAAATTTCTCCCTTCGACCTGTAAACGCAAGTCATTTTTTTCTTTTCTGCCGACAGCCATGTCATCTAAGGAAATATCCAATACATCCGCCAATGCGATTGCCTGATATAATGACACAGTTACCTGCCCGGAAAAGAGCCTCGAAATTTCCGACTGTGAAATCTCATACCCCGCTTCAATGCATTTATCCAGAATTTCTTTTTGTGTCAAATTCTGTTTTAATGCAGCATCAACCAGATACTTTCTTATCTCTTCTAATCGGTTCTTTTTCAAAATCCTCTTTCGTTTCTTAATCATTTCTCCTTCTTATATTACTTCCTTTGATTTATTCTTGCATTTTGCAGACCTCAAACCACTCCTGCAATAATTTTAAATATTTTTCTTCAACCTCTGCCCTTGTTCTCCGCTGATTCTTTGGATGGCTCACAACCCATTTGATAGTATTCTCCCATAATTCATGTTCATCTTTCGTTCCATGCATTTTTGCCAGAAGATCACTCCAACTGCCTTCTTTTGCACAAATCATCATTGTCGAACACATCTGCGGCATAAGAATAATGTTATTTTTCTCGCAAAATCCGTATTCCTCCCCTTTTTCATGCGGAAGTTTGGAAACCAGCAGTTCATCAAAACCATCCAGCCCTGTCAGATTCATGTAGCCCTTGTTTTCATCTTCGTTTTTACTCTCGTTTTGATCTTCATTATAATTTTGAAGCCGCTCTTGCAGACTTCGCTGATCAGTTCCATTATCCAGAAAATCAATTCCATTAATTTCCAGAATTTTATTTTCTCTGTCTATAAGTTTCCACTTATATTTTGGTCTACTACACCTTTCAAATAGAAAATTATAACTTGAATCACCATCCAGAATAATCATATCTTTTTTTATACACCAGCTCTGCTCTATTCTATTTCTCACACTATCCGAACCAGCAACTACCCGATCCATATCTTTCTCAATATTTTCCAGACGGATTATATCTATTCTTTTCTGTGTTTCCTCTTCTTTCTTTGCCAGATCACACCATAGAACAACCTGATTTTGTTCTACAAAATCGGCAAATTCTTCATAAAATATTTCGGTTTTATTTTCCCATGTTCCATCATCCTTAATCTTCCATCCATTGAATTTGACTTGATCACTGCCCAAACTACCCCGGTTTATTTTTTTCTTTTCGCCTCCGGTCGTTAAAACCCCTGCAATTAAAGCTACTTTTTCTTTTGTGTCGCAATTTTTCAAACGCAAAGTTCCTTTTTCTTCTACTCTTCCAGTAAGAAGCTGTATATAGTTTTCCGCCATTTTTCTCTCAATTCTTCGTATCTCCTCCCGTTTCCCCGGCTGTACTCCACTACGGCTCATCAAAAGCCATTCTTCTGCCTCATTTGCCATTAAATCAATAAATATGTTCATACCCATATCATACAAATAAGGTTTTTCTGAAGCTTTACTGCTCATACTTGACCCATTATCTGCCGTTCTTGTCTCTACTTTAATACCACGAAAGCAAAGATTTTCTGTACACATGCCCTTATCTGCCATGGATATCTCTGCATAACACGCTTCTTTCATATCCCAAAGGCATAATTTTTCCTGATCCCATGCATACACACACTCCAACTCTTTGCTGTAATAAAAGTCATTTCCTTTTTTCTCTTCTATGAGGGAATACATTCTTCCCTTTATTTCAATCTCCCCTTCTCCATAACAAATTTTAATAGGAAAGATGCAGTCAGGTATTACTTTCTTTATGTACTCCCCAATCTGTTCAGCAATAATCTTCAAGACTTTCCGTTTTATCAAATACGATGCCTGGCTTATTTTATCTTTATGATTGATTTGTTCTTCACTGGCAATCCGATCCAGAAAATCTTCAAAATTTACTTCTAATGTTACTTTTGTTCCAACTTTCTTTATCGAAGAATTTCCACTTGAACTGATTTCCCCACCGCATCTCGGAGAGGTCAGCGTGATATTCCTGCCCTTGCCCTCATTTTCTGCCAATGTCTCAATTTCAATTTGTGGAGAAACCATAAACCCGGACTGTAACCCCACTCCAAATCCGCCAGTCGGACGCAGCCAATTTTCCATTTTTATCAGATCATCGTGATACCGCTTGCGGCCTTTCCAGCTTTCTCCTACCAGTGACAACATTTTGCAGCACTCTTCGTCCATGCCGATTCCTGCATCTTCAAAACTTATCTTTAGATTATCAAATTTTCCATCGTACTCCAAAACAAGTTTCATCTCTAATTCGCTCAAATAATCAACATTCAATGCTAACGGACTCTTCTTTGTCTTTTGTGGATCCGATATAATTGATTTATATAAATTTCTTTTCCATTCACGGTCTCCTTTTCTGCTGACCATAACTTTCGAAGCATCCATCGCATTCTGAAGATATTCACGGATAAACACTAATGCATCATCATAAAGTTTATCACCAATCAGCATATCCATAAATTTCTTCTTATCAATTTTATATTCTTTCTGATACTTCTGATTACACAGTTCACCATTAAGATATACTTCTAACTTGCATTCTCTAAATGTGCACCCTCCCATTTCCAGAGGGACAATACGATTCCAGCTATTTGTAATATTCCCGACTTCTTCATTGATCATTCTGAACCAGTTAAGGCATACATCACTGACCTCTCCATCTTCTGTTCTCTCAGTTGCCTCAATCTGACGATCTGTAATCCTCAAATGTGCCAGCGCAAGATGTTTTTTCAAATGTGCCTTACTGACATATGGCAATTCCCCAAAATGTTCCATCGCCATCGCATCAAATCTGCCATTATCTAAATCCAGCAAATCTCCCAGTCGAAGCATCGCTGCTATAAACTTTGGATGAATATTGTCTTTGCCAAACCCATCCTCCTCATATTCCAAATCATTCAGCACATACGAAAAGTTTTCCCCATGTGAGTAAATAACACCTTCAAGAGCTTTATACAATCTTCTCTCTGCAACTTTCACACCAGACGCATCAATAAAACCTTCAAAAAACTTTTTACTTCTATTTACATGATTTTTACGAAAATATTCATTCGTAAGAACCATCATACTTCTTCTGATTCTGACCGGCCATGCTCTTGTCCACTCAACAATCTGATGCTTTCTGTCTGATATTCCATCCATCTGTTCTTTACCGGTAAGCAGATTGTGTATTTGAAGAAAATATTCTGCCTCTTCCTGAAGATGATATTCCGGCAATTTCGCCATATCTGTGATATATTCATAAAATTCATTATTATTCTGCCACAAATCTAATACTTCATCGTATTTCACAGCCATTCCGATATCATGTCCATATGCTGCATTCAATAATAACCACAAATCCCCTATGGACATCCGCTCGACACGATCTTTTCCTAAAAATCTTTCGACCGCATTTAATATTGCCCTGGAATGAGAACTATCATGTCTGCTATAGTTCTGAAATTCATAAATAATTGTTTCCGTATTTTTTTCGTAAAGTTCCTTATTCGTCTGCCATTCATAAAAATATTTGATCATTCCGCCATTATTCGAACAGGCCTCGAAAAATAACTGTTCAATATATGTATCAATATTCAAATTCTTATTGTATTCATCTTTCTTATCGTCTGTTATTCTACAGTTCATCTCATCCAACCTCCCGTAATCATTTATCTCACAGTTTTCAAGCTTTTCACTCCACTTGTCTTTTCGATTCAAATGCCATTTTCTCCATAATAGTATTCATTTCTTTTGAAATATTCATTGCAAATTTTTCATAAAAATCATGAAATTCACGATTCATGATTTCCCGAAATTTTCCTGCTACTGTTTGATGGCTTTCGTCTTCTCCTATAAGCTGGTTTATTTTGCCAAGCAGCTCCCCATAATATTGCTTATTTCCCTCACTCTTTTCATCCAAACCAAACACAAAATATGCCACAAATTTAATAACCGCCATTTCTAATTCTGTTGTTTCCAAATTGCACATCAGAAACCCCGTAACAATGGGCAGGTAATCCTTTAACTGGACTTCCGTATCATTGTAATTTTCCTCAATCACGATATACCCATGATTTTTCTGATATATTTCATCCAGCTCTTTTTTCTTTCCCATATTTGCATTATTTTCTTCTTCCAGACATTGATACCATTTTTCCCAGAAATGTACATCTCCCTTGTATGTTTTTTCCAAAATAAGCATATACAATGTTTTCGGCACTGTATTGCTAATTTCATGTTCCGGATGATTTTTTCCATAGGTATCTGCAAGCTCCAAATAATACCAGTTTACCAACGCTGCCTGATCTCTGTACCCCATATTTATACGCATCTTCCACACTCCTCTCCTCAATTAAAAAAGAGACTATCAAGTCTCTCTTTTAATACATTATACAACACTTTTTTCTTATATTATACCGTTTTTTTTTATTAAATCTTCTCCATTGCTTTTTCTATTATTTTATCGACAATCTTTATGCGCTTATCCTTGTTGACCCTAAACATCTTATTTTCAACTAGCATCCACAGTTCTGCCCTATTATCTGAAAAATATCTTTCATTCTTATCTAAAATTTCATCATCAAACAAAATGTTAAGTGAACTATTCTCTTTCAGTAACTTTCTCAGCATCTGAAAAACATTGTGAATCCCATTAAAATAAGATCTGTTTATTTCTTGCTTATTTATAGCCAACTGACATCTCAGATAAAACAGATAAACTGTATACATTACATACGAGTTGTAAAAAGGCAATGCAATATCACTGTTTTCTCCATATCGAAATCCTCTTAGAATCACACCATTCTTATACACTACTCGATTTCCCAGAACACTCTGGTCAAGCATCTTTAACAATGCACTAATCAGTAATCTCTGGCGCTGTTCCTTTTCCAGATTCTTAGAATAACTATAAATCAACTCTTCCATTTGTTCTATTGTCACAAAGCCATCCGTTCTTTCTTCCCGCTTTTTTTCAAGAATCAGCTGATATAAAAGTTCATACGCACTTTCAAATGCATTCTGGTCTAAAATGTCCTTTTCTTTTGCAAGCCAGATACCAATTTCTTTTGTTGGATTTGTCTGATTAATCCGTGACTGGAAATCCATTTTATTCCATTCACCCATCATCTTTACTGTATCTATAAAAACAGAATCTGAATTTTCCTGCAATAAACTCATATCGACTTTCATGCTGGACGTATCCAGATATGCTTTTAATTTTTCTTTAAAAAGAACCCATGCATAAAAACTCATAAAATATACAATTGAACGAAGAAGCAATACATAAGATGCCTGTTTTCCCTCATTATCTAACCATTTACCTAATGGTGTATCTGCATATAAACTCCTGCATATATCCATCGCATCCTCATTCCTAATAGAATTCACAATTGCAAATGGCGTAAATACTACAGCCATATTACCATCATCCAATTCCTCATAACGACATTTAATGACCAATTGTTCAATATATACTTCAACCCTGCTGTACCAATCTGTATTGTTATATTGGAAAAAACCACAGGAAATCTTCTTTGTTTCTGCGTACTCTCCCTCAACATCATCCCAACGATAGGAATTATCCACATATTCCCATTCTCCCAGGAATCTCTGCAGTTCCTCAAAAACATCCCTTGCAATGACACTATATTGGTGATTGTTTTCCGTTTCCGGCTGATCACTGTTATAATTTATCTCTGAAATAACTGGCAGATCAACTACATATGATACCATACGATTTTGAAAAGCATAAATCTGCTGATACGAAAGCCACCCAACAGAACTGGCTGGTATTTGATATTCAACCTGAAAATCATACATAAACCCATCCACGAATGTCATATTTTCCTGTTGCAGCCGCATTTTCAAGTTCTTTATGAGTTCATATCTATCCGCTGAAACAAATAATGCTATCGGTGTTACATTGGAATCAGGATACTGTTCTCTTAGCTTTTTATATACATAAAACATAGACACACCACTTGTCACTGTATCATCTATCAGATAAAAAGGTCTGCCATTCCATGTATCTTCTGACCATTTTGCAATATAACGGTCACTTATCACAACACAATCATCGAATAATTCTTCCGTCCATCCCGCACATTGTCTACATAATCGATATAACCAATATCCTTTGCGTGACATAAAGACTATTATAGCATTTTCCTTTTTTGCACGCAATAAAATATTACGCAAACTCATACAGATGCGCTGTCCAAACACAGTGTTCAAAAATTTTTTTATTTCTTCTCCAATCATAAACAATTCTTCTTTCTATAATCTATTCTTAAATTCAACAAAATATTCCTTCGTCATTTATTTCGCTCAATTCAAGCATAGATTCGTCATTTTGCACATTTTTTATTTGTAGTTTTCTTCATTTTTTTATTTATTTCCCCAATTCAAATGCAATTTTGCATTTTTTTTATGCATTTTAGAAACAGAAGAATTTTACCATAGTCTCTGCCAATCTTCAAGAGATTTTATTCTTGAGTTTCCATACTTTCATCCGCACTCGCCTGCTTTCATCCGCACTCGCCTGCTTTCACAGACGTAAAGGTCAAATTCTTCGCTCCACGCCAAATACAGCGCCGCTTATTTGGCGTGGAGCGAAGAATTTGACCTTTACGGATAATTGTTGTGATTGTCCGGATGCATGATGAGAGTTCCCATCTCTGTTAACCGATATCCTCCCAGTCCTCCTTTGCTGATCAACTGGCTTTTCTTTGTTGTATCAATCCCAAAACTGCACCTCAATCCTGTATTTCCGGTATATCTGACTGAAAAACCATGATACGAAAATAAATCCTGCAGTTCCGGCACCGCCTGCGCAGTGTAATAAGTTCCGTTATATTCTAACAGCCACACATACATCCCAAGCACTATTACTCAGTACGGTATGTACGACTTCCCAATCTATTATTGGACTTACAGGCTGTCAGGGACAATGGAACTTTCTCAACTGTCCTGAAGAAATACACCAAGCCAATAGTATTGATCATTGATGAGTGGCTGCTTCTTAAACTGACAGAAGCTGAAGCCAGAAATCTTTTTGAACTGATACATAAAAGACGTAAAAAATCTTCAACAATCTTTTGGTTAATCTATCGTAAACGCTCCATTGTGATAGTTGCCATTAACAACATTTAATACTAACCGATTCAGTAGGAATACATAAATCTATCAGCTCTTTTCTATTAACCGAAAAAAAGTACCATGATAACCACTTACTTTTTTCTAATGCTTTTCGAAAATTAAAATATCCGTTTCCTTTTGAAAATACGCTTACTTGATTACTGCTATTTTTATAAATTACTTCTACTTGTATGCGATCACTATATTCGTACATAATAATTTTTATATCTTCTGCACGGATATCATATTCTTGATAATGAAGTTCATCTCCTGTTTTTAGCATATAAAAATATTTTCCAAAATAGTCATTATTTACTTTCTCTATCCAATCATGATTAAGATGCGCTATATCATTTTTTATCAAATAATATTTTTTAGATAAAAACAAAAAATCATCATCATAATTTGCAATAAAAACAGGCTTCACAGCATTTTCTACATTAAACTCCCTTTCCGAAATTTCACTTTGCAACGTTTCATACATCCATGATAATTTATCCGGAAATGTTCCTATTCCGTCTTTATTTTTCATACTGCCATAATTACTTCTCGCTGAAATACAATATTCCCCCAATGGCGAAGAAAATCTATACATATTATTTTCCTTGGTGCATGCAAGCATTTTCACTTCATTCCATGTCAAATCCATTAAAATAACTGTTTGATGATCTTTGATTTTATTAGCGGCACTATTAATAAAACTACTCATAAACTGTAACATGTATGATTCCGCTTCTTCTTTATTTCCTATATTAATCAAACAATATATAATCCCTTGAAGTGCTCTCCAATTTTTCAAATTTTCAAATTCAGAAAAATAGATTTTATATTGATTATATGCTAACAAATCACTACCCAATATCCTATAATATTCCGCAAGCCTAAATCTTGCTTTATAATTATTGATGTCATAATCTAATGATTTTGTTAGTAATTCTATCGCTTCATGCGGCTGACTTAAAAGAGCTAGTTCATAATATATTTCCGAATCCTTACTTTCCATTTCGATGCATTGTTTTAGCAACTCTTTTGCTTCTTCCAATGATTTATTGAGTCTTATTTCTATTTTTGATAAATAAGCTGCTTGTTCATATGTTATTTGATTGCCAAACTGTATGCTTTTACATATATACTTATATGCTTTTTTATAATTTTTTTTATAATAATTAACTATACCCTTGTAAAAATATGCGGATGAGTATACACTCTCTACATTTCTATTTAAAATGTTATTACATATTTGTTCAGCTTCTTTATAATTACCCAGTTGCAATAACACCCAAGCTCTATATATTTCAGCATCCTGCATTTCAATTACCAACTCATTCAGCTTGTCTAACGCTTTTGCATATTCATCATGTTCTATATAGGCAATAATCAAATTAATTAATTCCCTAAAATGAATTTTTTCATTTGAAAGAACATTTAATGAGGCTAAAATATTCTCCTTATGATAATTTATAAACTTTTGGGTGTTCATTTTTCTTTTTTCTACCCTAGAATTTTGTACAATATATTTTAGAGTGCTATCATTCAAACTGCCACGAACACCACGTTGTTTCTGCACTATTGCAACTAATTGTTTTAATACCAACTTTTCATCTGCGTCATATCCATGAATCCTATTCCACGTGCAAATCCTATATAAAATTGTTTCTTCCAGTTCTTCTTTATTTACTATTTCAAAATTGCATACCATAGCATTTGAACTATATCCATTTTTATCAATTACACTCATTATTTGTTCTTGTATCGCTTTCGTTTGTTCATCGCTTCTTTTCGCTGAACATGCATTATGATATTCTTTTTTCTTTTGAATAATGTTGGCAATAAAAGAATTCCAACTAGGTGCTATAATGTAATTACAAATATTATCACTTTTTTCTGTACGAGCTAATATTTCATTAATCTCCATCTTTGAAATTTTATAATCCTTTACTTGAAAAACCATTTCCTTTGTTTTGAACAAAACAGAAAAATCATTTGTCTGTTCAAGTGTTAAACTCAAAAAATCTTCTTCATCAACATAGTCGAAAAAATATCTTATTGCACACAAGTCTTGATATTCCCAACCTCTACTCGCTGCTGGTCCACCTTCATTAATTTTAGAATAGTAATTATCCATAATAGTACCTCTCTAATTTTTTTCTACTTAATTTGTAACAATAACACTTATTAAATAACATTTAGCTCACATTACCAATCTTTTCAACTGCAATATTAGTTAAAGCGCCTATAACCTCAATTTTACTTCCAACTCTCTGTATATTGTTTTATCTTCCCTATTTGTACTGTCCTTATATGCATCATAGATTGCCTGTACAAATTTTTCATCTTCCGTTTTCGGTTCACAATCCGCCATAATCTTTTCTATATCGCCAAAGTCACAAAATAGTTCAAAACTATCCTTACGCAAACTATAACCATATACTCCACTTAATGATTCACCTGTCATATCCCACAAAAAGCGAAAAATATTGTCTGATGTTAACATATAACGAAATGCTTCTTTTATATTTACATTCTTGTTATACTTTAATGCATGATACCAGCCCCATATATTTTTATTTTTGTAATATCCATCTTTGTACAAATCAATTTTTTGTTCTATTATATGTACTGACATATTCAATAATATTTCATAAACTTCTGCTGCTCTTCCTTTAAACTGAACTTCTGTTTCCTCACTCCCCTCCACCCTGTTGTGCCATATAATATATCAAACACAATCTCCCATCCCATCTGCGTCAGGTCTGTTGTATATAATTGGATTCTCTCAAATAGTAGTGTCTGTCCTTCTTTCTCATATTTTTTACAAACCTCATATAACTTCGCTGTTGCATCTTCTTTTTTATTTTCATTGCATAATCCTATAAATTCTCCCACTGCATTCTGAATATCCAAATTTTCATTCTTATGTTTCGTGAAATAAATAGGGAAAAAGTTTCCACAATAAATACGATGTTTCTTTATTGTTTTCTCATAATTTTCATCACCATATTCATAATTTAAGATATCATCTTTATGAGCAGTATAGTGTTCCATATATGGGAAAAGCTTACTCAATAACTTTTGATATCTTCTGTTTTTCTCATTTTCAAATAGCTTCCCATAAAACTCCTTTGTCTGCTGGTTTCTTTTCTGCATTGTCTGATCCATAAATAATTCAAATCCAAACATCGTCTGCCTGTCACTGGATACAAAGTATTCTGCATTCTTCCAAATTGTCTCATATAATTCCCGATTCTCTCTTTTTATAAACTCAAGTATAATGTAATCACTGATATTTAACTGTGCTGCAAGATATTTTCCCTGTTCTTCTGAGAAGAAATACAGTATGCTCATTATTGAATTAAAAAAACGTTTTACATCTCTCACATCCTGAATATACTCCGCTATCAACGGCAGACAATTAAATATTTCCCTCTTTTCAGCATCTTTTATTTGGTATGTCTGCACCAAGTTATTAATGCTGTGAAACAGTAGATCCTGTTTTGTGGCGTTATCCAATTCCGGAACACAGAATTCCATCTGCACAATCTTCTTCAGATATTCCTTTCCATAATGCTGTTGTACAAGCATATGCTCTAATATTCTTGGATCATAGGAAAGAATATAAATGACTTTGTCAAAATTGAGTACATCAGCGACTGTCTTTAGTAAAAGTAACATTTTTTCAGTTCCTAAGCGTTCAATGTTGTCCAAAACAAACACCAGACGATATTTTGAAAGCGCCAAATACGCATTGATACTATTACGGATATCTGAAATCGTTTTTTGATCTTCACTGTTTAAAAATGAAAATTTAACACCTCTGGTTGTTTCACTTATATTAAATATTAATGATAACAAGTCACGTTTCCAACGTCTTTTCCTTATAACACTGTAGTCTACACCCGAGCGTTCGAAAATAGTATCCAGAATGCCACCAAATAAAGCCGCCTCATCTTCATAATTCCATGGATCAAAATCATCAATGACGATAATTTTTTCATCTTTTCGCAACTCTTTTTTGACGATATTCAAAATAGTAGTCTTTCCACTTCCCCAATTTCCACTCAGGCTAAGAACAAACTTCTTATTGGGATAACAATCCTCTACTGTCCTGACAATGCTTTCTATCACTTCTTCCCTATGCAAAAGGTCATAATCAACTGCTTCTTCATCCAGCAAAATCAAAGTATCATTATACTCATTTAAATTTCCATTATACAAATCTTTTAAACTATAGGTATTTGCCTGTTCTATATTTGTATATTCTTTTTCTGCCTTTGTCCGAACCTTTTTCCGATAGCCTTGCAATATACAACATATTACGGTACACGAAATCGTACCCACTAACTTGTACCATGCAAAAATCTGTGTATGCATAACGAGTGCCACTACTTCAAACAGAAAATACAATCCAAGTGTATCAAGTAAACTACTTACTCACTTGTCTATTTCTAAATAAATTGGCATTTTTATTGAAACATCCACTCTGAAATATATACAGAAAAACAAACCAACAACTATTCCAATCGTCACAAATTCATATGCCCCTATACTATTAATAATCAGTGAAAAAACATTCCAGATATCCAAAAATAAAATGATTAAAAATAAAATAAGTCCATTTAAAATCTGTTGCTTTGATTGTTCCATTGGCTCTCCTTTATGGTTTCTTCCCAAGAAAAATCAGCCTGCATTTTAATACAAATAATTGTCAATTTCAGGATTTATCTTAGATGCTTTCCATTTTTCTGAAAAATCCAATGCTTTTTCTAATGCATTTTCTTTGGCTAATCCCTATCTTTCCTCGATCATCATATCAATAATTTCTTTATAATCTGTATAAAAATTTTCTTTATCAGACATCCAACCTATTTTCAAGATAAATTGCAATATAAAATATATTCCTATACATATAGTAAATATAGAAAGTATTACTCCTACGCCTATTACCAATGGTGGCTTATCATCTATTAAAGATATACTTATAATTTGATCATACATATTATTTGTTATAAATGCAATCATGACTGCTGCCGTTAAACTCCAGCTTTCATGTGTTGGTTTGACTTCTCTAAGTTGTTGATTTAAATAATGACTAAATTCTCTCAATTCTACATCTGGCAATTTTTCATATTTTTTCTTTACATACTTTTTCCATTCAGAATATGTTTCAAATCTTAAATTTTTCTCTATTTGGTTGATTTTTCTCTTTGATAATTTTTTTCGGCATAAATACGAGTATATATTCATTTCACAAGAACAATCAAATTCATAATGCTCTTTTCCTAATTCATTTATACCTGCCCTTTTTTTCATGTTTTGCAATAATCTTTCTTTTTTTCGTGCTTTAAATGCCATATATACACCTCTCGTGCTTTTGCTTCATATTCACTCGCTTTTTCATTGTTCCGTTCCGTCGTCGTAAACTGGTACATCTTACCATCCCCTTCTTGCATCATCTATTGAAAACTTTCATGTAAAAACACCTATCACTAATTTTAAATATTAATTATACACTGTCATGAAAATAATCCCATTCTATATGGCGTAATTCCATCTGTATTTCAAATTTCGTTTGTAGTTTGGTTATCTTTTATATAAGGGCTTCCTTCCAGAAGCCCTTATATTTTCCACCATACTTCCCATCAACATTTTTTCTATAACCATAAACTTATACAGCTTCTGTAAAACTTTTCCCAAAACCTAAAGTATCAGGATCTTCCTTTCTCATCAAATATACAGACAATTTTATAATAAAAAAAATACTTGTGACCCTTTTTGTAACTGGTTTCGTCAATGTCGATATTAACCAGACCATCAATTCTTCTTGAGTGCTCCGGTTCTAAATCGTGAAGAGCACGATTGACACAGCGGCCTACAGTTTCCCAGTCCACTCTCATGAAGTATGATGTGGTACTTCTTGGAAGATAGGATGCAAACCATGCAACGGTAAGGTCGAAATCCTTGGTAAATCTACTACCTGGATATGCCATGGAACTTCGGCAACATATTCCCCATGTTCAGGGCAGATGATATGATGCATCTGGTATTCAACTTCAACCAGAATAACACCCCAGTCCAGCCACTCCAAGTGGTGGGTCTGCTGGAATGTTTGTCATAAACAGGGCATGACTTGTGACAGAAAGGACAGTCATTCTCGTGCCACTTATCAGGCCGGGCTTTGATACGGATATGCTTAATCCCATCCTCATCAGAGTAAAAATTGCAATTTTCTATCACTGTGTTCTTGACATCAAGAACATTCTTGCATAATGTATTAACTGAAGCCACTTGGGAAACTCCTTTTGTTTTTTCTTCGCAGTTAATACATTAAGGAACACAAGTGATTTTTTCAATACAAAATTGTAAATTTATGGTGTTTGGCTTCCACCATTATGCCAGAAGCCTCAAAATTTTTCTGCCCTCATTCCAGAATATATCAACAAGTCTGGATTTGTATTATATGCTTCCTCAATGTTCTTTGAATTATATGCTTTGTCAATATACTGTTCCCCTCAAGCATAAATATTGCTACCAACAAATCTCTATATCCCACTAAAATCGTCATAGAACTACCTCTTTTCCTTTAGCGTCGCTACTGTAAATAATACAAATAATGACATAATATTTATTGGCCAAAAATATCTAAAGTCAGACCATCCCGTCGATAACATCAATGATAAAACATGCGATAAACACGGAACAAATAACAGTATTGAATCTTTAAATCTTCGTTTATACATACAAAGCCCCATTGATATTATGAACAACCAAAACCAAATACCACTGCGCCATTCAATTACATTAAGTAATGGACTGTTTTGAGAATAAGCTGTCCACTCTGTCATTCTCTCCGTTATAAAATTATTTTCTCTTGTCCCCCATAAATCATTCCAATATACTTCATTATCTTTTCGTCCTGAAGATTCTCTATCATCTTCTGGCAATAAGCTTCCATCCAGTGTGCCTAAATAATTAACACAAGCTAATGTCCCATCTTCTCCAATAAAAAGATCCCACACTGCATCCATTCTACATATGATTGTACGGGACATTAAAATTGGATTTCTAATAAAAGTATCCAAATACGCTTGTATAAACTCTCCTTTAGTTACATTCAATTCATATGAAGAATTAGCCCTATAAGGTGTATACGAATAATTAGTTATATCTGTTTTTGACAGTACATTAACAATGTTAATAGCTTCTTCTGACAGCTCACCACCATTATAATAAGCTCCCATAATATCTTGTCCTAACCCTATATAAATTCCCCCCCCATGATCTTTCTGAATTTCATAATAATTATAGATAGGAATTTTTATCATCAGAGCAATACTAACAGCTACCGCAACTGATAACCATATTTTCCATTTTTTACGAAATACAAATATAAGGACAATACACGTAATAATAAATGGTACAACTCCTGCCTGTCTGAAAAAACATGTCCATACAAGCGAGATAACCAATTCTAAATATACATAAAATTTACGTTTCCTTTCTCCAAATAATAAAATTGCAAGCACTATATTTAGCCAGGCTATCGACAAAGAATAAGGAATATCCTTCCATATGGTTGTAAAATGCACCATATTTCCACAATTAAAAACCGAAAATAAAATAATACCGTATAAAGTGCTTTTTTTTATCCCTTTCTCATACAAAAAAGATACTCCTCTTATTAATACATACCCAAAAAATATGTATTGAACAATTACTACAAAAGTAGCCTTAGGGCTTATTTTTAAAATAGCCTTCAACCATAATATATAAAATGCTGGATGCCAATCAGATATTCCTCTTATCGATTTTATAGCGTAGTACATGCAATGATTGGTATCACCACTAGATATTGCCGGATTAAATGCTCGAATATAAAAAATTGCGCCCACCACAATTACTACCACAGAAAAGACTATCAAATCCCATGGATATTTTTCATCATTATCAGAACCACAGAAATGCTCATTTAAAAATATAACAACGCTTATTACAATTGGAACTGCTAATAACGATGCTATACAAAACAAAATTACTGCCCCTATTGTAAGATTCATTGAAATGGGATATATAAAACATCTGCTTCCTATTAACGAAAACGATGTCCAGACCGCTAAAACAAACACTATTGCTCTGTTCTTTTTATCTAATAGCATTTTTCTTATTATTTCAACATGGTTCTCACACCAATAAACAGTAATAAAAATAAGTGATGCCAAAAAGATCTTTTGGTCCTATGTCAAGATTTAGTACAAGTTAAAATGAGAAATTTCTCCCCATTTTAACCTGCCAGAAGCTCAGCCTCAGTGTTCGTTCTTTCATACACTTGTTCGAATTCGTTTGGCGACATATAGTTGCAATGGCTATGAATTCGTTTCGTATTGTAGAAAGCTTCCAGATATTCAAAAATCAACTGGTATGCTTGCTTATAATCTCGGATTTTAAAGCGATTGAGCCATTCACGTTTGATAACAGAATGAAAGGATTCAATGCATGCATTATCCCACGGAAAAGCTTTCTTCGAGTAGCTACGCTGCATATTTTCAGTTGCTTTTTTATATTCCTTTGCAACATATTGGCTGCCACGATCCGAATGGATAATTAATGGTTGATCAATATTTCGGCGAGCTTTGGCTTTGTTTATAGTATCAATCACGCAGGATACTTCCAGTGTTTCTGAAAGTGTCCAGGCTATGATTTTTCTGGAAAATAAATCCATAATACTGGTCAGATAGACAAATCCGTCTATTGTCCAGATGTAGGTGATATCCGAACACCAGACAGCATTCGGGCGGTCAGGATTAAACTGTTCATCAAGGATATTTTGTAATTCTGTGCTGAAATCAGAATCTTTTGTGGTGATGGTCCATGGTTTGCTCCACTGAGCACGGATTCCCATTTGGCGCATATATGTACCAACGGTTCTTTCCGAAATGACTTCACCGGTTTTTCGCAGTTCTACAGTGATTTTCGGAGC
>ENA-ORTQ01001667-ORTQ01001667.1-human-gut-metagenome-genome-assembly--contig:-NODE-1667-length-22645-cov-11.810093_pt1 | contig 22645 bp, 24 predicted proteins | sample MGYA00241912_ERZ509188 | MGnify/ENA primary metagenome ERZ509188 (study PRJEB26280, sample SAMEA2338849) | human gut metagenome | biome: human gut; feature: human-associated habitat; material: faeces...
CCACCATCAACATGGACGGTGCCGCCATCACCATCACCATCATGACGCTGGCCGCCGCCAACACGCTGGGCATTCAGGTGTCCCTGCCGGCCGCCATCGTGCTGAGCGCCATGAGCGCTCTGGGTGCCTGCGGTGCTTCCGGCGTGGCCGGCGGCTCCCTGCTGCTGATCCCCATGGCCTGCTCCCTGTTCGGCATCTCCAACGATGTTGCCATGCAGATGGTAGGTGTCGGCTTCATCATCGGCGTGGTGCAGGACTCTGTGGAGACGGCCCTGAACTCTGCCGGTGACGTGGAGTTTGCCGCCACCGCCGAGTATCACCAGTGGCTCAAGCAGGGCAAGCCCCTGCCGGAGTTCCTGAGCGGCAAGAAGAATTAAAAGAGCAAAAAAATGGCTGGCATCGCAGGATGCCAGCCATTTTTTGTCAGTCGATGACCTTTGCTTTCTGCAAAGCGGTCAGGATCAGCGGGATGAGGATCAGCTGGGCGATGATGCCCGGCACGGTGGTGAGCAAGGCACCGGACAGAAACGCGCTGAACGGGAAGCTGCTGCCGGTCAGGCCTGCCAGCACGAAGCGCACAGCACCCCACACCAGACGCCCCGCCACCATGGCGGTGACGAGAGCGGCATACATCATGGGCAGGGTGTGCTTCACTCTGCGCCAGACAAGGCCGGACACAAGGCCGTAGGCGGCCAGCTCAAAGGCCATGGAGACGGCGATGGGAAACATCGGCGGCATGCCGAACAGCACCGAGCGCAGCAGCGGAGCCACAAAGCCCACGGCCAGCCCCCAGGGGCCGCCCAGCACAAAGCCGCACAGCAGAATGGGAAAATGCATGGGGCACAGCATGTTGCCCACCTGCGGCACATGGCCGGTGACCATGGGCAGCAGGAAGGCCAGCGCAAGGAACAATGCCGCCAGCACGATGCGGCGGGCGGGCGAAACAGTCTTGGTGTTCATGAAAAAGTCCTCCTTTGCACAAAAAAGGGGCCTGCTCCCGGCCTTCCGACCGGAAACAGACCCCTTCGTGGCGTCTTTTGAAAAAATGCTCTGGACAAAAATATCCTCCGCATGGAGAAAACGGACTTCTGCCCGCACACCCGGCTCCGTGCCGGATTTTGACAAAATTATAGCAAATGCCCCGGCGGCTGTCAAGATGCGGCAAACGACCCGCAAATTGACCAAAAAGCGGAACTTTTCGGGCAAGATTTCCCCCGTGTATGTACATTTTGCATGAAGGAACTTGACCTTTTTGCGTAGAATAGCTAATATAAACTTGAAAAAGAGTGCGCTGCTGGGACACACCTGCCCGGCAGGGCGTAAAACGGCTTTTTTGGAACGCTTGCAAATCTGAGGTTCATACGGGAGGACCATCATGACAAATGCAGAAAAACTTACTCTGGCCAAGCACGCCTGCCACATCCGCATGGGCGTGATCGAGGGCACGCACAGCGCAAAGTGCGGCCATCCGGGCGGCAGTCTGGATATCGCCGAGCTGCTGAGCTACCTCTATTTCGTGGAAATGAACATCGACCCGAAGGATCCGAAGAAGGCCGACCGCGACCGTCTGGTGCTGTCCAAGGGCCATGCCGCTCCGGCACTGTACGCTGCTCTGGCAGAGCGCGGCTACTTCCCGGTGGAGGACCTCAAGACCCTGCGCAAGATCGGCAGCTACCTGCAGGGCCACCCCAACATGAACGAGACGCCGGGTGTGGACATGTCCACCGGCAGTCTGGGCCAGGGCATCTCTGCAGCCTGCGGCATGGCACTGGGTGCCAAGCACGCAGGCAAGCCCATCAACGTGTTTGCCATCGTGGGTGACGGCGAGGTGGAAGAGGGTGAGTGCTGGGAGGCCTTTATGTTTGCCGCCCACTACGGCCTGAGCAACCTGTGCGTGTTCTTGGACCGCAACCGCCTGCAGATCGACGGCTCCACCGAGACGGTCATGAGCAGCGAGCCGCTGGAAGAGAAGATGAAGGCCTTCAACTTCAACGTGCTGACCATCAATGGCCACGACTATGACCAGATCGAGGCCGCCATCCAGGCTTTCCATGCCGAGAACGACAAGCCCACCTGCATCATCATGGACACCACCAAGGGCAAGGGCGTTTCCTTTATGACCAACTCCGTGGACTGGCACGGCAAGGGCCCCAACGACGACGAATACAAGGTCGCTATGGAAGAACTGAACGCCGCCTACGCCGCGCTGGAACAGGAGGAGAAGTAAGATGGCAGACGTGAAAAAGATCGCTACCCGTGAAAGCTACGGCAACACCCTGAAGGAGCTGGCCGCTGAGGGCCACGACGACCTGGTGGTGCTGGACGCTGACCTGGCTGCCGCCACCAAGACCGGCATGTTCCGCAAGGCTTATCCGGACCGCCACTTTGACTGCGGCATTGCCGAGGGAAACATGATGGGCGTGGCCGCCGGCCTGTCCACCATGGGCTATGTGCCCTTTGTTTCCAGCTTTGCCATGTTTGCCGCCGGCCGTGCCTTTGAGCAGGTGCGCAACTCCATTGGCTATCCCCACCTGAACGTGAAGATCGGTGCCACCCACGGCGGCATCTCGGTGGGCGAGGACGGCGCTTCCCATCAGTGCTGCGAGGACTTTGCCCTCATGCGCAGCATCCCCGGCATGACCGTCATCTGCCCCGCCGATGATGTGGAGGCCCGCGCCGCTGTGCGTGCCGCCTACGCCATGGAAGGCCCGGTCTACCTGCGCTTCGGCCGTCTGGCGGTGCCCGTGTTCCACAATGCCGACAACTACCACTTTGAGATCGGCAAGGGCGAGCAGATCACCGAGGGCAATGACATTGCCATCATCGCCACCGGCCTGATGGTCAACGAGGCCCGCATCGCTGCCGAGCAGCTGGCCGCCGAGGGCATCCATGCCCGCGTCATCAACATCCACACCATCAAGCCGCTGGACGAGGAGATCGTCCTGAAGGCGGCCAAAGAGTGCGGCAAGGTGATCACCGCCGAGGAGCACAACGTCATCGGCGGTCTGGGCGAAGCCGTGTGCGCCGTCCTGTCCGAGAAGCTGCCCACCCCCGTGCGCCGCGTGGGCGTGCAGGATGCGTTCGGCTGCTCCGGCCCTGCCTGGGACCTGCTGGCAAAGTACGGCCTGGATGCTGCCACCATCTGCAAGACCGCACATGAGATGCTGAACAAGTAAAACCGATTTTGCAGCGCGCTGCCGTGCCTGAGTGCCCGGCGGCGCGTTTTTTATGTGACCCGGTCACGGAAAAACATGCGGCATCCGGGGTATACTGATGCTGTCAGAAAAAACAAACACCTTTTACGGAGGGATAAAATATGGCAGTTGTGACCATTACGACCGAAAACTTTGCGCAGGAAGTGCTGCACAGCGACAAGCCGGTGCTGCTGGATTTCTGGGCCAGCTGGTGCGGCCCCTGCCGCATGCTCAGCCCCATCGTGGATGAGGTGGCCGAAGAGCGCACCGACGTCAAGGTGGGCAAGGTGAATGTGGACGAGCAGCCGGACCTGGCGGCACAGTTCGGGGTGATGAGCATCCCCACCCTGCTGGTGTTCGAGCAGGGCAAGCTGGTGCGTCAGGCCGTGGGTGCCCGCCCCAAGGCCGGTGTGCTGGAGCTGCTGGGTTAAGATGTGCTGACAGAGCCATCCGCAGGAGACTGCGGGTGGCTTTTTTGTGTTCGCCCGCCGTCAACTCTTGCGGCCCGGCGGTGAAACATTTTCGCCTTTCTGTACAAACGCACCGAAAAAATGTAAGATGGAGCTGCAAACACTGTCACTTTCCTGCTTTACAACTTTACTAAGATAAAGTAAAATAAAGACAGAACACACCCGGGTGTGCCCATTGTGTGCGGAAGGCGCCGCACCCACCGGCCGGGAGGACCGGTGCAGGATGGTGTAAGAAGAACAGGGGGGAACCGACATGGAATTTGATCTTTCGACGCTGCAGCCCAAGGAGCGTGCCTCCTTTGCCCTGCGGGCGCTGTACGAGGCTGCAGGGTGCCGCAAGTACCACATGGGCCGGTTTGAGGAGTACAGCCTGTATCAGGCCAACCGCAGCTTTCTTTCGTCGGAACAGGTCATCACCTTCACCGACCTGGACGGCCGTCTGCTGGCTCTCAAGCCGGACGTGACCCTCTCCATTGCCAAAACGGCGCAGCCCGCCCCCGGCGAGACGCTGCGCTACTACTACCACGAAAACGTCTACCGCCCCTCGGCAGAGAGCCACACCTTCAAGGAGATCGGCCAGATGGGTCTGGAATTTCTGGGCGGTGTGGGCGAAGCGGAAGTGCAGCAGGCCGTGTGTCTTGCGGCACAGTCGCTGGGGCAGCTGGGCACCGACTGGGTGCTGGAAGTGAGCCACATGGGCTATCTGTTCGGCCTGCTTGATGCTTTGCAGGTGCCGGAGGACGCCCGCGCGGGCCTGCTGCGCAAGCTGGGCCAGAAAAACGCCCACGAGCTGTGGGCCGCTGCCCTCGCCGCCGGGCTGGACGAGGACGCCGCCGACACCCTGTGCCGGGTGCTGACCCTCTGCGGCGGCTACGCCGACACCTTGCCCCGTGCCGAAGCCCTGTGCCGCAACGAGGCCATGCGGGCCGCGGTGGCAGAGCTGCAGGGGCTGGCCGGGCCGCTGGAACAGGCGGGCGGTGCCATCCGGCTGGACCTGACCCTGGCCGGTGAGATGGAATACTACAACGGCCTTGTTTTTCAAGGCTACCTCAAAGCCCTGCCCCGCCCCCTGCTCAAGGGCGGCCGGTACGACCTGCTGATGCAGCAGTTCACCCCCGGGGCCGGTGCCATTGGCTTTGCGGTCTATCTGGACGAGCTGGACCGCCTGAGCGCTCCCCTGCCGCCGGTGCAGAAGAACAGCACCGACAAGGTGATGCTGAACGTGGCCCTGCCCAAGGGCCGTCTGGGCGACAAGGTCTACAATCTGCTGGCCGGCATCGGCTACGGCTGCCCGGAGGACTACAACGCCACCCGCAAGCTGGTGGTGGAGAACCCGGCGGCCGGCATCCGCTACTTCCTCGTCAAGCCCAGCGATGTGGCCATCTACGTCGAACACGGCGCGGCGGATGTGGGCATCGTGGGCAAGGACATCCTCACCGAGGCGGAAGCTGACGTGTACGAGCTGCTGGACACCGGCCTTGGCAAATGCCGCATGTGCGTGGCGGCCCCGGCCGATTATCAGGACGACCCCAGCCGCCCGGTGCGGGTAGCCACCAAATTCGTCAACATTGCAAAAGCCTACTACGCCTCGCAGGGGCGGGACATCGACATCATCAAGCTGAACGGTTCCATCGAGCTGGCCCCGATTTTGGGCCTGTCGGATGTCATTGTGGATATCGTGGAGACCGGCACCACCCTGCGGGAGAACGGCCTGAAGGTGGTCACCGAATTTTTGCCCATCTCGGCCCGGTTCATTGCCAACAAGGCGAGCTACCAGTTCAAGCATGCTGAAATGGACACCATGCTGGAAAAGCTGCGGGCGCAGCTGCAGAACAAGGAGGAAGCAAAATGATCAAGCTGTACAACTTCGACGAGCTGAAGCCCGAAGAGATCCTGAACCGCGACATCCGCGCCGAGAAGAACGTGGAGGACGTGGTGGACGGCATCATTGCCGATGTGCGTGCCCGGGGCGACGAGGCCCTGAAGGACTACGCCCTGAAATTTGACGGGGCTGTCATTGAAAACCTGCAGGTCACACAGGAAGAGATCGACGAGGCTTTTGCGGGCATGGACCCCTATTTCCTCGAGACTCTGCGGCAGGCGGCGGCCAACATCGAGAACTTCCACCGCCAGCAGGTGCACAAGAACTTTGTGGTGAACGATAAGCCCGGCATCGTGCTGGGGCAGAAGTACACCCCCATTGAAAAGGCGGGCGTGTATGTGCCCGGCGGCACGGCGGCTTACCCCTCCACCGTGCTCATGGACGTGATCCCCGCCAAGGTGGCAGGCGTGGCCGAGATCGTCATGACCACCCCCGCCGGGAAGGACGGCAAGGTGAACCCGGTCATTCTGGCCGCCGCCGCCACGGCAGGCGTGACCAAAATTTTCAAGACCGGCGGCGCACAGGCTGTGGCGGCGCTGGCCTACGGCACCCAGAGCATCCCTGCCGTGGACAAGATCGTGGGCCCCGGCAACATCTATGTGGCTACCGCCAAGCGCAAGGTGTTCGGCAAGGTGGGCATTGATATGATCGCAGGCCCCAGCGAGATCCTGGTGCTGGCCGACGGCGGCTGCAACCCCGCCTGGGTGGCCGCCGACCTGCTGAGCCAGGCCGAGCACGACAAGCTGGCCAGCCCCGTGCTGGTCACCGACAGCGCCGACCTCGCCAAGGCCGTGCAGGCCGAGCTGGAAGTGCAGATCCCTCAGCTGCCCCGCGCCGCCATCGCCCGCGCCAGCGTGGACGACAACGGCAAGATCATCGTCTGCACCGACCTGCACAAGGCCATCGAAGCCTGCAACATCATCGCCCCGGAGCATCTGGAAGTGTGCGTGGAGGACCCCTTCGGCGTGCTGAACGAGATCAAAAACGCGGGCAGCATCTTCCTGGGCCGCAATGTGCCGGAGGCACTGGGCGATTACTTTGCCGGCCCCAACCACACCCTGCCCACCAGCGGCACGGCCCGCTTCTCCAGCCCGCTGGGCGTGGACGACTTCGTGAAGAAGTCCAGCTTCCTCTACTACACCCGCGAGGCACTGGGCGAAGTGGCCCCCCGCATTGCCGACTTTGCGGAGCGCGAGGGCCTGCACGCCCACGCAAAGAGCGTGACCATCCGGTACGAGAAGTAAAAGAGGCGAGGTCGTTCGCCATAACAGAATAGACCTGAGGAAACCATTATGAGCCGTTTTCTTTCCCCCACCCTGTCCGCTGTCACCCCCTATACGCCGGGCGAACAACCGCAGGACCAGCAGTACATCAAACTGAACACCAACGAAAGCCCCTATCTGCCCAGCCCGGCGGTGGTGGCGGCGGTGAGTGAAGCCGAAGTGGAAAAGCTCCGCCTTTACTCCGACCCCGCCTGTGCCGACCTGCTGCGGGCAGCGGCGGCCCACTTCGGCCTGCAGCCGGATCAGATCATGCCCGGCAACGGCAGTGACGAGAACCTGTTCTTTGCGCTGCGGGCCTTCTGCGACGAACAGCACCCGCTGGCCTATGCCGACATCACCTATGGCTGCTACGGCGTGTGGTGCGGGCTGCTGCACATCCCCAGCCACATCATCCCGCTGAAGGATGATTTCACGCTGGACCCGAAGGACTACGATGGCCTGCACCAGACCATCGTCATCGCCAACCCCAACGCCCCCACCGGCCTTGCCCTGCCGCGCAGCGCCATCGAGGGCATCCTGCAGGCCAACCCCGACAACGTAGTCATCGTGGACGAGGCCTATGTGGACTTTGGCGGCGAGAGCTGCGTGCCCCTCATCGACCGGTACGAGAACCTGCTGGTGGTGCAGACCTTCTCCAAGTCCCGCCAGCTGGCCGGTGCCCGGCTGGGTCTGGCCATGGGCAATGCAAAGCTCATTGCCGACCTGAACCGGGTGAAGTTCAGCCTGAACCCCTACAACATCAACCGCCTGACCCTGAAAGCCGGGCAGGCTGCGCTGGAAGATACGGCCTACTTTGACCGCACCCGTGCCGCCATCGTGGACACCCGCAGCTGGACGAAGCAGCAGCTGGAAGCCCGCGGCTTTGCAGTGCTGGACAGCCGGTCCAACTTCCTGTTTGCGAGTACGAACCGGAAAGACGGCGGAGTGCTATACAAAGAGTTAAAGAAAAACGGCATTCTGGTGCGGCATTTTGACGCACCCCGCATCGCCAACTGGCTGCGCATCACCATCGGCACGCCGGAGCAGATGCAGGCCCTTGTGGAAACACTGGACAAAATTCTGGAGGAATGAACCATGGAAAACCGGATGATCTCTCTGGAACGCAACACCAACGAGACCCAGATCGACCTGACGCTGGATCTGGACGGCTCCGGCCGTTACGAGATCGACACGGGGTGCGGCTTCCTGAACCACATGCTGGAGCTGTTTGCCCGGCACGGCCGGTTCGATCTGGTACTCACCTGCCACGGGGACGTGGAGGTGGACTACCACCACACCACCGAGGATGTGGGCATCGCGCTGGGGCAGGCGTTTGCCCGGGCGCTGGGCGATATGCGCGGCATCCAGCGCTACGGCAGCTTCCACCTGCCCATGGACGAAGCGCTGATCCTGTGCGCGGTGGACCTGTCCGGCCGCTGCACCCTGAACTGGGACATCCACTGCACCACCGAGAAGGTGGGCGATTTTGACGTGGAGTGCGCCAAGGAATTCTGGCTGGGCTTTGCCCGCAGCGTGCCCGCCACCGTCCACTTTGTACAATTTGCGGGCGAAAATACTCACCACATCCTCGAAGCCTGCTTCAAGGGGGCCGGTCACGCGCTGAGCGCGGCGGTGAAGATCGACGAAGCCCACAAGGACGAGATCCCCTCCACGAAAGGACTGCTGGTATGATCGCGATCATTGATTACGGCGTGGGCAACCTGTTCAGCCTGAAATCCAGCCTTGCGCAGCTGGGGCAGGACACGGTGGTCACCGCCGACCCCGATACCATCCGCAAAGCCGACCGGCTCATCCTGCCCGGCGTGGGTGCCTTTGGCGACGCCATGGACAAGCTGGTGGCCACCGGCCTTGTGCCGGTCATCCGGGCCGAGGCGGAAAAAAAGCCGCTGCTGGGCATCTGCCTGGGCATGCAGCTGCTGTTTGAAAAAAGCTATGAGTACGGCGAACACGCGGGCCTGGGATTTATCCAAGGCGAGGTGTGCCCGCTGGAGCCGGACCTGACGGACAAGAGCCTGAAGGTGCCGCAGATCGGCTGGAACGCACTGCACATCGTCAAGGACGACCCGCTGTTCCAGTATATCCGCGAGGGCGAGTATGTATATTATGTCCACAGCTATTACGGCAAGAACTGTACCGAGAGTACACTGGCGACCAGCGAGTATTCCATCCCAGTCACCGGCGCGGTACGGGCGGGCAAGGTGTACGGCACCCAGTTCCACCCGGAAAAGAGCGGCGACACCGGCCTGCGCATCCTGAAAGCGTTTGCGGAGTTATAAGGAGAATATGATGCAACTGTTTCCAGCCATTGATCTGCGCGGCGGCAAGGTGGTGCGCCTGACCCAGGGCGACTACAGCCGCATGACCGTATACGGCGAGGATCCCTGTGCCCAGGCACGGCAGTTCTTGACCGCAGGCGCAAAGAACCTCCACGTTGTCGACCTGGACGGCGCGAAGGACGGCACCCTTTCCAATTACGACACCATTGCCGCACTGGCCAAACAGGGCGGGCTGTACATCGAGGTGGGCGGCGGCATCCGCACCGAGGAACGCATTGAAAACTATCTTTCCCTCGGCGTGGGCCGCTGCATCCTGGGCAGCGTGGCGGTGACGGACTTTGCGTTTACCGCCCGGATGCTGCAAAAATACGGCGACAGGATCGCCGTGGGCGTGGATGCCAAGGACGGCTATGTGGCCATCCATGGCTGGAAAGAGGTCAGCGCCGAGCCGGGCGTGGACTTCTGCAAGCGGCTGGCAGACGCCGGGTGCACCGCCATCATCTACACCGATATCGCCTGCGACGGTGCCATGCAGGGCACCAATCTGGCCCTGTACCGCCAGCTGGCAGCAGAGGTGCCCGGTGTGGCCTTTACGGCCAGCGGCGGCATCTCGTCCGAGGCGGAGCTTCTGGAACTGAAAGAGATGGGCACCGCAGCCGCGATTCTGGGCAAGAGCCTGTACACCGGCGCACTGAACCTTGAACGCTGCGTACAACTGGTACAGGATTGAACGGAGGGGAAACCGATATGATCACAAAACGCATTATCCCCTGCCTGGACGTGCGCAGCGGGCGCGTGGTCAAGGGCACGAACTTTGAGGGCATCCGGGATGTGGCCGACCCCGTGGAGATGGCCCGGATGTACAATGCGGCCGGGGCCGACGAGCTGGTGTTCTACGACATCACCGCCAGCTTTGAGGGCCGCACCCTCTTCACCGACATCCTCACCCGGGTGGCCAGCGAGGTATTCATCCCGCTCACCGTGGGCGGCGGCATCAACACGCTGGAGGACTTTGACCGGGTGCTGAAATGCGGTGCCGACAAGGTCAGCGTCAACTCCGGTGCCCTGCGCGACCCCGACCTGATCCCGGCGGCAGCCCGGCGCTACGGCAACCAGTGCGTGGTGCTCTCGGCGGATGTCAAACGGGTGAACGGCCAGTTCCGGGTATTCGCCAAGGGCGGCCGCGAGGACACCGGCCGGGATGCGCTGGACTGGATCCGCTGGTGCGTGGACCACGGTGCCGGGGAGATCTGCCTGAACAGCATCGACACCGACGGTGTGCGCAATGGCTTTGATCTGGAAATGCTGGACGCTGTGGCGGCCCGCGTAGACGTGCCCATCATCGCCAGCGGCGGTGCCGGAAAAAAAGAGGATTTTCTGGAGCTGTTCCACCACAAGGGCATCGACGCGGGCCTTGCGGCCGGCATCTTCCACCAGAAGCTGCTGACCATCCGGGACCTGAAGGAATATCTGGCGGAGAATGGCGTGGAAATGCGCCTGTAAAAATACGCCGTACCCCTTGCGTTTGCAAGCCGAATACGCTAAACTAGAGCTATCCCCATCCGGGGAGGGAGAAACGACCATGGAACTGAAATTTGACGAAAAGGGCCTGATCCCTGCCATCGTGCAGGATCACTACACCAAAGAGGTGCTTACCCTCGCGTACATGAACGCTGAGACGCTGGCCCTCACCATTGCCGAAGGCCGCACCGTGTTCTGGAGCCGCAGCCGTCAGGAGATCTGGCGCAAGGGCGAGACCAGCGGCAACGTGCAGCGGGTGGTGTCCATCACTGCCGACTGCGACAAGGACGCACTGGTGGTGGAAGTGGTCAAGTCCGGCCCGGCCTGCCACACCGGGGCCGAGAGCTGTTTCTTCAACGAAGTATACGTCTCCCCAGAGCTGAAACAGTTCAGCTGGCAGGGCCTGTATGAACTGATCAAAGGCCGCAAGGATTCCCCCAAAGAGGGCAGCTACACCACCTACCTGTTTGAAAAGGGCAAGGAGAAGATCCTGAAAAAGGTGGGCGAAGAGTGCACCGAGGTCATCATTGCAGGCGAAAAAGAGGACAAGGAAGAAACCGTTTACGAGATCAGTGATCTGGCCTACCATGTTCTGGTGCTGATGGTTAGCGCCGGTATCACGGTGGAGGACGTGACCCGTGAACTGGAAAAACGACACGTCATTGACCATAAGGTCAAGCAGGAAAGGATGCAGTGAAGCAATTATGGCAGATTATAAGAAGTCCAGTGTCCATTGCCACTCCACCATGTGCGATGGCAAAAATACCTTGCAGGATATGGCAAGCGCTGCGTGCGCGCAGGGCCTGACCACGCTGGGCTTCACCGGCCATAGCTACACCCAGCGCGACCGCGAATACTGCATGAGCCCCAGCCGCACCGCCCAGTACAAGGCCACCATCGCAAAGCTCAAGGCCGAGTACAAGGGCAAGGTGGATATCCTGTGCGGCATCGAGTGGGATATCCTGAGCGAGGATAAGCGCACCGGCTACGATTACTGGATCGGCAGCGCACACCACCTGTACGGCAAGAACACCGGCAAGTATTACGAGATCGACTTCCGCCCGCAGGATCTGTGGGACTGCATCAACGACGACTTCGACGCCGACCCGCTGGCCGCTGTGGAAGCCTACTTTGCCGAGGTGGAAAAGGTGGCCGCCCTCAAGCCGGATATTCTGGCCCACATCGACCTGATCAAGAAGCTGAACGCCAAGGGGGAGTTCTTCGACGAGGAGTCGCCCCGCTACAAGGCTGCTGCTCTCAAGGCTCTGCAGGCCGCAAAGGACAACGACTGCCTGCTGGAAGTGAACACCGGCGGCGTTTACCGCGGCTACCGCAAGGACTTCTACCCTGGCCCCTGGCTGCTGGGTGAGTGGCAGAAGATGGGCGGCAAGGTGATCATCACCTCCGATTCCCACGACATTGCCAGCCTGACCTACGGCTTTGACGAGGCCGCTGCCGCCATCAAGGCCGCAGGCTTTACCAGCGTGGAGGTGCTCACCGGCCACGGCTTTGAGACGCAGGAGCTGTAAAGAGCACGATTGGAATTGCCGCCGCTTGCGCTCTGGCAATTTTCAGCGGAAAAATGTTTTTGATTTTGCAGTCAGAGCGGCCTGCGGGCCGCTCTGACTGCCTTTTCACGAGAGGGGCCGCCGCGGGCAGCTTCTTCGTAAAAAGCAACTGCATAAAACGACAAAACAAGGGACTGCTTTCCGGGCGGCCCCTTGTTTTGCGGTAAAAATAAAGTTGGAGGAACCCTATGACCCAGACCCAGTCCCGGAAGAAGAACCTCTTCCAGATGAATGTAGACCTGATGCACGGCCCCATCTTCAGGAGTCTGGTGCTGTTCATGCTGCCCATTCTCATTTCCAACCTGTTCCAGCAGCTGTACAACACCGTGGACACCATGATTGTGGGCAACGTGCTGGGCGACACCGCCCTTGCTGCCATTGGCTCCTGCGGAGCCATCTACGAGCTTCTGGTGGGCTTCGGCCTTGGCATCGGCAACGGCCTTGCCATCGTGGCAGCGCGCGCCTACGGCGCTCAGGACGAGGACCTGCTCAAGCGCACGGTGGCCGGGTCGCTGGTCATCGGACTGGTGGCGTCGCTGACCATCACCACGGCAGGCTTTTTCGGCCTGCGGCCCCTGCTGGAGCTGCTGGACACCCCCGCCGAAATTCTGGAAGATGCCTACCGCTACATCATCATCATTGATCTGGGCGTCATCGTCATGTTCGCTTACAACCTGTGCGCGGGCCTGCTGCGGGCCATCGGCAACAGTGTGATGCCGCTGGTGTTCCTGCTGCTCAGCTCGGCGCTGAACGTGGTGCTGGACCTGTGGTTCATTGCCGGGATGGGCATGGGCGTGGCCGGTGCCGCTGTGGCTACCGTGATCGCACAGGGCGTGTCGGTGGTGCTGTGCATCCTCTATGTCATGACGCGGGTGCGCATCCTCATCCCGGGCCGGAAGCATCTGGACGTGGGCCGCAAGCTGTACTGGGACCTGTTCAGCCAGAGCATCTCCATGGGCCTGATGAGCAGCATCGTGTCTGCCGGTTCGGTGATCTTGCAGTACGGCATCAACGGGCTGGGCACCCTGACCATCGCCGGACACACGGCGGCCCGCAAGCTGTTTGCCTTCACGGATATGCCGCTCATCGCCATGGCGAATGCGGCGTCCACCTTCGTTTCCCAGAATTACGGCGCAGGCCAGCCGGAGCGCATCCGAAAGGGCATGCGGGAGATCTACCTGTATTCGCTGGTGGTCATGGTGGTGACGGTGCTGCTGATGCAGGTGAGCGCCGAGTGGCTGGTGCGCATGGTGTCCGGCTCATCGGAGGCCCTCGTGCTGGAAAACGGCGCACGCTATCTGCGCTGGACCTCCCCCTTCTATGCGGTACTGGGGGTGCTGCTGTCCACCCGCTATGCCCTGCAGAGCCTGGGCGAAAAGGTGCTGCCGCTGTTTTCCAGTGTCATCGAGTTCCTGGGCAAGGTGGTGTTCGTGCTGGTGTTCATCCCCCGCTTTGCCTACAATGCGGTGATCCTCTGCGAGCCGGTGGTGTGGTGTTTCATGGCGCTGTATCTGGTGGCGGTATACCGCTGCAATCCCTTTGTGTTCCCCAAAAAACAATGACCCGGTGCCCCGGGCAAACAAAAAAGCGTCCGCAGAGGCTTCTGCGGACGCTTTTATAGTTGGGGTCTCCTTACAGGGCCGAATAGCCAAAGCTGTTGACCAGGGCGTCGATGTGCTGGCCGGCCTTGCACATGGGGCAGTCGCGGCTGTCGAAGCTGGCGTAGTCCGGCAGGCTGGCGGGGTCGAAGATGGAGGTGACCGGGTAGCCCATGCACTCGTGGGTGGTGGCAAAAATAGCCGAAAGCCCAGCCACCATGCCGCCGTAGTAGTTCACGGCCTCCACAGCGGCCTGCACGGTGTAGCCGGTGGTGATGGAAGCGGCCAGAATGAGCACATGCTTGCCCTTGACCATGGGGGCCAGATTGTCGCGCAGGATGATCTGGCTGCCGGTGGTGTACTCCGGGGTGATGACATAGATGGTCTGGTGGGCGTTCATGTTGGCAAAGCCGTCCTTGGTCAGCTCATTGGCCAGACAGGTGCCGATGACCTGGGTGCCGTCCAGACAGAGCACGGTGTCCACGATGGTGCTGTGCTGGTAGGCACTCACCAGCTCCTTGGCCACGGCCTTGGCCTCCGACAGGCGGGACTTCTGGGTGGTGACGTCGATGTAATAGTTGATGTGGCTGTGGCTGGTGGCAAAATGTCCCTTGGCAACGCGCAGGAACAGGTCACTTTTCTTGGTGGGCAGCTTGACCATGTTGATCATAACAGACAGCACTCCTTTTCAGCCGGGCGGATGGTGCCGCCCCAAAATACAACAGCGCGGCGGCAAGTGGCTCTGCCGCTGCGCTTTGTCCGTTGCTTGTTCTTTTATTGTACTGGAAAACGGAACTGTGCACAAGACACAAAATCACCAAAAAATGATAGGTACTTTGCGACAAACCGCCCAACAAAAGGGTCAAAAAAGCCCGCACCAAGGGTGCGGGCTGAAATGTAAAGATTGGAGAATTACTTGACGAGGTCTGCACCGAGGATCTTCCAGGTCATGCGGAGTTCAGGAGACTTGGCCGGGTTGGGGATATAGGTGAACTCCAGGGTGTCCTCAGGGCGGGGAGCATACCCGGCATAGTCGGGGACATGGACCTTGTACTCACCCACAGTCCGGGGCGGGAGCTCGGGGAGAATATCAGGAGCCTTGCCGTCCGCCCCCCGAACAGCCTCGATGGTCAGGCTGAAATTGTTGTTCCACTTGCTGTTGCCCTTTGCATCCAGGACCTTTACCGTGAAGATATCGTTGGGGGTCATACGAAGGGGAGCATCGGAGTTGTTCTTCACCGTGAAGGTAAAGACACCGTCAGTGCCCTCCGTATCCACGCTCTTCAGCAGGCCGCCGGTGGTGCCCAGGGTCGTGCCATAACCCAGCTTTTTGATAACAGGGTTGTTGGGGTCCTGGATCTCACAGCCCGTCAGCAGGCCGGCACCGGCCACAGCCACAGCGGTCATGGCAGAATACTTCAGAAAATCACGCCGGGAAAAAGTGTAAGACATGATACGTTCCTCCGTTTATCAACAAAATATGGTGTAAGGGTCAGCCCAAAGCAGGGACCGCAGTATCCGGGGAGATGATCCAGTTTGCGGTGTACTCGTTGTACTCGGTATCCGGGGTGTAGATGATACGCAGAGAAGCGACGGGGCATTCGGTATCCTCGGCCTTCATCACAGGCAGGCCGGATGCCTTAACGGTGTAGATGCACTCCTTGCCACGGCTGATGGGGTTGGTGTCGCCAGAGTCCAGGCGAGCGGTGACGTTGCCCTGGGTAGAACCCACAAAGATGTCTGCGATGCAGTTGTTGTTCTTATCGTAGGCCTTGACTGCAAAACGATTAGGGCTCACGATGATGGGATTCTTGCGGCCGTTGACGATATGAATCGTAAAGGTCGCATGGCCGTCGGTGGGATCATACTCCAAAGTCTCCAGAGTGGACTTTACCTTCAGCACGACATTATCACTGGGATAGGTGGTCTGGATCGCAGTTTCTGCGCCAGAACCGGAGCAGCCGCCCAGCAGGCTGGTACCGGCCACAGCCACAGCGGTCACGGCGGTGTATTTCAGAAACGAGCGGCGGGAGAAAACGGTAGACATGATTTTGTTCCTCCTCCTGGAATGTAAAATTATACAGTTTATGCCAATGGAAGTTACTTATACAATAGGCGAAATGACCGCAAAAGTCAATGCTTTTTATAAAATAATTGTGAACATTCTGTGGGCATATCGTACAAAATGGACGAAATTGAATGCAATTATCCGCGGATCACATCGGCGGCCTTCATGGTAAAGGTCAGGGTCTTGTCCGGGGCAAAGGTGGGCATGTAGGTCACCTGCAGCTCCTTCCAATTCTTGGGCACCATCAGCATCAGCACGATGTAGCCGGAGCCCTGCGGGGGCAGGGTCTCGCTGTCGGAAAAGCTCTGGGAGTTGGAATTGTACAGCGAGATGTTGGCACTCACGGCGGCACCCTGGCCGTCGCAGGTGGCAACAAAGTCGGTGGTAGCAGCGGCCATGGCCTGGAAGTTGGCGTCCACGTTCTCCAGCGGGGGCACGGGGTAAGCGGCGTTGATGGCATCCACGCCCTGTGCACCGATGGTGTAGGTCTCGGTCTTGCTGCGGTTCAGCACGGTCACGCGCACGCCCAGATACTCATAGCCGGGCTGTGCGGGATCCTGGGTCAGGTGGAACACGCTGGACAGCTGCACGCCCAGACCGTTCCAGTTCTTGACGGTGTCGCCCACCTTCACGTCGTTGACGGTGGTGTTGCTGCCATTGGTCTTGCAGCCGCTCAGCAGGCTGGCAGAGCCGACCGCTGCAGCGGAAACACCTGCACACTTCAGGAATGCACGGCGGGAAATCTTGTTCGACATAGGTATTGTCCTCCTCTTGATCGGTGGAAATGTTGTCCTTTCCAGAATCTTCTACTCTGTTTATACCGTTTTTGGTGCACAGATGCAAGAGTTTGGGGGAACAATTCACAGGAATATCACCCCGGTACGACGGGATTTCAGTCCTCGGGGGTCAGGCCCTTGACGTGGGTCTCGCTGGTCTTGACCAGATTCAGCAGGCTGGGGGTGTACAGCGGGAACTCGCGGGTCAGGCTCTCGGTGGTCATGGCAAGGCAGGCGGGGTCCTTTACGCCCTCGGCACCCTTCAGGTCCTCCCCGGCCAGCAGGGCTTCCACGTTGGCCTCGGACATGCGCATCACGGCGTCGGAATAGCCGCGCCAGCGGTGGGCACCGATGCTGAACATGCTGGACGCGTTGTGGGGCTCGGCCGAGTACAGTAGGCGGAACATCTTGGCCACGGCCATCATCAGGTAGGCACTCACCTCGGTGGTCAGGGCCTTGCTGTGGCACTGGCCAATCTTGGCATACAGCACGTTCAGGCTGTTGGAGATCAGCTTTTTGTTCATGGTGGGCAGCACGCTGCCGTGGTAGATGTTGTCCTTCATCTTGTCGGGGTTGGGCAGGTCCTCGGCCGAGAGCATCATACCGTTGCGCTCGGCGCTGCGGCCCAGCAGATAGTCGCAGGAAACATTATAATAGTCGGCCACGCGCACCACAAAGTCCAGCCCGCACTCGCGGATGCCTTTTTCGTAGTGGGACAGCAGGGCCTGCGAAACACCCAGATCTTCCGCCGCCTGCTTCTGGGTGATGCCGCGCTCCTTGCGCAGCAGTTTGATGATACGATTGAATTCCATGATCTCTGACTCCTCAATGACCCCGGGTTGGGGAACATCCTTGATTTTTGGTTTACAGCAGGTTGATTATACACAACGGAAAACGAAATGTAAAGCAAGAAAAGTGACGATATTTTTCATCAAATTTCGTCATTTCTGTCAAAGGCCTTGCCGGGCACACTACATCTATGTTAAACTACAGGTATAACAGCATACATTTTGTGGCGGACGCCCGGGGCACAAAGATGCCGGGCGGGAATATTTTTGGCAGAGGACGCGCTTTTCTGCCAGAAAATGGCTCCCGTTCCGGCCAAAAGAAACGGCACCCGGCGCAAAATGCAAAAATTCCAAATTGGAACTTCCATCTTTCCTGGTTTTGTGCTATAATGCTGTTTTGGCACCTGTCCTTGCCCGGCGCACAGCTTTGTGGTGAGCAGGGAGGCTATAAAAATAGGAATAGGAAAGAGGATTACCCAAATGAAACGCAACACCATCACCCGTCTGTGCAGCCTGGCCGCTGCCGCTGTTCTGGCTGTGAGCTGCATCGCCCTGACTGGCTGCGGCAGCAGCGCATCTTCTGCTGCTTCCAGCACCGCTTCCACCGCTGCATCCGCTGCTGCCGCCGGCGACAACTCCTGCGGCGAGAACGTGACCTGGACCCTGGCCGACGGCACCCTGACCATCAGCGGCACCGGCCGTATGACCAACTTTACCTCCGACAGCCCGGCACCCTGGGCAGACCAGGCCGACCAGATCACCAATGTGGAAGTGGAAGGCACTGTCACCAGCATCGGTGCCGTCGCCTTCAAGGGCTGCACCAACCTGACCACCGTGAACATCGCTGACGGCGTGGAGTACATCGAGGCCGGTGCCTTCAACGGCTGCACTGCCCTCACCGATATCACCATCCCCGAGAGCGTGGGCTACATCAAGACCGGCGCCTTCAAGGATTGCAGCGCCCTCACCAGCGTTACCATCCGTGACAACTGCCGCCTGGATATGAACGTGTTCCCCACCACCGTTGAGGTGAACCACAGCGAGGGCTGATCCTCCCCTGGCCTGCCCCGGACGCCCTCCCACATGATACGAGGTGCTATGCATGAAAACCTTTAAACTTCATCTCATCCGTCACGGCGTGACCGCCGGCAACCTGCAGGGCCTGTACATCGGCAGCGGCACCGACATCCCGCTGTGCGACGAGGGCCGTGCCCAGCTGGCCGAACTGAAGGAACGCTTTGAGTACCCCCAGGTGGACACCGTGTTCTCCTCGCCCATGCTGCGTGCGGTGGAAACGGCCAACATCCTGTTCCCCAACGCGGCCCACACCTTTACGGTGCACGATCTGCGGGAGGCGGGCTTTGGCAAATTCGAGAACAAGCCCGTGAAGGAACTGGTGCACGACGAGGACTTTAAAAAGTGGATCACCCCGGGTTCCGGCTTTGTGCCGGAGGGGGCTGAGCCCACCGAGCAGTTCCACGCCCGCTGCGCCGAAAGCCTGCTCAAGCTGTTTGAGTATATGATCCGCATGGACGTGACCGAGGCCGCCTGTGTGACCCACGGCGGCGTGATCATGAGCATGCTCAGCCAGCGTGCTCTGCCCAGCCGCCGCCCCGAGCAGTGGATGGCAGACCCCGGCTGCGGCTACACCGTGCAGACTGACGTGCAGCTGTGGATGCGGGACAAGCTGGTGGAGGCCATCGACATCGTGCCCTTCGGCTATGCCGACACCCTGCGCGGCCAGGCCGAGACCGAAGAGAACGAGGCCTACGAATAAACGCAAAGAATCGGTTACAATCCGGGGCAACCGCTTGACAGAACGGTCACAATCCTTTATTGTATAAAGGAACCACTTTTTCGTTTCGCCAAGGAGGAAGTTCCCATGTCACAAGCCATCTCCCGCCGGTCATTCCTGAAATGTGCCGGCTCCGGTGCGGTCAGCCTTGCGGCTGCCCTGCTCACCGGTGTATCCGCAGCAGCGGCCGAGCTGCGTGCTGCGGGCGACCCTGCCCTGCTGGATGGCAAGGCGGCAGTGGAGCTGCTGGGTTACGCCCCGGCTCCGGGTCTGGGCGGTGTGCTGGTGTATCTCTCGGTGGAGAACCTGTCCGGCCATGCGCTGCCGGTGGGCGAAAGCTACCTGCAGAGCCGTCGGGTGTCCACCCGGGAGGACCTGTACAGCATGGGCACCGGGGTCACGGCCGCCTGCAACGGCCGTGCGGTGCGCTGCGGCAGCTTTGCCGCCCCGCTGTACGGTGAGAACGCGGCGGATGCTTCGATTTTTACCCTGAATCTGGCCGCCGGGCGCGGTGCGCTGCTGCACTGCTTCTGCGCCGTGCCGGAGGACTGGCAGACGCTGGAGCTCACCTATACCCCGGACTTTGCCGCCGGGCGCAGCGTCACCTTCACGGTGCAGCGCGGCGCGGACGAAGCGGAACTGGGCATGGTGCCCGCCACCCCTGCCGAGGTGGGCAGCGTGGTGGATCTGTAAACCGAATAAACGCAAAAGCTCCCCGTGCATCTGCACGAGGAGCTTTTTGTGTGTCAGGGCTGCAGCAGGTCGTTCCCGGCGGAATCCTGCACGGTGACTTCCTCACCGGTCAGGCTGGAAAGCCATGCAATGTAGCTGCGGCCGCTCAGGATGCGCAGCGGGCGGCCATCGGCGTCATAAAAGGCAAAGGTCGAGCCGGTGCCCTGGGTCCAGGTGATGTGCCACAGGTGGCCGCCGTTGAGCCACAGGCCGCCGCCCATGGTCAGGTCGTAGTCCAGGGTGCGGCCATCGTCCCGCAGGGTGGAGGCACTGTACAGCACCAGGAGGTTGTCAAAGGCAGCCTGGATGCCGGTGTTGGCGTCCAGCTGCGGGGAGTCGTCATTGTGCAGCATCCCGTAGGTGCCGGTGTCGGTATCGTAGGCAAAGCGGGTGGTGCTGCTGGACGGGAACTGTACTGCCGCCTGAACTGCGTCGGCAACGTCCGCATCCGGCAGATGGCCGTCGGTCTGCTGAGGCAGCAGGGCCGGGACAGTGGGTACGGCGGGGGTGTCCCCTTCCTGCGTGCTGTCTGCGGATTCCGCAGGGTCCTCGGACAGCGCGGACGAGAGGCTCAGGCTGCCCAGCACCTTGGCCACAGATTGACCGTTGGTGCACCACAGCGGGCTGGCCCAGTCGGTATTGCCGGTGGTGAAGGCGTTGCGGCCTGTTTCCAGCGCGTCCACCGCGCGCAGGTTCCAGTAGTCCAGAAAATTGCGGGTGTACAGGTCGCAGCCGCGCTGGATGGGCAGCACCTGCTGGCCGCTGAGCAGCCGCCAGAACAGGTCCTGCCCCAGCGTGACCGGCCCCACCGTCGGCATGGCCGACACGGAGGGATAGACCAGGCACAGGCTGGGGGCGGTGTCCGCACGGGCTGCGGCCTCCAGCACCACAGAGGCGCTGCCGATGCCCCACTGGGTGGTGCTGCCGGGGGCGTTGTCGATGACCACTGCCGCCGGACGCTGGCCCGGGTATTGCTGCTCCTGCCCGGTCAGGGGGTCAGCAGAAGCCGTGCTGTCGGCTGCCGGGCCGCCCGGCATGCAGCCGGCCAGCAGCACAGCGCACAGCACGGCCGCACCGATGCGCTGGATCCAGATGCGTTTCATGGCGTTCCCCTCGTTTACTGATAGCTGAAATTGGACCACTCATCGTCGTCCACAATGGCAAGGTAGGTCTTGCCGCGGTTGAAGAGCAACTCGGCCCCGGCGTCATCGTAGACCTTCAGTGGATGCTCCGGGGAGGCCTTCTCCCAGCGGCCCACCTGTACCCCGCCCCGGCTGAAGAAGTAGGCTTCGCCGCCGGAAATGTAATTCACCTGCTGCACGTCGCCGGAGTCGCCGGGGTAGGCGGCGATGGGGGCAAAGCAGATGAGCAGGTTGTCGAAGCTCAGCTGCTTGCCGTTCAGTTCGTCCACGGTGTTCTCGAATCCGCCGGCGGCGTGGCTGTACATCTGCATTTTGTAGGTGCGGCTCAGTGCACTGTAGCTGAAGCTGGTCTTGTAGTTGTCGGAGTGCACGATGCGTATCGTCCGGCCGGAAGCGGTGCCGCGCATGGTATTCTCGGCGCCGGTGCGGTAGTCCGCAAAGCGGAAGAAGGTGGTGTCGTAATCGTGGCTCAGGCCGATGCCGGCATTGGCGGCGGCCTGCCGGATCTCCTTGCCGGAGGTGAACTCGGTGTGTTCGTAGGCGACGTTGCGGCCGCGGCTGTCCCGGTGGGCCACATGGGGATGGGTGGGCGTGTTGAAGTAGCTCTTGCCGCCGATGTTCAGACCGGAGTAGTTGTAGACGCTGATGAACTTGGTGCAGGGGGCGCTTTCGCCGTCGTGGTAGTATAGCGCCTGCCAGGGCATCAGCAGCTGCAGGAACTGGTCCCGGCCGGAGCGCATGGGCCCCACCTCGGGGATGCTGTCGGCGTCGCGGTACACGGCACAGAAGCGAGTGATGCCGCCCTCCACCTTGCTCTCGATGAGCAGGTCAGCAGAAGAAAGGCCCCGCTGAGGGCGGGCGTTCTGCCGCTCGGAATAGCTGATGTTGTTGACCATCACGCCCACGATGCGGCCGCTGCTGCGGTTGGCCTCGCCGGTCAGCGGGTCGGCGTCGTAGGCAGGCAGCCAGCTGGACGCGGCCGGTTCCTCCGCTGCTGCGGAAGATGCGGCGGCCTCACTGGAAGCCGCTACCTCGCCGGAGGCTGCCGCCTCCGAGGATGCAGAGGAAGAGCTGTTGGCGAGCTTCTGCCGCAGCCAGTCGGAAAAGCGGCTGCCAACGGCGGCAGAACCGGTGGCCCGGCAGCTGGTCAGCGCCAGCGAAGCGGCTGCCAGCCCGGACAGACGAAGAACGGAACGGCGAGTGATCTTTTTCATAGAAATTACCTCCTGCAGGGGGAAAGGATCGCGGCGGGGTCAGGCACTGCCTGCCCGGAAAAGAGCCCAAATCGGATTTGCTTTGATTGTAACGATTCTGTCCGGTTTTGTAAAGAGGAACTTGTCGGGATAAAATCCCTCCATCTCGCCTGCGGCGAGACCGTTCGGTCGCTTAAAGTCCCCGCGGGGGACTTCATAAGTGCAACGCAAGAATTTTCGGCCGGGCACTTGCATTTTATCGGCATTTATGGTAATATTATTCGGCAGTATTGTATTGTTGCAGAATATGCGCTCGTAGCTCAGCCGGTAGAGCATCTGACTTTTAATCAGAGGGCCAG
>ENA-ORTQ01001684-ORTQ01001684.1-human-gut-metagenome-genome-assembly--contig:-NODE-1684-length-22364-cov-6.245193_pt1 | contig 22364 bp, 20 predicted proteins | sample MGYA00241912_ERZ509188 | MGnify/ENA primary metagenome ERZ509188 (study PRJEB26280, sample SAMEA2338849) | human gut metagenome | biome: human gut; feature: human-associated habitat; material: faeces...
GTCGGTATCATCGGAACGGGAAAAATCGGACAGAAGGTGGCACAGAATCTGCAGGGATTCGGCTGCAGGATTCTGGCATACAGCAGACGTCAGAATGCCGATCCGGCGCTTGGAATCGAATACTGTTCTCTGGAGGAACTGTACGCGAAGAGTGATATTATCTCACTGCACACGCCACTGTCCAATCAGACACGTTATATGATTGATAAAAAGGCGATCGACCAGATGAAGGACGGCGTCATTCTGATCAACTGCGCGAGAGGAGAGTTGATGCGCGTGGATGACATCATCGAGGGAATCGAGACGCGGAAGATCGGTGCGCTGGGACTGGATGTGATCGAGCATGAGGAGGGAATCTACCATATGGACCGCCGGTCGGATATTCTTGCAAACCGGAATATGGCGTATCTGAGACAGTTCCCGAATGTGACGATGACGCAGCACATTGCGTTTTATACAGAGGAAGCGGTAAAAAGCATGGCGGAGAGCGGTATTGTCAATGTGGTGAAATGCCTGAAAAAACAGGATAATCCTAACCTGATCTGCTAAGTTCATATACAAAAAGAGTCTGCCACAAGAAAACTTGTGACAGACTCTTTTTAAATCCATTGTTTGCAATATCTTAATCTAGAAAAATAAAACAAGTTCTATTTAATAAAGAAAAAGGTACATGAAACTACTGATTTAGACTGTAGTAACAAGCGATAATAAAATTATCTTACTACTGTTACGTTTGTTGCCTGTGGTCCTTTTGCACCTTCAACAACTTCAAATTCTACTGCAGCGCCTTCTTCTAAGGATTTGAAACCTTCCATATTAAGACCTGAGTAGTGAACGAATACATCATTTCCCTGTTCGTCGGAGATGAATCCGTATCCTTTTTGGTTGTTAAACCACTTTACTGTACCTTTGTTCATTGAAAAGTACCTCCAAAAAATATTTCTATGGTACACTTACCGCACCATAGTCACAGAATAACATAACGGTTTCAAAAAGTAAAGTGTTATTATACTACATTGTGAGCTTTACCTTGATGATCCTTGCAACAGATTCATTGATACGATCCTCTGTGATCGTTCCACCAGCCACTGCATCCATCACACCCTGATATGCACTCTGGAAATCATCCGGCATTAAGATCATATCTACACCTGCCTGAATTGCCGTCACTGCCGCATCAGCAGAACTGTATGTTCCGGTGACCGCCCCCATATTCATTGCGTCTGTGATCACTACACCATGGAAGCCAAGCTGGTTGCGAAGCACATCTGTCACCATGACAGAGGAAAGCGAAGCCGGCGTATCATCCCCTGTAACAGCTGGTGCTGAAATATGTCCTACCATCACAAAAGATGCTCCGTTATTCACTGCCTGCTGGAATGGAACAAGCTCATTTGCCAGCAGGTCATCCAAAGATTTATCTGTAGAAACTGCCCCGTCATGGGAATCCCCTGCTGTAGCTCCCTGTCCCGGAAAATGTTTTACCACGCTTAATATCTGGTGTTCGTTCAGTCCCTGCATCTCAGCACAGACCATATCCGCCACAAGCTGGCTGTCTGAACCAAATGACCGGTCTTTGATCACGGTGTTATCCGGATTCGTCAGCACATCCGCAACCGGAGCAAAATCCATATTAAAACCAAGTGTGTTCAGATACGTTCCGATCGTACTTCCTGCATTGTATGCATTCTGGGAATCCCCGGTCGCTCCTACATCACTCATATTTCCAACATCTGTCACTCCAAAAGCACTGTTGGATGCGATCCTTGCTACCGTTCCACCTTCCTCATCCACACCGAGGAACACTGGAATTCCTACTATTTCCTGACTGTAGCTCTTCATATTGGTAAGCATCTGTGTCGTCTGGTCGGTTCCGGTCAGGTTCTTTGCCATATAAATCAGACCACCTACCGGATACTGCGTGTAGGCTGCCTTTGTGGAATCTCCTGCCATCGTTGCTCCGTCCACTCCGGTCAGTGCGTCCGGTGTGATCATGAACATCTGCGCTACTTTCTGCTCTAAGGTCATGCCGGCAGCAATCTGCATTGCCTGATCCATCAACGGATCGCTGACTTCGGTTACCGGAGTTGTTTCCGGTTCTTCTGTCGCCTCTGTTGTCACGCTCTCGGTATTCTTTTCCGGTTTATCTGCTCCCGGTTTTACAAATTTATGGACTGCAAACACAATTCCTCCGATCAAAACTGCAAGTACTATAAAAAATACTGCCACAACTATGACCGCACTCTGTGTATCTTTTTTTCGTTTCTCTCGTCTTTCTTCCTGATTCATCTGTGTATTTCCTCTCTGGGGAATTTTAATCTACATGCTTCTACCCCGCAGTGCACGCCGTAATAATCAACGGTTTTTGGTTTATATCGTGGAGGCAATGATCTGCATGCTGCCCTGCAATTTCACGTTTCCGAAGCCATTTGGAAGTATGAAATGATCTCCTTTTTTCACCGGCTGACCGTTGACGATTCCATTGCCTTCCGTAACTGTCATATTCATAAAAGGCGCATTCTGCTCAAAAGTCATTTTACCTGAAACTTCTATTTTATAGATATGAAAGTATTTGCAGACATACAGTTCATTTAACGTATTGACCGGAAGATCTGCCACCGATTTCACACTGTCTGCAACCGATTTTGCAGGCACAGTGATCACGTCAATACTCTTGTCGATATGTAACTCTCTCGGCTTTCCATTGGAGAGACGGCCATAATCATAAACGCGGTAGGTAATATCACTGTTCTGCTGTGTTTCCAGAATTAGTGTTCCGCCTTTGATCGCATGAACTGTTCCCGGATCGATCTGAAGAAAATCGCCTTTTTTGATCGGGATCTCACGGATAAATTCACTCCACTTTCCCTCATGGATCATCCGGCTTAATTCCTCTTTTGTCCCTGCATTGTGTCCGATAACGATCGTTGCATTTTCCTTGCAGTCGAGAATGTACCAGCACTCTGTTTTTCCAAGTGAACCATTTTCATGGACTTTTGCATAATCATCGTCTGGATGTACCTGAATGCTCAGGTCATCTTTCGCATCGATAATTTTGATCAGGAGTGGGAAACGGTCACTGTCCACATTTCCGAAAACTTCCGGATGTTTTTTCCACAATTCGGACAGCTTCATTCCACTGAATCCACAGTCTCTTAACGTTCCGTCTCCATTTGGATGTGCAGAAATTCCCCAGCACTCCCCTAAATCATCACCCTCGACCGGATAATGAAAATCCTCTCTCAATCTCGTACCGCCCCAGATGTTGTGTGTACATACCGGATCTAAAAATAAAATTTCTTTCGTGGTCTGATTCATTGATAAATTGCCTCCATTTGTCTTAATCACATCCTGATACCAAAATGCAGAATCTTTTACAATTCTCCGCTGTGTCATAAAATCCACATAAATCATGCCAAAACGTTCCTTGTATCCCTCTGACCATTCAAAATTATCCAGAAATGTCCACTGGAAGTAACCGCGGATATCGACTCCCTCATCATATGCCCTCTGCATGGCTCCGATGTAGGAATCCAGAAATGTGATTCGGTCATTGTCATGTACTCTGCCGTCAAAGCTTACATTGTCATGGCAGGACATACCATTTTCTGTAATATATAATGGAAGCTGATACCGCTCTGTCAAAAATTTGATTCCATAATAAAATGCTTTTGGTGTTACCGGCCAGTTGCACGCCGTCTTCGGAAATCCCGGTTCCCGATCCACAAACTCCGGTTCGCCGTCTGCGCCCTGACGCACGTAATAGCCATTATATATGTTCTGTCCCATAAAATCCAGTGGCTGATGGATCAGCTGCATATCTGCCTCTGTGATCTCCGGCAGATACTCTTTGAATTTTTCCAGTCCCTCTTTCGGATAATGACCTAAAAAGACCGGGTCTGAAAACCATGAGATATTCCAGGTCCAGTTATCCATCGGATTGTAAAATCCAAAATAAACTTTTCTGGCAGCCTCGATATCTTCTGCACTGTCCGTGTATGGATAAGCCACTCCCCCGGTCGGTGCGAAGCCGATCCGGATTTTTTGTTTTGCGTATTTTCTTAAATTGATCACTGCCTGTCCATGCGCTTTCAACAGATTATGTGCAATCTGAAAAGTCTCCGGAACCGATAATTTCAATCCCGGTGCATGAACACCGCTTAAATGTCCAAGTCCAACCACACACTGTGGCTCATTGATCGTGATAAAATACTCGCAGAGATCCGAAAAATTCTCTGCCACCACTTTTGCATATTCCCCGAACCAGTCTACCACTTCCTCATTCAGCCAGCCGCCTTTTTCCTGCAATGCCTGTGGAAACTCCCAGTGAAACAGGGTAATATATGGTGTAATGCCATTTTCCTTCATTGTAAGAATCATGTCGCGGTACATCGCAATCGCTTTTTCATTGACACGCCCGGTGCCCTCCGGCAGAATCCGCGCCCAGTTTAAGGAAAAACGATATGCTTTGATTCCGAGATTTTTCATTAATGCATAGTCATCTTTATAATGGTGCATGTGATCACAGCTTGTGTACGCATTCTGATTTTGAAAAATGCGTCCCTGCTCCGTAAAAGTGTCCCAGACCGTCTTTCCTCTTCCGTCATCCGGGTCAGTTCCCTCTACCTGATATGCGCTGCTTGCCACGCCCCAGACAAATTTGTCATCAAACATGTGATTCTCCTTCTCTGTCTCTGATTCTTGTTTTTTATTTTGGTATAAATATTAAATCTAAATTATATATTTACTTTTTCTCAGAGGCGATCACAACTTCTGCAAATATTCATTTATCTATTCTTCCACAAGATCCTTTTTTAATGCTTCCAGTTTTTCCTCTGCATCCTGCAAAGAGGTGCCCTTGACTCCATAGTAGAATTTGATCTTAGGCTCTGTTCCGGACGGGCGCACACAGCACCATGCATTGTCAGAAAGTTCATAATATAAAACATTGGAAGCCGGAAGTCCTGTTTTTGTCACTTCCCCGGTCTTTAAATCTTTTCTTGTATCCTCTTTGTAATCGCGGACTGCAAGCACTTCAAATCCACCGAGTCTTTTCTTTGGATTGTTCCGCATATCACTCATCATCTGCTGGATCTGGGCGGCTCCGTCGATTCCTTTTAAGGTCATCGTGGAAAGTCCCTCTCTGTAGTAACCGTATTTCTCATACAGGTCGATCATGGCATCCCACAATGTTTTTCCATGTTTTTTGCACCAGGAAGCCACCTCGCACAACATCATGACTGCTACGCAGGCATCTTTATCTCTTGCATATGTTCCGGCTAAGCATCCATAACTCTCCTCCAGACCGAATACATAGTTGTGGGAGTGGTTCTGTTCAAACCATTTGATCTGCTCTCCGATATACTTAAATCCGGTCAGTACCTCGATCAGTGCCACGCCATAGGAAGCTGCCATCGCTTTTGCCATGTCCGTTGTAACGATAGTCTCTACAAGTGCAGGATTCTCCGGCATCGTTCCGGTTGCCGTTTTCTCTCTTAAAATATATTCTGCTATGAGCATTCCGGACATATTTCCGGTGAAAGTCACATACTCTCCGGTCTTTGTGTCTTTGCAGTATACGCCAAGACGGTCTGCGTCCGGATCTGTCGCAAGCACGATGTCTGCATCCACTTCTTTTGCAAGTTTTAAGGCAAGTTCAAATGCCTTTGGAGATTCCGGGTTTGGATATGCTACGGTCGGGAAATTTCCGTCCGGAAGTTCCTGCTCTTTTACAACATAGACATTTTCAAATCCAAGTTCTTTTAACACACGGCGCACCGGGAGATTTCCGGTTCCATGTAGCGGTGTGTATACAATCTTGATGTCCTTTGCCATCTCTTTGATGATCTCCGGATGAATGGACTGTTTTTTCAGTTCTTCCATATAACGGTCATCGATTTCTTTTCCGATTGTCACAAAAAGTCCGGCTTTCACGGCATCCTCTTTTGTCATGGTCTTAACCTGTGTAAAAGAAGTTACTTTTGCAACTTCTGCAAGGATATTTTTATCATGAGGCGGTGTGATCTGTGCACCATCCTCCCAGTAAACTTTGTATCCATTATATTCTCTTGGGTTATGGCTTGCTGTGATCACAATTCCTGAAACACAGCCAAGTTCACGGACTGCAAATGAAAGCTCCGGTGTCGGGCGAAGGCTGTCAAATACATAAGCCCTGATTCCGTTTGCATTCAGGCAGAGCGCTGCCTCCTCGGCAAATTCCGGTGACATGATTCTGGAATCGTGTGCGATGGCAACTCCTTTTTCCTGTCCGTTCTGAGAAATGATATAGTTTGCAAGTCCCTGTGTCGCCTGTCTTACCGTATAGATATTCATACGGTTCGTTCCTGCCCCGATCACACCGCGGAGTCCCCCGGTTCCAAACTCAAGCTGACGGTAGAAACGATCCTCGATCTCTGCCTCATTGTCCTTGATCGCTTCTAATTCTGCTCTTGTTTCCTCTGAAAAATATGGGTTTGTACACCATTCTCTGTAGGTTTCCATGTAACTCATCGCAATTCTCCTATCTTCTTCCTGCTATTTTTGAAAGATTTTACCGCTCTCTCAAAAGGTTATTGAAATAATAACCTTATTTTTAGTAAATGTAAACTTGTTTTAGCTTATTTGTCTTAAAATCACTTCACACCATTCATCATCATAACGGCAGAGAGACCATTCAGATTTGAATAGACAAAACACAGCACGATCATTCCAATGATCGATACCGCCATACCGATTCCTGATAAAATCATACCCGCCAGTGCCATTCCGTTTTTCTCCGGCTGCACCTTTCTTGAAAGTCTGCCACCGATCAGCCCAGCGATCCCAATACCAAGACCATATCCCATAAAGCCTGTCAGAATGGATATCATTCCAAGTGCGAGCGACAGAGCAGCATTCCGGTCTGCCTCCTCGAATGTTTCAAACACCACGATATGATTTGCCTCCTGCTCCATCTCCAGAAGTTTTTTCGGGCGAAGCAGCACAATACACGGAATCAGCAAAACAGGAACGGCAATCAAATTAGCGGCAGACATCTGGTTGATCTGTTCCACAGTTGTTCCAGTTCCAAAAATTCCGCTGCCCATCAGACTTGCGAAATCGACCAGTGCATGAAAAGTCATTACAAGCCAGATATTTCCTGACCGGGCATAAACAGCGCCAAAGATCACACCCAGAAAGGCAGCGTTGATCGCCTGAATCATCGCACTTGTCACCGTCACTCCCTGTGAAATATTTGTCAAATGTACCGCCCCGAACAATACACCACTGAGAATGACCGCCCAGAGAATCCCTCTTTTCGTTTTGGAAAAACGTTCCAGAAACAGATTCAGGATCACACCGCGGAAAATAAGTTCCTCCGTCCATCCGATCAGAAACATGGTTGCAGCAAAAAACAGGATTTCCAATGCAGATACGACTTTTGCATCCGGTGTCATCATCTGTACATAAAGCTGTGCCGCCAGTTCCAGACAACAGTATCCTGTCAGGAATCCGCCGATATAAAGGCCATGGATAAATCCCTTTCCTTTTTCTCCCAGCACTCCAAGATAACCAAACAGGCACAAAAGCAGAAATGCAACCACTCCTGCCATAAACTCTGCGATCATACTGCTTCCATAACCCGGAAGCGAAACTGTATCTGCAAGAAAAAACGCTGCCACATCCATACTTCCAAGAAAAATCGCTACAATCAGTACCGCAACGAGTATCGTAACCACCTTCGGCATTCTCATAAGTTTCTTTTTCATGTTCTTCTCCCCTTTAATTGATTTTTCCATCCGCACCGATCGTAACGCCATCTGAAATCTGTGTCATATACTGATACAGCGCAGATGCACTGTTTGTATCCATCAGTTTTGTTGTGCCCCCCGCCGCATAAACCGGAAGTAATCCATAAGATACGGTTCCATCGGACGAAACCTGTACTTTCACTGCAGCCGTCTTATCAATGTTCTGTCCAAACACAAAGTTTCCAAGGCTGTAAAAGACCGGTTTCCCACTGATATAGGAAATTCCCTGTAAACAGTGTGTATGTGCTCCAAGGATCAGATCTGCCCCTGCATTAAAACAATCTGTGGCAATCTTTGTCTGATAGTCCTGCGGATACGCATCGTATTCCACGCCCCAGTGGATATAGACCGACAGAAAATCACATCCGCTCCGGGCTTCTTTGATCAACTGTACCAATTTTGTATCATCATAAGCGGTCAGCATTCCCGGTGTCCGTTCTTCCACTTTCCAGTTTGATTCCGGCACCACGCGGGATGCCGCTAGAAATCCGAATTTTTTTCCATTTTTCTCGATAATCTGCAATTCATATGCGCGTTCTTTAGTCTCTCCGGCTCCTGCATACAAAATACCGGCTCCGTCCAGTGTCGTAAACGTATCAGACAACGCATCTCTTCCATAATCTAAGGTGTGATTGTTGGCGAGTGATACAATATCCACGCCCATCTCATTTAAAGCTTTCACATATTTCGGATCACAGCAAAACGTAAACTGTTTGTCCTCCATCGGCTCTCCACGGTTACTGAATGGGAACTCATTATTCACCATGAAAATATCTGCATCCTGCAGCTCCTGCAGCAGCTGCGGCTCGATCACTTTTTCAATTCCGCCCGCATCATAGTTGCTTTTAAAGGCGTTTGCAAACAGTACATCCCCTGCAAAAATCAGTGTTGTGTCATCTGCTATGTCCACTTCTTCCTGTTCTGTATCGTTTTGGATCCCGTTCTGCCCGTCTGCTGCTTCCGTCTCTTCTGGCTCTTCCGCTTCCGGTATCTGAACCGGTTCCTCCGTGCTGCTGATATCCGTCTCGGACAGTGCATCTTTCGCCGGCGCACCGCTCTGTCTTCCATGTGAAAAAATAATCAGTGTCACCATTGCAAGCATTGTCACAAGTGACAGTGCATATAAAACAATCCGTGTTCTTTTTCCCATTCCCCTGCTCCTGTTCTTCTTAATTAAAATATACGAATTCTTGTATGTTTTTTCTTTCGTGTTCATCATATCATATTGTGATTAAAAAGACAAAGATTAGGAATTTTTTACCTGAAATGGAGGGGATACTAATGATAACAACAAGTGAACTTTTGCAGTTAATGAGTTTGTTAATTAGTGTTGCCGGATTATTTTACCTCATCGGGAAAGATAATCACGGCAGAAAAAATAACCGCCCCGGGCCAAGGTTGCGGTTATTTTTACATAACACATATAATCTAGGCTAACCGTCTATCGGCAGCACCTTTTTATGTTTATATTATATCATAAAGACAAAAATGTAAACCATCTATTTTTTATCTCTTTTACTGCTGTGTCAAAACAGAAATATCTCCCACTCCTGCAGTCAGTTCCACTTCTGCTCCGCCGTTGCTGCCGGTCTCATACTCCGCATCAAAAGCCCCTTTCGATTGCCCGTTCAACCGGATTTCTCCAAGTCCGGCAGACAGATCAAATGCATAGCTTTTCTCTGTTCCGGTAAGAGAGACATTGACATCGCCGGTTCCTGCCTCCACCTCTAGTTTGTTTGAAACGCTTCCGCTGAACACGGCATCTCCAACTCCTGCTTCGATGGACACTTTCGGGAACTGTCCATTCAGAATCGACACATCTCCTGTTCCAACTTCAAACACAGCTTTCTCGCTGGCTGAAATCTGGTTCACAGAGAGTTCTCCCACTCCGACAGACACATTTACTTTTCTTGCCGTAAACGCTTCGCTTTCCATGGAAATATCCCCGGCTCCCACTACAATGTCCAGTGTCAGATTTTCGCACTGTCTTGGCAGAACTACCGTAAAGGTCGGTCCTTTCTCAAAATGGTGGTGTCTGCTGTGATAGGATACCTTCAGATTGGAATCCTTCTGTTTTGTAGAAAGATAATCCTGATACCCATTTTCCATTTTAATACTGATCTCATCCGCAGAATCCGACACTTCAAAAATAAGTTCATTTACCACATCCAGTTCCAGTTTTAGGGAAGCAGCTTCTGATGCCGGATAAGGTATAATGCAGCTTTCCGTTCCTGCCGGTTCACTCTTCAAATCCGTAAGATTCAGGATCCAGGAACCAAAACTCTCCACCGCCCTATTATCATCCATGAGCTCGTCATCCTCATCATCCCAGTCGTCGTCGTCCCAATCATCATCGTCATCATAATCATCATCCCAATCATCATAATCATCATCCCAAAAATGATCCAAGATGCCATGTCCCTGATCATAAGCATAATAAACTCCATTGCCAATATGCCAGTTGCCAAAATCAAGTTCACCGGCAAGTGCTTTCCGGTGGATGGTTGACCATCCGGCTCCCATCACTGCGGCGATACTGCTGAAAACAATTCCGAGTGCGGCTAAGCTTCCTGCAATGATCAATATAATCTTTGTAAATTTTTTCATTTCATCTCACACTCCTCTCTTTGTCTTGCCAAATGCCTTTTTGCAAAGCTCTGCAATGCCTTTCACTGCCCATGGGACAAACCAGCCAAAGCACCATACCACAAGCCACACTGCAAGTATTCCAAGCGCAAGAACCAAAAGTCCACCGCCTAACAGTCCAAGACCTACTGCCACGCCTTTTGTGAAAAGATATCCGACACCAATGCCTGCCAATACAAATCCGGTGATCACTAACGCCGCCATCACTGCAACAATGCTGACTGCCACTGCAAACACACACGCTAAAATTGCTACAAGAATCGCCGCCAGAACCGCTGCAACCGTGATCCAGACCGGGCTTGTCAAAACTGCGAGAATCACCCATAAAACTGTTTTTTCTGTTTTATTCTTCTGATTTTCCTTTTTCAGATTCTCTATATCGATCTGGCCGGACGCATTCTGACTGCCATAAGTTCCTCCGGCATAAGCAGTATTTTTCTGATTATAACTGCCAGAACCATAGGTACTGCCTCCATATAAACTGTTCATATATGGATCATCCGTTCCTGTCTCTGTCTTCTGACCATCCCCAGATGTTCCTTCTGTATGAGTCTCATTTTTTTCGCTGCGCACATCTTCCTCAGGTGTTTCCGCATCAGCCGTTTCACTCACCCCAAGATCTTTCTTGATCACTTCCGCCACCTTCTCCGGCGACTCCAGTTCCTCTAAGATCGATGCCTCATTTCCAATTCCGGCATCCTCAAAATAACTTCTGTAAAAGGCAAGTGCATCCGCTCTCTCTTCCTCTGAAATATCCGAAAGCAGCTGCTCCAGACGTTTTAAAAATTCTTCTTTATTCATTCTTCTGACTCCTCTCCTGAAAATAGTTCTGATATTTTCGAAGAATACGATTCCCACTCGCTGCGGTATTCTGCCAGCTTTTCTTCGCCGGTCTCCGTAATCTGGTAATATCTCCGGTTTCTTCCTCCGCACTCCCTGTCATACACGATCAGGTATCCATCCTTTTGCAATCTTCGCAAAACCGGATACAGTGTGGATTCTGAAACCTCAATCGCTTTCCGCACATCCTGCGTGATCTTATATCCGTAGGTTCCTTCTTCCTCCTTTGACACGACAGCAAGAACAATCGCATCCAAAAGGGCTGCGCCTGTATTAAATACCATGTACTCACTCCTTGTTATTTTATTTGTAATATTATTTCTTGTTCAATACTATACATCATATAGTATTGTTTTGTCAATATTATTATATATTTAAAACTGGCATGGTCAATTTGTTTTAAACTGGATTTTTAATTCATGACAGTTTTTGTATATAGTAATCCCAACAACAATCCTGGGAATTGACACAAATACAAACCATAAAAAGGAGAATTTTATTTATGAAAACATCAACTACCTCTACAGCACAGACTGCTGATTCAAAATCTTTATCAAATATCCGTTTTATCACGATCACGGCTCTTTTTATTGCCCTGACCTACGTATTCACTGCATTTATTAATATAAGACTTCCAATCACTGCAAACGGCGGATTGATCCATCTCGGAAACGTACCTCTTTTTATCTGCGCCATTATTTTTGGTAAGAAAAGTGGTGCGATCGCCGGCGGAGTCGGCATGGGACTCTTCGATCTGCTCTCCGGCTGGACTGCATGGGCTCCATTCACACTGATCATTGTCGGTCTGATGGGATATGCCGTAGGTGCCATCACAGAAAAACATCACGGTTTTGGCTGGAACACACTTGCGATCGCAGTTGCATGCGTGATCAAAGTCGCTGGTTACTACATTGCAGAGGGTATCATTTACGGAAACTGGATCGCACCGGTTACTTCCATTCCTGGAAACCTTGTCCAAATCGGTGTTGCTGCTGTCATCGTTCTTTTGATCGTCGGACAGCTTCAGAAAATCGTAAATAAAATGTTATAAGCTGTGTAACACCAATCTCATTTACAAAACAATCTATGAGAAAGAAGGAAGTAATTATGTATAAAGTCATGACTCCTGGGCCAACCCAGGTAAAAGAAAATGTGCGTATGGCAAGAAGCCTCGTATGTACCAATCCTGATCTGGATGAAGATTTCGTAGAATTTTATAAAGATACCTGCGAACTGATCAGCTCCCTGCTCGGCACGAAAAACGAAACTCTCATTTTGGATGGAGAGGGAATTTTAGGTCTGGAAGCTGCCTGCGCCTCCCTCACTGAGCCGGGAGATAAGGTGCTCATCATTGAGAACGGCGTGTACGGCGAAGGCTTTGCGGACTTTGTGTCCATGTACGGCGGTGTGCCGGAATTTTATCATGCCGACCGCCTGAATGCCATCAACCCGGATGCTCTTTCTTCTTATTTAAAAGAGCATCATGATTATAAATATGCGACCGTTGTTCACTGTGACACCCCAAGCGGCATGCTCAATCCGGTAGAGAAAATCTGTCCGCTTTTAAAAGAATACGGCATTCTGACCGTTGTAGATTCCGTTTCCGGAATGTTTGGAAATCACATGGATGTCGACAAGTTCCAGATTGATCTTCTGTGCGGCGGTTCCCAGAAAGCTGTTTCCGCACCTCCGGGACTTACTTTTGTCACAATAAGCGATGCTGTAAAAAATGCCATGCACGCACGCAAGACGCCGATCCGTTCCTTCTATGCAAGCCTTCTGGCTTTTGAGGGATATTATGAGAAAAAATGGTTTCCTTATACCATGCCGATCAGCGATATTTATGGTTTAAGAGCTGCATTTGATAATATTGCTGCTGACACCGTATTAGAGGAACGCACTCACCACATCGCAGAGGCAACGAGAAAAGCTTTGACGAAAGCGGGTATAAAGCTTCACTTAGAGAGCGGTTTTTCCGATACAGTTACCGTCTTTGACATTCCTGCAGAGACAACCTGCGATGCGATTCTCTCCCGCATGAAAAAAGAGCACAGCATCATGCTTGCCGGCTCTTTTGACGACCTCTCTGGGAAAGTGATCCGCATTGGACACATGGGAAATAACGCAAACTTTGAAGATATGGCCGCAACCATGTACGCTCTTTCCGAAACGCTTATTTTCCTCGGTGTGAACTTAAAAGGAGATCTTACGGGATTATTCTTAAAATATTATCATTAGTTCCGGAAACAGGAACTAAAAATCGCCCTGATATGATATGTACCCCTTTCACTGGATGTCCAGTAAAAGGGGTACATATCAGTTACTCTGTCAATGCATGCTTTATAATTCCGATCCCGATCGGATATGGTCCTGTGTGCACTCCAATGGTTGCACCGATCTGGTAAATACCGATCTCATCAATTCCAAGACGTTCTTTGATCAGATCCTTTAACATCTCTCGAAATTCCAGAGCTTCATTATGATCATATCCATAACCGATGCAGAAACTGTACTCTCCCGGTTTCGCATTGACTTCGTCTAAATATTCCCTTGTCATATCCACGACTTTTTTCATGGATTTGAGACGATTCCTTGTAATGCCGGAATTAAAGATCTCACCTTCTTTTAACGTGATCAGAGGTTTGATTTTTAATGCACTAGCTGCAATCCCGGCTAATTTTCCAATCCTTCCGCCATGTTTTAAATAGTCAATACTTCCGATCGTGAAAAAAATTCTTCCTGTCTCACGGATCGGCAGTAACGCATCTACAATCTGCTGATACTCTAAGCCCATATCGCGCAGTCTGCATGCCTCTAATACATATAACCCCTGCAGCACAGTATTGACCGTAGAGTCAATGACCGTGATCTGTGCATCCGGGTATTCCTCTAATATCATATCTTTTGCAGTTGTCGCAGACTGCAGGGAGCCACTGAATTTTCTGGTGATACAGATACAGATTACCGGCAGCTGCTCCTTCGCATATTTCTCAAACACCTCATAATAATCATGCACGGATGGCATGGATGTCTTTGGGAAAACGGTCGGGTGATCCACCATTTCCTGATAGAATTCCCTGACACCGACTTCTACCATTTCCTTCTGATACGTTTCACTGTCAAAGGACACGTAAAATGGAACAACCTCAATATCTTTTTCCTTCGTGAGATCCTGTGAAAGATCCAGAGAACCATCACTGATGATCTGTACTTTTTTCTGCATCATAAATACCTCGTTTATTTACTACTGTCATCTGCAAAATAGCTTTATGACTTCTTAATTCTTAAATATACGTTTTCTAACGTAGTTTTTAATACTACATTTCAAAACATTTTTATTATATCACAGGGTATTTAAGTTGTACATCACTTTTGCCATAATTTTCTAAAAATTTTATTATCTACAGCTTGTACTGATGGATTCAATTGCTACTGCTCCGCCGCGCACTACCTCAATAATCTTAAATTTCGATTTCAACAGTGCGATCAGCTCGTTATTTCTATGGGCAGTCAGTTTGCATTCCAGCAGGACACTGTCATTTCCGATATCTGCCACCTGCACGTTAAACACCTGTGCGATCTGGAATACTTCTTCTTTTTCCGCAGCATTCACACGGAGAACCTTTGCGAACAGAATCTCTTTCATATGAATCGGTACATCTGTCAGATCAATGACTTTGATCACTTCGACCATACGGTTCAGCTGCTTTTTGATCTGTTCAAATGTTATGTCATCACTGGTAACACAGATGGTCATACGGGAAACCGTCTCGTCCTCTGTCGTGCCAACGGTCAGACTCTGCAAATTGTATGATTTCCCGGAAAAAAGACCGGAAACCTTTGCCAGAACACCAACCTGATTTTCTACATATAGTGCAATCCATCTGTCTTTCATGATATTTTCCTCTCTCACCATATCTGTATCCGCCTATTTCAAAATCATCTCGCTCATCGGATTTCCGCCCTTTACCATCGGAAGCACGATCTCATCCGAAGAGATCAGAAATTCAATGACTGTCGGTGCATCTTTGTAAGTTCTCGCTTTATCCAAAGCTGCCTGAATGTCTTCTTCCCGCTCTACACGGATGCCATGCGCACCATAGCTTTCTGCAAGTGCAACAAAATCCGGTGTATATGGAGGGCATGCTTCATTTGGTCCCTTGCAGTTTGCCGGACAGCTTCTTCTCTTTCTTAAGCATACTGCGGAATAGCGTTTGCCATAAAAAAGCTGCTGCATCTGGCGGACCATGCCAAGATACTGGTTATTGAGCAGGCAGATGATAACCGGTGTCCCCTGCACGATCGCTGTTGCCATCTCCTGAATGTTCATTTGAAAACCGCCATCACCGGTGACACAGACTACCTCCGTATCCCTGTTTCCAATCTTTGCACCGATCGCCGCAGGAAAACCGAATCCCATTGTTCCAAGCCCGCCGGAAGTGATCATCTGGCGTTTTTCGTCAATATCCAGATACTGCGTTGCCCACATCTGGTTCTGTCCTACATCCGTGACAAAAACCGCCTCGTCAAACGTATGGTTGATGTGTTCCATGATCATCTGTGGTGTCATGCCGCGGTCTCTGCGCATCTCAAGTGGATTCTTTTCATCCCATGCCTTAATTCTCTCCTGCCATGCAGCCGTATCCTTTGGTTCTGCCCATTCCAGCAATTTTTCCAGGGCAAGTTTTGCATCCGATACGATTGGAACGTCTACCACAACATTTCTGGAAATGGAAGCAGTGTCCACGTCAATATGTACAATTTTTGCTTTTGGTGCAAATTCATTCAGATCTCCGGTAATACGGTCGTTAAATCTTGTTCCGATGGAAAATAAAACATCACACTCGCTGACTGCTTTATTGCTTGCATATTTTCCATGCATCCCCGTATTTCCGATATAAAGCGGATGCGTTGTGGCAATCGCACCCTTTCCCATAATGGTCGTCACAACCGGAACGTTCATTTTCTCTGCAAATTCTTTCAACAACTCATTTGCTTTTGCAATATTGACACCGCCACCAGCCAGGATCAATGGTTTTTTTGCTGACTTTAACAGTTTGTATGCTTTTTTCAACTGCCCGATATGCACGCTCTCATTCGGTTTGTATCCACGGATCTGCACGCTGTCCGGATATTCCGCCGGTCCGCTCGCCGTCTGGATATCCTTTGGAAGATCAATTAAGACCGGTCCCGGTTTTCCTGTGCTTGCAATGTGAAAGGCCATCTTAATGATCTTTCCTAAATCCTTGCGGTCTCTGACCGTCACGCCATACTTTGTAATACTTCTTGTCATTCCGACAATGTCAACTTCCTGAAAAGCATCGTTTCCGATCAGATTCAACGGCACCTGACCTGTGAAACAGACAAGCGGAATATTATCGTAATGTGCATCTGCAAGTCCTGTCATAATATTCGTTGCCCCAGGCCCGCTGGTCACCAGACAGACACCTACTTTTCCGGTAGATTTTGCATATCCCTCTGCCTCATGTAAAAGTCCCTGCTCATGTCTTGGTAAGACAATTTCAATCTCATCCTGTTTATATAATTCATCAAAAAGATCCGTCACCGTTCCACCCGGATAACCGAAAATCGTATCGACACCCTCTTCCTGTAATGCCTTGACAAATAATTTTCTACCTGTAATATCCATCTTTCTGTCTTACCCTTTCCATTTATACTTCAAAATAATCTGTGCTTTCATAAAATGATACTTTCTGCTGAATATGTATCTTTTTTCCTCTGACTAACCGATATACCCTAATGTTTTGAGTAAAAAAATCCATCCGGTCAACGTAAACGCCGCCATCAATGTCGTTGTTACAATAACGCTCGCCGTCAGCACTTCATCATTGTTCATGCTCTTTGCCATGATATAACAGCTCGGCGTAGTCGGGGATGCCAGCATGATCAGAATTGCGATCATCTTTTCCCCGGAAAATCCCATCCAGGCAGCAACCGGCAGAAAAACAAGTGGCTGAAGCACCAGTTTGATCATAGACGCCGCCATGGTCGGTGCGATCTTCGCCAGCGCTTTTCTTCCCTCAAATCCTGCTCCGATGGTGATCAGTGCCAAAGGGGTTGCCATCTGCGCCACGTTGCTGACCGTCTTATTTACCAGCGTCGGGAACTGAATCCCAAGCAGTCCCACGATCAGTCCTGCCAGGATACTTAAAATGATCGGATTCTTACATATATTGATTCCCGCCTGTCGGATCTTTGCTTTCTTGTCAATCCCTGTGCTGTCATTTGCCTCAAATGTCAGCACGATCACAGAAAAAATATTATAGAGCGGCACTGCACTGACGATCATCAGCGGTCCCATTGCAGAGGAACCGTAGATATTCTGGATAAAAGCCAGCCCCATAACCGCCGCACTTCCACGGAAAGACGACTGTACAAATGCCCCGCGGATCGTTTTGTCCCGCACCAGAAGCTTTGCTGTACCCCATACCACCCAGAAACAGATGGTACTCACGATCGCACAGAAAAGCACATATTTAATATCAAATACTGCTTTAATATCAACGCCTGCAATGTCCTTAAACAGCATAAACGGAAGCGTGACCTTGAAATTGAACTTATTTGCCACTGTGACAAAGTTATCATTCAGCATTCCGATCTGCTTTAAAATGTATCCGATCACCATGACCAGAAAAATAGGCATTGTCACGTTGATACTATAGATAAAATTTTCCATTTTTTTCTTTTTCCTATCAGGAAACTCCTCGTTCAAGTAAAGGTAAAACCCAGCAGTCTCTCTGTCTGGGTTTTAGCAATTATAAATCAATTTTCATCTTTTTGGTATGATATATTTTAACAACTTTATTGACATTATTTAATTTTCTCGTATTTGTAAAAATAATATTCCAGATCAAAATACGTCTGTTCCTCACTGTCCTGCGTGATTTTCCACTCCGGCATCTCATCGAGATTCGGGAAATAGGCATCTGCCTCAAATGCATAGTCGATCTTTGTGATATGCGCCACATCACAGTCATCGAGAAGCTGTTTATAAATGGTCTCTCCACCGATCACATAAATATCCTCACTTGGATATTTCTTTAACTCTTCCCGCAATTCTTCCATCGAATGAACGATAATGGCATCTCCCGCCTTAAAATTTTTATCATGCGTCAGCACGATGTTCACTCTTTTTTTGAGAGGCTGTCCGTTTGGAAAACTCTCCAACGTTTTTCTTCCCATGACGACCACTTTCCCGGTTGTCGTCTCACGGAAAAACTTCATGTCTGCCGGAATACTCACCAGCAGTTTATTCTTACATCCGATTGCCCAGTTTTTATCTACAGCTGCAATTAAATTCATATTTCCTCCAACTTTTCACTCTGTATCACTTGTCAGTGCCGTGTTATTTTATCCTGTCTTTTATCCTCTCATAAAATATTCCAGTCAGGCTTATACTGCGATCGGAATATTTTTGATCTGCGGTCCCGTCACATAATCCTCAATGGTAATATCTTTTGTCGTAAACTGATAAAAATCTTTGATTTCCGGGTTTAATGTGAATTTTGGCGCCGGATGCTGCTCTCTCCCGATCAGTTCCTTAATGATCGGGATATGACGGTCATAAATGTGAGCATCCGCAATCACATGTACCAGCTCGCCGACCTGCATATCACACACCTGCGCAAGCATATGCATTAATACCGCATACTGACACACATTCCAGTTATTTGCCGCTAACACATCCTGGGAACGCTGATTCAGGATAGCATTCAAAGTCAGCTTTTTATCTCCCTCTTTGTGTGTCACGTTAAATGTCATACTGTAGGCACACGGATATAAATTCATTTCATGAAGATCCTGGTGTACATAAATATTTGTCATAATGCGGCGGCTGAACGGATTATGTTTCAGATCATAAATCACGCGGTCAACCTGATCCATCATGCCTTCTTTATACTGATGTTTTACCCCTAACTGGTATCCGTATGCTTTTCCGATGGAACCATCTTCGTCTGCCCATTCATCCCATACGGTACTGTTTAAATCATGGATGTTATTTGATTTTCTCTGCCAGATCCAGAGCATCTCTTCCGTACATGTTTTGATGGCAGTTTTTCTTAATGTAATTGCCGGAAACTCTTTTGAGAGATCGTAACGGTTGACCACACCGAATTTTTTGATCGTGTAGGCACTCGTTCCATCTTCCCAGTGTGGGCGGACTTTCTCGCCCTCCGTGCTTGTCCCGTTCTCTAAAATATCTTTACACATATTTACAAAAATTTTGTCTGCAAGACTCATCTTTTTCTATCCCCATCTTTCTATCATTTTGCACATTTGAAAATCTCATTCTTTCGTACCTTTGCAGTAAAATGTCCATGTACGATCCGAACAGTACTATTCTATCCAATTTTCGTATAAAGTGCAAGAAATAACATCCCGACTGTTATTCGAATATTTTATGACTGCGATATATTTTTGTCATAAAGTTCATTTCTGTTTCTACCAAATTTCATTGATTTTTCCAGTAAAATGCAGTATAGTGAAGAAAGTTTAAGAAGTTAGGAGATTGATTATGAGTCAGGCAAAAGTAGACCGTTATAAAGAAGAAAAAAAGAATCGTAAGAAAATTATGGCAAAGGAAAAGAGAATGCGTATCGCCGGTTATGTCGCTGGCTGTCTTGTCGCTGCCGGTATCATCGGCTGGGCCGGTTACTCCGGATACAGTGCTTATGAGGCAAACAAGCCTATGGAAACCATTTATGCAAACCTTGATTCCGTTACAGACTATATGAGTTCTTTAAATGCGGAATAAAAATTACTGGAACGAGATACGAGTGAACAGTAACGATTAAAATAAATCAATAAAACAGATTAAAAATGGACCATTGACTTTACCAGATCAAAGTGCTATTTTGTTATTCAAACAGAGAACAAAATGCAACGAACAGAACAAGGTTATCTGAGCAACCTGTATCACAGAGAGCTGCCGGCTGGTGTAAGGCAGTATACAGCTTCAGGAACTATCCTCTGCGAGCAGTGCACTGAATTTTCATAGTAAGTGTCACCGGTATTCTACCGTTATTTAGAAGCTTATTGTTGTAGGCATCTGCCCACAAAGATAAGACAGAGAGGTCGTATTTTACGGCAAACAAAGTGGTAACGCGGAAGCTTAAGCCTTCGTCTTTGAGATATGAATATATCCGGAGATGAAGGCTTTTTTTCATGCCAGCAGACTGTGCGCAGGACGTGAATCCCATTGTTTCCACTTTGCACAATGTATTTTGTTCCCAGAAAAAATACATTTTCAGAAAGGAGCCGCCTTAAGGCGGAAAAAAGTTATGAATGGTTTAGTTATTGTTTTAATCGGTATCGTTGCACTTGGTGCAGGCTACCTCTTCTACGGACGCTGGCTTGCAAAGAAATGGGGAATCGACCCAAATGCCAAAACCCCTGCTTACACACATGAGGATGGCGAAGATTATGTTCCCTCCTCCAAATTTACCGTATTCTCACATCAGTTTTCTTCCATCGCAGGTGCAGGTCCTGTCACAGGTCCGATCCTTGCATCTGTTTTTGGATGGGTTCCGGTATTGCTCTGGCTCATCATCGGCGGACTTTTCTTCGGTGCTGTACAGGACTTCGGTGCTTTATATGCATCCGTAAAAAATGAAGGTAAATCCATGGGTATGATTATTGAGAAGTACATCGGTAAAACAGGCCGGAAACTTTTCATGTTATTCTGCTGGCTTTTTACTTTATTAGTGATCGCAGCATTTACAGATATGGTTGCCGGAACATTTGTTGGAACCGGAGTTGAAGGTATGACAGATGCAACCTCTTACGCCAATTCTGCTGCCGCTTCGATTTCCATGTTATTTATCGTTGTCGCTGTTATCTTCGGTGTAATCCAGAAGCACCTTGGAAGCAGGATGAACGAAGTGATAAAAGCAATCGTTGCAATTGTACTTTTAGTCGTTATGTTCATCATCGGTATGAAATTCCCAATCTGCACGACCAAAACTGCATGGATCTACATCGTAATGGCTTACCTGTTCTTAGCATCTGTTATGCCAATGTGGCTTTTAATGCAGCCTAGAGATTACATGACAACATTCATGTTACTCGGTATGATCATTGGTGCGGTTGTCGGTGTCATTGTTGCACATCCTTCCATGCAGTTAAATGCATTCAGCGGATTCAATGTAGGTGGAAGCAGTTTATTCCCTACTTTATTCGTAACGATCGCCTGCGGTGCTGTTTCCGGTTTCCACAGTCTGGTATCTTCCGGAACATCCTCTAAGACGATCAGCAGCGAAAAAGATATGCCTATGGTCGGTTATGGTGCCATGGTCGTGGAATCCTTACTCGGTATCGTCTCCTTAGTTGTTGTCGGCGCAGTCGCCGTAAACGGAACAAAACCGGATGGAACTCCATTCTCCATCTTCTCCTCCGGTGTCGCAGGATTCCTTGAAAAACTTGGTGTCCCTGTTACCGTTGCAACTGTATTTATGACCATGTGTGTATCTGCACTTGCACTGACATCCCTTGACTCTGTTGCAAGGATCGGACGTATGTCTTTTCAGGAATTGTTCTACGGAGATTCCACCGATCCTGCAGATATGACACCGGTACAGCGTGTACTGACAAATAAATATTTTGCAACTGTGATCACACTATTTTTTGGATATTTACTGACACTCGGCGGATACAGCAACGTATGGCCATTGTTCGGCTCTGCAAACCAGTTACTTGCAGCACTTGTATTAATCGCCTTAGCTGTTTTCTTAAAAACAACTGGACGTACCGGATGGACACTTTACATCCCAATGTTTGTTATGCTGGCAGTTACATTCACTGCTCTGATTCAGAAAACAATTGCCCTTGTCAGCAACTTCATGAGCGGTAATGCAACACTTCTTGTAGACGGACTTCAATTTGTTGTTGCCGTACTTCTTATGGTACTCGGTGTTATGGTTGCATTCAGTTGTCTGAAAAAGCTCTTCGGCAGGAAAGCTGCGGCTTAACCGGAGTTTAATTGACGTAGTGTTGCAGATTCTGTGGTGCTTTCTTAGGGTGTGAAGGGCAGATATAAGCGTCCTCTCACAAGTCGTGATTTTATAGGTT
>ENA-ORTQ01001727-ORTQ01001727.1-human-gut-metagenome-genome-assembly--contig:-NODE-1727-length-21913-cov-8.970034_pt1 | contig 21913 bp, 23 predicted proteins | sample MGYA00241912_ERZ509188 | MGnify/ENA primary metagenome ERZ509188 (study PRJEB26280, sample SAMEA2338849) | human gut metagenome | biome: human gut; feature: human-associated habitat; material: faeces...
GGGTTTGCAGCGTTTTTTTGTTCCTCCTTCTCCCGGTAATTTCACTTCCGTTACCGGGAGATTCTTATACGCCGCATGATGTATATTTGCTAATTGGACTCGAACGCTTTTCAGAAATTTGCTAAGAAAATTCTGCGTTTTGCTAATTCGATTTTTCGGATCACTTTGCCGGGGCTTGCGCTGCTATCAGGGCTGCGAGCGCACTTGCCAGCTCCGGCGACTTCTGAAGCTGTTCCACAAGGCTTTCAAGGTCCAGGGTCGCAGGCTCCGATTTTGCCGGTTCCTCCGGCGGACGAACGTTGCGAAGATCAGGCTTGGCATAGAAGGCAGTCTCGAATTTCTGAGCATTGACCTTTCTATCCTCGTCCAGAATGTGAGCATAGATACTGGTTATCATGTCGATCTCGGCATGACCCGTATCGCCCTGGGTGGCTTTCAGATCGCCGTGGTTCAGTTTTAATTTGTAGGTGGTACTGGAATGACGGAGAGAATGAAAGACCACCTTCGGCAACCCTGCGTCCTCACGGAGCTTTGCAAACTCTTTGAGGATGATCCGATCCTCGCAGGGCCGTCCATTAGGAAGTGCCACGACCAGATCGAAGTCCTGATACTCGTCGCCAAGGAAGCCTTTCAGCTCGTCCTGGGACTTCTTCCATTCCCGCAGAATGTAGGCAAGCGTTTTCGGCAACCACACCTTACGAATACTGGAATCGGTTTTCGGCTTTTTCAGAATAATTCTTGTGCTGGTGTTCGGCATGAGCGGAGTGAAGATGTAATAGATATCCTTCTCACCCAGCGTTTCAATCGCCCGTTTGGAAGCCCGTGTCAGCTCCTTGTCGATGTAGACATAGGCATTATCCGCAGCAATATCTTCATCGGAAATATGGACGTTCTCCCAGGTCAGCCCCAGGATTTCACCCATACGCAGAGAGCAGGCAAAGGAAAGGTTCATTGCTACATAGAGCTTGCTGTCCGTGCATTTGTCCAGGGCAAGACGGATCATATCCGCTGTCCAGATACAATCCCTCACTTAAACTGGCGATCGATATTGCAAGGGTTGTCGAAGCGCCGATCGAAGAAATCTTTATTTTCAAGTGATCTGTGCGGAACTAACCGGCCGGCAGTAAATGACGGTGTACTGCACGGCATGAAATGAGATAGCTGGCTTCTAAGCGTCAGTCCGCCAGTTAGCGTCTGGTCGGGATGCCAAAAGGCCCTGGAAGCGCTGCTTCCAGGGCCTTTTTATTTTCTCTTATTTTATCGCACTGGGCGGGGCTCACGCCTGCATATCGGTCTGTCTGCGGTAGCTGCGCAGGAACAGGAGCGACATGACAAGGCACAACGCTTCGGAGAAGATTGGCGTATACCACACTGCGTCGCCGCCGAAGATCGCCGCGAGGAGAAGAAGCACGGCACTTTGCAGCGCCAGCCCGCGGCCGACCGAGATACAAATAGCGGGCACGGGGCGCTCGATGGCGGTCATAAACCCACCGATGACGATGTTGAAGCCCAGCAGCAGATACGAAGCGCTGTAGCGCCGGAATGCACCGATGGAGTAGGCGATGAGCTCATCGCCCGCGTGCGAAAGGTACGTGCGCACGATCTGCGGCGCGAAGAAAAAGACGAGCAGAAACAGCGCCGGCGCGAAGATGCAGACGGTCGTGAGCGCGTAGCGCAGAAGTTTTTGACAGCCCGTGTGATCCTCTTTGCCGTAGTGATAGCTCACAAGCGGCTGCGAGCCCTGCGAGATGCCGACCATGAGGTTAATGACAATGGTCGTCACGTAGGCGATGACCGTGTAGGTCACGACGCCGTCCGTGCCGATGCACTTGAGCACCGTGCGGTTGAAGAGGAAGATCATCAGCCCCGTGCACAACTCTGTCACGCCGTCGGACAGGCCGATGGGCAGGATGCGCGCGTAAAGGTGAGGGTCGAAGCGAAATTTGCACAGCCGGAACGTGCACTTCTTGCTGAAAAAGTGGACAAAGTACGAGATACAGGTCACGAGCTGCGAGATGCCCGTGGCGACCGCCGCGCCGAACACGCCCATGTCGAGGTGAAAAATGGCGATATAGTCAAGCACGCAGTTCGTCAGGCATCCGCCGATGACCGTGAAGAGCGCGTAGCGCGGATAGCCGTCTGTCTTGACGAGCACTTCGAGATTGTAGGACACCAGATAGCACACGCTGAACGGCGCGATGCCGAGAATATACTGCTTGACATAGTCAAGTGTGATCTCGTCTGCGCCGAGAAGGTACGCAAACGGCTCCAAAAAGAGCAGCACGAGCGCAGTGATGACCGCGCCAAGGGTCAGCAGCGTGGCAAAATTCTGAGAAAAGAGGGCGTTGGCCTCGCGCCGCTTCTCCTGCGCGATGAAAATGGCGATGAGCGTCGACGAGCCGACGGCGAAGAGCACGGCGATGGAAAAAAGCGCGTTGGTGAAGGGAATCGCGAGATTGACGGCGCTCATGGCATATTCGTTCACACCGATCGAGACCATAAGCCCGTCGACCATGGAGTAGAGCGAGAACACGACCTGTGAGGCCATCGTGGCGGAGACAAAACGGATGAAGTCATGTTTCAGACTTTTCCCCGAGAGTAACAAAATAACACATCCTTAAATTATAATATTTTATTATGCGTTGATCTGACCGATCCCAAAGCTCCCTGCGCGGAGGGCCGCCGCATCATAGACGGTGTGCGCCATAAGCGTCACCGTCCGTTTCCGGCGCTGCAAAACGCGTGCGGTCATGTCCTGAAGAAGTGACTCACCTCCATAGAAAAAATCTCCTTCCAGCATTTGGTGTGATCTGAAAACGCCGTCTGCGGCAAAAAGCGGCCAAATATAAGAAAAGCAGCCGCAAAAACGGCTGTATCTTCGACGCCAAGGCGGCTTTTGATCGGTCTGTAGTTTTATTATACCATAGGTTTGCCGGTTTTGCAATCACCTGTGCAAAACCGAAACACAAACGAAACACCTGCTCTCACCGCTGTCCTGCTCCCCGCTCCGTCCTTGTCAAGCGGCAGAGGAGGCGGCCTGCCGATGCAGGCCCCCTCCTCTGTTTCCTTTTGGGCTTATCGCACGCTTCCCTCGCCGCCCATGAGGGCGGTCATCTCCTCGATGCGCTCGAGAGGGAACGGCGGCGCGCTGAGCGGCCGCATGGCGATGCTCATGAGCTTCATCGGGTTGTCGTCCGCCGCCACGCGGTTGGAGCTGAGCGCTCCGCAGCGCTTGCAGCGGTGGATGATCGCCCACTCGCCGCCTCTTCGCACCCAGACGGCCACGGGCTCCATGATGCCGCCGCAGTCGCTTTCGCGGTCGCCCGGCTTAATGTCCACGTGCAGGCTCGATAAGCAGTTCGGGCAGTGGTTGCGATGGTCGCTGCCGGCATTTTCCGGCGTGCAGAGCCGCCCACAGACCTTGCAGGTGAAGGTGTCGCGGCAGGCGTGGGTCTTGTAATAGCCTTTTTCAAAGGTTTTGCGTTTGTTCTCGCGGTTCATGTAGTCCTCCTGAAAAGCATGGCTCTCGGGAGGAACGGCGTGTGTCAGTAAATTTGCCGGCCCTCCCGGTCAGCGCACACGCTCCAGTGACATCGTTTTAGACTTCAAAAAACGGCTCCTTCATTTTAAAAATTCCGGCAGCCCGGAAAGGCTTGCCGCAGCTATCGTAACGCCGGAACGACCCGTTGTCAAGCGCTCCGCGTTTTTCCCTCATTCCGCCGTGCGCAGCAGCAGGACGGTGACGTCATTGACGTTCGTGCCCGTCGCACCGGTTTTGATGAGCCCTCCAACCGCGCCGAGCGCGTGGTAGGCGTCGTTATCATTGAGCGACTGCACAGCGTCAACACCCTTTTGGCGCATCAGCTGCGCGGTCTCGCCGTCGGCGATGCCGCCCGCGGCATCGGTCGGTCCGTCCGTCCCGTCGGAGCCGACGGAGAAGACGAGCGCGTTCGAAAGTCCCTCAATGCCGAGCGCTGCGGAGAGCGCGATCTCCTGATTGCGCCCGCCGAGGCCCTTTCCCCTCAGGTGGACGACCGTTTCGCCGCCCATGAGGAACGCAAGGTTTTTCCCGTCACGCGCATGCGTGCGCGCAATGGAAGCAAGCATGCTCCCCGCCTCGCGCGCCTCACAGCAGAGGCAATCGGTGAGTATCATCGGCTCGTAGCCGAGCGCTTCGCACGCCGCGGCGGCCGCCGCGCAGAGCTCGCGCACGCTGCCGGTGATCTGCGTTTCGACATTTTCGAGCGTCTTCGGCGTCTCCTGTGCCAGAAGCGCCCACGCCCGCTCCGACAGGCGCAGGCCGTACCTTTTCGCAATATCGAGCGCCTGCGCACAGCTTGAGCTGTCGGGATACGCGGGGCCCGAGGCGATCATGTCGAGCGGGTCGCCCAGAATATCGCTCAGCACGACAGCGAAGACCTGCGCCGGCGCGCAGTGCCGGACGAAGCGTCCGCCCTTAACGGCGGAAAGCCGCTTGCGGATCGTGTTGATCTCCACGATGTCCGCGCCCGCGGCAAGGAGCTGATTCGTGACGTCCTGCAATTCCGCAAGCGGAAGCAGCGGCTTTTCAAAAAGCGCGCTGCCGCCGCCCGAGAGCAGAAAGACGACCGTGTCGCTTTCGGTCAAATCTTCCGTCAGCGCGAGCGCGGCGTCCGTGCCGCGCAGGGAGTTTTCGTCCGGCACGGGATGCCCGCCCTCAAAGCACGCGACATTCGCGATCTCACCGTTCACGTGACCGTACTTCGTCACGACCACACCGCCGCAGAAATTATCCTGCAAACACGCGCGGGCGGCGTGCGCCATCTGCCACGCGGCCTTTCCCGCCGCGACGAGGTACACCCTTCCTAAAAAGGTCTTGCCTTTCAGCGCGCGCTCGACCGCCGCGTCCGGCAGCACCGCCGCGATGGCGCGCGTGATGATCTTCTCCGCGTCCGCGCGCAGGTTATCCACAGGTTTCGACTTTTCCTGCATAAGCGCCCCTCCTTTTGAAAAAAGCTGCCGAAAAACGGCAGCTTTTTCGTTATCTTTTGATTTTACCATGCCCGTCTTACGGACACAAGCGGAATTCTCAGAATTCCAGCTTCTCCATGCGGTCGAACGCCTGCTTGAGCTGGTCAATGCCGACGGTGCAGGCGATGCGGAAGTGGTTTGCGCCGGTCTTGCCGAACGGGCTGCCCGCGCTGACGAGCACGTGCGCGCGCTCAAGTAACTCCTTGCAAAACTGCTTGTCGTCGAGGCCCGTCTTCTCCACGCCGGGGAAGAGGTAGAACGTGCCCTTCGGGCGCACGAGGCTCAGATACGGGATCTTCTCGATGCGGTCGGCAGAGTAGAAGATGCGGTCGCGGTACGCGGTCACGTACTTCTCGCGGATCTCCTTGCGCATCTCAAGCGCCTGGATGCCCGCGCGCTGGGAGATGGACGGCGCGGAGTAGACGAGCGAGCCATTGATACGGTTCATCACGTCGAGGAATTCCGGCTCAGCAATGATGACGCCCACGCGCCAGCCGGTCATCAGGAAGTTCTTGGAAAAGCTGTTGAGCGTGATGGTGCGCTCGGCCATGCCGGGCAGCGTGCGGATGGGGCGGAAGTCGCCTTCGTAGATGTAGGTCGTGTAAATTTCGTCCGCCGCGATGAGAAGATCATATTCCTTTGCCACGCGGGCAAGCATCTCCATTGTGGACAAATCGTAGCCCATGCCGGTGGGGTTCGTGGGGTTATTAAAAATGATGGCCTTCGTGCGCGGCGTGATGGCAGCGCGCAGGCGCTCTTCGCTGATGGCATAGTCCTCCTCGGCGTAGGTCGGCACATCGACGCACACGCCGCCCGCCAGCTCGATCTGCGCGCGATACAGCGCGAAATACGGGGAAAAGACGATGACCTCGTCGCCGGGATCGAGGATGGCAAACATCGCCAGCGACATACCGAGGCAGCTCGACGCGCTCACGAGCACGTGGTCGCGCGGAAGGCTCTGGTCAAAGTCCTCCTCCCACGCCTTGCAAACCGCGGAGATGAGCTCCGGGTCGCCCTTGGGGTCGCCGTAGTGAGTGTGGCCGGCCTTGGCGTCGCGGAAGGCCGCGTTGATGATGGCCTCGTCGGTCGTAAAGTCCGTGTCGCCGATGCTCAGGTCGACAATGTCCTTGTATTTGGCCAGCGCCGCGGTGTCGAGCGTCAGGCCGGTGCCCGCGCTCTGGAAGCGCTTGGCAATAAAGTTTCGCTTCATGGGTGACTCCTCCTTGCAGATCAAAAGTGACCGCGGCGGCGTTTTTTTGCTGCGCGTACCGCGCGGTATGTATAAATGCTGAATTTTATTTCAGTATAGGGCAAGATCCGCCGCAATGCAATCGGTAATGTCGATAGAATTGCAGGCCCGCGACCCTTTCATTTCGTTAACATGATAAAGTGTCATCGAACAATGAAAACAGAGCCGGCGTAATCTACGCCGGCTCTGTCATATTTCGTTTACCACCGAATGGTTTTGAACTGCCCGATCTCGTCCTTATGCTGCACGCAGCGCACAAAGCGCTTGCGGTAGATCGTGCAGCAGCCGTTGCAGGCAAGGCATTTGCTCCCGTCCTGCGCGCCGCTTTTGAGCTTTGCGGCAAAGTCCGGCTCGCAGATGAGCGCGTCCAGATAGAACGGCGTCTTCTGCCCCGTGCGCGTTGTGGACCTGCACGCCGTCCGCACCGCTCTCTTTGCACTTTTTCGCCGCGAAGGCAAACTGCTCAACCAGACGGTCGAGCTCTTCCCGAGTGAAATCCTCGGGGTGCTTCGGCGGCGCGCCGTTCACGCTCCCGACACCCTTGATGCTGCTGTGGCTGAGCTGGAAGAAAAGTTTACCGCCGTACCGGTGCACGCCGTCGCAGGCGCGGCGGAGAAGGGACTCGTCCGTCGTCTCATCCAGCACGGGCTGGCCCGCGTCGGCACGCTGCATCTTGTCGACGCAGAAATGGCCGGTGATGACAAGGCCCACTTCGTTTTTCGCAAGCTCGATGAGCGTATCCGCCCAGAGCGGCGTCACCTGACCCTTTTCGTCAGACAGATGCCCGTTCGTCGCCGAGCGGACGATGCGGTTTTTAAGCTCGCACGTGCCGAGCTTTGCAGGGGTAAACAGAAGGCCATAATCGTCTCTCCTTATAAGATCCGTTCGGCGATGAACATCATCAGCGGCATGGTGGCGGGCAGCAGCAGGTTCGATTGCAGCACGCTTTTGCTCGCCATCTCGGGCGAGCGGTCATAGCGCACGCCGAAGATACTGATGACCGTCGCCACACTGCACCCAAGCACCATCACAATGCACAGGCACGTCGTACGATCCCAGCCGGTAAAACGCAGCAGCACTGCCGCAACGAGCGGCATGACAACGCCGCGCAGCAGCGTGATGAAATACAAAATAGGCTTTTTGAGCACATCAATGAGCGGGCTGCCGGAAAGAAGGCAGCCGATAATGATCATGGACGTCGGCAAAACGCAGTTGGCAAGACTGCTCAGGAATTGCAGCGGCGCACCGGTAAATTTCCATCCCGTGGCCAGCATGATGATCATGAGAACAGCTGAAATGTTCATCGGCGTAAGCATGCTCTTGAGCTGCTGCTTGAGATTATGATCTTTTTCGCGCCGGAAGCTCTGCATAATGAAAAGGAACATGTAGAGTGTGGCGCAGGGCACGGAAAGCGAGCCCAGTACCGTTCCTTCCGTGCCGAAAACCGCCGTGCAGAGCGGGATGCCAACAAAGCCGTTGTTTGGATAGGCCACGCTGCGGGTGAAAACAAGCGAATCGTCCTCATTCAGCCGGAGCAGTTTTGCGATCGGCTTGGCCAGAAGTGTAAACAGAATGAAGCAGGACATATAAGCCAGTGCGATCTTAATGACCTGAGAAAACGGCATATCGCCGAAATCCCCGCTGGCCGCCGCCAGAATATTACAGGGAAAAAATACATCCAGCAGCAGCATGGACAGAATATCTGCTCCCTTCCGATCTACTTTGCCCCGCTTTCCCAGCAGGAAACCAAGCATCATCATCACCGCAAGGATCAAAACCTGCCGCAAAACCGTCTGTGCCATTGTTCTGTACCGTCCTTTTCTTCACTCTAAATTATTTGAAATTTTCCCGCGCGTACTTCATCAGCTCTTCGCGGAAATCCGGGTATGCGATGGCAGCCATCGCCTCGGCGCGCTCGCGCAGCGTCTTGCCGGAAAGGCTTGCGATGCCGTACTCGGTCGCGACATACTGGATCATCGTGCGCGGCGCGGAGATCGTGCTGCCGCCGGGGATGGCGGCAAGGATGTTGCTCTTGCGCTCGCCATCCTTCGTAAGGCGCGAAGAGTTGATGCAGATGAAGCCCTTGCCGCCCTTGGAGCGGTACGCCCCCTCGAGGAAGTCCATCTGGCCGCCGACGCCGGAGAGCTGGCGCGTGCCGGTGCTCTCGGCGTTCTCCTGACCCATGAGGTCGAGCTGCACGCCGCCGTTGATGCTGATGACGTTGCTGAACTTCGAGATGCGCTCGACGGAGTGGATGTAATCGAGATCGCCCGGGTGGAAGAGCTGGGGTTCGGCGTCGAGCCAGTCATAGAGTTCCTGAGAGCCCATCGCGAGGTTCCACGCGGAAAGGCCGGTGTCGAGCTCCTTGTGCGCGTTCGTCAGCTTGCCCGCCTTGTAGAGCTCAAGGAACGCATCGGAAATGGTGCCGGTGTGGCAGCCGAGGTCCTTCTTGTCGGACTCGGCGAGCATCTTGGCGACCGTGTAGGGCACGCCGCCCACGCCGAGCGACAGCACCGCGCCGTCGGGGATCTCATTCACCACGATCTTGGCGATGGCGATATCGGTCTCGCTGGGCGCGCGGTAGGAGCGCACGGGCAGCGGCTCATGCTCGCCCTCGACGATGTAGTCCGCTTCGGACAGATGCACACGGTGCGAGCCGTCCACGCCCTGGAGCTTGGGATAGTGCTCGTTGATCTCGAAGATCACGGTGCGGGCGCTCTCAAAGATCGTGCGCCAGGCATAGTTCGAAATGCCGAGGCCGCAGTAGCCGTTCTCATCCGGCTTGGAGACTGGAACGAATGCCACATCGCAGCGGATGTGCTTGTCGCGATAGAGGTACGGCAACGAGCGCAGCATGACGGGCATGAATTTCACAAGGCCATTCTTCTGGAGCTTGCGCTCATAATCGCCGACGTGCCAGCTGTAATAGCTGAAACTCTCCTGCTCGGGGTCTGCTTCGACGACCTCGATGCGCGGGCGGATCACAAGACCGCCGCGGACCTTGACGTCCTTCACTTCACCCTTGCGCGCGGCGAGGGCCTTGTCCAAAAGCTCGGGAAAACCCGCACCGAAGCCGTAGTCCACCCAGTCGCCGGACTGCACAGCCTTGACAGCCTGCTCCGGCGTAACAAATTTAGCCTGATAGTCGTTCATAAAAAACAGTCTCCCTTGGTTCGAATCGCTTTTAATGTAGCAGAATTTTCACCGCTTGTAAATCGTTCCGAAGCAGAAAGCGACCTCAAATCTTGCCGTTTCGCGGCGCGGCGCATTTTTCTGTTGCACCTCCGGCGCGATTCTGCTATGCTTGGTTCAGTATAACATTCCGCGCCAAAGGGAGGCAAAAGCGCCATGGTCGAAAATTATCAGGAAATGCTTTCGAGCGAGCACAGCGGCTTTATCCGTCACAACGGCATCCGCGTCGTTTCGGTCGACGAGGAAAAAAGCGTGCTGACCGCCGACGTCACGCCGGAAAATTCCAACATCTGGGGCGGCGTGCACGGCGGCTTTCTCTACGCGATGGCCGACACCGCCGCGGGCGCGTTCGCGCGCATCAACCACGGCCAGCACAACGTCACGCTGAACGGCTCGATCAACTATCTGCGCTCGACGGTGCAGTCCAAAGCGCTCACCGCCGTCGGCCGACCGGTCAGGGTCGGCGGTCACATCGGCTTTTTCGAGGTCAATATCACCGACGACACCGGCGCGCTGATCGCCCGCGCCGAAATCAACATGTATTTTCTGAAAAAGTAAGAAACGCGCTAAAAGGGAGCGCATCGGGCAAAGCCCGATGCGCTCCCTTTTTCATTCTTGTGCTGTAGCCGCCCAGTTTTTCTGACTTTTGCCCTTGATCAGCGCCGTCACCGCTTCGGCGACGGGCTTGCGGTCCGCGTCAAGGAAGAACACCTTGACCTTCGCCGCCTTCGACCAGTCGGCGTTCGCCCACTTGAGCGTCACGGTTTCTTCATCCTCCGCAGCTTCGCTCGCGGCATAGGCCAGGAATCTGCCGTCCTCGGCGCAGAACGCCGCAGCGTAGTAAACCGCGTCCGCCTGCTTTTGGACTGTGACCTCGTTCTCGCCAATGCTCACGATGCCGCTGTCAGGGTCGTTCGCCTTCACCACGATGGCATAGATCGAGAAGTGCTTGAGCGTCAGCACGGCGTTTCCGTCGCGGTAGGCCACCTCGACCGGCTCCTTTTTGCCGTCATCGGCAAGATACCAAGCCTGCAGCACGCCCTGCTTTGTCCAATCAAACGGGACGGAGACGGTCACCTTGCCGTTAAAGCTGTGAATTTCCGTTCCGTTTGCCGTCAGGCTCACATCAAGCACCATGCCCTGTTCGATATCGCCGATGATCTCGGTCTGATCGCTGCTCAGTGCATCGCCGGTGCTGACATGCAGCTGAATATCGTTGCCGTCCGCTGTTTCGACGACCGACTGCATCGCCGTCTTGTCCAGCGTGATCGCCGCGTCCGCCATCTTGATCGACAGCGCCTTCGCTTCCAAATCAAGGACGTCGTTCACGGCGCTGACGGGCAGCGTCACTTTTTCCGCTTCCAGCCCGGACACATCGATCTGCGCCGTGCTGTCAGTTTCGAGCTGCTTTTTAAGCTCGTCCTGATCGACCGACTCGATCTTCACGGTACCATCGTCCGCCTTAGTATAGTAGGCGGAGCTGTCCTCCGTCTTATTGCCGATACGCTCCCACTGGGCGGTGTAGATCGTCGTCTTGCCTGCGTGCAGCTGTCCATCGTCAAACACGGTGGAAAGCTTATGCACGACCAGCGCGGTCGGAAGGATCTCATACGCCGCCAGAGCGATCAGCTCATCTCCAACTCTGGCTACGTATTTTTCATAGTTTTCGTCAGCTAAGTATTCGCTTGTCCAAGAGGTCTGCCACAACGGTTCCCGGTCTGTCAATGCGGCATCCTGCGCTGTCATCGGCTCAATAGCCACCGGCACTTGTCGATTCATTGCATCGTAAACAAACGGTCGAAACTGCACAGTCCTCATCTCATAAACAGTATACCACGGTTTTTGTAAAAAATGAAGTAACAAATCGAAGCTGACGCAGTCACGCTTCTCATTCCAAAAACGCACCGCTGTAATCAAAGAATCACATTGTTATGAACTCTTATTCTTGTTCTCTCTGCAAGGCAGACGACGGATGAGCTCTCTGCTATCAGGCATATTTTTAGTTCTTCATCTGCAAACCAATTAGCCACATTGCATTCGTCTTCTCAGTGCAGCCTCACAAAATTTCAATATACCCTTCGTCAGCATTTACTGTTACCTAATTGCTATCCTTCACAGTATCATAGAACTCCTGCGGCAGGCGGTCAATCATGGGAATCTCCATGATGATCGCACCGGCGGCCAACATGGGATTAGGGTCCTGCACAATCAGCGCCGCGGGCACGTTGAGAAAGCGGTCAAGGTGATACAGGCTGTCCTGCTGCACAACAGAACTGCTTTGGAAGCGTCCAGGAACTTCGGTTCGTAGATGCCCTCCAGAATCTCTTTGCTGACTTCATCCACGTCTGTCGCTTTGCCTTTCGGCTGTTGAGCATAGAATTGGACCAATACTTCCTTGTTGACATACTGCATCATTGACTGAACTCTACCATATTTTCTACTATCCCCACTATCTCTGCTTTCTCTTTTTCCATCATTTTTTCTGGTCTCCTGTGCCTGATGTTTCATCAGCAAAGGCGTTCCTGCTCTCTGTCCTATGCTTAAGCGTCATTGTTTGTCTTTGATGCTCCAAGGGCTCAATACCCGATACTATAGAATAGTTCTTATGGAAAATCCTGCAGGTTCTTCGTCAGCGTTTACCCGAACACTGATGAAACCCGCAGGATTTCCATTTTGCAGCAATAGAGAGGTCAGCAATGAAAAAGATGTATCAAATTATCTGCCGTAAAATTCGCAATTCGGTACGCCATGATTCTCAACAACCGATTTCAGCCCAATTTTGCTGTCTTCTGTTGCGAATACAATTTCGGCCGCCTTTAGCTCAAATGCGCGCGCTTCTTCAATGTTATTCTGTGTCGCTTTCCTGACGCAGTCCTTATAATATTTTACCGCAATTGGTGCGGCCTTGGACATCTTCTTTGCAGTTGCAAGGCCTACAACCTCAACGAGTTCATCTGCTACAACCTTGCTTGCAAGCCCCAGTTCATAGCACTGGCGGCCTGTGAAATCCTCGTTGAGGAACATGTAGTCAAGCACCTTGTTTCTGCCGATCCACATAGGCAGGCGCAGAGAGCTCATGCCCCAGGAGCCGACCGTACCATAGTAGATATCGCCATCGTGCATCCGAAAGCCTTCTCCAACAATACGGATATCAAAGGCGTTGAACATCGCCGTGGAGCCGCCGATGCACCGTCCCTTTGCCGCAACGAGCGTCGGTTTAGGGCAGCAGTCGATACGCTCAACCAAGCGGTTGCCAAGAACGGAAAAGCTTTCCGAAATCTCCTCTGCTTCGCCGTTAATGCCCTTTTTTACATCGCCGCCGTCCGCTCCATAGGAAAAATCAGGCCCATTCGCTTTTACCATGATAGCGCGAACAACATCATTCTGTTCAAATTCGTCCAAAGCGCGCATCATTTCAACCATCATGCGTTTGCTGACCGAGTTGAGCGGCGGGTGATCCAGCGTGATCACTCCCACGCGCTCTACGATCTCGGTTTTGATTGTCAAATAATCCATATCTGTCCTTTCTGCGGCTCTGCCGGCTCATTCCGCCAGAGCCGCCGCTTTATTTTTTACTTCACTGAACAGCTTTTTCGTCAGTTTGCAGCGTTATTGTTCTTTTCGCTGGCAGAAGCCTTAACAACGTCTGCCACCTTTGCAGTGTTTTCAGTCGGCGCATGCTTGGTGCAGAGGCTCACAACAATGTAGGCCACTGCGCCGGGGAGCACGGGGAAAATGCTGGAGAACGGAACTGTGATCACGCCGAAGATACTCAGCAAAGCTGTGATCATACCAACTGCCGCAGAAGCTGCCGCGCCCTTTGTCGTGCCGCGTTTCCAGATGATGCCGCCCAGCAGCGGGACCAGCGTACCGGAGAGCATAATGGTATAGCCGACCGAAAGAAGATCAATAACATTTGTAAACGCAAGCGCGCATACAACGGCTGCCACCGAAACAACAATATTGACGATGAGATTCAGGCGCTTCTGCTGCTCTTCCGTTGCATTCTTATTAATAAAGCCGCAGTACAGGTCATGAACAACAAGCGCATCCGTCGCCACCAGCGCACCACTGGCAGTCGACATGATCGCCGCCAAGATCGCACAGATCATTACAGCACAAACGATCGGGGAAACCTTGTTCATCAGCATGACAATGAACGCATTTCCGCCAGCATCAGGGAACTCTGCGCCGCTCCACATGCCGATATAGACCATCAGCCACCCAAAAAGGAACAGAGGAATGCAACTGAGCAGATGTCCCCAAAATGCCGTTGCTTCCGTCTTTGCGGACGCCGCGCGCTGAACAGAGGTCTGGTCGACCAGCACGGAAAGAACCATCGGGCCAACAAACATCATCCAAAGCTCCGGAGAAATGTTGAAAAGGTCAAACTTCTCCGCCGGATAGAATGCATGGATCTCCGCAATGCCGCCCTGTGTGAACATTGAGATACCTACGACCAGAACGCCGACAATGATCACGCCGACCTGAAATACCGCCGTTGCGTAGGAACCCCAAAGGCCTGCAAACATCGTGTAGACCAGCATAACTGCCGCTGTAATAACAAGTCCGATCGTCGGGTCAATGCCGAACGCCTGGAAAATGGCCTTTGCGGCAACCAGCTGACCGCCCATGGATGCAGCGCAGGCAAAGGGGCCGATGCCGCTGTAAAGCAGGACGATGAAGTTACTGTCATATCTTCTTTTGAAATAGTCCGAAAAAGAAACCAGCTTATTGCGGTAAATAAAGCGGGTCATTACAAACGCGTGGACAACGCATGCAATGCCGCACGCGATCGCGTACCATGCACCGGCAACGCCCAGCTTTACCGCGTACTGTGTCGTACCGATGACGACGCCGGAACCAATGCTGGCGCCTACCGCCGATGCGATAATAAACCAGATGCCGGACTGTCCGGATGCCGTGAGGAAATCCTTCGTCGTACTGGCGTGCTTACGCCCGCGCAGTCCGATGATTACGTTGATCGCCATAAAAACGATAAAGGTGACGATAATCAATGTGTACAAGCTCATCTCGATGTGATCCTCCTAATTTACAAAATATGTTTTCCTACACTCCTAACGGGGAATGCGCTCGAAATTCTTTGGTTCATCCCTCCCTTTCTGCGCTCTGTAAAAGCTTCTCTTTAAAGCTGCTCATAAAATGTTTTAGCGTTATTGTAGAGGATGTGTTCCTTCGCATCATCGCTGAACGGAAGCGCTTCGACCTGAGCAATCAGCTTCTCTACCGGCATGCTCTGCGTACCCCAGTTGGAAGCAAAGCAAATGCGCTCTTTCAAAGATGTTTCTCCATAGTAGAGATATGGTTCATAACCGGAACCACGCATTGCGATCTTTTCAGGAGCATGCGTTTCAAAATTCAGATAAACATTTTCGTGGCGGATAGCAAGGCACAGGAAGTCCAGCACCCACGGCCAACCGCTGACGCCCGCCATAATTTTTAGTTCTGGGAAATCCCTTGCCACCTGATCGATATAACGGGGGTGTCCGATATCATACGGCACCGCCTTGGAAAGATTCAGGCTGGAATAGATATGGACCGGAATTCCCAACTCGCAGGCCTTACTATAGAGCGGATAATTTTTCTTGTCTGCTGCATTGAGCTTTGTGCGGAACGCCGTTAAATACAGCGCATGCAGGCCGTATTCTTTCACGCACACCTCAAGCTCTCGAACAGCCTCCTCCCCCCTGTTGGGATCTACAAAAATAAAACCCTTGAATTTTTTGGGAAAGGCCTGTACGATCTCAGCCGTCTTGCGGTTGTCGTGATCACCGTCGCAGGTGATTCCCCATTCCACGCCGACCTCGTCAAGATGCCGGACAAATTCCGCAGGTTTAACCGCGTGCTTCTCCGCCGCCTCTCGGATGATCCGCAAAAAACCGTCGCGACCCTCGGACTCATAAATCGCATCAATTTCCTCCACCGTGAGTCCTACCTGTGCAGCAACTCCCGCCCCGTAGGTCTTTTTGTAGCCCCTGTAAAGCGGGTCCAGACACATGGCGCCCAGCATATTGGTCAGCGCTTCCGCCCCCATGGGCATGTCCAGACACAAATCAATGACTTTTCTCATGTCAGTAACATCTCCTGTCTCTCCAATTTTGTCGCAATTCAATATTGACTAATGCCAAAATACACGTTTTTTTGACAATAGTCAATATTCTATTATGACAAAATAATCATTTATCTTTTGTATAATCAGGAAAAAATTTAGGGCCGAAACGGTAATTTTATACCGTTTCGGCCCTAAATAGATCTTTTTACAATCCCAAATCCTCATTGATCAGGACAACTTCCATCTCCATCCGAAACATTTTCCCCAGTAAAACACTGACGCCGCGGCAAATTCGTTCCGGACTGCTGCAATCATGGCAGCGGCCAGTCACAGCACATGGCGTTTTCATGTGCAGCCTTTTCGCATTTTGGGGTGCCGCAATATTCCGTGCCCTCCAAACAGCCTTTTCAAAGCTTTCTGCAAGCTTATTGCGCCCAATTACCAAATATACTTTTTTATGCCCGTACATCATTGACGCCACTCTGTTGCCAATGCCGTCAATACTGATCATTTCTCCCGTTTCTGCGAGGGCATTAACCGATGTGAGAAATACATCTGTGGACATCGCTTTGACCGGATCCACTTCACCCAACACATCGTCGTACATCTGCGATGGAAGGCACAGCGTATTATGCAATGCCAGGAGCTTTGGCAGATTCATTTCCGAAAGCGTTAATGAACCGCCAAACGATACACTCACCCCATTTATCTGTTGGTCCAGATAGTCTGCGGCGTCTTTTGCTGCTTCGAAAGATGATACCGCATAGCCTCGCTTCTTAAGCGCAGCTTTAACTCGATCAAAATTCATCATTCCGCCTCCTTTTTTGATTTCATCATAAATCCAATATTGACCGTTGTCAATATTGGATTTGCCCTTACGTCAAAAATCAAGGGCGTCCCGTCATTCAGCGGGACGCCCTTGTACCATCGGTTTTGCTGCCGGTTTTGCTGGGTATGTTATTTTAAGAGTTCTTTCAGCAAATGCACATTCTGCAAACTAACGTTATACCTTTGCACCCTCAGCCAACTCAAATGAACGGTCAACGATGGCCTCAAGCTGTTCCTTTGTCAAATCAAACGTCGGCATAATCGCCCGTTCGCCAAAATATGTCATATATTCTCGATCACTCAGCTCGATCATCCCGTAGAATGAGCCAACAACCAGACCGCGCGCAATGCTCTCAACCATGAGTGCATGAATGTAAAACTCATTCCCGTCAGTCGGCTTGCCGAAATACGCAAAGGCATCTCTGCTGTCGCCATAATACAAAGCAATTTGATCTTTAGAGAATTCTTTACCGCGCGAAGCGTATTCCGGAGCTGTAGCAATATACTCTGCAAACAATGGATCGCAGATTATATTCCTGCGGTACAGCAAATATTTCAGCATCAAACGAACCAGCGGCTCTTCACCGCGCGGCAGAACCTTTTCTGCAAGCTGTTCCGTTATGGAAAATCGTTCATAATAAAGCACGTGCATGATATCGTCTTTATTTTTGAAGTAGTAATAAATCAGCGAACGCGGGATATTCAAATACTCGGAAATATCTCTGATATTCGTCTTTTCATATCCGTTCTTTCTGACAAGAAGCGCCATCGTTTCTACGATACTCTTCCGCATTTCTGCGCTCTTTTTATAAACAGCCATCGACTACACCTATTTGTTGCAATATTTCTGTTATTATACCACTCTTTTTCCCCTGCGTCAACCAAAGCAATATTGACACGAGTCAATATCTATGCTACTGTTAATTAACGGAAATCAATTTTTCTGTGTTTTGAGAGAAATGCCATTTTGGTAAATACATTGAATAAGGAGCGAATAATCATGGAAAAGAACGAAAAAGCATTTGAATCATTTCTTCAGGTATGTACGGTAGTCAAAGATGCAAAGAAAGCCGCAGAAACATGGGAAAAAGTATACGGAATCGGTCCATGGGAAATTGTTCACGCAACCGAGGAAAATTGTCGTGGACGTAAATTTCATGGCGTTTCAATTCCAGATGATGAACCGCACGACGCAATTGTTGCGATGAGCGAACTCGGTAATCTTTATCTAGAGATTATTCAGCCGATTTCAGGGAGCAGCCCCTATGCTGAGTTTCTACAGGAGCACGGCGAAGGAATTCACCACCTGGCGATCCGGCAGAACGACCGATTTGTACCTTTGATGCAGGAGCGGGGGAACGAAGAGATTTTTAGCGTTTGGATCGGGGATAAGTTTTACGCATATTATGATACACGCAAAGACTTGGGCTTTATCACGGAAACATTCTAATCATACTCTCACATAAGATGACGATACCGTCACACTGAATTGTTTCAGTGTGACGGTATTTTTTCGTAACAATTCAAAAAGGCTTGATGGAACAGCAAGGGCGCGAATGGAAAGCGACGTGGGAAGACGATGCGTGGGACCGGGCACGGGAATTTGAACTTTTCGATCCGGCGTACCCGGTTGAGGAGCTTGAAGCCCAGGAAGAAACCGATGCAAACCAGCGCTTGCCCTCGCCGGTTCAAACGAATACCACCCAGAGCGCGGCTCTGGTAAAAACATCGGGCAGACCTGCCCAGGCGATACAGCCTGTCCGCGGAACGGTGCTCCCGCGTTCTGTTCAAAACGCTGTTCGTGGTCGTGTCGGTTACAGAAATAATATCACGCCTTATGAGGCTGCACAAGGCCTGATGCAAACGATACCAATGTTCTGCATCGGAAAGGAGTGGCTGGTATACCAGCAGGGGTACTATGCCCTGAAAAGCAGCGAAGACGTAAAACGAATCATTATGGAGGTTTGCAGACCTGCTGTCGAACAGTGCGGCAGCGCAAATTTTGTCGACCAGATCTTCAAGATTTTGAAGACAGAGCCGAAGCTTTTTATCCAGCCCAATTTCAATTGCAACTGCGTTGCTTTTGATGACTGCATCCTTGACCTCGGCCGCTGGGAAAGGATTATGCCGACGCCGGCAATTCTGGTCACGACACATCTCCGGGCGTCGCTCGGCCGCGGCGAGCGGACGGATTGTCCTGAATTCAAGAGGTTTTTAGCTGATGTCACACTTGGCAATCCCGTCCTACAGGAACGGATCTGGCAGGCCGTTGGCTATCTTCTTGTCCCCGATCAGCATGGAAAAGCAATCATTTTGCTTCAAGGCCGGATGCATTCCGGGAAGTCTGCTTTGGCCAATGTCGTGAAACATTGCTTCGATGACGAGCTCGTTGTTGCCCTTTCGGTGAACGAGTTCGACCGTAGGTTTGCGACGTCGAGCCTGTACGGGAAAAAGCTTTGCGTGGACGCGGATCTATCCGACGAGCGGCTCGACAGAACCGCTGTCAGTGTATTAAAAAAGTTGACTGGCTCGGATTCTATTTCGGGGGACGTGAAGTTCGGCGATTATTTGCAGTTCGAAAATAGTGCCAAATTTCTCTACGGCAGCAACCATGTCGTCCTGCTGCCGAACAAGGACGCTGCCTTTTATGACAGGCTCGTCGTCATCCCGTTTGCAAAGTCGGTCCCGCGGGATGCGCGTGATTTTCGGCTGGAAGAAAAGCTCAACGCTGAGCGAGACGCGATCATCGTTCAGGCGCTGGCCGCTTATCGCCGTCTTGTCAAGAGCAATTACCGCTTCGCTGGCGACTTCCCGATCAACGCTGTTACCGAAGATGGCGGGGAGAGCATCGCTGACAGCGTAGCACAGTTTTTAAGGGAGGACTGTGAGATCGCCCTTGGCGTGTGGACGCCTACCGGGACGCTGTATGCAGCGTTTGTCAGAAGGTTCGGCAATCTCTGCAACGATAGATCGTTCTCTGAGCTGCTCTTTTCGATTGCTTTGTCCGCCGGTTATCCTGTCGGTAAAGACAAGGGCCGCACTTCCCCGAAGGCCAATTCTGTTTGGGGCTTCGAAAACTTGAAATGAAAGGAGCGTTGAGGATATGTTTCTCTATGATCCCGGCACTGGCAAGCAGATTCAACGGTCCTTCTCGGGCAAAACCCAAAAAGAGGTGCGCGAGAAGATGCAGGCCATAGCTGTCGAGCTCAACACTGGAACATACAAGGAACCGCTAAAGATGACCGTGGGCGAATGGCTTGACATTTGGGAAAAGGACTATTTAAACAACGTCAAGCCTCGCACACGAGAGATTTATAAAGCCTCGATCCGCAATCATATAAAGCCCGCCTTGGGTGCCATTCGCTTAGAAGCGCTCGACATACCGACGATTCAAGCATTTTGTAATGGACTCAGCTCGCCTTGTAAGATGCGCGATCATGCTCTCTTCTAAAACAATAAAAGACCTGCATGGCATTCTTCACAAGGCTCTTAGTCAAGCAGTTGCTATCGGTTATTTGAGATTCAATCCCGCTGACGCCTGCAATATCCCCAAGGTAGTCCGTAAAGAGTTAACGCCTCTCGATACCGAGGACATACAGAAATTTCTCACTGAAATTCGAGGTAATCCGTTTGAAATTCTACTGTCGGTGACTCTTTTTATGGGATTGCGTGAAGGTGAGGTACTGGCCCTCAGTTGGCACAATATTGACTTTGAACACGGTACGGTTCTTATCAACTGCCAGTTACAGCGCTTTCGCGAGGATAAGGGCGTTTACCGCATTGTGCCCACCAAAAACAGCAAAGGTCGGACTATTAAACCTGCCACAGCCGTAATGGATCTGCTCAAGCGTCAAAAAGCAATACAGGCAGAAATGCGGCTTAAAGCTGGTACAGCTTGGGAAAATAATGACTTTGTCTTCACAAATGAATGTGGACATCACTTTGATAACTCGACCATTTACCGCGCTTTCAAAAAGGCCGCAGCAGCAATTGGACGCCCTGACGCTCGCTTTCACGACCTGCGGCACTCTTACGCAGTCGCCGCTATCCAGTCTGGTGATGATATCAAAACTGTGCAATCAAATCTCGGTCACGCAACTGCTGCCTTCACTCTCGACGTTTACGGTCATGTCACAGAGCAAATGAAGCAGGCAAGTTCGGAGCGCATGGATAACTTCATTAAAAGCGTGTCTGGTGGTAAAAATGAGCCCTTTTCACTCTCATAAGGGAAAACTAAAGGGAGAACAATCCCTAAAAGGCAAAAGAAAAACCCTGTAGCCCTTGAAACTACAGGGTTTTTACTTGGAGCTGCTGGGCAGATTCGAACTGCCGACCTCATCCTTACCAAGCGTCGTAGAGCCTTCCAGCCCTTGCAGTATAAGGCTTTCCGGCGGTTTTTTGTCCAAAAAGGATGAGGTCACAGCCTGCTTGTTCCATTGTTTCCGTCCGCTCATTTCCCCGTGTGGGTCACGGTGTGGGTCAAAGCGCTTTCAAGACGCGAACGAGGGGCGCACCTCCGACAGCGGTAAGCCGAGCCGCTGTGCCCTGTCCCGCTCATAGGTGACGCGAGTCACCTCTTCAATAAAGCTTTTCTCCTTCGGTGTGGCGCTTGCCCAACGCACGCTGTATTTGCGACACAGTTGAAAGAATATCTCATAAAAACGTTCTTCCTCTGCATCTTTGCGGCAATACCACGCCGCATCAGACGCCGGTCTGATTTTATTCATATCCATGCAAAGCACCTCCTCACAGAAAATCAATCCAGATAGGTGAAGAAAATTCGTTTGGCAGCTTCGTCCGCGATCAAATACCTTGGCGCGGAAGATTGAAAGGTTGGAAGTAAAACGGCCCCAAAGTCTTCCTCATAATGCTTCGCCAAGCTCGTCGTCTTCGCTTCAAGCACCACATCGCCGGTCAAACCGCTGTCAATGGACAGCTTGATGCCATAGGCGATCAGCAGCCTCCCTATCCCTCTGTACTTCGGGATTCCTCCGTCGAGCGTTGGATTTGACTCGGGCTGTGCCTCCATATACACAATGTGTACGACCAGCGCAGTCGGAAGGACCTCATATGCTGCCAGAGCAATCAGCTCATCTCCAACTCTGGCCGCGTATTTTTCATAGCCTTCATTAGCTAAGTATTCGCTGGCCCAGGAGGTCTGCCACAACGGTTCTCGGTCTGTCAATGCGGCATCCTGCGGCGTCATCGGCTCAATAGCCACCGGCACTTGTCGATTCATTGCATCGTAAACAAACGGTCGAAACTGCACAGCCCTCACCTCATAAACAGTATACCACGGTTTTTGTGAAAAATGAAGTGGGAAATTAAAGCTATCGCAGTCACGTTTTTTGTTCTAAAAATGCACCGCTGTAAACCTGCTAAAAAGTCAAGCCCTAATTAAAAGAAAAGTTATCGGCAGAAAAAGAGTATAGCAAAGCAGAGGCGGCAAAACGGAACACTTGGCCGCCTCAAATAAAGCATTGGAGATCTCAGCTCATTCTATTGCCGGCAAGCTGCGGTAGAGCTCTGTGACCTTGCCATAATAGACTCGGAGGAACTTA
>ENA-ORTQ01001759-ORTQ01001759.1-human-gut-metagenome-genome-assembly--contig:-NODE-1759-length-21612-cov-9.417219_pt1 | contig 21612 bp, 19 predicted proteins | sample MGYA00241912_ERZ509188 | MGnify/ENA primary metagenome ERZ509188 (study PRJEB26280, sample SAMEA2338849) | human gut metagenome | biome: human gut; feature: human-associated habitat; material: faeces...
CAAGCAACTACGATATCACCGACCTGTACATCGACGGCATCCTGAAGGTGCTGGACCACGACATCAACCGTCTGGGCGTTGTGCTGGATGAGATGGCTGCCATTGCGGGCGACTCCGTCAAGGTCACCGTCACCGTCAGCGCAGAAGAGGCTGCCCTGCCCCATAACGTGAAGAAGTACCTGTAAGTTCCGAACGGTAGGCTTACAACAGGCAGGAGACCGGAAAATTTGAAATTTTTTCGGTTTTCTGCCTGTTTTGGTGTTGACAAAGGCCTTTGTTGGCGCTATACTAACAAAGCAGCCTTTTAGAGGTGTACTATGCAATTTGACCTGAGAAAGTTTATCACAGCCGGCAGGCAACCTTATCATGCAGAGTTTCAGTGTGATTTATCTGCTCATGATTATGCCGGTGCAAGGATCCCTCAGCCGGTCACTGCGGTGTTTGACGCGGAGACGGACGGCGACGAGATCCGGATGACACTGCGGGCAAACGCATTGGTGCACGGAGAGTGCGCCCGCTGCCTGGACCCGGTCACCCGGGAAGAGACAGTCGATACGGAGTGGACCGTCAAGGAACGGGATCTGGATGACCCGGATTTCGAGCTTCCGCTGGATGAAAAAGGGCATTTGGATGTGGATGAGTGGCTCAGCCAGGAATTCATGTTCCAGATCCCCACGGTGCTGCTTTGCAGCCCCGACTGCGCCGGACTTTGTCCGCAGTGCGGCAAAAAGAAAGCGGAGTGCACCTGCCAACCGGCAGAACCGACCGAAGCTCCCGTAGACACAAGGCTCGCAATCCTTAAATCACTGCTGAACTGATAAACCCATCAAGGAGGTGCAAAAATATGGCAGTACCTAAGAGACATCTTTCCAAGGCCCGCCGCGACAAGCGTCGCAGCAATGTTTGGAAGCTGGAGGCCCCCGCACTGGTCAAGTGCAGCAACTGCGGCTCTCTGAAGCTCCCCCACCAGGCATGTGGCAACTGCGGTTACTACAAGGGCGAGGAAGTCATCAAGAAGGCCTAATTTGCGCGTAATTGGTGGCATAATGGTGTTATGTACAGAAGGGGAGGGCGCGATGCCTTCCCCTTCTTGTTCTGTCTGAACAAAGGAGGTGGATGCGTTGGCGATCAAAATCGAGCGTGTGGAACCGGGCAGCGAAGCCGAGGCGCTGGGCCTTGCGCCCGGTGACGAGCTGCTGGCCGTGGATGAAAACGAGCTGAACGACTCGCTGGATTACGATTTTTATACCGACAGCTCCAGCTTTCACCTGAAAGCAAAGGTGGCCGACGGCATCCGGGAATGGAATGTGCAGCGCACGGAGCGCGGACCCTTTGGCTGTGACTTCAAGACCTATCTGGGCGACCAGAAGCACTCCTGCTCCAACCACTGCATGTTCTGCTTCATCGACCAGCTGCCCCCCGGCATGCGCGAGAGCCTGTATTTCAAGGATGATGACGAGCGCCTGAGCTTTTTGTTCGGCAACTACATCACCATGACCAACATGCAGGACCATGAGATCGAACGCATCATCAAGATGCACATCTCGCCCATCAACATTTCGGTGCACACCACCAACCCCCAGCTCCGCGTGCGGATGCTGGCCAACAAGCGCGGCGGCGAGGTGCTCAAGTACCTGCCCCGGTTGGTGCAGGGCGGCATTGCCGTGAACTGCCAGCTGGTGCTGTGCCGCGGCATCAACGACGGCGACGAGCTGCGCCGCACCCTGACCGATCTGCTGGAGCTGACCCCCATGGTGCAGAGCGTGGCGGCGGTGCCCTGCGGTGTGACGGATTACCGTCAGAATCTGTTCAAACAAATCCCTTACGACGCCGAGACCAGCGCCGCCGTCATCGACATTCTGGAAGAATTCGGCGACGAGTGCAAGCGCCGCCACGGCAAGCGCATCATCTACCCCAGCGATGAGTGGTATCTCAAGGCCGGGCGTCCCATCCCGGACCCGGAATTCTACGAGGACTACGACCAGCTGGAAAACGGCGTGGGCATGATGAGCCTGTTCCGGCAGGAATTTCTGGCCGAACTGGACAAGCCCCACCGCATTTACGGCACCAAAAAGCTGGATGTGGTCACCGGCACCATGGCAGCCCCCCTCATCATTGAGATGATGGAAGAGCTGCACCGCCAGTACCCCATGATCGAGGTGACTGTGCACCCCATCCAGAACAAGTTCTTTGGCGGCAACGTGGGCGTGGCGGGCCTTGTAACGGCCACCGACATCATCGCCCAGTGTGAGGGCAAACTGACCAGCGGTACGCTGGGCGTGCCCGCTGTGATGCTGCGCGAAGAGAAAGATACCTTTTTGGACGATGTGACGATCACCCAGCTGGGCGAGCGTCTGGGCGTGAAGGTCGAGGTGCTGCCCGTGGGCGGCGGCGACGAGGCCCGCGCCCTGCTGCGCAGCGGACTGCACATCGCAAGAAGAAAGCGATAAAAAAGAACCCTCTCCGTCATCGCTGCGCAATGCCGCCTCTCCCGAAGGGCGAGGTCTGAGCTGCTTTCCCGCAACGCATCAAAAAGCTCTCCCTTTCGGGAGAGCTGGCACGGCGTGAGCCGTGACTGAGAGGGTCTTGCTACAAGAAAGGAGGAACCCCCATGAGCAAACCGATCGTAGCAGTGGTGGGCCGCCCCAACGTGGGCAAGTCTACCCTGTTCAACAAACTGTGCGGCCAGCGTCTGGCCATCGTGGAAGATACCCCGGGCATCACCCGCGACCGAATCTTTGCCAACTGCGAGTGGAACGGCCACGAATTTTTGCTGGTGGACACCGGCGGCATTGAGCCCAAGGCCACCGAGGGCATTCTGGCCCATATGCGCGAGCAGGCCCAGATCGCCATTGACACTGCCGACTGCATCATCATGGTGGTGGATGTGCGCGACGGCCTGACCGCTGCCGACGAGGATGTGGCCCACATGCTGCGCCGCAGCCACAAGCCCATCATCCTGGCCGTGAACAAGTGCGACAAGGTGGGCGAGGCCCCCATGGAGCTGTACGAGTTCTACAACCTGGGCTTTGACGAGGTGATGCCCATCTCGTCCGTGCACGGTCACGGCACCGGCGACCTACTGGATGCCGTGTGCGCGCACCTGGACTTCAGCGAGACGGTGGTGGAAGAGGACCGCATCCCGGTGGCCATCATCGGCCGCCCCAACGTAGGCAAGTCCAGCCTGACCAACCGCATCCTGGGCGAGAACCGCATGATCGTGGCCAATGAGGCCGGTACCACCCGCGATGCCATCGACACCCCGGTGGACAATGCCTACGGCAAGTTCATCTTTACCGACACCGCCGGTCTGCGCAAGCGCAGCAACATCACCGACGGTCTGGAGCGGTATATGGTGGTGCGCGCCCTGGCTGCCGTGGAGCGCAGCCGTGTGGCCCTGATCCTGGTGGATGCCACCGTCGGCTTTACCGAGCAGGACAGCAAGGTGGCCGGTTATGCCCATGACCAGGGCAAGGCCTGTATCATCGTGGTGAACAAGTGGGACGCCGTGGAAGGCAAGGAGACCAACACCATGGAGCAGCAGCGCCGCGGCTATGCCGAGGACTTCAGCTTCATGGGCTACGCCCCCATCATCTTCATTTCGGCCCAGACTGGCTACAACGTGAACAAGCTGATGCAGCTGATCCGCGACGTGGACGCACAGAACGGTGCCCGCGTGCCCACCGGCGTGCTGAACGAGATGCTGGCCCGTGCCACGGCCCGCATGCAGCCGCCCAGCGACAAGGGCCGCCGCCTGAAGATCTTCTACCTGACCCAGGCTTCCACCCGCCCGCCCACGTTTGTGGCCTTTGTGAACGCAAAACACCTGTTCCACTTCAGCTATCAGCGGTATCTCATCAACCAGATCCGCGAGAACTTTGGCCTGGAACACACCCCCATCCGTCTGGTCGTGCGGGAGCGCGGCTCCGGCGAAGTGGGTGCCAAGGACGTGTAAGCGCCCCGAAGGAGGCATCCGGGTTCCGTTATGATGCAAACCATCCTCATCGCCGTGCTCACGGCTGCGCAGGCTTACCTGCTGGGCAGTGTGGACACCGGCATCCTCATCAGCAAATTCGTGTATCACGATGACGTGCGCAACCACGGCAGCGGCGCTGCCGGTATGACCAACATGCTGCGCACCTTTGGCAAGAAAGCCGCGGCCCTCACGGCCGCCGGTGACGTGCTCAAGGGGGTAGCTGCCGTGTGCATCGGCCGTTGGCTGTTCCACTTCCTGCCCGCCGACGCCGGCATCTCGGCCTGGCTGGGCGTGTATCTGGCCGCCATCCTGGCGGTGGTGGGCCACCTGAAGCCCCTGTATTTCGGCTTCAAGGGCGGCAAGGGCGTGCTGGTGGCCGGTGGAGCCATTCTGGCCATCCAGCCGGTGCTGCTGCCGTTCCTGGCCCTGATCTTTCTGGCCTGCCTGCTGCCCACCGGTATGGTGTCGCTGGGCAGTGTGACCATGGCGGCGGCTTATCCGTTGTTGACGCTGGGCTACTGCCTGCTGCGTGGCTATGCCGTACAGGACCTGCTCATCTGTCTGGTGGGCTCTGTCATCATGGCTGCCATGGTCATCTATATGCACCGCTCCAACATCCAGCGCATCCGCGACGGCAAGGAATACCGCTTTGGCCGCCACGGCAAACAGTAAAATCAAACAATGAAACAGGCGGTGCCTGCACACAATGCTGTGCGGCACCGCCTGTTTTTCTTTTTGTAAGGTTATTCGTCGTCCTCGCCCGGTTCTGTTTCCGGTTCGGGGTGCAGCCAGTGGATGCCGCTTTGCGCGGGCGAAAGGTCCGGAGCGAGGTGGCCGTCCGGCAGATGGGCACCAAAGGCGGGCACAAAGAAGTATTTGCGCACGATGAAGATGAGGGCGATGGCACCCACACTGAGCAGGTTTTCCAGCGCCGAGTCATGGCCCACCACCAGATGGCGGGCAATGGCATAGAGCAGTACTTCCAGGCTGCTGCCGGGGCTGTGCTTGGCCAGCATCTTGATGAACTCGATACCGATCACGATGTCCAGACTGCGCTCCAGAAAGGTGCGGATCTCCACCTCGTTGCCGTCGATCAGCAGGCCGGGCATCCACCGGATGAGCGGCACGGCGCTGAGCAGCAGACCAATGAGCACCAGCCCAGAGAGCAGAATCTCCAGCAGGCTGGACGCCTGAATGATGCGGTTGCGCAGCTGGGTGCGCCAGTGGCTTTCCACATGCGAAGCGGGATGTTCCATAACAAGACCGTCCTTTCGGCATTCTGCTGTAGAAGATTCGACAAATCTTTGACATTATTGTAGCAGAAGGATGAAAGCGTGTCAATTCAAACGGTGCAGGTTATGGCAGGGATTCAGCCGTTGGCGGCTGCACTGCCGGCAGGCACATAGCCGGCCTTTTTGATGCAGGCCTGCCCGGCCTCGGTGTCCAGCCAGTCGTAGAGCTGGCGCTCCGGGCTGTCGGCGGCGGCATCCGGGCGGATGACGGCGTAGAAGTCGTTGCAGAGGGGATAGCTGCCGTCGGCCAGTGTGTCGTTGGAGGGCATCACGCCGTCCACACTCAGCAGCCGCAGACCGGGCTGGGAGTACATCTGGTCGATGTAGTAGTACACCGAAAAGCCGATGGCGTTGGCGGAGTTGTTGTAGGCAGCAAGGCTGTCCACCAGTTCGCCCATGGCGGTGGGGGCCAGCTCGGTGGGCGGGTCCATCAGTTCGCCGCCCTGAATGAGCAGCTTCTGGAACAGGGTCTGGCTGCCGGAGTCAGACCGGCGCTGGAAGGCCACGATGTCCAGATCCTGGCCGCCCACGTCCTTCCAGTTGGTGATCTTTCCGGCGTAGATGTCCCGCAGCTGCTGCTGGGTCAGGTCGGTCACGGGGTTGTCCTCGTTCACGATGAACACCAGTGCGTCCACGCCGATGGGTTTCTGCTCCAGCTGGACGTTGGCGGCCTCCAGCTCTTCCTTGACGGAATCCGGGGCTTCGTACACCACCAGCATTTTGGTGTCGGTGTTGTACAGACCAAAGCTCTCCCAGGCATAAGCGGTGGTGCTGACCGAAATGATGCTCTGGGCTTCTTCCAGGTCCATGCCGGTGGTGTCGGCCAGCATTTGTGCCATCAGGGGGATGCAGGCCGTGCTGCCGTCCAGGGCAGGGAAGTCCTCCACGGTCAGGAACGGTGCGGCGGTCACCTCACTGGCAGCCGAGGAAGCAGGGGGCTCCGGGGCGGTGGAAGCAGACGAAGCAGGCTCGCTGCTGCCGGAGCAGGCCGTCAGGACCCCGGTGGCAGAGCAGGCGGCAAGACCCAGCAGAAAGCTGCGGCGGGAAATTTTCGTGTTTTTCATCAGAAAAAACCTCCTGTCATGGTTCAGTAACCGAGTTCGTCATCGGCATTGACGGACGAGAAGATGCTCTGGCAGTAAAGCCAGTTGCCGTCGGTGTCCATCCAGCCGTAATAGAAGCCACGCCGTGCCACGAATACATGGTCCGGCAGGGCGTTCAGGCTGTTGTCGTAGTAGCTGTAGCAGCTGCCAAGGCCCTGCATCACCACGTTGCCGGTTTCGTCCAGCACATCGCATCCGGTGGCGTAACTGCTGCCGGGAACGCTGCGGGTGCCGTAGTACAGCGGCCTGCCGTTGGCATCGGTGGTGAGGTAGCCCAGATAATTGTAGGTCTCATTCAGGCTGCTCAGGTCGGAGACGAGGCATTCGGGGCCGTACACCCGGATGGCAGCAATCTCATAACTGTCGGCATCCCGCAGCTCCATCCAGACAAAGCCGTCCTCCTCACAGTCCAGCGTCACGCGCTGATCGTCCCCAATGGTCCCGGCGTTCACGTCGGTGAGCAGTGCTCCGGTGTCGGTGTCGTAGACCTTCAGGCTGCCGTCCTGCGCATACAGGGCGATGCGGTTCCCGGCAAGGCTGACAGCATACAGCGGTGTGACCTCCCCGGTGGAAAGGTCGTGCAGGGAATAACGATAGTCACTGTCCACGTTCCAGGTGACCACATACCCCGGGAAATAGTTGCTGGGCAGGGCGTCGAATTCAGCAATCACGCCCCGGTCCTCGGTGGTCATGTCCCGCAGCTGATAGGTGCCGCTTGGGGTCAGGAAAGCTGCCGTACCGTGGCCGCAGGTCTGCCGGTAGCCGCGCAGGCCCTCCCCGGTGGCAGGGTTGTGCAGGACCTGGTCGGCCGGGCTGCCGTCTGCATGGGAGATGTCCAGTTCCACCCAGTCGTCCAGGGCATCCGACGCATAGGAAATGCGATAGGCCGTAGAGGAAGCAGACCCGTAGGTCTGGGTACCGTCCTTTTGCTGGATGGCGACCCAGCTGTGCAGGTTGCTGTCGTCATCCCATTCGTTCTCGGCAAGGTCTGCCGGGCGGGCGTAGCAGGTGAACACCAGCATATCCCCGCAGACGATGCAGCTGTAGGCACCCTCCGGGACGGGCAGGTTCTTGCCGGTGGCAAGGTCGATGACACTGCAGGTGCCGTAGCTGTCATAGTCGACATCGTAGCTGTCACCGACCATCCTGCTCTCCTGCAGCACCAGCAGACCGTTCTGGATGGTGGCGCTCTGCTCGCCGTCAAAGGCCATCACTTCGTTTCCGTCCTTGTCGTACAGGGCGCTGCGGCGGCCGCCCCGGCCGGTGGAGTCCGACCAGGAGCGGAACCAGTAGTTCGTCTCGCCGGTGACGGTGTCGGTAAGCAGGTTCACGGTCTCGCTGCGGAGCGACTGGTACAGCACCTTGCTGCCGCACAGGACGGTGCGGCTGTCGCCGGAGTTGTCGTAGCCGTACAGGATGCGCAGGCGGCCGTCGTCCAGCCGGGTGGCATCGTACAGGGGCTTGCCCTCGGCGTCGGTGGGAACGGACACTGCCGGGGAAGCGGGTTTCTCAGAGGAGGCAGGCGGCATTACCGCGCAGCCGCAGCCCAGCGCAAGGCTCAGGGTCACGCACAGGGCAGCACTGCCCAGACGGGAAACGGTCTTTTTCATGGGATCACTCCTCTTAAAGCAATACAAAAAGCAATGCAAAATGCAGATGCTACTGTCTGGAATGGAAAAACGCACCCGGAAGAAAGTTCCGGTTCATCTGGAATACGAAACGGCCGCGCATTCCATTGCAGAAAATGCGCGGCTGATGGTTACAGATTTATGACAGAAGTTCAGGACGCGGTTTTGCTCTGTTCGGCGTCATCCATCCGGCCCAGCTGCTGCAGAAATGCAAGCAGGAAGGGCAGGGACACCAGGAAGGTGAGCACATCCGCGATGGGCTGGCAGATCTCCACGCCGAACAGCCCGTGGGTGCGGGGCAGGATGAGGATGAGCGGGATGAAGAACACGCCCTGTCGGCAGCAGGCCAGGAAGGTGGCCCGGCCGGACGCACCCACGCTCTGGAAGGTCATGTTGGCCACCACGATGATGGGATGCAGCAGCATGGCCAGGCACTGGTAGTGGAAGGCGGGCAGCGCCACGGCGGTGACGGCGGGGTCATCGCGGAACAGACGGATGAGAACATCGCCGTTCACCCAGCACAGGCCCACCAGCACCACCAGCATGCAGAAGGCCGCTTCGATGGTGAAGATGGCGGCCTGCCGCACCCGGCGGTATTTGCGGGCACCGTAGTTGAAGGATGCCACCGGCTGCAGGCCCTGTCCCACGCCGATGGCCACCGAGATGATGAACATGAAGATGCGGGACACGATGCTCATACCGGCCACGGCGGCGTCGCCGTAGCTGCGGGCGGCAAGGTTCAGCAGCATGCCGCCGATGCTGTTCAGACCCTGTCGGCCAAAGCTGGGCGCACCGCCCAGCAGGATGCGGCCGAAATCGCGGGCTTCGCGGGTGACGGCCGAAAGGCGGAACTGGCTGACCGTCTTGCCCCGCAGGAACATGGACAGCAGGATGCAGAAGCTGATGCTCTGGCTCAGGGCAGTGGCAATACCGGCCCCGGCGGTGCCCAGCCCGAACACGAACATGAACAGCGGGTCCAGCGCGATGTTCAGCACGCCGCCGGTGACCAGACCGATCATGGCAAAGCTGGCTTTGCCTTCATAGCGCAGGATGTTGTTCATCACCAGGCTGGAGATCATCAGCGGGGCGGCAATGAGGATGGGCCGCGCGTAGGCGCAGGCGTGGGGCAGGATGGTCTCGGTGCTGCCCAGCAGCATCATGAAGTGGGGCAGGGTACCAAGGCCCGCCACGGCCAGCACCACGCCAAACACCAGAGCCGTGAAAAAGCTGGTGGACGCAAACCGGGTGGCGGCGGTGGTGTCGCGGCTGCCCAGGCTGCGGCTGATGATGGTGCCGGCCCCGTGGCCCAGCATAAAGCCCAGCGCCTGGATGATGGCCATCAGGCTGGAAACAACGCCCACGGCACCGGACGCACTGGTGGAGATCTGGCCCACAAAAAAGGTGTCGGCCAGATTGTAAATGCTGGTGATCAGCATACTTAAAATGGTGGGAGCAGCAAGGCTGAGGATCAGTTGCGGGATGGGCGTCTCGGTCATCTGGCGAAACTGCAGCGCACTGCGGTCATCGCTTGTCATAAAAAGCCTCCTTGAATGGGATGGAGTAGGAAAAGCCGCCGCCAAAAGCGGACGGCGGAAATCAGCAACATCATAGTATAACGCAAGTACGGCAAAAAGTCGAGAGGGGAACCGTGTGAAAAAACGGCTCGCAAACCGGTGCGAAGGGGCGAAAATGACGCCGAAAGAACCGGCGATTCTGTATGATTTGCTAAAGAAAGGTCGAATTGCTTGTAGAAAATCACGATATGTGGTATCATTTAGGCAGGAAGATGTTGGCAGACCCTGCCCGGCATCGTGACAGATGGAGGAACTGAAGCATGAAAACCGTAGCACAGACCGTGATCGAAGCCGATCGTTTTTATACCATTGCCGCTCACACCGGCAATGTGATCCAGGCCGTGGAAGCAAGCAAGGACGGCGGCACCGTTCGTCTGGGCAAGTATGACCACAAGCCCGAACAGGAGTGGAGCTTTGTCCGGGTGGGTGAGGGTGTGTACCGCATCCGCAACCGCGCCTCCGGCAAGCTGCTGGACCTGACCATGACTGGCACCGCCAACGGCACCTGGCTGCACCTGTGGGAGGATGTGGGCGGCACCTCCCAGATGTGGGAGCTCTGCCCCACGCCGGAAGGCACCGTGCGCCTGCGCTCGTCCTGGGCCGGCGGCAAGTGCGTGGACACCGTGGGCATGGGTGCCGAAGCAGGTGCCGTGCTGCAGATCTGGCAGGAAGTGCCCGGTGCCGACCAGCTGTGGACCATCGCTGAGGTGAAGGACCGCGCAAAGCGCACCGCTAAAAAGACTGCCGAGCCTGCTGTGGAAGCCGCACCCGCCGCTGAGGCTGTTGCCCCGGCAGGGGAGAAGAAGGCACCGGTCAAAAAGCCTGCCGCCCGCAAGCCCCGCACCACCAAAAAGGCCGCTGCGGAACCGGCTGTGACCGCCCAGCCCGCTGCCGAAAAGGCAGAAGAGCCGAAGACAGAGCCCGCCGCAAAGGTGGAAGCAGCAGAGAAGCCCGCCAAGGCTCCCCGCAAGACCACTGCCCGGAAGAAGGCTGCACCCAAGGCAGAAGCCGCCGCAGAAGCTGCCGCAGAAGCTGCCGCCCCGGCCGAAAAGCCCAAGCGCACCCGTAAGGCCCCTGCCAAAAAGGCAGATTGAGCAAGGCTGAACCCGTAAAAACCAGAAGCACCCGTCGGATCGTGGGACCCGGCGGGTGCTTCTTGCGTTTGCGGGAGGTTCACTCCGGCAGTTCGTTCAGGGCAAAGCGGTTCTTTTCAAAGGTCAGCAGGCCCTCGTCCCGCATCTTGCACAGCTCCTTGGAGAGGGCGCTGCGGTCCAGATTGAGGTAGTCGGCCAGCTGCTGCCGGTTGAACGGGATCTCGAACTGCAGACTGCCGCTGCGGGCGGCCTGTGCGGAAAAGTAGGTCAGTAGACGGCCCCGCACGGTCTTGGGGGTGGTGCAGAAGATGCGCTGCGAAAGGCTCAGGTTTTTGCGCATGGACACCGTGAGCAGGTTGCGCAGCAGCTTTTCGTGCACCGTGCCGGGTGCGCCGCCGGAAAAGGCGGAAATGTTCACGAACAGCACTTCGCATTCCTCGGCGGCCACGGCGTCCACCATCATCACGTCGCCGCACAGCGCGTAGGTCTCGGCAAAGGCCTGCCCGGCAGAAATGCTGCTCAGGATGCTCTTACTGCCCCACAGGTCGAGATTTTCGATGTGGACGGTGCCGCGCAGCACCACGCCCAGAGCATGCACTTGCTCTCCGGCATGAAAAATGACGGCGTGCCGGGGGTAGCTCTTCGTGCGCAGGCAGCCGGACTGCTCCAGTGCAGCCCACTCCTCTGCCGACAGGCCCTGAAACAGCGGGGATGCAACGGGTCTCATAAAAAAGCCTCACTTTCGTGGTTATAACAACCGAAGGTCTGCCCTGATTATAGTATACTCAAAGCACAAACACAAGGAGGCTTTTCTATGATCCGGAAAATCATTCATATAGACGAAGAAAAATGCAACGGCTGCGGGGCCTGCGTCACCGCCTGCCACGAGGGTGCCATCGGTCTGGTGAACGGCAAGGCAAAGCTTATGCGGGACGACTACTGCGACGGCTTTGGCGACTGCCTGCCCGGCTGCCCTACCGGTGCCATCACCTTTGAAGAGCGCGAGGCAGCCGCCTACGACGAGCAGGCCGTGCTGGAAAACAAGCAGAAAAAGGCGGCACAGGCCGCAAAACCGGCCTTCCACGGCTGCCCGGGCAGCGCCATGCGCCAGTTCCGCCGGGAGGAAAGCGCGCCTGCTGCCCCCACTGCAGCACAGCCGTCGCAGCTGCGCCAGTGGCCCTGCCAGATCAAGCTGGTGCCGGTGAACGCCCCCTATTTTGACGGGGCAAAGCTCCTGATCGCAGCCGACTGCACCGCCTACGCCTACGCCAATGTGCACGAAGAGTTTATGAAGGGCAAGATCACCCTCATCGGCTGCCCCAAGCTGGATGCTGTGGACTACAGCGAAAAGCTGACCGAGATCTTCCGTAGCAACGACATCCGGAGCGTGACGGTGCTGCGCATGGAGGTGCCCTGCTGCGGCGGGTTGGAACACGCCGCCGTGACCGCCCTGAAAAACAGCGGCAAGTTCGTGCCGTGGCAGGTGGTGACCATCTCCACCGACGGCCGCATCTTGGACCGATAAACGCATCAAAAAACGGCAGACGCTTTGCAAGGCGTCTGCCGTTTTTGCATATCAAGGAGGTTCAGGAGGCGCTCTGCGTGCCGGATGCAGCGCCCTGCACGAACTGCACCACGCTCTCGACAGTCTGGCGCAGCTGCACCAGCGAAGCAATGTCGCTGTCCTGCATGCGGGAGGTGGGAGCGGTCAGAGTCGGAGCTGCCGGGGTCACGGTGCCGGTGAGCTCGGTGTGGATGCCGTGGGCCGGGATGTCCAGCAGGATGTGCACGGCGGGGGAGGCAGCCCGCAGCAGGCCGCTCTTTTCCACGCCCAGCGTCAAAACGGGGGAATCGGCGGCAGTGTCGTCAGTTTCCAGCCGGAAGTAGAGGTAGCCCTCCTTGGCGTTCTCCGGTTGCACTTTTTTGATCTTTTTCAGGTCCAGCTGGAAGTCGTTCATGGACTGCAGACTGGTGGCGGTATCATCCACGCCCAGCAGGCTGGCCAGCTGGGTCTGGGAGATGTAGCTGCCCATATTCCATTCCGGGATCAGCACACCGGCCAGCGGATAGTTGTCGGTGATGCTGCTGCGCAGGGTGCGGTAAAGCTGCCCGGCATCGTACAGCGTCTCGTCCTTGCTGATGTACAGGCGGGTGAGGGGCTGGCTGCTGCCGCTGGCCTGCGGGTACAGCTCCAGCTGCAGGGCTTCCGGCGTATATTGGCCGTCCACCCGGCCGGAAGTGCCGCCGAACTGCGCCAGCACCTTATATAAAGCGGGCTCTTCGGCAGCGGTGGAAGTGATCTGGTAGTCCAGCGAAAAGCTGGCTCCGCCGGCAAAGCTCTTCACGCGGCGGCTCACCAGCCCCAGCGCGACGGCGGCGGCCACTACGCACACCAGCACAAGGCACAGCACCACCACGACCGCAGCGCGGGCACCGGTGCGTTTCTTTTTGGATGCAGCCATAAAATGTTCCTCCTTCAGGAAAATCTTTTTTTCAGCATAGCGGAACGCAGGGCGATTGTCAAGGACAGCGTTTTGGAATATAACAAAAAACCTGAAACATCTCTGTTTCAGGTTTCTGGCGGAAAGATGGGGATTCGAACCCCAGAACGCTTTTGACACGTTACACGATTTCCAGTCGTGCGCCTTAGACCAACTCAGCCATCTTTCCACATCTTTTGTTCTGCCTTTGGGCGGGTGCCCTTGGCGCTCCACTATAATACCTGAAACCAGCTGTTTTGTCAAGGATTTTTTTGAAAAAGATCAGACTTTTTTTAAAATGACGTACCATCGTACTGCAAAATGACAAGAGGCGGGCAAAAGGTGTGCAGAGCCCTTGACGGAGAACCAAAACAAGGCTATGATGGGGGCAGAGAGTGCAGCAGCAGGGCATTTCCTGCCGCAGAAATGGAAAACAAGGAGGATGGACTCTGTATGAACTATGCTGAAGTTCTGGCCAATGCGCGGGAGTGCATCGGCAAATACTGCAAGGCCTGCCCGGTGTGCAACGGCGTGGCCTGCAAAAACCAGATCCCCGGTCCCGGTGCCAAGGGCGTGGGCGACACGGCGATCCGCAACTATAATAAGTGGGCGGACATCCGGGTGAACATGGACACCCTGTGCGAGGGCGGCACCCCGGACACCACGCTTGAACTGTTTGGCAAGCAGTTCAAATACCCCTTCTTTGCAGGCCCGGTGGGTGCGGTGAACCTGCACTACTCCGAGACCTACACCGATATGACCTATAACGACGTGCTGGTACGCGCCTGCGCTGAGAATGGCATTGCCGCCTTTACCGGTGACGGCACCAACCCCACCGTGATGGAGATGGCCACCAAGGCCATCGGCGCGGCAGGCGGCTGCGGTGTGCCCACCATCAAGCCCTGGAACATCGACACCATCCGGGAGAAGATGGCCCAGGCCAAGGCCAGCGGCTGCTTTGCCGTGGCCATGGACGTGGATGCGGCAGGCCTGCCCTTCCTCAAGAACATGACCCCGCCGGCCGGCAGCAAGAGCGTGGAAGAGCTGGCCGAGATCGTGAAGCTGGCCGAGCGGCCCTTCATCGTCAAGGGCGTGATGACCGTCAAGGGTGCTTTGAAGGCCAGGGAGGCCGGTGCCGCCGCCATCGTGGTGTCCAACCACGGCGGCCGTGTGCTGGACCAGTGCCCCGCCACCGCTGAAGTCCTGCCGGAGATCGCTGTAGCCCTCAAGGGCACCGGCGTGAAGATCCTGGTGGACGGCGGCATCCGCACCGGTGTGGATGTGTTCAAGGCTCTGGCTCTGGGCGCGGACGGCGTGCTGATCTGCCGCCCCTTTGTCACGGCCGTGTACGGCGGCGGCGAGGAAGGCGTGAAGTGCTACATCGACAAGCTGGCCGGGGAACTGGCCGACACCATGCAGATGTGCGGCGCTCACAGTCTGGCAGAGATCACCCCCGATATGGTGCGCGTATAAAACCGAAGAAAAACCGGAAAAGCCGGAGTATGCCTGCGGGTGTGCCCCGGCTTTGTTAAATTTTGTTGAAAAGATGGATGTACGAAATTTGGACGCTTGTGTATTGCCCAAAAATGCGCTACACTACAATCAACTGAACCGTAAACCGGATGCCTGCAGGCGGGAGTGCCGCCTGCTCATTTTTAGGAGGATCTATGAAAAAGAAAACCGAGCAGAACGCTGCGGGAGCGCCGCAGACGGGGAAAACGGCCGGTGCCGGAGCAGCCGGGTTCCTGAAAAAGAACTGGAAGTGGCTGGTCCCGGTGGCCTGCGTGGCCGTGCTGGGCGGTGTGTGGCTGCTCAAGCCCAAGGCCGACAAGCCTGCCAGCGTGGATACCAGCTATGTGGAGACCGCGCCGGAACAGCGGGACCTCGTCAATGCCCTGAGCGGCACCGGCACCCTGAAGCCGGCGAATACTTATAATGTCAAGTCGCTGGTGTCCGGCAAGGTGCTGACCTGCAGCTTTGAGGAAGGCGACAACGTGGAAGAGGGCGATGTGCTCTACACCGTGGACTCCTCCGACGCCACCACCAAGGTGGAGCAGGCGGGCATCACCCTGCAGCAGGCCCAGCGCAACTACGACAAGACGGTGGACCGCCAGTATGTGCGCGCGGAAGTGGCCGGTGTCGTGAGCAGCCTGAAGGTCGCCAAGGGCGACGAGGTGACCAGCGGCCAGGAAGTGGCCGTGATCCGCGACAACTCCAAGATGACACTGGCACTGGAGTTCCCGGCGGCAGACGCAGCCGGTTTCTCGGTGGGGCAGAGCGCGGACGTGACGCTGGACGGTACCTTTGAGACCCTGACCGGCACCATTACCGCCGTCACCGGCACCGATGCCCTGAGCACCGGCAACCTGCTCACCCGCACCGTGACCATCTCGGTGCGCAATGCGGGCGGCCTGACCACCGCCCAGGCGGCCACCGCTACCGTGAACGGCGTGAGCGCCATCGGCGCGGCCACCTTCCAGTATCAGGCCGAGCGCACCCTGACGACGCTGGCCGCCGGTACGGTCACCGCCATCCATGCACGCGAGGGCGACAGCGTGAACAAGGACGACATCGTGCTGCAGATCAGCGGTGACGACCTGAGCGAGTCCATCCAGTCCGCTTCTGAGACCCTGCGTGGGGCGGAGCTGTCCATGCAGAGCACCCAGGACACCATGAACAACTACACCATCACCTCGCCCATCAGCGGCACCATCATCGAAAAGGCCGCCAAGGTGGGCGATGCCCTGAGCACCGGCAGCGACCTGTGCACCATCTACGATCTGAGCTACCTGGAAATGACCATCAATGTGGATGAGCTGCAGGTCAGCAGCCTGTCGGTGGGGCAGACCGTGCAGGTCACCGCCGACGCCGTGCAGGACAAGACCTATGAGGGCGTTGTGACCCGCGTGTCCATGAAGGGCGACACCAGCGGCGGCACCACCACCTACCCGGTCACCGTGCGCATCGACGAGACCGACGGCCTGCGCCCCGGCATGAACGCCAACGCGGAGATCGTGGTGGCCCAGGCCAAGAACGCACTGGCGGTGCCCAATGCAGCTGTGGTGCGCGGCAGCTATGTGCTGGTGACCAAGGATTCCCCCAGTGCGGTCAACGCAGACCCGGACATGGTCGCACCGGACGGCTTTGTGTACGTCAAGGTCAAGCTGGGCGTCAGTGACAGCGATTACACCCAGGTTGTCAGCGGCCTGACCGCGCAGGACACCGTGGGCTACGACCCCAGCTCGGTGAGCAGCGATACCTATTACGACAACGGCGGCTATGAGTACGTGACCGATGGCACCACCGACACGACGGGCGGCGAGACCACCGACGGCACGGCCGATGGGGAAGGTGCAGAAAGCACCGTGACCAAGGAACCGGCCGTTGACGAGCCGGTGGACGCCGGAAATGACGGCGAAGTGATCGGCGAGGCCGACGGCGTGATCCTGACCTGACACGGAGGAATGCATGAGCGCTCTGATCGAATTTGAAGAGGTCTGCAAGTATTACCAGATGGGCGACACCACGGTAAAGGCCGCAGACCACATTACCATGAAGATCGACAAAGGCGAGTTCGTGGCCATCGTGGGTCAGTCTGGCTCCGGCAAGTCCACCTGCATGAACATCATCGGCTGTCTGGACGTGCCTACCCACGGGGTGTACCGGCTCAACGGCCGGGACGTGGGCAAAATGAGCCGCAACGAACTGGCCTCGGTCCGCAACGAGATGCTGGGCTTCATCTTCCAGCAGTACAATCTGCTGCCCCGGCTGAACCTGATGGAGAACGTGGAGGTGCCGCTGGTGTATGCGGGCGTCTCCCGCGCCGAGCGGCACGCCCGTGCCCGTGAGGTATTGGAGCAGGTGGGCCTGGGCGACAAACTGAAAAACCGGCCAAACCAGCTTTCCGGCGGCCAGCAGCAGCGTGTGTCCATTGCGCGGGCACTGGTGCGCAACCCGCCGGTGATCCTGGCCGACGAGCCCACCGGTGCACTGGACTCCCACACCGGCCGCGAGGTGCTGGGGCTTTTGCAGCAACTGCACAAGCAGGGACATACCGTGGTGCTGATTACCCACGACAACTCCATTGCCGTGCAGGCCGACCGCATCATCCGGCTGGAGGACGGCCGGGTGGTGTATGATGGTGACTCCCACGCACCGGAGGCCATGGTGCAGCCCACTCTGCTGCCCGAAACGCCGGAAAAGGAGGAACAGGCATGATCTTTGAAACCTTCCGGCAGGCCATCCAGAACGTGTGGAGCAACAAGCTGCGCACCTTTCTGACCATGCTGGGCATCATCATCGGTGTGATGGCGGTCATCGTCATCGTGGGTCTGGGCAACGGTATGACCAGGAGCATGCGGGACAGTTTTTCCGCGCTGGGCACCAACACCCTGAGCATTCAGGTTTGGGGCTACGGCTCCCGCACCGTACCGGTGGACGATATGTACGACATCTGCCAGCGGCACTCCGACCTGATCAAGGCAGTGTCGCCCCAGATCGAATTCAGCGGCAACGCCAGCGGTACGCTGAAGATCGGCACCACCAGTTACCGCTGGTCCAACATCAGCGGTGTGGACGAGAACTACACCGAAATGAAAAATTACCAGATCGCACAGGGACGCGGCCTGCAGTACATGGATATGCAGGACAACAAGCAGGTCTGCATCATTGGCGATTACCTGAACCGGGTGGCTTTTGGCGGCAACGGTATGGGGCAGACGCTGAAGATCGGTGCCAACAAGTTCCGCATTGTGGGCGTGCTGGCGGCCAAGGTCAGCAACCCCACCATGCAGCAAGGCAGCGACGACGACTGCGTCTACCTGCCCTACACCACCGTGATGCGGCTTTCCAGCCAGAGCGCGGTGAATAACTACACGGCTGTGATGACGGACGAAAACTTTGCCAACGAGGCCAAAACCACGATGGAAGAGGAGCTGCAGAAGATCCTCAAGACCGAAAACGGCTACTATGTGTACAGCGCCAGCGAGTGGCTGGAGGAAATGAACAAGATGATCAACATGGTCATCGTGGTGCTCACCGGCATTGCCAGCATCTCGCTGCTGGTGGGCGGCATCGGCATCATGAACATCATGCTGGTGTCGGTGACCGAGCGCACCCGTGAGATCGGCATCCGCAAGGCACTGGGTGCCAAGGAGCGCACCATTCTGGCGCAGTTCGTGGTGGAAGCTGCCACCACCTCGGCGCTGGGCGGTGCGCTGGGCATCGCACTGGGCTATGCGGTGAGCATGGCGGCCAACAAGGTGCTGCCCATGTTCATGAGCGATACCGCCATCACGGTGAGCCCGTCGTTCAACTCCATCGTGGTGGCTTTTGGCATCTCGGTGGGCATCGGTGTACTGTTCGGCTATCTGCCGGCCCGGCGCGCGGCACGTCTCAATCCCATCGAGGCGCTGCGCTACGACTGAGCCCGAAGAAAGGGGAATACCTATGAAAAAACGTTTTCTCGCACTTTTGCTGGCGGTGAGCATGGCGGTGTCCATGCTGGCCATGCCGGCGGCTGCGCTGGGCAGTGCCAGCAACACGGCCGTGCAGACGGCCATCACGCTGGGCGGTATGGACGCCGGACAGACCGGCAGCCTGGACGCCGCCGTCACCCGCGGGGCCTTTGCCCGCATGCTGGTGGCGTTTTCGGCGTACCGGGAGAGCGCAGCCTCCCAGGGGGCTGTGGGCACCCTGTATAAGGACGTGCCCGGCGCTTCGCAGTGGGCACCCTACATCCGCATTGCGGTGCAGCAGGGCTGGATGAACGGCTACACGGACGGCACCTTCCGCCCGGACAACGCCGTCACGCTGGAAGAAGCCTGCACGGCCGTGCTCAAGCTGCTGGGCTACAAGATGACAGATCTGAACGGTGCCTTCCCGGCGGCGCAGCTGAACAAGGCTCAGGAACTGGGCCTGCGCAGCCAGCTGAACAGGGCACAGGGCCAGACCATGAACTATGAGGACTGCGCCATGCTGCTGTACAACGCCCTCACGGCCAACACGGCCTCCGGCGGAGCCTATGGCAGCACCCTGGGCTTTACCGTGGCAAATGGTCAGGTGGACACCTCCACGGTGCTGCTCAGCAGCCTGAAGGGACCCTTTGTGGCGTCGGAGGGCACCCAGCTGCCCTTTGCACCGGTGAGCGTGTACCGCAACGACAAGGTGTCGGAGTCCGGCGAACTGAACAAATACGATGTGTATTATTACAGCGAGAGTCTGCAGACGGTATGGATCTATACCCGCCGCGCCGCAGGCCGCATCACAGCAGTTTCGCCCAGCGCCAGCGCTCCCACGGCGGTGACCGTGGCCGGTACCAGCTACCAGCTGGGCAGCTCGGCGGTGGCGTCCAAGATCTCGTCCTTGAACGGCGGCGGCGTGGGCGAAGTGGTCACCCTGCTGCTGGGCATGGACAATGAGGTGGCAGATGTGGTCACCGGCGAAGAGGCCGACAGCGTGTTCTACGGCGTGGTGCAGACGGCCACCCGCTCCCTTGTGGAGGACAACGGTGCCGACGTGCTGCAGCGCGTAGCAGTGATGTGCACCGACGGCATCACCCGCACGGTGAACGTGGACAAAAGCCTGAACTACCCCGCCGGCTGGATGGTGCGCATCGACGTGACGCCGGAAGGCGAGAACGTGACCGCTATTGAAAACCGGACCATCAGCGGCACGGTGAGCGCAGACGCCACCATGCTGGGCGACCGTAAGCTGGCAGACGACGTGCAGATCTTGGATACGACTACGGAGGGTGTGGCTGGGACGGTTCGTCCCAGCCGCCTATCCGGGACGAACCTGAACATGCTGAATGTCCGCTACTATACGCTTAACGACAACGGCGAGATCGACCGGCTGATCCTCAACGATGTCACCGGCGACCTGTGGAAGTACGGCGTGCTGGACGATATCCGCAACATTGCGGCCAATCTGCCCTCCACCAAGACCCCTGCCACTGCAGGGGATTCTGAGGGCGAAGGCTCTGATGGGACCACCCAGGTGCTGAAGGACCTGCGGAGCGTGCTGGTGCCTACCACCAGCGAGATCCTGTGGGGCGTCATCAACGGCGATATCCTCCAGACCGTGTGGAATAAGGTCACCAGCAGCACCGGCTCCCTGGTGAGCATCGGCGTCAAACAGCTGGCTAAGGTGGTAGGGGAGCCTTATGGCACCATCCTGAACTATGTGGGCGGCGGTGCCACCTATGTGTGCTATGTCAATGGACAGCTTACCAGCTACACCACCTCCATCAAATACCCGGTGCTGGCCGGCGGCCTGGCGGTGCGGCAGGAAGTGAACGGTTCGGTGAAGGCGATGATTCAGCTGATGCCCATGAAGATCGACAAGGTGGGTGCCGCGTCGGTGCTGTCCGGTTCCACCCGCTATGAGGTAGCGGACAATGCCCAGGTGTACCTGTGGTACAAGGGCCAGTATTATGCCACGAAGCTGGCCGAGGTGAACTCGGACGATTACTACCTCACCGGCTGGTACGACAACTTTGGCTGCGCCGCGGGCAAGCGCGTCCGCGTGATCGTGGCCGTGAAGAAGGACTGATGCGCTATTACAGCGCCCCGCGCCGGGCACTGCGCGGGGTACGGCAGCTGCTTTATCCGCGTCGGTGCCCCTTCTGCAATGCGGTGCTGGGCAGCATAAGGACCTGCCCGGACTGTGCGGAAGAAGTGGATCGGCTGCGCCGGAAGCCCGGCATCCGGCTGGACGCATCGCAGCATTATCTGGGCGGCCTGAGCGGCGCAGCGGCACCGTTCCGGTATGAGGGCTGCGTGCGGCGGGCCATCCTGCGGGCAAAGTATCAGGCTGCACCATGGACGGCGGTGGAGCTGGGCGTGGTGTTGGCAGAGCTTGCCTTTGGCAGCGAGGTCCGGATGAGGGGCGCGGAACCGGTGCCTCAGCGGGTGGAAGGTGCCCGGCTCGGCTATGACTGCATCGTGCCGGTACCGGCGTCCAGCCGCAGACGCGGGTACAATGTACCGGAACGCATGGCGCAGCCGCTGGCAGAGGCACTGGACCTTCCGCTGGAAACAAAGGCTCTTGGTCCTGCCCGCCGGAAGGACCGGCAGGCAGGACTGCCCTTTGAACAGCGCCTGGCCAATGTGGCCGGTGCGTTCCGCGTGCAGGACCCGGACCTCATAGAGGGCCGCCGCGTGCTGCTGGTGGACGATGTGATCACCACCGGTGCTACGGCTGCCGCCTGTGCACAGGCTCTGCTTTCGGCGGGTGCGGAGAGCGTGTTTGCGGTGGCTGTGGCTACGGTGGAATTTCCGCCCATTGCCCAGCCGACCCTGCCCTTGCAGGAGGATGCGGACGAAGAAATTTAAAAAAGTTGCCGAAAAGTGCTTGACAAAATGCGAGAAGTCGGGTATACTAATCAAGCTGTGAGCGACAAATGCTTACAGATATCCGGGTGTAGCGCAGTTTTGGTAGCGCGCTTGAATGGGGTTCAAGAGGCC
>ENA-ORTQ01001801-ORTQ01001801.1-human-gut-metagenome-genome-assembly--contig:-NODE-1801-length-21183-cov-3.138442_pt1 | contig 21183 bp, 17 predicted proteins | sample MGYA00241912_ERZ509188 | MGnify/ENA primary metagenome ERZ509188 (study PRJEB26280, sample SAMEA2338849) | human gut metagenome | biome: human gut; feature: human-associated habitat; material: faeces...
GGAGCCTGCTGTGTCAATGACGCGGGTTGTCCCGGATCAGCTTGACTGCATTGCTGAGGGCGGCGAGCACATCTGTGCGGTTCTGAGAGTCACAATTCTTCAGCTTGACCATCATACGCCCGGTATCCGTCACCACATACTGCGGAGGCAGATGGTTCAGCGCATAGGCGATCACATCAGATTTACAGATGTCGCAGCAGCAGCCGTCCGCCTCCAAGATCCTATCTACATGCTGCAGCACGATATCCTCCATCAGATTATGGTAATTCAAGCCCATTTCCACATTCCCCTTCTTTTGAGAAGCGATCATATTCTTCATGATCCATATCCTCTGTAGACTAGAGGGAGGATCGATCTGTAGGCCGGAAAAAGCGAGGATCGCGGGGGAAATAAAAATTTTCTGTCAGCGAGAGCCGGCGGGCAGGATATGCCGGGGGGAGTCCATCACAGATTTGCAGGCCCAGATGATCTGCCTGGTGATCTCGCTGTCATACCGGGCCCGGTACACACTGAGCTTGGTGGGGAGCAGATCTGGCGGAAACACGGCATATTGGGCCGGGAGCCGGGTGAGAGCCAGTGCCTCGGCGTCCGCCAGACAGCGGGGACAGCTGCAAAGACCAAACAGCTTTACATAACGTTCCAGCTTTTCCGCCACCAAGAGCTGCATCACATTGAAGAGCTCTGCGCCGTCTGACAGCTCTGTGGATGCCTGCTCCGGCACGGAAGGAGAGGGAGCGGGAGCAGAAGGAGTGGGGGGCGGAGTGTCCAAAACCTGGGGAGAAGCCTCTCCCTCCGCTGCGGAAGCGGGAGATGCAGGAGGGACCGGAGAGGGGGCGGCAGTCTGCTCCGAGGAGGCCAGCTCCTCCTGAAGTGCGGATTCCAGCGCAGTGTGGATGCTCTCTGACAGCGCAGCATTGTTGCTGCGGGCCACCTCCAAAATGGGCGGGGAGAGACGGCGCGCAGCAGAGGACGGAGCCTCCGGCACGGACATGTCTGAAGCAGGGGGGGCAGGCTCCAAAGGGGCGGGGGGAGGTGCTTCCCTGGGGGGCGGCACCGCGTCCGGCTTTACCTCCGGCGTGCCGCCGGAAAGAAGATTCAGCACATGGGCCGTTTTGCTGCTTCGGCTGTTTTTGCCCGCCATCACACATCCCTCCCGGGCCCATCCTGATGGGTCCTGCGGGGAAAGGCGGCGCCGGTCAGCTCATCACACAGACACTCATAATCCTGGGAGGGCTTGGAGTGGGGAGAGTAATCTACGATGCTGATCCCGTGAGCCGGGGCCGCCGCCACCGAGACGCTGTTACGGATCTTCGTCTGGAATACTCTGGTATCCAGCTGTTCCGCCATCTGCTGGGAGAGCTCCAGCATTTCCCGATTGAGATTCAGCCGGGGATTAAAACGGGTGAGCAGAATGCCCATGACCCGCAGGCGGGAATTATAATACTCCCGCACACTGTCAATGGTCTCTTTGATCTGGGAGACGCCCAGCAGGCTGAGTACCTCCGGCGCCATGGGAATGATCAGGCCGTCAGTGGCGACATAGGCGTTGACGGTCAGAATATTAAGGGCGGGAGGAGTGTCGATGATGATGAAATCATATCGGTCCTGGAGCTTTGACAGGGCGGTTTTCAGCAGAAATTCCCGCCCCGGCTTCTGAAATTCCAGTTCGGCTGCGGAGAGAAGGATATTGGCTGGAAGAAGATCGCAGGTATCTGTAGGGGAGACGGCCTGTTCAGGGGAAGCGGTCCCGCGGAATACATCGTAGATCGTGACGCAGTGCTCAATATCAAGACCGAGGCTGAAGCTCAGACTCCCCTGCGGGTCCAGATCCACGCCCAGGACCTTGGCCCCGCGGTTATGCAGGGAGGACAGAAGGGCGCAGGCAGTTGTTGTCTTTCCGACGCCGCCTTTCTGATTGGTGATCGAGATAATAGTTGGTGACATACCCCTTTACTTCTCCTTTCGTCAGTTCCGGAAAAGCCTGTGCGCAGTCTGGCATAAGGGCGCCGCAAGAAAATGCGGTATCAGCTCTTAATTTTTGACGATTCCGGACGATATAAAAAGCGAGGTAGTAAGGAGTAAAAACGATGTGCAAATTGATTTTACTCAAAATAAACTGGATTGTCAATCTATTACAGTGCTGTCCTGGGGGGACAGCCGTGTCAAAGGAGTGAAGGAAACATGGCATCGATCGGAAGCTTGACTGGCAGCACCTCCAGCGGAAGCATTTATGGAAACAGAAATTCCAACATCATCTCCGGACTGGCCAGCGGACTGGACACGGAATCCATGATCGAGGGAATGGTCCAGGGCTACCAGCAGAAAATTTCGGGACTGGAGCAGAACCGCACGGTGCTCCAGTGGCAGCAGCAGGCGTACCAGAGCATTTCCAACAAACTGGTGGAATTCGCACGGAAATATGCCTCTTATACCTCCAGCACAAACCTGCTCAGTTCCAGCTTTTTCAACAATGCGGTGGTGACCACCCCAAATGGGACGTTTTCCAATCTGGTGACTGCCTCTGGAAAGACCAGCAGCAATGTGGTGCTCAATGCGGTGGCCCAGCTTGCCACCGCCGCCCGCTATACGGTCAACAACTCTCTGGGCGCGAGTGCGAAGGACGGTCAGATCACCGTAGCGGGTGAGGAGATCGATCTGGGGAAGGAGATACAGGTCAGCACCATGAGCGGATCGCTCACGCTGACTTATGGAAATCAGAACATCACTCTGGACTTCGGGGAGCTGGAGGATTTTTCCGGAAAAGACGGAAAGCTGGACTTGGATAAGTTTAAGGAAGCGGTAGAGAAAAAGCTGGCCGACCAGAAAATCACCACTTCCAGTGGAAATGTGGTCTCTGCCTCTGAGGTGATCGGAGTAGAAGTGGGACCTCATGGGATCGGGTTCAGCGACAAATCCGGTGCCGGGAACAGCATCTATATCAGCGGAGCTTCCGGGGACTTCAAGGACATGGTGATGGAGCTGGAGGATACCATCAGCGGCAAATCAAGCAGCATCCGGCTGGATACTGACAAAGCCGTGACCGAACGCGTATCCACAACAGAGTATCTCCGGGACAAGCCCCTTACCATCACCCTTAACGGGCAGACCAAGCAGATCAAAGTGGGCGAGGTGACACCGCAGAATGGTGAAACCTATATCAAGGCATTTGCACGCACTCTGAATGAGTCCATTGCGGACGCCTTTGGCGCCGGAAAGATCACCGTGGGAACGACAGATGCGAACAACGCCCTCACGTTCCAGGTGGCCAATGGAAACACCCTGTCCGTCAATTCCTCGGTCAACGAGCTGCTGGGCCTGGGGGAGAATGGCCTGACCTCATATCTGGATACCAGCCGGACGCTGGGTGATCTGCTGGGAGAGGATATGAAGGGTCTGACTGCCCTGAGAGGCGAGGGACTGGACGGTGGAAACAAGCCCATCGAAAAGGATGGGAAATATTATGACACAGCGGGAAATCTGGTGGATCAGGATGGCAACCGGATCGACAGCGAGGGAAACAAGCTCTATTCCATGAAAATCAACGGGGTGGAGATTGGGACCTATACCAAGGACACCGCGCTGGAAACTGTGATCAACGGCATCAACAGCAATACAGAGGCGGGGGTCAACGTCAGCTATTCCAAACTCACCAACCAGTTCGTCTTTACAGCCAAAGAGACGGGCGAGGGCGGTAAGATCGAATATGGGACCGTAGATGGACAGGGAAATGCAACGGATCTGGCGGCCGCCCTGTTCGGCGGCGTAACAAATGAGAATGCTCCCGGGTATGTGAAAGGACAGGACGCCATATTCCAGGCCACCATCAACGGTGAGACCATGACATTCACACGCAGTTCCAACACCTTTGAGGCAGATGGAATGAATATCACCTTCAGCGGAACGTTTAATGCCGCAGATGGTGTGGGAAAGGACCCCATTACCAGCGAGGAGCTGAAGAATAAAAAGCCGGAGGACCTCTTCAAAACAGACGGTGAGGGCGTTACCTTTACCAGCAAGACGAATGCGGACACCATTGTGGATGCGATCAAATCCATGGTGGAAGATTACAACGCCATTGTCTCCGAGGTGAAGAAGGCGTACTCTGACATGCCGCTGGAACAGTCCGACGGCTCCAAGTACAAGCCCCTGACCGACAAGGACAAAGAGGGGATGACGGAGAGTGAGATCAAGGCCTATGAGGAAAAGGCCAAGACCGGGATCCTCTTTATGGACCGGGACCTGTCCTCTCTGTATAACGCACTGCGCAGCGCTGTTGCGCCAGGCGGTGCAGATGGCTCCTTCCTGCGCTCCATCGGGATCAAGACCAGCTATGAGGACGGACTGACCACCATCAGCCTGGATGAGACTGCGCTGCGGGAGGCTCTGGAGACCAACCCGGACCAGGTGCGGGATGCCTTCACCAAGAGCAAGGACAACGGAGCGGCCACAGATGGTCTCATGACGATGATTCAGAAGGTGACGGACCGCTATGCTGCCACGACTGGAGATGTAAAGGGCATCCTGATCGAAAAGGCGGGATCGCAGTACTCTCCCACAGCGGCACTGGACAATACACTTTTGAATCAGATGAAAGAGATCGATGAACAGATCGAAAAATGGCAGGATAAGATGTCCAACAAAGTGGACTATTATACCAACAAGTTCACTCAGTTGGAGGTCCTGATCCAGCAGATGAACTCCCAGAGCTCCACACTTTCCGGTTTAATGGGAGGCTATTGAGCCGGATAGGAGAGAAAGGATTCCAACACCTATGGATATGAGAGGATACCAACGCTACCGGGAGGACTCGTTAAGCACCATGACCCAGGGAGAGCTCCTGCTCCTGCTCTTTGACGAGCTGGTGAAGCGGCTGACCCAGGCAGAGCTCGAACTGGAGCGGGAGCATTATCCTGCTTTTGAAGCGGCAGTAGACAGAAGTGTAAAGATCATCCGGTACTTGGATGACACGCTGGACCGCCAGTATCCGATCAGCCAGAACCTGGACCGCCTGTATGAATATTTCTGTTATGAGCTCAGCCGGGTCAAAAATGGAAGGAACCAGAAGGAGCTTTCCCGGGTCAAAGGAATGGCGGCGGAGCTGAGGGACAGCTTCCGACAGGCGGATAAAAGTCAGACGGACCGCTGAAGGAGAGACAGAAGATGCTGAGCAAACAGGAGCTTGACGCAGCCTTGGCGGCAGAACGGGCAATGTATCGGGCCCTGTCCGAGGTGCAGGATATCACCCGGGAGCTGCTGGATGCGGTAGACCGCCAGGATCAGGTATCGGTGCGGCTGTTTTTGAGCATGCGTCAGGAGCAGATCAACCAGCTTAGAGATCAGAAGGAACTGCTGAAAAAGCAATGTGGCGGACTGCCCAAGGAAGAGGGCGATCTGCTGCGCCAGATCCTGTCCGGGAAAAAACCGGCGGGAGTGGAGGGAGAGGCCCTGTCCCTCCAGGTGGAACGGAACCGCGCGCTGTTAGAGCGGACGCTTCAGGCGGACAAGGCTCTGAGCAGGCGGCTGGCGGGGAGAGAGTCTTTTTACCAAAGCTGAGTCAGGCCGCTGTTTGGTGGAAAAAAGCCCTCTGCCGGCATCTTGCCGGCAGAGGGAGCTTGATGTCATTTTAGGGTGGAGAAGCGCCAGAGCGGCGCACCGGAAGAGCGGCTTTGGGATAGCTCCGCAAGGATCACTTCCGGGTCCCACGCGGCCAGGCTGCGCTCCCGGCTGTTTGGATCAGCCACCAGGATTTTCCCATCCAGCGTGACCCCGCGCAGGAGAATAAAGTGCCCGGAGCTGGTAAAGTGGCCGCTCCCCATCAGAGCTACAAAGATGTGCCCGGAGGAGAGATCCTGACGCAGTTCGCCAGGGGAGAGGTCCGGGACGGACTCAGCACTGAGCCCATATGCCTGGGAGACCCCCTCTACGATGGAGAGATAAGAGCCGCTTCCGGGCGCACAGTAGCCGTGCTCATAGGCCCACGCTGCCATTTCCTCCGGGTTGATGTCCTGATCGGTCAGAGAGGAGACCAGCATAGACAGGGCGGTGGGACCGCACCCATAGCCGGAGATCGGATCTGGTCCAAAAGGCCGGCTCGCCCAAGGCTCCTCACCCTGATTGTAATAAGTCAGCGCCACTGTGCCGCCGGTCAGGATCTCCCTATCGGCCCGGACGGCGAACTCTGTAATGTTGGCGTCCTCCATCGGCGGTGCCTCCGAAATGGCAGGATCACCGGCAAGCTGGCTGACAGGGGCCTCTTCCGGTGTGAGCCGGTCCAAAAGTCCGGCACCGGCGGTGCGGACGGTTTGAAAGAGCTGGGAGGCAGGGGCTGTGATCCTCTGAAAGAGGGCTGGGTCGGCATAGGCGCAGACCGCCAGCTCGGTCAGACCGATGCACAACAGGGCCAGCAGGCCCCAGAGGACCAGCCTGCGCCTGAAATGAGACTTTGATCGACGGGACAAAAAAACCACTCCTCTTTATTTGATTATAGCAAATCCGGGCCCTGATGTATAGAGAAAAAGGGGCGAAAAGGAGCGTAGTATGCCACAGATCCGCTTGGAACAGGTGAGTAAATATTATCAGCAGGAAAAGAAAGCGGTTCCCGCGGTGAGAGAGATCGACCTTACCATTGAACAGCAGGAATTTGTCTTTGTTACCGGCAGCAGCGGCGCAGGGAAAAGCACTCTGCTGAACCTGATCGCGGGGGAGATCACTCCCACTGCCGGAGCGGTTTATCTGGACAATGTGCCCATAGGGCAGCAGCGCAGATTCGGGCATCCCAGAAAGGCGGGCTGCATCGGCTATGTGCCGCAGATCTCCCAGCTGATGAGAAAGCGGACCATTGAAGAGAATCTGGCCATGGCATCCATGATAGGGCGGGGGCGGAGAAAGGTGCCGATGGAAGAGCGCATTCGGAAGGCGCTGTGTATGGTCGGACTGAAGGATGTGGAGAAACGGTATCCGGTGGAACTATCACTGGGAGAGTGCCGCCGGGTGGAGCTGGCCCGGGCCATCATCAACAGCCCATCCGTGCTGGTGCTGGACGAACTTACCGCAAGTCTGGACGAGGACACTATATGGGATCTGTTTCACTTGATCGGAGAGCTTAACCGCCTGGGTACAACGGTAATCATGGCCACGCACGCCAAAAACTTTGTAAATCTCATGCGAAAGCGTGTGATCACTCTGGTGGACGGGAGGATCTTTGGAGATGTGAGAAATGGAAGGTATGGAGATGTGATGTAGAAAGAGCAGAGTATCGCAGAACTGATCGAGATAAATATAAAATAGATAAAGGAAGTAGTTGCCATGCTGAAAAATATGAAGGTCAAAAAAAGTCTGATCCTGGGATATGGGATCACTATTGTGATTTCTGTAGCGCTCATTATTGCCTCCCTCATGATGATGAACAATCAAAGGGGCCAGTATGAGATGCTTATGAATGAAGATGTGGAGACCAATATGGCCATCCTGAATGCGCGGGTCAATGCCATTACGGCGGGCCGGAACTACCGTGATGCGCTTCTGGTCCCCGAAAGCAGTGCCAACGAAAGCCTGATCGCGCAGGCGGAAGCGGCTCTGGAGGCGATGCAGACCTATACCAAAAGCCTGTATGAGACATGGCCCAGTCAGATCGAGGACCAGTCGCTGCTGGAAAAGTATGACAGCATTAACAGCGAGTGGAGAGCGGTTGCGGAAAAGGTCATGGGCCTTTACCAGCAGTATCGCAGCACCGGGAATGAGCTCTATCTGGAGCAGGCAAAAGAGATCATTTACAATGAGGATACCCCGCTTCAGACAGAGATGGGGGATGCGGCCACTGAACTGGATACTTTTTTGGAAAAGAGCATGGCCGAGGAGCGGACCAGAATCGAGAACAGCGTGAAGGGAACTTTCTTTGCGATTATTGCCGCTATGGTGGCTGCTACCATCGGTGTTCTGGTCCTGGCGTTTGCGCTGATCCGGAATGTGACCGGCCCCACAGAGGAGGTCCGCAACGCCCTGGTGGGCTTTAGCGAGGGCAACATGGATATCCCGGTCACATTTAAAAGCAAGAACGAATTGGGCGATATGTGTGAGGCCCTGCGTACCAGCCAGCATGTTTTAAAAGAAGTCATTGCGGATGAGTGCTATCTGTTGGAAGAGATGGCCAACGGGAATTTTGACGTACATTCCAAAAACGTGGACATGTATGTTGGCGTACTCCAGTCCGTTCTCAAGTCTGTCAGGGTCATCAATGGAAACCTGAGCGATACCCTGTCTCAGATCGGTGTCAGTGCGGAGCAGGTGTCTGCCGGTTCCGAACAGGTGTCCAATGGGGCCCAGGCGCTGGCGCAGGGCGCTACCGAGCAGGCCAGCGCAGTCCAGGAGCTCTCCGCTACCATTTCTGATCTGGACCAGAAAGCACAGGAGAATGCGGAGACTGCCAGAGTTGCCAAGGAAAAGGCGGACCAGTCCGGCGAAAAGACCCAGGCCTGCAATCAGAAGATGCAGGAGATGCGCCAGGCCATGAGCGACGTGCTGAAGAGCCAGACAGACATTGGAAAGATCATTGAGACCATTGAAAACATTGCCTTCCAGACCAATATTCTGGCGCTGAATGCGGCGGTGGAAGCCGCACGGGCCGGCTCTGCCGGAAAGGGCTTTGCCGTAGTGGCGGATGAGGTGCGGAATCTGGCTTCCAAGTCGGACCAGGCGGCCAAGCAGACAAAGAAGCAGATCGAAAATGCCATTGCTCATGTGGAGCGGAGCAACGCTCTGGTGGAAGATGTGGTAAAGAGCATGGAGGAGACTGTGGAATATTCCGGTGCTGCCATTGACTATCTGGATCAGCTGGCGGAGAATTCCATTGCCCAGTCCGAGTCGATCGCTCAGCTGACCACGGGCGTGGATCAGATCTCTGCTGTGGTCCAGACCAACTCCGCCACCAGCGAGGAGTCTGCAGCCGCGAGTGAGGAGCTCTCCTCCCAGGCGGTCGTCATGAAGCAGATGATCCAGCGCTTCCGGCTGAAGGAAGGAAGTGCCAGAACTGAGGAGCCCGCTGTCGGCCAGTGTGAGCCCGCCATTCCGGTCGGTGGGCTGGAGCTGTCCCAGGGAGAGAACCGGTTCAGCAAATACTGAGTGCCGGGAGCTGTGCGAAAAGAAAAAAGGGGCACAGCCAGGACCTGAAAAAGAATATCTGGCAGATAGATAAGCAGGCGGGGTGGGGAGGTTGTCTTAAAAGAAATTTTAAGATAGCCTTCCCGCTTTCGTAAGGGGGTAATTCCATGGAAGAGACCAGCAGACACTCGGACCAGGAACAGGATCTGATCTATGCACTGGACATTGGGACCAGAAGCGTGATCGGGCTGTTGGCCCGGCAGGAGCAGGATAAAATGCGGGTCCTCGAAGTGGAGAGGCGGCCGCATGAGAGACGTACCATGCTGGATGGACAGATCGAAGATATCCGGCAGGTGGCAAAGGTAGTCTCCGAGGTGACGAAGAGCCTGGAGGAGCGAAGCGGGAGAAAGCTGGAGCGGGCTTGTGTGGCTGCGGCCGGCCGAGCCCTGAGAACGGAGCGGGGAGAGTACTGTCTGGAGCTCTCCGCTCCGGAGATCGTGAAGGGAGAGCGGATCAGCCAACTGGAGCTGGAGGCGGTGGCAGCGGCGGAACGCACCCTTCAGGATAAGGAGCAGGAGCAGAGGATGTTTCTGGTGGGGTACACTGTTACACAGCTTCGGCTTGACCATTACCCCATGACCAGCTTGGAAGGACACACAGGGCAGGTGCTGGAGGCGGCCGTGGTGGCTACCTTTCTGCCCAGCGAAGTGGTGGACAGCCTGTACGCAGTGATGGTGGAGGCGGGACTTGAGGTGGCGAGCCTGACCCTGGAGCCGATTGCGGCCCTGAACGCAGCCATCCCGGAGGACATCCGCCTGCTGAATCTGGCGCTGGTGGATATTGGAGCCGGGACCACGGATATCGCTCTGTGCCGGGATGGAGGCGTTGTGGGCTACACAATGGCTACGGTGGCCGGAGATGAGATCACAGAGGCGCTGATGCGGGCGTGCCTTGTGGACTACCACACTGCGGAGCGGATCAAGATGCAGCTGGGGAAGGGGGCACCCATTTCCTTTGAAGACGTGGTAGGCGTGGAGCAGAGCTGTTCGGACGAGGAAATTTTTTCTATGATAGAGCCGGAGGTCCAGCGGCTGGCCGATGAGATCGCCCGCCGGGTCCTGGAATTGAATGAGAGACCGCCTTCCGCGCTGTTTCTGGCTGGCGGGGGCAGCAAACTGGCAGGACTGAGCGGACGGGTAGCAGATGCGCTGCAGATGGACCGAAAACGGGTAGCTGTGGCCGGACGGTACTTCCAGAACAGCGCCTGCTCCGATATCCAGGACCTGGACGATCCGGAATATACCACACCTTTGGGCATTGCGGTCTCAGCGGGATTGGGACTGATCAGCGACAGCTATCGGGTCGTGCTCAACGGGAAGCCGGCAAAGTTGTTCCGGAGCGGGAGGGTGACAGTGCTGGAGCTTCTGATGATGAATGGCTTTACCCACAGCGACCTGCTGGGCCGGAGCGGAAAGAGCCTGATGCTCTACCTGGATGGGAAACGGACTGTATTTTATGGAGAACCTGCCCTCCCGGCGAGGCTTGCGATCAATGGAGTGGAGGCAAAGCCCTCCCAGATAGTCCATGCGGGAGATGTGATCCAGTTCGAGCCGGCCAAGGCGGGAAAGGATCAGGAACTGAACGCGGGTCAGCTGAGCCGACAGCTGGGAGTGGGAGGACTGGCGTGCCAGGGAAAACTGCTGGCGCCGGACACTCCTCTCAGCACGGGCGACAGCCTGGAAACCGTGCAGGTATCTGAAAAGGGGCCGGAGAAGGAGAAGACAGCTGGGGCGCCAATACAGATCGAACTTAATGGCAGACCGCTCCCCCTTCCAGGGAAGGCGGATGGTACGCCCTACTATTTGATGGACCTGCTGGAGCGGTCCGGAATCGACTTCAAACATGCAGAGCGGCCGGTGCGGCTTACAGTGAACGGTGCGGACTGCACCTTTCAGCAGCGGCTGAATGATGGGGATAGAGTGGAGATCCAATATGAGTGATCGGATGGAACAAGGAAGCTGGAGAAATCTGGCGGGAGGCGTACTGACGCTGTGCCTGACCCTGACGGGATGCGGCGGAGGAGCCGAGCCGCCCGACAATTATGGGATCGGATCAGATGCACTGCCCGCGTTGACCAAGCTGGTGGCCCTGGGCAGCGAAATGACCTGTTCGGTGCAGGAGAATACACAGGCCGGCGGGGACCAGGACACAGATGAGGCCCAGGGACAGCCGACCTATGAATACTCTGGGCTCGAGTCCGGAAACCAGGTCGCGGCAGAATATGTGCAGATGTTGGAGGACAATTATGACTGCTCCATTCTGGGCAGCAGAGACGCCCCAAAGGAGGAGCCTGACTTTCAGGCGGAGAGGGGGGAGGTGACGGTAGGAACAAAGTGTGCAGAAGGGGACGGAATCTTTGCCCTGGAGATCAGATGGCAGACACAGTCCTGTTCTATCACGCCTGTTCTGCTGGAAGGGGCGGAAGAGGAGGCAGAGTCCCTTACAGTTGAGGAGGCGGTGCACTTTCTGGAAGAGATGCCTCCGGAGAGGCTGGGACTGAGCGGCAGTGATATGAGTTCCTATCTGTTGTTCCCGGAGGAGGGGATCGTGATGGTGGACGGGATGCCCTGCTACTGCATCAATGCTTACGGAAGAGAGGATCACCAGATCCTGGATACCTACCTGGTATCAGAGGATGGGAGCGGATTGTACCGGCTTGACCGCGGGGAGGATGCAGTCTCAGCGCTGACATAAGGGGGCGGAAGGACTGCCTGAAAGCGGGATAGAAGTTCAGGAGAAAAGTGATGCGTTGGGCTGATGCCCTTTTTCCGCAGTGGGTCCGCAGAACATCAGTAAAATTTGATCGCGAAGAATTTCGATGCATGGACAGCGTGATAGAAAAGATGCTGGTCAGTTTTGGCACTGACGCAGGGGACGGCGGGCACTGTTCAAGGCGGTCGATGTTCAGACTGCCTGGGAAATTATTTTTCGGCAGAAGAAAGTGCAGGCTGTCGGACAGGCATTTATAAAAGAGGAAAAACTGGGTGGGACGATATGGATCATCAGATACAATATCCGGGGAATATGGCGGAAGGCACTTTGATGCCGCAAAATGATGCAGTCAAACTGACACCAGAGCTCATTGACAGCTTCGAGGCATACATGAAAAATAAGGGAATGGATCAGGGCTCCATTAAAAGCTACAGACAGGCTGTGGAGATGCTGTATCAGTGGCTGCCGGAAGAGAAAGTGATGGACCGGGATACACTGAGGCAATGGAGCGAGAACCTTCAAAAGGAATCGTATGCGGTCCGCACGGTAAACCGATTCCTCTCTGTGGGAAATACCCTGGCGGATTTCCTGGGGCACAGGGAATTTCAGATCAAGACCCTGATGGTGGATGCGGATGAGGTGCTGCCGGAGCTGACGCGCAACGAATATTTGCGTATGCTGCAGACGGCAAAGGCGTTGAAGAACGAGCGGGTCTATTTTTTGATAAAGGTATTTGCTAATGTTGATCTTCCGGTGCAGCAGGCATCCAAGCTGACAGTGGAGGCCGCAGAAGAGGGAAAACTGGTGATAAACAGAGGCGGCGGGAGAGAGATTATCCGTCTCCCAAAGTGCCTGTGTCAGGAGCTCTTGTCCTATGCAAAGCGGAGCGGGATCACAACAGGCCCCCTGTTCCTGACCAGACAGAAAAAACCGATGCGGAGGACACAGATCTCCGACAGTATCCGAAGAATGTGTCTGGAGGCTAAAATACCAGAAGGAAAAGGAAATCCCAGGTGTCTGCGGAAGCTGTATAAAGAGACCATGCGGTCTATTTATGCCAATATGGATTTCCTATTTGCGAAAGCCTACGAGCAGTTTCTAGATCAAGAACAATTGATATACGGATGGGAAGAGAGTATTTGAATCGGGGAGCAAGTGTACGGACAGGACAAAAGGCACCTTGGGCAGGATGATACGAAGGTTTAAACGGAGTGGCGCGGTGTGAGCGAGCCACTCCTGTTTTCCATATTAGGAACAGGCTTTCCCTGCATAAGCATCAAATGAGGGACCGCCCAGCCTTTCCAGGGGCTGGACGGCCCCTCATTTGACGCTTAGGATCTGCAATCTTCATTTTGACAGATATTTGATACCCTCTGCACCCTGAGGGGATAGTGCTGTTGGATATAAAAAGTAATATGGACAGGCTGCCCCTGAATAGCTATAAGACACAAGCGAACAGAAAGGTTGTGCCGAGATTGAGTGAATATGAATTGGATGCGCTCCAACAAATTGACCTTGCTGCTTTGGAGGCTGTGGATGTCCAAACAGTATCCCCTGATGATCTGGTCGATTTGAAGGATATCCAAATCGACCCTTCCCTTCCGAAGGAGGAGCGGATCGCATCTTTTATCCGACAGGTTAAAAATCCCTATTGCTACAAATGCGGAAAGATCGTGGTGAAGGTGGGGTTTGAGGAAGGAACGACCCTGGAGGAACAGCTGAAGACGATCTTCTCTACTATGATCTAGCCAGCTCCGCCTTGAGGTACAGCTTTTTGGATCTGTCTGTTGCCGAAACCTGAAATTTAAGCTGGACGCCGCGAGGCGGTGTTATAATGTGTCTGGAGCGGATCAGAAAATACAGCACGCATAAAGGTTTCTGCGAATTGGATGGTCCATTGGGAGGAAACCTTTATGAGTGCTTTTTTTGCATCATCAACTGCATCACATGGACAGATCTGGGATGTAGATATCTATGTGCGCGCATCCCGCGAGGACGGCGACAAGGAACAGAGCGAAACCATTAGCAACCAGATCACTATGCTGACCGATTTTGTCCATGGGAGGCCGGAGCTCCGGCTGCACGAGATCCGCAAAGATGACGGTATTTCCGGTGTGACCTTTGACCGTCCGGGCTTTCATGCAGTCATGGACGATGTGCGATCCGGCGCAGCAAATTGTGTGGTAGTCAAGGACCTCTCCCGGTTCGGACGGGACTATATCGAAACCGGTAAATACCTGGAAGAAATTTTTCCCTTTATGGGGGTCCGCTTCATTGCTGTCAATGACAATTACGACAGCATGGCGGAACGCTCCGCCGCAGACGATGTGGTGCTGCCCTTTAAAAACCTGGTGAACGACACCTATGCCAAGGATATCTCCATCAAGGTCCGCAGCAGCAAGGCTGTAAAGCGCAGAAATGGCGATTTTGTCGGTCCCTTTGCTGCCTATGGCTACTGTAAGGACCCGGAGAATAAAAACCAGCTCATCATTGACGAAGGAGCCGCCGAAACTGTTCGACAGATTTTCAGCTGGAAGCTGGATGGTATGAGCGCCCAGGCTATCGCGGACCAGCTCAACAGCAAGGGCGTACTGTCTCCCATGGAGTATAAGAAATCCATTGGGTTGAACTTCAAAACCAGCTTCAAGCTCAACAAAATGGCGAAATGGACCGCTGTGGCGGTGCTCCGCATCCTGAAAAACGAACTCTATATTGGGACAATGGTTCAAGGCAGAGAAACGACGCCCAATTACAAGGTCAAGACCCGTATTTACCAGCCTCCGGAAAAGTGGAGTCGTATTGCAAACGCCCATGAGCCGATCATATCTCCAATGATCTTTGCCCGCGTCCAATACTGCCTTTCCCTGGATACCCGTTCCGCCCCCCACAGTAAGCAGGTCTATCTATTTTCCGGGCTCCTGGTCTGTGCGGACTGTGGTCAGCCGATGATCCGGCATCCGGTTCAGAGAAAGGGAAAAGAGTACATCTACTATGTCTGTTCCTCGGCCAAATGTGGGAAAAAGTGTGAGAACCACAATATCCGGGAGGACTATCTAAAGGAAAGTGTGCTGGTCTCCATTCAGGCGCGCATCCGCAGTGTGATCGACCTGGAAAACTTGGTTCGCTATGTGGATGCACTTCCCTTACAGCAGCGGGAGATCATCAGGCTCCAGGCCCAGCTCGCCCAAAAGCAGGAGGAAGCAGAGCGGTACAAGAGGCTTTTTCGCTCCCTTTATGAACGGCTTTCAGAAGGCATTTTGACCCAGAATGAATTTTTAGAGTTCAAAGCAGTCTATGCCCATCGTTGCGACGAGGCAGAGCGGGCGGCTGGCGCGCTTCAAAGGGAAATCAAGGCGGCAACAGCGGGAACCAGTGGAACCTTTCGGTGGATCGAAGACTTCAGGGAACATCGAAACCTGACGAAACTCACCAGAAAAGTGGTTGTCATGCTGATAAAGCAGATCAAGGTCTACAAAGATCAGCGCATCCACATCCAATTCTACCAAGAAAACGAATGCCGCTGCCTGGCTGAGCGGATCATGTCAGCCGCCGACGGCCAGCCTGCGGCTGATTACAGGAAGGGGGATAAGGATGGCGAGGACCAGCCGTAAACAGATACATCAGCAGACAGACCTTGCTCAGGCCCCTAAAACCTATCTGGGCGGCGCTTATCGCCGCCTTTCTGTGGAAGATGACCGCCACCGGGACCGCCACTCTCTGGAAAACCAGGAAAACATTATTCTGGACTTTTTAAAAACACATCCTGATATCCGTCTTGTGGAGGTCTACACCGATAACGGAGAGACCGGAACCAAGTTTGACCGGCCGGATTTTCAAAGGATGATGGAGGATGTGCGTTCCGGGAAGATCAACTGCATCATCGTCAAGGACCTCTCCCGCTTTGCCAGGGACTTCCGGGAGGCTGGGCACTATCTGGAACAGATCTTTCCCTTTTTGGGAGTCCGCTTTATCTCTATCAACGATCACTATGATTCCAGTGATCCGAAGCCTGATAAGGAAGGAATCGCCATTCCCGCAACGAACTTGATCAATGAGCTGTATGCCCGTGATATTTCCCAAAAGGTCAACAGCGGCCTGAAAACGCTGCGAAGTGCGGGGAAATTTGTGGGTGCCCTGGCGCCTTATGGGTATAACAAATCCCCCCAGGATAAGCACCAGCTTGTGGTGGACCCTCCTGCAGCAGAGGTCATTCGGAATATTTTCCAATGGCTCCTGGATGGCTGGAGCGACTGCCAGATCGTGTATCATCTGAACCAGCAGGGGATCCCCTCGCCAGGACAATACCGCTATGAGCAGGGCCTTCTAAAGCATGAGCGATATGAGAACTGTGGTCCTTGGAACCGGACCGCGATCAAAAGACTGGTCCGGAACCGTGTCTATGCTGGAGATATGGTACAAGGGAAACGGAGCAGCTCTTATTTCAGCCGCCCTGGGCCAAGGCCGGAAAGCGATTGGGATATCGTAGAGGACACCCATGAAGCGATCGTGAGCAGGGAGACCTTTGATGCGGTCCAAAATCTTCTGAAGGACCGGACGGACTTGTTTAAAAAGCGGGCCGAGAAAAATAAGGGACTGACTTTCCATCAAAATCTTCTGCGTGGCGTGGTGTACTGCGGTGGCTGCGGCCGTCCTATGGAGCGCCTTTATTATCGCTCCGGCAGACACAAGAAAGGAGAACGCCGTGTCTATTACTATACCTGCCAGACCTTTACCAAGCGATCCAAAAGTCTGTGTGCCAGAAATATGGTTTCGGAGAAAGAGCTGCGGGAGGCGGCCCTTTCTACGATCCAGGCTCAGATCCGCATTGCCGCCGACTTGAAAAGGATAGCAACGGAGGTGTGGGATACGGGGGAAACCAAAGACCAAATCGCGGATATGGATGCCGAGATCCGGACCCTTCGACAAAAGCTCGCCCGCAGCAGCACCCTAAAACGCGGCATCTATGAGAACTACATAGAAGGCGTCTTAAGCAAGAGCCAGTATCTCTCTGCCAAGGAAGAATACACAAAGACGGAGGCGGCATTCCAGCAGCAGATCGACGCCCTCCTGAGTCAGAAACGCTGCATGGCCGAACACCTGACGCTCAATAACAGATGGCTGAAAGACTTCCTGAACGATGAGAGGGGTATGGAGCTTTCTCAAAAAATGCTGGCCGGTCTTGTGCAGCGGATCGATATATTTGAGAAAAAACGGGTGCGGATCACGCTGAAATTTCAGGATGGATACCATCTGCTTACTGATCATTTGACGGAGAGAGCTCATAGCAGAGAGAAGGTGGCGGGATGAATGAACTGTTTGCTCCCCCGGAAAGCGGCCTTTTGATCTCCTATCTTCGAGTGTCTTTGGAGGATGAAAACACAGGGGAATCGGAGAGCATTTCCAATCAGCGGGATTTGATCGTCTGCTATCTGAAGCAGCATCCGGAATTTACAGCCTACAAGGTCATGGAAGTGGTGGATGATGGACACAGTGGGACCAACTTTGACCGTCCAGGCATCAAACGCGTGTTGGAGCTGGTACGGCAGCGGAAAGTCGCGGCCATTCTTGTCAAAGATCTCTCCCGTTTTGGCCGGAATTACAAAGAGGTCGGGAGCTATCTGGAACAGGTGTTTCCCTTTCTTGGGGTCCGTTTTATATCTGTCAACGACGGCTATGACAGCAACGAATACATTGGCTCAACCGGGGGCCTGGACATCGCCTGCAAAGCTCTGGTTCACGATCTTTACAGCCGGGATATTTCCCGAAAGGTAAAGAGCAGCCGATATGCCCGCCTCCGGCGTGGCGATTACTTTTGCAGCGTTGCTCCCTACGGCTATGTGAAAAGCAGTGAAGATAAGCATAGACTGGTGATCGACCCGCCAGCGGCCAAAGTGGTCCGGCGTATTTTCGATATGACCCTGGCGGGCTTTTGCACCACGGAAATTGCCAGAACGCTTAATCTGGAAGATGTGCCCTCTCCCCTGATCTACATGAGGCAGAAGTATCCGGGCAAAAAGATAGCGGCCCTGGAGGATGGTTTTTGGAACAATTTTGTGGTGCTGTCAATTCTCTATGAGGAACGATACACCGGCAAGGCCATCAGCGGTATGCGCCCCAATCTTCGGGTCGGCAGCAAGCAGCGCCGGAAAACAAAAAGGGAGGACTGGATCATCGTTCCCGACTGTTTTGAGGCCATTGTCTCCGAAAACGAGTTTCAGGAGGCGCGGCGGTGTATCGACCATTTGGAAAAGAGAAAAATGACAGCACCGCCGCACTTGTTCTATAAAAAGCTGCACTGTGCGGGATGCGGCAGGGCCATGCGCCGCAGCAACACCACGGTCCGATACTTTTATTGCAATACCAGGAAATTCCGCGATTCTCCCAACTGCATGGAAGGCAGACTGATGGAGCAGGACCTGATAGACGCGGTCCTGCTTGCGATCCGGCAGCAGGCCAGGATCGTTGTGGATACGGGCCAGCTGATTCAGCAGGCAAAGAAAAATCGCGGTACACGTGTATCCATACTGGAACAGCAGATCAGAGCGTTAGAAAAGCGGATCAAAGCATCAAATCGGTCCCGAATAGAGCTGTTTGAGCAGCTGAACGATGGGGTGATCTCGACTGAACAGTATAAGACAAGACGTGACCACCTAAGCAGACAGATCCAAGAGCTGGAGGCACAGAACAGACAGCTTACTGAACAGATGAGGGAGCTGCTGGGAAATGCCACAGAGAATGGCTTTGTTTGGCTGTTCCGCCCCTGCGAGCAGGTCGAGTCTTTGACCCAGGAGATCGTAGATGCCCTGATCCGCTCCATTCGGATCTACAGGGCGGACCAAATTGAAATACAATGGAAATATTTAGATGATTATAAAAAATGCTTGGATCTCTTGAAAGATCAAACGGACAGGAAGGCGGTGTGATCCTATCAGATAAGCCCCTTGTTGAAGTATCTTAAAACACGATCGCGACAATTTGAAATCATAAATGGCAGACTTGTGATAATATCTATCATAAGTCTGCCATTTATTTGTCGTATTGGAGGAAGTGGCTTTTTGCTTACTTGACAGGTGAGGGCCCGGGAATACCCTGAGGGCCGGTAGGGCCAGTGGCACCGTTAGGTCCAGGGATACCCTGCGGGCCGGTGGGGCCAGTGGGGCCGGTCCCGACGGGCGGGATGGGCCCGGGGCAGATAGGCGGGCAGGGAGCAGGGCCAGGCCCAGGGCAGATAGGCGGGCAGGGAGCAGGCCCAGGCCCGGGGCAGATGGGCGGGCAGGGACTGGGACCTGGCCCGGGACAGACGGGCTGGCAGGAAGGCGGGCAGGAGCACGAGCAGCGGCTGCCCGTACCCTGGGAGCACATGGAGTCCCAGCGTGTCAGACTTCTGTCTGAAGGAAGATAACGGTTCATTTGGGTCTCCTTTTCTTCATTCAAGATTGCGTGGCTTTGCCACAGCCCATTCTATGCGACTGCCGTTCTTCCGGTGCGCCTCCGCGCCCGGCCGTCCTTTCCCGCGGCCGCCCCTTTACAATCTAGAACATTTCTGACATAATGGAGGCAAACCACCACCATTCACCAGGAAAGGCCGTGTTGTTATGTCTGACCGCCCCTATGTTCTCGCCCTGGATCAAGGCACCACCAGCAGCCGATGCATCCTGTTCGACCGGCAGCAGAATATTGTCGGCCTGGCCCAGCGGGAATTTGGACAGCACTACCCAAAGCCCGGCTGGGTGGAGCATGATCCCATGGAGATCTATTCCAGCCAATACAGTGTCCTCACCGAGGTGCTGGCCCAGAGCGGGGTGGACCCCGCCCAGGTGGCGGCTATCGGGATCACCAACCAACGGGAGACCACCATCGTTTGGGACCGGGAGACAGGCAGGCCGGTGTACAACGCCATCGTCTGGCAGTGCCGCCGCACCGCGGCCCTGTGCGAGGAGCTGAAGGCGGATGACGAGCTTACCTCCTACATCCGGGAACACACCGGCCTGCTGCCGGATGCCTATTTTTCCGCCACCAAACTGAAGTGGGTCCTGGACCACGTGGAGGGGGCAAGGGAGCGGGCCCGTCGGGGGGAGCTGCTCTTTGGAACGGTGGACTCCTGGCTTATCTGGAAGCTCACCGGCGGCCGGGTCCACGTCACCGACTATACCAACGCCAGCCGCACCATGCTCTTCGACATCCAGCGCCTGTGCTGGGATGAGCACATCTGCCGGACGCTGGACATCCCCATGGAGATGCTGCCTCAGGTGAGGGACTCCAGCGCGGTGTATGGCACTGTGAACCTCCAGGGAGTGGAGGTCCCTATCGCCGGCATCGCCGGTGACCAGCAGGCGGCCCTGTTCGGGCAGGCCTGCTTCTCTCCAGGGGAGGCCAAAAACACCTATGGGACTGGCTGCTTCCTCCTGATGAACACTGGGCGGGAGCTGTGCCGGAGCAGGAACGGTCTGCTCACCACCATCGCTGTGGGCCTCAACGGTTCGGTGCAGTATGCACTGGAGGGCTCTGTCTTCGTGGGCGGAGCGGTGATCCAGTGGGTACGGGACGAGCTGCGGTTTTTCAGCGAGTCCCGGGATGCGGAGTACTACGCCCAGAAGGTGCCGGATACCGGCGGGGTCTATCTGGTCCCGGCCTTCACCCGCCTGGGAGCCCCCTATTGGGATATGTATGCCAGGGGCTGCCTGGTGGGGCTCACCCGGGGCACGACCCGGGAACACATTATCCGAGCGGCCCAGGAGTCCATCGCCTACCAGAGCTGGGATCTGGTCCGGGCCATGGAGCAGGACACCGGCCTGCCCCTGGCCGAACTCCGAGTGGACGGCGGGGCCAGCCGGGACCGGTTTTTGATGCAGTTCCAGGCGGATATCCTGGACAAGCCGGTCCGCCGCCCCATGATCCGGGAGACCACCGCTCTGGGGGCTGCCTATCTGGCGGGCCTTGCGGTGGGGGTGTGGGACAGTCTGGATGAGATTCGCGCCCAGTGGACCCTGGACAGACTGTATCAGCCCCAGATGGAGGAGCCCGTCCGCCGGTCTCTGCTGGCTGGATGGCACAAAGCCGTGGGCCGCAGCCTGAATTGGGCAGAGCCGGAGACATGATAAAAGGTGGCGTCCATCCGCACACTGCGGATGGACGCCTCAGCTTGTCAAAAAGCCCTCCTGCAAGGAGTTCCGGCGCCCGCAGGCACCGGAATCAAATTGGAGCACGTCATTTCCGGGGGCGTGTACCTCGGAAATGACACCTCTTACGCAAGATAGGACGACTTTTCCGAGAGGAATCAAGGCCTATCTTGCGTGCTTACTTTCTCGAAAAAGC
>ENA-ORTQ01001803-ORTQ01001803.1-human-gut-metagenome-genome-assembly--contig:-NODE-1803-length-21155-cov-3.803033_pt1 | contig 21155 bp, 18 predicted proteins | sample MGYA00241912_ERZ509188 | MGnify/ENA primary metagenome ERZ509188 (study PRJEB26280, sample SAMEA2338849) | human gut metagenome | biome: human gut; feature: human-associated habitat; material: faeces...
TAAATTTCGTTGATAACCAGGAAGACGTCACACCAACATGCTCCGCAACTTCCGCTGCTGTAATACTTGCATCACCATAATTCTGATTGATATAAGCCATTGCATTGATTGTCACATCGGAATAAATCATTTTTTCTTTCTCATTTTTCATTCGACAAATTTCTTCTATCTTGTATTCAATATATGCCTGAAGATCTGTTACTTTTCTAAAATCATAAGAACTGCATCCCTCGGTCATCAAAAATCTCTGACCGCTTGTTTCTCCAATCAGTTTTCCATCAAACAAACTAAGAGCCTCCAAAATATGTTCTATATATTCCAAGTATTCTGTAACATTCTGTTTTTTTTCTGTTTCATGCAATCGGTTTTCTATTTTTTCAATTTCTTCTGTTTTTCCCTGTTGTAAAGACTGATAAATTTCTTCTGATGAAATTCCTGACAGTTTCTTCTCATTTTCCTCTTTTCCGTCATAACGCAGCTCCTGTAACTCTACTTCATTTTTTAAAATATTATTTTCCAGTTGTCTTTGATAATTTGTAAAATTAGACCGGAACTGCCTTACCATACTTCCATGCAAACAATAATATACATGATACAGTTTTTCTTCTCTGTTAATATATTCATACAGCTTTCTTGCAAAATCATAAATTCTGTCATTTATTTCTTTTTGTGAAACAATTCCTTTTCCGAATTCAAGCAAAATCAGATATTCATCTTCGTTTACCGGAAACCTGGCCCCTACATGAATCCCAGTATTTTCAGATACATTTTCGCACGCTCTTTTTATGAGCCGATTATCCAATGTCATCTGATTGTTATCAAGTGGAATATATTTCTTTAAAATCTTCGGAACCTTTCTTTGAGAAACGATAATATAATAATATTTCTTATGCAAACCTATATAATCATTTTCATCAAGAATATCTTTATATACCTCTTCTGAAATATTTTTTCTAAATAATTCCTCTAAAATTGCTGTAATTGTATACTGCTTTTTTGCTTTTTCTTTTATAATTTCTTCTTTTAATTTTAGTATTTTTCTTAAAAACCCATCTTCCTCCAGATCACTTTTTAAGATATAATCATCAATTCCTAACCGGATTGCCTGTTTTACATAATCAAAATTTTTATATGCTGAAAGGAACAGAATATGTGTATTTCCACCATATTCGCGAATTGCATCCCCTAATTCCAATCCATTTAATCCAGGCATCTTTACATCTGATATCACCAGATCCGGTCTGTGTGTCTTGTAAATTGCAAGTGCCTGTTCTGGATTTGTCGTTACCCCGATCAATTCAAATCCATGATACTCCCAATCAATAATATGCTCCAAATACTCCAGTGCCAGCTTTTCATCATCCACTAACAATACTTTTATCATATTTTCTTCCTCCCATTATGCCCTGTCAAATGCTGTCTATTCCGATTATACAGCGACACCCGGAGTATCGCAAGCTGACAGGATGCGTATACTCCGGGTGTCATTTAAATTATTTTTTATTGTGCGTTTGTTCTCACAAGCTCTTTTTTCAGCTTTCGTTCACTGATAAAGTTCATTACTCTCTGGTTGTTGTAAGTAAAGATCATAATAACCAGAAGGAAGATTCCAGATGCTGTATCCTGCAGCGAAGCTGAAAGTCCCATGCTGAGAAGTCCTGTCGTCAGCATATTTAAAATAAAGTTTCCGATAAAGATTCCGATTACCAGATTACAATACTGTTCAAGTGCCAGTCCAACATAAATTCCAAGCATGCAGTTGAAAATAATATTCGTACTTGACATGTACATCGGCGTATCAATTGATCCCTGTATAGAAATCTTCAAAAGTGCCGCAACTCCAAGGAATAATGATGAAACTACATAGCAGAGGAATGCTGTTTTCTTGGTATTGACACCTGAATTTTTTGCAATTCTCTGTGAACTTGCACATGCTCTTACATTATATCCAAACTTTGTATAGTTGAAAATGATGTAGAACAGTACAAACATGATCGCAAAAATAATCAAACAATACGGAAATCTTCCAAGTGTTGTAATTTCTCCGTTAATAGCTGTTACCCATGAAATACTTGCCAGGTTGGATAATGTCTCATATACCATGCAAACACCAAGTGCTGTAACAATTGCCGGAACTCTCAGTAACATATACATAACACCTGAGATTGTTCCAAGTACAATGCCCGCTCCAACCACAATCAATGCAAATGGTATCAATCCGATTCCGTAAAGATATACCATTTTTGCTCCGAACATTGCCGAGAGCATTACAACCGCACCTGCACTAAGATCCATTCTGTTACACAACATGTTCGAACACATTGCGAATGAAATTAGCGTAGGGGCCAGCGTTTGCTTCAGGTTCATAATAAGACTCGCCGGTTTTCCAAATGCTCCGCCGGAGCATATGAAAAACAGAAGATATACAAATACCGGGAGCATAACGACTTTGCATACATTTTTAACTGTATCTGATTTCGTTTTCATACGCCTTCCCTTTCCATATCCGTTAAAGTAGTAATTTATTTTCCATGTCTTGCAATTGTATCTTCAATACTGTAGTTCTTGCCCATTTCAAGCAGCTCATCAGAAGATGCATTTTTATTTTTTGATTTAATCAGCTGATCAACTTCATCTGTTGTCCATGCATATACACCATCATTATGAAGGTATGTCATGTAATCAGAGAATTCCTGACCAGATTTACATACAATAAAGTTAACCGGTACTTCTACTTTGTCAAGAGCATTTCCTTCCAGTGCATTGTAGATAAGTACGAACGGGAATACTGCATCAGCATACTGTCCACCGATTGCACATACTGTTTCACCATTGTCAAGGCTTCCCTGACAGTTTTCTGAAAGGTCACAGAATGCGATCTTAACCTGTCCTTCACGTCCTGCTGATTTGATTGGTTCTGAGCAGTATTCAATACCAAGAAGTGTAATTGCAATACCATCGATAGAATCATCCGCTGCAAGGAAATCTTCTACTGCTTTTGTGAATTCAAGGCCTCTGTATTCACCAGCTTTTTTAACTTCCGGATGATCTTCAAATGCTTTCATCATACCTTCCCATCTTCTGTCATGGCAGGTAATTCCAGGTTCATAGCCAATTGCTGCAATGTTCTTGCATCCTGAATCAATAAGGCTTGTTACGATTTCATATCCTGCATCGTAATCTGCTTCATAAGATCCACCAACAAAGTAATCACTCTTGTAAACCTGATCTTTGATGCTTTCATCAATCTGTGACCAGCCTACACCAAGATAAACTTCATTTTCTTCACAAATTTTTAATCCCTGAAGGACTGCTGTTCCTGAGAAGTTTGTTGTGATAATACCATCAACACCCTGTGCACAGAGGTTCTCAATTGCAGAAAGATATGTTTCATCTGCAAAGTTTTCAATAATGTAATAGTTAAATTTTACACCATATGCTTTTCCAAGATAATCTGTGTATGCTTTGTATTTTGCGCAAAGGAAATCTGTTGTTGTATGGATAACTACACCAATTGTGTATTTACCATCTGGATCTCCACAAATTTCATCCTGACCTGATTTGTCTCCCCAGACTTCCTCTGTCTTTGCATCTTTTGTCTCTTTTGAACTGCTGTCTGATTTCTTGCTTCCTGAAGAACCACCACAACCGATTACAGAGAATACCATCATAACTGCTAATAAAACAGCTACTGCTCGTTTAATTCTTTTCATTTCTTTTCCTCCTCTTTTTCTCCTTGTTTCATCTATTACTCCAGTACACCATCTTTGTTCTTTACATATGTAAGGAATACTAACAGTAACAGTACCAGTCCCTGAATTCCTTCAACCACACGTTCGTTAACACCCAGAATAATCAATCCATTTCTCAAAAGGATAACAGAAAAGCTTCCGACCACAGCTCCGATCATTTTTACTTTAGAACCTCCGGACAATGGCACACCTCCAAGTACCAATGCTGTGACAACGTTCATTTCCATTCCCTGACCAGTTGAAGTACTTACACTTCCGGCTCTTGCCATAAGGATAAATCCTGCAATACCTACCGTGATACCACTGATAATGTAAGCGATCATTCTGGTTCTATTAACGTTTACGCCTGCCTGCTTTGCAGCGGCTGGATTTCCTCCAATTGCTTTATTATCTTTTCCAATTGCTGTTTTTTCAAATAAAATATAGCAGATAATAAAGACTCCTAACAGCATTCCCAGCTTAAATTTCTGATTATCAAATTCAAAGAGTTCAACCGGAATACTATATTTCTGTGATGCACATACCGTATTTAAGATTCCACGACACATATACATGATGCATAGTGATGTGATAAATGGCGAAACCTGCAAATATACGGAAACGACTCAGTTCACTACAAACCATACCAGTGCTGCAAGAATGTTTGTAATAAATACTACTCCTGCAGGTACTCCTGTGTTCGCAACTAAAATCGCAACTAAAACGCTGAAACCGATAACACCACCGTATGACAAATCCATTCCGCCATGTGAGTATACGAAAATTGCACCAAATGCCATAATCGCAATATATACGGTCTGATTCAGAATACTATTGATATTACCTTTTGTCAGCAGTTTCCCTTCTCCTCCGACCTGAAATATGATAATCATTAAAATGATTCCAAGGAAAGGAATTATTTTCTGAAGAATTTCTTTTGCCTTAGCTTTCTCTTTCACTTTTATCCCTCCTAAACCATCTTCTTGATTAATACAGATTCATTTAACTCTTCTGACCTGGTAAATGAATCCTGTATCTGACCATCTTTCATAATCAGAATACGGTCACTCATTCCAATCAGTTCCGGAAGTTCTTCTGAAATCATCAAAATAGATTTTCCTTCTTTTTTCAGGCGGTACATCAGCTGATACATAAATGCCTTTACACCAATATCAATTCCTCGTGTCGGGCAGTCCAGGATATAAATTTCTGACTCATTACCAAGCCATTTTCCAAATACAACTTTCTGTTTATTACCACCACTTAAATCACCTACGTTTTGTCCAATCTCTCTGCATTTAATGCTCATATCTTTTACCTGTTTATCGGTAAATTTCTTTTCAGCACCTTTGGTAATTACACCACCTTTTGCGATCATTGACAAGGATGGTAAAACGGTATTTTCCATGATACTTGCTGATAAGATCAGTGCTTCCTGGTCTCGATTCTTGGATACATATCCAATCTTGTTCTTGATTGCCTGTTTTTCTGATGTAATCTTTTTTCCATTTCCAAGTTTTACTTCACCATACAACGGTTTAACATTTCCAAACAACGCTTTTCCAAGTTCATGCATTCCGCAGTCTGTTAACCCACCTATTCCAAGGATTTCTCCTTTATGAAGTTCCAGTGAGACACCTTTAAGGCTATCTCCTACATACCGTTTTTCTGCTGAAAGCACAACCTCTTTCCCATAGCTTCCATCGTAATCACTTCGATAATAATCTCCGGTAAGTTTACGTCCTACCATCAACTCTTTTATCTTTTCCTCTTCAAACTCAGATTTTTCAAGTTCAGCAACAAACACACCGTCTCGCAAAACAATCAGCTTGCTACAAACCTCCATCAGTTCTTCCAGGTCATGGGAAATAAACAGTACTGTCTTATTTTCCTTCTTCATGTTCTTAATAACCTGGTAAATGATATCCCTTCCTCGTTGAGACAAGGCAGTTGTTGTTTCGTCAACGATGAAAATCCTTGGATTCGTATACAGTGCTCTTACAACTTCAATCAGTTTTCTTTCTTCCAGACTGTATTTTATGATCGGATCTTCCGGATGAATATTGTCAATTCCGATTTTTTCAAGTGCCTTTCTTGCTTCCTGATACATCTTTTTTCTGTCAACAACACCATGTTTTGTAAACAACTGCTCTTTTCCGATAAAAAGATTATCTGCTACTTTAATTCCCGGAAGTGTTCCCATTTCCTGGGCAATCATACTGATTCCATGATTCTGTGCATCCAGTGTGTCTGCTGGTTTATATGGTTTTCCGTCCAGAGTAAGCTCTCCTTCAGATTGCGGATAAACTCCGGAAATAATAGAGGAAAGAGTTGACTTTCCGGAACCATTTTCTCCGATCAGACCAATAACTTCTCCTTCATCAATGGTTACAGAAACGTCTTTCAATGCCTGAGTAAGTCCAAAGTTTTTTGAAATATGTTTTGCTTCCAAAATCACGCTCATTTCGTTGCCACCTCCCTCTTTCCTTCTTCTTTTATTATCCTAAAACAATTACATTCCATGACATTTTTGGTAATACTACAGAATTTGCAGCTGTTACCTCTTTCTCTTCCATTTCAACTGCATCCGGATGTTCAATTGTGTTCATTACAGAATAGTCATTTCCGGCAAGTACCAGATGTTTCTTTACTTTCTTATCTCCATATCCCTGTAAATCAACTTCAAATTCAACGTCCTCTTCCTGATCGCAGTTCAGAACGAAGATTCTTACTTCATCATTTTCCTCATTATAGATAACTGCTGGTTCAACAACATTTAATTCACCTAAATCGCACTGATATTTCGGTGCATCCACAATGGCTTTCTTAACAGTTCCATGTCCATATTTGCTGAGCATATGGAACGGATGATAAATCGCCTGTTTGAAAATTCCGCCTCCCGGAATTGTTGTAATCGGAGCAATCACATTGATAAGCTGTGCCAGGCATGCAATTTCAACTGTATCTGCATTGTTCAACAATGAAATTCCAAGTCCTCCAACAACAACTGCGTCCAGCAGACTGTATTTTTCCTGCAGAATCGGTGGTGCGATTTCCCATTTTCCAGCTGATGTCATCTCGAACGTTGTAAGTCCCATTAAATCATCCAGAGAATCCAGTTTGATGTCCTGGAAATTCCACACATTCCATTCATCCAGACAAATCTTTAAATCTTTATCAAAATGATTTTTAGCCTTTACATACTCAATAACTTTTGCGCTGTTTTTGATATGAGAATCCAGCTGTTTATAGGAAGCAAGATAATTTGTTGTTCCCTGTCCTGAGTTCATTGTATAGTTATGAGTTGATAAATAATCAACCTGATTATAAAGATCTGTCAGCATTGTTCTGTCCCATTCCATATAGGTTGGTAACATTTCATAACTGCTTCCGCAGGCAACCAGTTTAATAGAAGGATCAACCCATCTCATAATCTTTGCTGCTTCAAGTGCTTTCTTTGTATAATCTTCTGCTGACAAATGTCCTGCCTGCCAGCTTCCTTCCATCTCATTCCCAAGGCACCAATATTTGATATTATATGGTTCTGGATGTCCGTTCTGGGCTCTCAAATCACTCCAATAGGTTCCACCCGGATGATTGCAATATTCAACCAAATCGCCGGCATCTTTAATACTTCCTGTTCCAAGGTTGACTGCGATCATCGGTTCAATACCAACTTTTTCTGCCCACTGGCAAAATTCATCAATACCGAACTGGTTTGTTTCAATACTTGACCATGCATAATCCATACGTTTTGGTCTTTTTTCTTTTGGTCCAATTCCATCATGCCAGTCATAGCATGATACAAAGTTTCCACCTGGATAACGAATTACCGGAACGCCTAATTCTTTTACTAATTCCATGACATCTTTACGATATCCGTCTTCATCTGCATTTGGATGCCCCGGCTCGTAGATTCCTGTATAAATGCTTCGTCCCAGATGTTCTGTAAAAGACGAGTACATTTTGTCATCAATTTTTCCAATGTCGTAATGGATGTCACTAAAGCATTTTGCTTTTTTCATTTCTCGTTCCTCCCTTAAACTTTCATATTCTCCTGTCGTTCATTTCAAACGATTCTTTGTTATGTGAATATTTTAGAATGGCGCCTGTTTTTTCACTATATTCATTTTTTATGTGAATGTATAAAATTTTTTGGTTTTATAAATTTCTTCCAAAAAATGTGTAATTTTTTTAAGTTTGTTAAGTATTCTGCATAATTTCAAACAAAAGTCACAGTCTTTCACATTAAAAAAGTCCCATATGGCAACCCTTTCCGTCACCATACAGGACTTCTCCTTCTTTTCCTTTTATTCAACATTCTTCGTCGCAACAATATCCACACCCGTATCAGCCACATTTTCAAGGATCACATCCCCGATATGAACCGGAGCCGGAACTTCAATTCCTTTGAGCGCCTTCACACATTCAAAGATCTTGCCCTTCGGGATATCTTCTTTCGTCTTCACCGATACCATATCGATGCTTCCGCCGGACACACGCACGGTCGAAGTTACGATTCTCGTCGGATTCGTCACTTCTTTTCTTGCGTATACATCACCGCGCTTGCAGGTATTTCCAGTTACACCCACTACTTCTTTCCCATTCATTATAACTGTAAGAGGGCAGCCCATCGGACAGCCGATACATGTCAATTTTCTCTCTTCCATCGTCTACGCCTCCTCAATCTTTACTGTGATGGTCTGCAGATCCGGGTATTTCAGAAGCTGCTCTTTTGTCAGCTTAATCTCTTCCATCTCGCCTGGTGCAACAACCGGACGTTTTCTGTGGATCACTCTCTCATCATCAAAATATGCACTGATATAACAGTTCTTGTAGACACCGCCCACACGGAAACGCACAGTCAGATTTTCATCCATCCGGTCTACGTTAATTGTTCCGGGCACAGTATAGCGAACACCTTCAATCGGATTCATCCGAATCTCTTTTCCGTCCTGTCTGCGCTCTTCTCCCAGTTTGACGTATTCCGCAGCATTTCTTCCTGCAGTTCCGGCTTCTTCCGATACAAAGTCAACCAGATCATGCACATGCAGGACATTTCCGCAGGCAAATACACCTTCGATGTTTGTTTCCAGGCTCTCATTTACCTTTGGTCCTGATGTGACAGGGTTCATATCCACGCCCATGCCTCTTGAAATTTCATTTTCCGGGATCAATCCTACGGAAAGAAGAAGCGTATCACAGCTGTATTCTTCTTCAGTTCCCGGAATTGGTTTTCCGTGACTGTCCACCTGTGCCAGTGTAATTCCTTCCAGCCGCTCTTTCCCTTTGATGTCCACAACGGTATGGCTCAACTTCAGCGGAATATCATAATCATCCAGACACTGTACAATATTTCTCTTAAGCCCTCCGGAATACGGCATCAGCTCTGCAACAACCTTAACCTTTGCGCCTTCAAATGTCATTCGTCGCGCCATGATCAGTCCGATATCGCCGGAACCAAGGATCACAACCTCCCGCCCCGGCATATAGCCTTCGATATTGACCAGTCTCTGTGCCGTACCTGCCGAGAAAATACCCGCCGGACGATAACCCGGAATATTAAGTGCACCTCTGGAACGTTCACGGCATCCCATTGCCAGGACAACTGCCTTCGCCTGAATCTCGAAAAGACCTTCCTCCCGGTTCATTGCGGTGACAACCTTCTGTGGGCTGATATCCATAACCATTGTATTCAGCTTGTATTCAATATTCAGTTCTTTCGCCTGATCAATAAAACGTCCTGCATATTCCGGTCCGGTCAGTTCTTCCTTAAATGTATGGAGTCCGAATCCGTTGTGGATACACTGATTCAGGATTCCGCCAAGTTCTTTGTCTCTTTCCAGGATCAGAACACTGTCCACTCCGCTTTTCTTCGCCGAAATTGCAGCCGCGAGTCCTGCCGGTCCTCCTCCAATGATAACAATATCATAAGCTCTCATGATGCAATGCCTCCCTCTTATAACGAATCCTTATTAGTACCTGTGACAATTTTAGAATCTCCACCGGATTTTGTGATCTCGAACATACTCACATGGCGTTCTCTCGCCAGGATCTCCATCGTTCTCGGTGAACAGAATCCAGCCTGACATCGTCCCATTCCGGCTCTTGTTCTGCGTTTTACCCCGTCCAGAGATTTGGCGCCGAGCGGTCTGTTGATCGCATCCATGATCTCACCCTCTGTAACCATTTCACAGCGGCAGATAATATTTCCGTATTCCGGTTTCTCTTTGATCAGTTCCATTCTTTCTTCCTTGCTGAGTGTATTCGGATCCAGAACGCCTTTTCTGGTTGCGATAAAATCTTCTTTTTCTTCCAGATTCATTTTCTCTTTCAGGATCTGTGCCACCATTTCTCCGATTGCCGGTGCACTGGTAAGTCCCGGTGATTCAATACCGGCACAGTCGATAAATCCTTTTGCATCCTCCACTTCCCCGATCAGGAACTCATGTCCGTCCTCATGTGCACGAAGTCCGGCAAATGAAGTAATCACCTGACGGAGCGGAATATTTTTCACATTCATCTCTGCTCTTTCGATCACCTGATCCAGACCTTCTCTTGTTGTATTGGTTCCTTCTTTATCTTCGATATCGATCGCCGTTGGTCCAAGGATCAGATTACCGTGAACCGTCGGTGCAACCAGAATGCCTTTTCCATATTTTCCCGGAAGTGCAAAAATCGTTTTGCTCACATGACTTCCCGCACTCTTATCAAGCAGACAGTAATCTCCTCTTCTAGGGGTAATATGGATCTTCTTCTCACTTACCATATTATGAAGCTTGTCTGCATAGACTCCGGCTGCATTTACCACGTACCTTGTCTGGAAAACCCCGTTATTTGTATGGATCTCCCATCCCTCATCTATTGGTTTAAGATCCGTAACTTCCGTATCAAATTTGAACTCCACACCATTTACATTTGCATTCTCAGCCATTGCAATGTTCAGATTAAACGGACATACAATTCCGGCTGTCGGTGCATAAAGTGCGGCATACGCCTGATCGGAAATATTCGGTTCCATTTCTTTCAATTCCTCACGGTTAAGAATTCTTAACTCCTTAACACCATTTGCAACACCTCGGTCATACAGTGCCTGAAGATTCGGCATATCCTCTTCATGCAGACATACAACCAGCGAGCCATTTTTCTTAAATGGGAAATCCAGATCCTTTGAAAGCTGTTCCATCATCTGATTTCCCCTGACATTCAGTTTTGCCATCAGCGATCCTTCTGCCGCATCATAACCGGCATGGACAATTGCACTGTTTGCCTTGGAGGTACCACAGCATACATCCTCTTCTTTTTCGATTACACATGCCTTCACTTTATAACGTGACAGCTCTCTTGCTGTTGCCGCACCGGATACTCCAGCCCCGATAATTATTACATCATACATTCCCAGATCACTCCTTAATAACTGTTTTTTCTTCCTGAACTTCCTGATTATGAAAAAGAGCCTGCCAAGTAAACGCATTTCCTTTATGCGGTTATCCTGTCAGGCTCTCTCATCTCATGCCATTACCATTTTCAATTCTGAACTTTTACCACGGAATTGCCCCATACAGTAATACTGCTGCGATTGCTCCGATGATTGGTCCGATGATCGGTACAACCAGACCGTATCCGAAGTTTGAATCACCTTTTCCTTTAATTGGAAGTACTGCGTGTGCAAGTCTTGGTCCAAGATCTCTTGCCGGGTTGATCGCATAACCGGTCAGTCCGCCAAGTGACATACCTACTGATACGATAATTCCAAATACAAATAATTTGTCAACGCCTGTGGAAAGTCCTGTCACGTTTCCAATTCCCTTGATCGCAAATACAAGGATAAATGTTCCAACTGCCTCACTGAAAATATTCAGTCCTGTGTTTGCAATCGAAGGTCCTGTACAGAATACACCAAGCTTTGTTCCCTGGTCTTCTGTGGCATCAAACTGTCCTTTGAAAAGTAAATAAACGATACAGCCGCCTACGAATGCTCCAGCGATCTGGGCGATGATATATCCAGGAACCATCGACCATGCAAAACTTCCGTCCACTGCAAGCGCGATCGTAAGTGCCGGATTAAAGGAAGCTCCTGAAGCCTCTCCGAAAATAAATGCCGGAAGCAGAACTGCAAGACCCCAGGCAAATGTAATCTGAACCGCGCCGGCACCTTTCATACCGGATTTGTTAAGGTTCACATTTGCTACTACTCCATCTCCAAGAATAATAAGTATCATTGTTCCAAGAAACTCTGCTATATAAGGTAACATAATAAGTCCCCCTTTTCCCTATTCAATGTTCTGTTTTCATTTCCTTTTTACTGTCAAAATCTAATCTTCCTTTGCCCATCCGTAAGCATATTTGACAGCCTTATTCCAGCCTTTGATCCGTTTTTCTCTTTCTTCATCTGCAATCTTTGGCTCGAATGTCTTATCAATTGCCCAGTTCTTAATAACATCCTCTTTACTTGCCCAGTATCCAACTGCAAGACCTGCAAGATAAGCAGCTCCCATTGCGGTTGTCTCTACACACTGCGGACGGTTAACCGGTGCATTGATGATGTCAGACTGTGTCTGCATCAGGAAATCATTTGCACTTGCTCCACCGTCAACCTTAAGTGCTGCAAGTTCAATTCCAGAGTCAGCTTTCATTGCTTCCAGAACATCATTTACCTGATAAGCAAGGGATTCCAGAGTTGCGCGGATAATGTGATATTTATTAACGCCACGTGTAATTCCTACGATCGTTCCTCTTGCATACTGATCCCAGTGCGGTGCTCCAAGTCCGGTAAATGCAGGTACTACATAGCATCCGTTTGTATCTTTTACTTTCTTAGCCATGTATTCTGAATCCGGTGCGGAATCAATAATACGAAGTTCATCTCTCAGCCACTGAATTGCAGCTCCTGCCACGAAAATTGAACCTTCCAGTGCATAATTTACTTTTCCATCCAGTCCCCATGCGATGGTTGTTACCAGTCCGTTCTTTGAGAAGATCGGTTTCTCACCGGTATTCATCAGCATGAAACATCCGGTTCCATATGTATTCTTTGCTTCGCCTGCATTGAAGCATGTCTGTCCAAACAGTGCAGACTGCTGGTCTCCTGCTGCTCCTGCGATCGGAATCGGTCCACCGAGGTAAGAAGGATCTGCTTCTCCATATACACAGCTTGACGGTTTTGGTTCCGGAAGCATGCATTTCGGAATGTTCAGCTCTGCAAGGATCTCATCATCCCATTCAAGCGTATTGATATTGAACAGCATCGTGCGGGAAGCATTTGAATAATCAGTTACATGAACTGCACCTTTTGTCAGTTTCCAGATCAGCCATGTCTCAACTGTACCGAATAATAATTCTCCCTTTTCTGCTCTCTCTCTTGCTCCCGGCACATTATCAAGAAGCCATTTTACCTTTGTTCCTGAAAAATACGCATCGATAACAAGTCCTGTTTTTTCTCTGAATTTATCGGTAAGTCCTTTTTCCTTCAGACTGTCACAATACTCAGAAGTTCTGCGGCACTGCCATACGATTGCATGATGGATCGGCTCTCCTGTCTCTTTGTCCCAGACGATGGTTGTCTCTCTCTGATTCGTAATACCGATTGCTGCAATGTCCTCTGCTTCTGCCCCAATCATGTTCATTGCTTCAACGGCTACACCAAGCATACTTGCCCAGATCTCATCTGCATCATGTTCAACCCAGCCCGGTTTCGGGAAATACTGTGTGAATTCCCTCTGTGCAACGCTGCACATTTCTCCTTTTTCATTGAACAGGATACATCTGTTACTTGTTGTTCCTGCGTCCAGTGCCATTACATACTTAGCCATACTCTTTTTCCTCCTTTAATAAAAATCGCTGCTTTGCATGTTTTATAGTAAAGCGGATATTCTATGCCGCTTCGCTACTTACTCATCCTCAAATACCTGTACTTTGTTTAAATATCTTCTGTTACTTTTGTTTTACATTTTCCAGACTTCATGATTCGTAGATGAAACTGCGATCGCTCCAGCTGAAAGTGCCGCCATCACAGATTCTTTGTCCGAGATCAGACCACCTGCAATGATCGGTGTCTTTGACATTTTACAGACTTTTCCGATCACCTTCGGCATCACACCCGGAAGTACTTCGATATAATCGGGCTTCACAGCGTGTTGTTGCTGCCTGATATTCTCATATGCCATTGAATCCAGAAGAAAATACCTTAGGACTGTGAACAGCTTAAGTTCCTTCCCCCTTTTAATCAATGCGGCTTTTGTGGAAATTATTCCATCTGCTTCTGTATTTTTCCGGATAAAATCTACGACAATTTCCTTACTGCTAAGACCGCTTATCAGGTCTACATGAACCATCGCAACCTTCCCGGAATCTTTTATTTGTTGGACGATCTCACGGATCGAACAGACATCTCCAAATAAAATAAACACAACCCGGATATCTTCCAAAGAACAACAGATTTTTAAATCATCCATGTTCTTTACTGCCGCAATGATCGGATTTTCTTCTACTGCTTCATAAAAAAATCTGCTCATCATATCACCCTTTTGCCGCTTTTAGAGTACAAAAAAAGAGCGTTGCCTACCAACAGCCTTCCGGCTGTCTCTCTTACATTCGCTCTCCTGTCACGGCATCTCTCTTCAATTCAATTACTTCCTCAACTGGCTTCACTATATCATATTGCATAAATTTTTTCAATTATTTTTTTAAAAAATATACTTTTTGTATAATTTCTACAATTTTCATGTCATAAACAGAGCTGTTATTTAATTTAAACTGTTTTTCTTTATGCAACTTTTTCGTTACCTTATTGACAATATTGTTAAAACAAAAACTTAGAATGAAGTCCGCAAAATCGGAATCGCATTGATCACCGGTTCTTCATACGGATGAACCTTTTTGACTGCTTCAATTGTCTTGTCAATCGCTTCGGTAAACACTGTTACCTCCACTTTCACTTCAGGCTCTTTACTGATCTCACCTGTGTTTCCTATATACGGATTACATCCTTCAAGCGGACGCCAATACCCGGTTACCTCGCTCGTTGACATACAGGAATCGTAGTTACCGATATGTCCTGCATCTACTTCCTGCAGAGCTCTTTGTAATGCAGGCAAGTGCGTTTCCGGAATGAAAATTTCCAGTTTGCAGTATTTGAAATCCATGGTTTGATTGCTCCTTTCTATTACTATACAATTCTATAATATACTACCATTCTTTTTCATATCCAATAACAAGACCATAATCCTTCTCACGTGCTATTCTTTCAGCGACCTCTATGTATCTTTCTTTTTCCTGATTATTCTTTTGCAAAATCAAACCAACAAGTCGATTTTTCATACCGGCTTTATCAAGAAATTTAAAATATGGAACATAATGTTCTCGTTCTATTACCTCCAAAACCTTTTTTCTTGTTTCTTCGCTAATATCCTTATCTTTCCCATTCATTACCTTCGATACCGTCGAAGCTGACACACCTGCCAAATTGGCAATATCTCGTATATTCATTTTTCTCACCTAGCTTTATCTAAAGTCTTTAGTAAACTCGTTTTGTACATTCCAAGCTTATCATTTTGTGCATTTCATTGCAATACTCTTTGAAAACGAAACTTTTTTCCAACATGTTATACAATTTACAATTTTACTAAACAATGTTTTGCACAGTGAAATATGTATCTGTTTTCTTTTTTACACAAAAAAGCCTTCGAACTGATGTTTTAAATCAATTCAAAGACTTTTTCTTTTTCTATCTTCTATTCTCCTTTTTCCTGCAGAATATCCACGATTGTCTTCTCAGTTCCAATCATGCCTGGCGAAGCGATTTCTCCCATATGCCGCATCGTATCTTCTGGTGTAAAACCATTGATTCCATGAATATCATCAATAAAAATATCATGCATCGCAAAGTCTGCTGATTGGAATGCAGCGTTCACTGCCACAACACCTTTCATCGTACATCCTTTGTTTCCGCCGTGACAGATCATACCCGTAATACTGCTGGACATGTTGTTGATCGTTCTCGCCATGGCATGCTCATCACCTCCATGAAGGAAAACCAACGCACAGGCCATTCCTGTACCGGCAGCAATGCCGCAGCCACAGAAAGCAGAAAGCTTACCGGAATACTCTTTGATATACATGCAGATAAGATAGCTTAATGCGGTGGCACGATATAAGGTTTCATCGCTTAATCCGCGGATCTTGCAAACACCGTAAAGAGGCATGGTTGCAATGATTCCATGTGCCCCGGAACCGGTAATGCTCATGGCTGGTCTGTCAAGTCCGATCACACGGGCCTCAATTGCTGCATTGCAAAGTAAAGATGCAGTCTTTAACTCATTATCCGAAATAATCTTTCCGCCATTTTTCTCAAGCAGATACCGTGCATAGGTTGTTCTCGGGTTCTGGATTCCTTCTTCAAAAAGAGCATAGTTCATCTCATAGGCAGCCTTGATAAATTCAATTTCCTCTGCCGGAACTTCTTTTGCGTATTCGTAAATCTGTTTTAATGTATAATTGTGGATCAATGGTTTTTCTTCGTGTCCACCTTCCACAGAAGCTTCTTCCTTCTCAAGAAGCACCTCTCCATTTGCCTCAATACGAACAATATTTGTATGTGCATCGCGGATCCGAACCATAGCCTCTCCGCCTGTTGTCTTTACGCGGGCTTCGATAAAAATACGACTCGTAATCTCGCTCATTTTCACAACGATTTTTCCGTCTTTTACCAATTGCTCTGCTGCCACATTGTCGGCTTCTGTTACATTAGCAAGGCTCTCCAGCTCTTTTTCCGGTTTTCCTGCTACCGCCCCTAAAGCTGCTGCGTATTCATTTCCGTAAAAATGACTGTTCGGAATACCACATGTATATGCATTTTTATACATTCCACTATTTAGTAAAAGCGTAACCTGTTCCAGTTCTCCCGGAACATAAGATTTTGCCTTTGAAACCGCATACGCGATCGCTCCCGGCTCTGTTACCCCAAGAGCCGGACGCATATCCTCTTTAATTAATTGTGTTAATTCATGCATTTTCTTTTTCTCCTCTAATCAGATATTCAGATTATTGACTGCATCCTCTAATTGCTTTAAAGCTTTCTCCAAAACAGCTCTCGGACAAGCTGCATTCAACCGCATAAAGCCGTTCATTGTCCTTGTAAAAGACGAACCGTCATTTAATCCAAGCCCTGCCTTATAAATCATAAAATCCTTTAATTCTTCATTATCCATATGCAGTGCTCTGCAGTCCAGCCACACAAGATAGGTTGCATCCGGCATATTTGCTTTGATCAGAGGAATCTTTTTTTCAAAATAATCACATATATAATCAAGATTTCCAGAAATATACGCAAGGAGTTGTTCCAACCACTCTTCGCCCTCATTCAATGCTGCTTCCATTGCAACAGAACTAAACGCATTGTTTCTATGTATATCCATTCCACCCCAATATCCGTCGAACTTTTTCTTCATTTCCAGATTTGGGAATACCGTGGTTGATGCCTGAAGTCCTGCCAGGTTAAATGTTTTTGTCACGGAAATACATGTGATCACCTTATCAGCTGCTTCTGGGACAACAATTGCTGCCGGAATATGTTTTTTTCCATGAAATATGAGATCCGAATGAATTTCATCCGAAACTACCTGAACATCATTTTCAAAGCAAAGTGTCAGCATTTTAGACAGCTCATCTTGGGACCATACGCGTCCAAGCGGATTATGTGGATTACATAAAATGAAGAGTTTCACTGCGGGATCTTTTACCTGCTTTTCAAAATCTTCAAAATCTACTTCCCACACTCCGTCATGCTCAAGAAAGTTATTTTGTACAAGTTCTCTCCCTGTATTTTCTGTGATTTCGAAAAATTCCGGATAAACCGGTGGCTGAATTAAAACCTTTTCTTCTTTCTTTGTAAATAGCTTAATGATCGCTGCAAGAGCCGGAACCACACCTAAACACCAGCTACATAAGTTTGTATCAAGTGCCCATCCGTTTCTTCTTAACTGCCAGTCGGCATACGCTTTAAAATAACTATCTGGGCGGGATGTATAACCCCAGATTCCTTCTTCCGCTTTCTTTTTACATGCATCAATAATAGGCTGCGCTGTCTTGAAATCCATATCTGCAATCCAAAGCGGAATCACATCATCTGTCCCAAAATTCTTTACCCTTTCATCATATTTTGCAGAACGGTTTTTGCTTCTGTCAACAGGCTCATCAAAATTGTATTTCATATTTTCATTTCCTCTTTAATTATGCATTATTCTACCAGATGACAGGCTACATAATGTTCATTTCCAACATTTCTGAAGATTGGTCTTTCTTCATGACAGCGTTTGGTAGCATATGGGCATCTGGATGCAAATTTACATCCTACCGGTGTATCAATCGGACTTGGGACATCCCCTTGCAGCATAACCGGTTTCTTAGTTTTACTGATCGCAGGATCAAGTTCAGGAACCGCTGACATCAATGCTTTTGTATATGGGTGCAGTGTCTGTTCGTACAATTCTTCTGTCTCCGCAAATTCTACCAGAGATCCAAGATACATAACACCTACTTTTTGGGAAATATGTCTGACCATAGAAAGATCATGTGCAATAAACAAATAAGTAAGTCCAAGACTTGCCTGCAGATCTTCAAGCATATTTACTACCTGTGCCTGAATACTGACATCAAGTGCCGAAATAGGCTCATCGCAGACTACAAAATCCGGATTTACCGCAAGTGCTCTTGCAATCCCGACACGCTGCCTTTGTCCACCTGAAAATTCATGAGGATAACGGCTGGCATGGTCTTTTCCAAGACCAACTGTATTCAACAATTCATAGATGCGTTCCTGTCTTTCCTTACCTTCATAAAGATGATAAATATCCAGTGGCTCACCGATAATATCTGAAACCGTCATACGAGGATTCAGAGATGCATATGGATCCTGAAAGATCATCTGCATTCTTTTTCTATATGGCCATACTTCGGCTGCGCTCAACTGTGCAATATCTTTCCCATCAAATATGATTTCTCCTGCTGTCGGTTTATAGAGACGCATGATGGAATATCCGGTTGTAGATTTTCCACATCCGGACTCTCCTACAAGTCCGATTGTTTCTCCCTTTTGAATTTTGAAGGAAACTCCGTCCACTGCTTTTACATACTCGATTTTTTTACCTAAAAATCCTTTTTTATTCTCAAAATACATTTTCAGGTCTTTTACTTCCAGAAGTGTATTATTTGGCATGTCGGATTCCTCCTTTCTGACTTTCGTACTCTTCGTTCCGAGGTGCCTGCGGATGGCACATAAAACAGCTTACACGATGTGTATCACTGATATACTGTTCCGGCACCGGCATAGATGCACATACTTTCATTGCATATTTGCAGCGCGGATAAAACGGACATCCTGTCGGTGGATGAAGCATATCCGGCGGTGTTCCAAGAATCGGAACCAGTCTCTCTTTAGATGCCTCTCCGGTTACCTTTGGTACAGAGTTCAAAAGTCCCATCGTATATGGATGATGCGGTTCATAGAAAATTTCTTCCGTTGTTCCTTCCTCCATAATCTTTCCACCATACATAACGATGATTCTATCGCAGATACTTGATGCACATCCTAAGTTATGTGTGATCAAAATAGTAGCTGTTCCCAGTCTTTCATTTAATTCTTTCATAAGAGACAGTACCTGTGCCTGAATGGTAACATCCAGTGCCGTTGTCGGCTCATCCGCAATCAGAAGCTCTGGCTCACAAGAAAGTGCCATCGCAATCATTGCTCTCTGTCTCATACCGCCTGAAAACTCATGTGGGTAGGAATGAAATCTTTTTTCCGGTGAAGGAATACCTACCAGTTTCAACATTTCAAGTGCACGTTTTTTTGCATCTTCTTTTTTAATTTTATGATGTGTCAGAATGGCTTCTGTAATCTGATCACCAATTTTAAATAACGGATTCAATGATGTCATCGGATCCTGGAAGATCATAGCAATGTGATCCCCCTGAATCTTACGCATCTCACTTTTTTTCTTCTTCAAAAGATCTTCTCCGTTAAAGAGAATCTCCCCGTCTTTTACTCTTCCCGGATATGCAAGCAGTCCCATAATAGAAAGTGACGTAACACTCTTCCCACTGCCTGATTCACCTACAATACCAATGATCTCGCCTTTATCTAATCCAAAACTAACATCACGGATCGCCTGCACCTCTCCTAAATGCGTAAAGAAAGAGGTATGTAAATTTTTTACATCTAATAATTTTTCACTCATTTGCTTTTTCCTCCTTATTTACGCTGTTTTGGATCGAATGCATCTCTTAAACCATCACTTAATAAGTTGAATGTAAGGATTGTAACTGAAATGGCAATCGCCGGATATACCATCTGATATGGATATACATAAATTCCTGCTAAAGCGTCATTACACAAAGTACCCCAGGAAGCCATCGGTGCAGAAATACCAAGACCTACGAAGCTCAGGAATGCTTCATTGAAAATTGCACTTGGAATCTGCATTGCCATATTTACCATGATAGGTCCCATCATATTCGGGATTAGGTGTTTCACAATAATCCTCTTTGTATCTGCTCCTGTTACGATGGCAGCTTTAACAAATTCCTGCTGTTTCAGCGTCAGAACCTGCCCTCTGACGATACGGGCCATTTTAACCCAGAATGTCAAACCTAATGCAATAATGATGGAAGAAATACCAGGTCCTACTACAACCATGATCAAAATAACATACAGCGTCATCGGAATGGAGTCCAGAACGTCAATAATACGCATCATGATATTATCAACTGTTCCACCGCAGTAACCTGCAATCGCGCCGTAGAATACACCAACCACAAAGTTGATAAATGCCGCAAACAGACCAACCAAAAGAGAAATACGTGCACCATATACAATACGGATAAACAAATCTCTCCCAAGACCATCTGTTCCAAGCAGATAAGTTTTATTTTTTATCTTCTCCTGCTTTGTGAGCTTCTCACCATCACAAGTGATCACTGTTCTTTCTATCTTGTTTTCCAAAATACTTTTGGCTTCTTCAATTGTAACCTCTGTCACATCGCTTCCTGCATAATAGTTTTCAAGATATTTAATTCCTTTGATCGCTACTGTATCTAAATCTTTTTTTGCTGCTTTCTTTTCTAATTTTTTATACTCTTTACTTGCATCTGAATAACCACTATAATCAACACAGATTTCACTGTTTCCGACCGTAAAGAAATTTTTCTTTCCATTGACATCTTTATTCTTTACTTCTGCAAGTCCTTCAAGATTTCCTTTTTTGTCAACCACAACAACTGTATACTGTGGTGTTACATAAATATTTTTTCCGTTGTCAAGCGGATATACTTTCATTACATCCGGAATATTCGCTAATTCCAGATTCTGTGTCTTATAATCATATTTCCAAAACATTGGGATAAAAATAGCTCCGATTGTAATCAAAG
>ENA-ORTQ01001820-ORTQ01001820.1-human-gut-metagenome-genome-assembly--contig:-NODE-1820-length-21001-cov-4.645994_pt1 | contig 21001 bp, 17 predicted proteins | sample MGYA00241912_ERZ509188 | MGnify/ENA primary metagenome ERZ509188 (study PRJEB26280, sample SAMEA2338849) | human gut metagenome | biome: human gut; feature: human-associated habitat; material: faeces...
ATGTAGGTACCAACCCGACCCGTGCCGGAATCCTTGAAGTATGCAGGGCAATGGGGGCAGACATTACCTATCTAAATGAAAATTGTGACAGTGGTGAACCAACTGCCGATCTTCTTGTACGTACAAGCACTCTTCACGGAACCACCGTAGAAGGTGCAATCATCCCTACACTGATCGATGAGATTCCGATGATTGCAGTGATGGCTGCTTTCGCCGAGGGAACTACGATCATCAGGGATGCTGCCGAATTGAAGGTCAAAGAGACTGACCGTATCAAAACAACTACAGAAGGACTTCTTGCCATGGGCGTTGATGTAACACCAACCGACGACGGCATGATCATCCGTGGCGGTAATCCGGTTCATGGAGGACAGATCAACAGTTATCTGGATCACCGGATCGCAATGGCCTTTTCCATCGCAGCCCTTGCCGCCGAGGGAAATACTGAAATCCAGGATAGTCAGTGTGTAGATGTATCTTATCCTTCATTTTTTACGGAACTTCATTCCCTTTCCCTGTAATTTCAGGAAAAAATACAAAAAAAGAAAGCCGCACACTACATAAGCAGTGTACAGCTTTCTTTTTTATGCGCCCTGTCACTGTTTCTCTAATCCGTGAATCCAGTCTGTCTTAAGAAACAGAATCAAAAATATCACCGAACTGATAAACCAGGTAAGTGGATATGCCCAGTAGATTACATTGATCACCGGAATAATCCTGATAACAATACTAATATAGGTTACCCGGACTCCGCACCATACAAGCATCATAACAAACATCGGAACAATACTTCTTCCCGCCCCTCTCTGAATTGCTGCCATACAATGCGAAAACGCAAGCAGACAATAGAAAAGAGCGATCGTATGTGCCTCTGCAATTCCATATTCAATTGCTTTTTGATCTCCTCCAAACGCAGCGATCAGGTATGGTGAAAAGAAAAAAACTGCTATTCCGATCACTTCTGCTATCCCGATTCCACAAATGGTTCCAAACAATGCCCCTTTTTTTGTCCGGTCATACTCTTTTGCTCCCAGATTCTGTCCAATAAACGTCGTGAGTGCCTGTGAGAAGCAGGTAACCGGAATAAATCCAAATCCTTCAATTTTGGAATATGACCCACACCCGGCCATTGCCAGAGCCCCAAACTGATTAATATTCGACTGTACAAATACATTTGCAACCGCAATAATGGAATTCTGGATTCCTGCCGGTATTCCGTTTACCACGATCAGCCGCAGCATATTCCCATTCATCCGAAGTTCACGAAAAGATAACCGGAACGCCTCTGGTTCCCTACGCAGTTTTCTGATACACAGAACCGCACTTAATATCTGTGAAACAATCGTTGCAAAAGCTGCTGCACCTACACCAAATCCTAAACCTCCGATCAGCACCAGATCCAGAATCACATTCAGACACGCTGAAATGATCAGATAGATAACCGGACTCTTACTGTCACCAAGTGACTGCAAAATCCCCATTCCAAAATTATAAATTACAAATCCAAGTGAACCTGCAAAATACACCCTGAAATAAACCAGTGATTTCGGCAGTACCTCTTCCGGCGTACCAATCAGTTTTAAAATCTGCGGTGCAAGGATCAACGCGGCAACCGTAAGAAAAATTCCACATACGCCACCAAATGCCAGTGCCGTATGGATTGCTTTTTTCAGCTTCTCATATTCTCCGGCTCCAAAATACCTCGCAATGACAACACCGGCTCCCACGCCAATTCCCCCAAAAAATCCTACCATCAGGAATATCAGATTCCCTGATGAGCTGACAGCTGCAAGTGCATTATTCCCAAGAAAATTTCCCACGATCAGCGAATCCGCCACATTATACAACTGCTGGAATAAATTCCCCCATAGAAGCGGAATCGCAAACATAATAATCTTTTTCGGAATAGATCCCGTTGTCAGTAGATTAGCGTTTGATGTTTCCCCCATAATTAAACTTGTCCTCCTATAATATTTTAAGTCTATTATACTCCTGATACGGTTAATTCACCAGCAAATATATCGGAAACAATATTTGATTCTTTTTTAATAAATCATAAATCTATTTTTTCATCAATTATTATAACCTTTTTAAATTATCCTTCAATGTATATTGCATTTTCCATCCTCTTCTATTAAACTATTATGATATATACTATAAATTTTTTGGGGGAATTTTCTATGCAAAATTATCTTGAATTTATCGGAAACGAACTGAAAGCTTTAACTTCTATTCCAAGCCCATCCGGTTATACCAAAGATGTGGCTGCATACCTGATGAAGACTTTATCAGATATGGGATATGAACCACAGCTTTCTAACAAAGGCAACGTATTCGTAACGATCGGCGGAGAGGGGAATCCGCTGGTACTTGCAGCACACGTTGATACCCTCGGTGCCATGGTGCGTTCTGTCAAAGCAAATGGAAGACTGCGTCCGACTACTCTCGGTGGACACCAGTGGAGTACCGCTGATGGGGAAAACTGCACGATCCACACACGCGACGGACGCGTTTATACCGGTGTAGTACTAAATACTGAACCTTCTGTTCATGTTGCAGATTCTGCTGTTGAGACAAAAGAAGAAAATATGGAAATCCTTCTGGACGAAAATGTGGACACTAAAGAAGGAACTCTTTCACTTGGCGTACAGCCTGGAGATATCATCGCCATGGACCCGCGTACCCAGATCACACCGAGCGGTTATATCAAAAGCCGTTTCTTAGATGACAAGCTTTCTGCTTCCATCCTTCTCGGTCTGGCAAAATGCGTAAAAGATGAATCTATTGCGCTTTCCCGCAAAGTTTCTCTTCTTTTCACTGTATATGAAGAAGTCGGACACGGCGGAAGTTTTGTTGCCGAAGATACAACAGAGATGATTTCTGTTGACATGGGCTGCGTCGGATCCGATCTCGGATGTACCGAACGCATGGTATCTATTTGCGCAAAAGATTCCGGCGGTCCTTACAACTACGACGTAACATCCGCTCTTGCCGAAACTGCAAAAGAAGAAGGATTGGATTATGCGATCGATGTGTATCCGCATTACGGTTCTGATGTAGAGGCAACTCTTCGGGCAGGATATGATATCCGCCATGGTCTGGTTGGTCCTGGGGTGTATGCATCACATAACTATGAAAGATCCCATATGGATGGGGTAAAGAATACGCTTTTGTTGTTGAAGAAGTATATTCAAAAATAAAAAGTATAAATAGCTAACGGTCAAAAATAAAACATCTGCGATATGCATACCGCAGATGTTTTATTTTTTCAATATTAGTCATATTTTTCTTAAGTCCGTTAAATGCAAGTGCCTCTTCTACCAGTTCTTTTCTCTTTTTCTTATCTTGTCATGATCTGGATGATCGTTTTATCCGTCTCACGCATTCCCTTCTTTGCAAGCTCTCCAATATTACGGATCGTGTTTTCTACACCTTTTTCTACAAGTCCGTCTCCGCCATAGAACTGCTTTCCATTTTTCTGCATCTGAAGTCCCAGAAGCCCTGCTTCTACAGCTGATGCGATTTTTGCCGCGCAGCTTGCCTTCGCTCCATCACACACAACACCTGAGTTAATGGCAACTGCATTTACAATTACATGAGAAATCTCATATGCACGTCCGCCATACAGATAACAGATTCCTGCACCTGCACCACATCCTGCACTGATCGCGCCACAATATGCAGACAGTCTTCCGATTCCTGTCTTCATATGGATTGTGATCAGATTTGACACAACCAGCGCGCGGAGCATCATCTCTTTTGAGACATTCAGCTCTTTTGCATAGACGATCACCGGAAGAGAAGTTGTCATTCCCTGGTTACCGCTTCCCGAATTGATGACAACCGGAAGTTCACATCCGTTCATTCTTGCATCCGATCCGGCCGCTGCCATCGCTTTCGCACGGTTATGTACACTGTTTCCATATGCTTCCATCAAAGTCTTTCCAATGGCAGCTCCCCAGTTTCCTGTCATGCCCTCTTCGGCAATTGCCCAGTTATAATCAATCTGTCTCTGCAGAACTTCCTCTACGTCTGCAACGTCTACGCAGTCTGCGAATTCAATGATCTTCTCCACAGTCAGAAGAGAACGGTCCGTCGCACAGCTGGATCCCTGCTCTTCATATGCTTTTTCTCTGATGATCTCATCATCTTTCTTTACACAGATCACATTGGTGTGAAAACCTGCGATCTCTACGTATCCGCTGTGTCCGCCTGCACATGCCTTGATCTGGATGTCGAAAATATATTCTTTATCGGATTCCCGGATTGTCATCGGCATGGTATCCAGCATCTTTTTCATTTCTACTTTCTGTTCCCCTGTGATCTCTTCCAGAATTTCCAGTTCTTTTTCCGGACATCCGGCTACAATCCCTGCACAGACTGCTGCACCGATTCCGCGAAGTCCTCCTGTGCACGGTACAACGACACTTTTTACATTCTTAATAATATTTGCACTGACATTTACTTCTACAGATTCCGGTTTTTCCCCAAGAGCCTGAACTGCAACTGCTGCCGCGTAAGCTACTGCAATCGGCTCTGTACATCCCATCGCCGGAAGCAACTCTTCCTTTAAAATTTCCACATATTCATCGTATATTTTTTGTTCCATCTTTTCTCTCCTCTGTCAGATGACACCCCATTCATCTTTTTATTGTTCCCTGTTTATTTTATAGTATTCCTGCCTTTCCCACAAGCTTTTCTCTCCATTTTTTCAGGGTTTACATAATTACCATGATTACATTCCAAAAATATTCTTTTATTTTTATTTAACGCCTCCGAAAATTTTCCTGTAACATTTTTTAGTCAAATTTCTCTGTTATATCATCACAAAATGCCGGGCAACATTTTGTACTGTCCGGCATTTTTCTATCCTGTAGCAATTTATTTTCCAATCTCTTCTCTAGTCTCTTTAAAACATTTGATAATGAAATCAATATCTTCTTTTGTATGGCTCGCGCATACCTGTGTGCGGATTCTTGCTTTTCCTTTCGGTACAACCGGATAAGAGAATGCAACCACATATACCCCTTTTTCCATCATTTTCTTTGCATATTCTCCGGCAAGTCTTTCATCATAAAGCATAACCGGTACACATGGATGGGTTCCTTCGATGATATCAAATCCATTTTCTACCAGCTGCTTGCGGTAGTATGCGGTTACTTCTTCCAGATGGTCACGAAGCTCGGTGCTTTCTTCCAGCATATTGAACATCTCAATACTTGCTCCTGCGATTGCCGGTGCAAGAGAGTTGGAGAACAGGTACGGACGACTTCTCTGACGAAGCAGATCGATGATCTCTTTTCTTCCGGATGTATATCCACCGGAAGCCCCACCGAGTGCTTTTCCGAGTGTTCCTGTAATGATATCCACTCTTCCTTCTACGCCACAGTATTCGGAAGTTCCTCTGCCGTGTGCTCCTACAAATCCAACTGCATGGCTGTCATCCACCATAACCAGTGCGTTGTATTTATCAGCAAGATCACAGACACCTTTTAAGTTACAGATGATTCCATCCATTGAAAATACACCGTCTGTAGCGATCAGTTTGACTCTTGCTCCTGCTGCATCTGCAGCCTGAAGCTGTGCTTCCAGATCTTCCATGTTGTTATTTTTGTAGCGGTATCTTTTTGCCTTACAGAGACGAACTCCGTCAATGATGGAAGCATGGTTCAGTTCATCACTGATCACTGCATCCTCCGCAGTCAGGATTGTTTCAAAAAGTCCACCATTTGCATCAAAGCAGGAAGAATATAAAATCGTATCATCTGTTCCCAGAAATCCGGAAATCTTCTTTTCCAGTTTTTTGTGGATGTCCTGTGTTCCGCAGATAAATCTGACAGAAGCAACCCCATATCCTTTTTCATCATAAGTTCTCTTCGCTGCATCGATCAGTCTCTGATTGTCCCCAAGTCCAAGATAGTTATTGGCACACATATTAAGAAGCTCTCTTCCGTCTTCCATTACAACCTTTGCGCCTTGCGGAGATACGAACGGTGCTTCCCCTTTGAAAAGACCATCTGCTTTGATCTGTTCTACTTCTTTTGTATAAATACTTAAAATATCATTTTTTCTTGCCATTTTATTCTCTCCTTCTTCTGCTTTTCCTAATCGTTAATATGTGCCCAGTCAAGGATCACCTTTCCTGACTGTCCTGAGATCATTGCCTCAAATCCTTTTTCATAATCGCGGATATCAAAATGGTGTGTGATGATCGGTGAAATATCAAGTCCCGCCTGGATCATCGTAGACATCTTGTACCAGGTATCCCATACTTTTCTTCCATAAATTCCGCGGATATTCAGCCCATTGAAGATCACTGTCTCAAGATCTACGGTTGCATCCTGTCTCTGCAATCCGAGAAGTGCGATCTTTCCACCATGTTTCATGTTATGGATCATATCAGAAAGTCCCGGCTGGCTTCCGGACATTTCAAGTCCGATATCAAAGCCTTCTGTCATTCCGATCTCATGCATCACATCCGTCAGTTTTTCCTGTGTCAGATTAACGCATCTGGTCGCACCCATTTTTGCTGCCAGATCCAGACGGTACTGGTTCATATCCGTGATTACCACATGTCTTGCTCCTGCAAATTTTGCAATCGCCGCTGCCATGATCCCAATCGGCCCTGCACCTGTGATCAGCACATCTTCACCAAGCATGTCGTAAGATAATGCAGTATGGGTTGCATTTCCAAATGGATCAAAGATCGCATATAATTCTTCATCAATTGCCGGATTGCACGGCCATACATTTGAAGCGGGAATAACCAGATATTCTGCAAACGCACCGTTCCGGTTTACCCCAACGCCTTTGGCATCTTTGCAGTTCTCTTTGTGCCCTTCTAGACAGTTTCTGCATTTTCCACAAGTGATATGTCCTTCACCGGATACCAGATCGCCCACCTTGAATCCCTGTACACCTGCACCGACTTCTACAACTTCCCCGACATATTCATGTCCTGCGGTCAGTCCGATCGGAATAGTATGCTGTGCCCATTCATTCCACTGGTAAATATGTACATCGGTACCACAGATTGCATTTTTATGGATCTTGATCTTTACGTCATTTGGTCCTACTTCCGGAATCTGTACTCTTTTCAGCCAGAGTCCCTGTTCCGGTTTTTCCTTTACTAACGCCCACATTTTATTATCATTCATCTTCATTACCTCCGCATGACACATATGTCCGTTTAACGCGGACTTTTTATTACTTTTGTTTTTCTATACTTAGGATACCCTATTTTTCTTCTCTTTTCAATCTATTTTCCGTGATACACAAACATTTTACATGTTCATGTTTTTGTAGCAGATACAAGCACATGTGTCTTTCTATTGCAAGCACATTTATTATATATATACAAAAACAGACAGATAAATCTGTCTGTTTTTCACAATGCCCTACTGTCGATTTTCACAATTTCGTTCTGTTTATAACAATCTTTTTTCTTTCTGATGTACCCTTTTTCTCACAAAATAGAAGCACACGACCTGAAGTACAATGGTAAGGATCCATGACACCGGATAGGATACAAAAAGTACGGATAAAGATCTGTGGTTCGGAAAAATTCCAAATACCCACACAATTCTTGTTCCCACCGTTCCGATCACTGAAAGCACCATCGGGACTGCTGAATATCCCATTCCACGAAGCGCACCCGGAAACAAATCCATGATCCCACACAGGAAATAAGTGATCGATGTATACGCCAGGATTTCCATTCCGCAGTTGATAACCTTTGGATCTGAAGTATAAATTGTCAGAATCTGCGGTCCGAAGCAATAGGCAAGACCACCAAGCACTACCGCGATCGATATAGACAGAATCGCACAGTCACGCAGCACCTTATCCATTCGTTTCAGCTTACCGACACCATAATTCTGACTGGTAAAACTCATACATGCCTGGGTGATCGAATTCACTGACATATAAAGGAACCCAAGCATATTGTTCGCTGCTGTATAGCCTGCCATCGCAATCGATCCAAATGAATTAACCGAGGACTGCAACAGTGCATTGGACAAATTGATGACCGTACTCTGGATTCCCGCCGGAACTCCCACCTGGAAAATCTGTTCCATGTAGGCACCATTGATCTTCAGTTTGGAGAAACGAAGCTGATAACTTCCTTCCGACCGGTACAGACAGGTCAGTACCAGCACACAGGAAATCAGCTGTGAAATAATTGTTCCAATTGCAACCCCGGCAACTCCCATATGAAAAAGAATAACCAGTATCATGTTCAGCGCGGCATTTGCAATTCCGGAAATGATCAGGAAGATCAATGGCCTTTTTGTATCACCAATCGCCCTTAAAATGGCCGCCCCATAGTTATATAACATAAAAAATGGCATTCCCATAAAATAGATCCGCATATATAAGGCAGACTGCCCGATCACATCATCCGGCGTTCCCATAATTTCAAGTGCCCACTTTGCAAGAAGCACCCCGATAACTGCCATCATAATTCCACTGATCAGCGCAAGTGTGATCGAAGTATGTACTGTTTCCGACATCTCCCGGTCTTTGCCCGCTGCATAAAATCTGGCTGCAAGAACATTGGCACCAAGTGAAATTCCGATAAACAGGTTCGTAAACACATTAATCAGTGCTGTTGTGGAGCCGACTGCGGCAAGTGCCTGACTCCCGGAGAATCTTCCTACCACGATGATATCCACTGCATTAAACGCAAGCTGCAGAATTCCGGAAACCATAAGCGGCAGTGAAAAAGAGATCAGCTTGTCCATGATGGAGCCGTTGCACATATCAATTTCAAACTTATTTTTTTTCACATTATTCACCCAGCCCTTCATCAAATGTAAGTCTCATCTGATTCCAGACCACGTTTCCATGTACTGATTCTGAGACACCTTCATTTTTGAATCCAAACCTGGCATAATAAGATATCAGCCGGTCCTTGCAGGTAAGGACAAGTCCCTTTCTTCCCTGCTCTTTTGCATCTGTAATCGCTCTTTTGATCAATTCTCCTGCATATCCATGTTTCCGGTAAGACGGCAGCGTATTTACACCAAAAATCATCTGCCAGTCACCTTTTTCATCATGCATTTCCGCTTTTTCATACATTTCGTCTGTCAGATCTTCCTGATTCGTCACCATACCGTCCACGAAGGCGATCAACTTCTCTTCTTCAAACATCAGCCAGAAATGATCTTTATAAAAAGTAAGTCTCTTTTCAAATTCTTCTTCTGTTGCCGCTTCTGCTGCCGGGAAACACGCTGCCTCCACACGGGCAATTTCTTTCAGATCACTCAGATCTGCTGTTCTTATTCTCATCTTTACTCTCCCTCTTTTCCTAATATTTTCAGCATTTTTTCTACATTTTCGCTGGTCCATGCCGGAAATTCCAGTACCGCATCCGGGATATCCTGCCTTCCAGAATCCGGGTTGTGGAACCAGATACATTTCATACCGGCTGCTCTGGCAGCTCCTCCACCGTTAGTCGAATCCTCTACTACCAGACAGTCCTCCGGCTCCATTCCCAGTTTCTCTGCCGTTACAAGGAAAGTATCCGGTGCCGGTTTTGGATGCTCTACATAATCTCCACTCATGACCACTGTAAAATATTTCTCCATATCCAGAGACTTTAATGCATCTTTGATCGCATAAGCCGGAGAGGAAGACGCTACTGCAAGCAGATATCCTTCGTCTTTTAACTGCTTCAATGCTTCTTTGATTCCCGGCATCTCCGGAAATCCTTCTGCCTCTGTAATCTGCGCTTTTTTCTCTTTCATGAGCGCATTCATCTTATCCACATCATCAAAAACAGGCCCATAATTCTCATTGATCAAATCCATGAAGAATCCACGGGTAGAACCGATACACGGAAGGTAGACCTCATAGTCAAGATCGATTCCGTTCTTCTCTTTTAAAATTTCCTTCCAGCAACGATAGTGTAATGGTTCTGTGTTGATCAAAACACCGTCCATATCAAAAATAACTGCTTTCATATCTTTTTAGCCTCGATTAAATGATTTAAATTTTCTTTCCGTTCTTATTTTGAATGACGTTTTTAAAGATGTCAAGACGGAGAAGCTAAAAAGAGTGCGCATCTCCGGCACGTAGTGCCTTTTATTTCATAGGAAGTTTCTTCGGAATTCCCTATGAAATAAAAAGAGAGCGACTGTACGATTCAAAAAACGCACAGGCACTCCCTTTGGCTTTTATGGATTTTTCTTAAGGTCTCTGTCCCATTCCACCTTCTAAGGTGATCGTCTCTCCGTTCATATATTTGAAATCCGGTGATGCAAGCTGTACGCATGCACGTCCGATTTCTTTTTCTACATCTCCGTAATGTCCAGCCGGCGGCATCTTTACATTTGCCTTGAATGCTTCCGGATAAGCTTTCTGGAAATTCTCAAGCTGTGCTGTCCATGCGAGCGGGCATACGATATTGACATTGATTCCATCTGGTCCCCACTCTGTTGCAGCTACTCTGGAAAGTCCACGGATTCCTTCTTTTGCCGCTGCATATGCGCACTGTCCGTAATTTCCGAAAAGTCCGGCACCTGAAGCAAAGTTGATAACAGATCCCTTTGTCTCTTTCAGATACGGATAACATGCCTGCATATAATAGAATACCGCATATACGCCGGAATACATTGCCAGATTGAACTGGTCTGTTGTATGATCTGCGATCGTAACACCAGATGCGGATGCCTGTGCATTATTGATCAGGACATCAATTCTTCCGAATGTATCAATTGCCTGCTTTACTACGTTCTGTACTGTTGCTTCATTATCAGCCCCCGCGCTGACATCAGCCTGTACAGGTAATACTTTGATACCATAGAGTCTCTCCAGTTCTTCTTTGGCATCTTCGAGTTTCTTTACATTACGCCCGGTAATTACCAGATTCGCTCCTTCTTTTGCGTAAGCTGTTGCAATTCCATATCCAATAGATCCGCAGCTTCCATCACTTAATACAGCTCTTCCGCCGCCTGTGATAATTGCAGTCTTTCCTGTTAAAAATCCCATAATCAATTTCTCCTTCCTGCTGTCCTTCAACTAGCATACGATTATAATAGCAGAGTACAGGTCAGAATTCAATACTGAATTGTGTCTATTTTCTGACAATATAGTTAATTTTTTGATTATCGCAAAGACAGTTAGAATGCAAAAACCTCATTAAATAAGGGTTGTTTATTATATAGATACCAGGGGCAAAAGGTCAGAAAACCGATGCAAAACGCACGCAGCAATCTGGTATCAAAGGGGGCAAAATACCTTTTGACCCCAACATCTTATCTATCTACAACATATACAATAGTGCATTGCAGATACATGCAGCAATATTGCTGCCACCTTTTCTGCCTCTTGCCACGATATATGGTGTGTCTTTCAGTGAAAGGATTAACTCTTTAGACTGGACAACATTTACAAATCCTACAGGAACTCCGATGATGAGTTCTGGGGTTAATTTGCCATCCTGGATCAGTTCATAGAGTCTTACAAGGGCTGTCGGGGCATTTCCGATGGCAAAGATGATTTTTTTATCGAGGGTGGCTGCTTTTTCCATGCTTGCAACGGCACGCGTGGTTCCGTTCTTTTTGGCAGTTTCTGCTACATCTTCATCGGACATGAAGCAAAGAACTTCGCTTCCGTATTCTGCAAGCTTCCGTTTGTTGATACCTGCTTTTCCCATCTGGGTATCGGTTACAATGACTGCACCATTTCGGATAGCATCCAGCGCTTTTTCTACTGCACCTTCTGAAAACATCAGGTTCTTGGCATAATCAAAATCTGCGCTTGTATGGATACAGCGTTTGACGATCGGTTCTGTTCCGGGGATCAGATGCGTATCACCCAGTTCTTCTGTTATGATCTCAAAACTGCGTTTTTCTATTTCTGCAGGTTTTACATTTTCCAGTTCTATCTTCACTTGATATTTCCTCCTTTGATCGTCACACCGATCCCGCATACTACCCGGTCTACCTGATCTGAATTTGCCGCAAGTACGGTACAGATCCTTCCGGTCAGTTCCCTGTATCTGCGATCAAATGCGTCTACCGGAACCAGACCATAGCCGATCTCCTGTGTCACAATTACAATATCCGGACACTTTTTTGTTAGTTTCGATGCGAAATCAATTGCTTCTTTTTCCGACCAGTTTTCTTTTTTTATCATGCTCTGGATATATTTTTCAAAATGAAAGACTCCTTCTGCCTCAAAAATATTATCTCCTTCACATAGTTCCCCATCCGTCCAATGAATGTATGGGTTCTGCTTTTTTGCATACGCAAGCTTCCCCTGATATGCACCGCCGATTATCATTTTCATTTTTTTATATCTTTCCTTTCAACCGGAATTCCGTACACAACTTCTGTCACCAGATCTGCCCTCTCTCCCATCCGAAGATTTAGCTTTCCGAGAAGCTTCAGATATTCTTCCATCTCCGGATTATCTGTCATGCTGTCTGAAAATACTTCATTTGTAACAACTACCAGATCATCACTGACCTTCTGCAGCTTATGGATCCCCGCCAGAATGGACTCTTCTGCATTTTCACCTGCTCCTGACGGATCGTACATTTCATTTGCCACAAGATTGGACATACATTCCAGGAGAACACTTCCTGTCTCTTTTGTCTGCAGGATTTCTGCAGCTTTTTTAAGATCCGTATAGCATTCGATTGTTTCAAACCCTTTGCCCGCACGAAGTTTTCTGTGACGTGCAATTTTCTCTTCCGTTTCCTTCCCGAAAGGTATCATAGTTGCTATATAGTAGCGTTTTTTGTTTCTTTTTGAATGGCTGGCATATTCCATAAGCTTCTGCTCTGCATATTCGGATTTACCACTTCCACTGCCACCTGTGATCAGATGAAACATTCTGCTGCATTTCCCTTCTCGATAATCTCATATATTTTCTTCATATCCATATTCTCACGAACTGCATTTGCAAGAATCTGATACTGCTTCTCTTTGTAAGCATGGTAGTCCATGGAGTGCATGGCTTCCTCGCCGTATCCTTTTTCTTCCAGAAGTGCCCCGATCAGTGCATCCGCTACTTCCCGGTCATCAAAAATCCCATGTACATAGCAGCCGTACACATTCTTCTTCTGCGCTCCGTCCCACCGGCTCTCACCTGTCACCTGATCACAGATCTGTACCATCATCTTATGATCTGCAGCATCTTTATCAGAAAAAATAGTTTCCCCCATATGGATCTCATATCCATCCAGCTTTGCACCGGACATTGCTTTTAAGATTCCGTTAACTTCTCCGAACCTTCCGGTAACACGGGTTCTTCTCTTGGTATTTTCAAATACAGTAACTGCAGGAAGCAGTCCCATTGCTTTTATGGTTCCACCACGTTCTACCCCTTCCGGATCAAGGATCTCTTCTCCAAGCATCTGGTAACCGCCACAGATACCAAATACCGGTTTCCCTGATGAGGCATGGCGCAGCACTTTCCCTTCCAGTCCGCTCTGACGAAGCCACAACAGGTCTTCCATCGTATTTTTACTTCCCGGCAGAATTACCAGATCTGGATTCCCGAAATCTCCTGCCTTTGACACATACCGAAGCGAAACTTCTTCCCTGCATTCCAGTACCGCAAAATCTGTGAAATTGGAAATACGCGGCAGACGGATCACTGCAATATCCAGAAGTGCCGCCTTTTCTTTCCGCTCAAACCTTTCTGACAGACTATCCTCATCATCAATATCCGCATAAATATATGGCATCACGCCACATACCGGTATCTTTGTCCGCTCCTCCAGCATCCTGATACCTGGCTCCAGAATTTTCACATCCCCGCGGAACTTATTGATCACCGTACCTTTGATCCTTGCCCGCTCTTTTTCTTCCAACAGCATAACCGTCCCGACGATCTGCGCAAACACACCACCACGGTCAATGTCTCCGGCAAGAAGAACCGGTGCATCCACCAGCTCAGCAAGTCCCATGTTGACAATATCATTCTGCTTAAGGTTTATTTCTGCCGGACTTCCCGCGCCTTCAATGACGATCACATCATACTTTTCTTCCAGTTTATGATAAGCTTCTAAAATAGCCGGAATATATTCTTTCTTTTTACGGAAATATTCCATCGCCGGCATGACTCCCGCAACTTCTCCGTTTACAATTACCTGACTTCCTACATCGGAGGTCGGTTTTAAAAGAATCGGGTTCATATAAACTTCCGGCCGGATCATAGCAGCTTCTGCCTGCATAACCTGTGCGCGTCCCATTTCCAGACCATCTGCCGTGATAAAAGAATTGAGTGCCATGTTCTGTGACTTAAATGGTGCAACCTTGATTCCATCTTCCTTTAAAACACGACAGAGCCCTCCCGCAAGAAGGCTCTTTCCGACATTTGACATGGTTCCCTGAATCATAATCGACTTTGCCATATTAAAATTCTCCCTGACCTGCATAGAGAATTTCTCCCAGCGCATCGATCAGTTTCTGGTTGTCTCCTCTCTGCCGCATACAAACACGATAATATCCTTCTCCGAGACCTTTGTAATTGCTGCAATCCCGAACCAGGATCTTCTGTTTTTTCAGTTTCTCATATAAATTTATACCGCTTCGCATCAGAATGAAATTGGCATCTGACGGATAATGGGTAATTCCAAGCTTGTCTAATTCATTTTCCATCCAGATTCTTTCACGGTTCGTAAAATCACAGGTCCGTTTCACACGCATCCGCTCTTTTAAAGATGCCATGCCTGCCGCCTGTGCCGGTATCGATACGCTCCATGGCTGTCTGGACTGTTCCATCTTCTCCAGAAATTCCATATCCGAAGTAACGGCATACCCGATACGGATTCCCGGAATCGCGTGCATCTTAGTCAGTGAACGGAGGATAAATAACGTTCTCCATCTCTTAGTATCTGCAAGAATGGATGCCGTAGCTGCATTTTCCGCGAAATCAATAAAACATTCATCCAATACCATCCGGATTCCGTAAGTCTCGCATCTTGCAAGAATCTTCCAAAGCATACTCCGGTCGATCAGCTTTCCGGTCGGATTATCCGGTGAACACAAAAATACCATATCAATATCTTCATTCAGAAGATCCAGAAAATCTTCTTCCAGTTGAAAACCAGTCGCTTCTCTTTTCTTATAATAACAGATCTCGCACCCGGTCGCACGCAGTGCCTGTTCATATTCCGCAAATGCAGGAACCGGTATCAGCGCTTTCCTTGGGCAGTCCGCAAGTACTGCCGTAAAAATCAGATCTGCCGCCCCATTTCCACAGATAATATGCTCAGCCGGAACTTCCAGTCTTTTCGCCAGAGCACTTTTCAGTTTCCTGCAGCTGGCATCCGGATAATTTCCAATTTGGTCTATTGACTTTCTTGCCGCTTCCACTACAGCTCTTCCAGGTCCGAACGGATTCAGATTCACAGAAAAATCTGTCATTCCTTTGTGTGTATAAATATCTCCACCATGTACATATTCCATAACCTTTTATTCCCCTTACATCAGTATCATACAATATTTCAGTAATCCAAAGACAAGAAGTGTCAGAAGTGCTGTTCCGTCCATCAGATTACCGGCTCTTAAAATATCTTCCGGCTCGATAGGACGCACATCATCTCCGATTGTCTCTTTCGGATATAATTTTCCAAAATAATAGGCATCTCCCGCAAGCTGCACCTGAAGTGCACCTGCACATACCGCTTCTGTCTGCGCGGAATTCGGGCTGGCATGCTTTCGCCTGTCTCTTTTCCAGACTGCCCACGCCCTTTTATAATCCATCCGGAAGATCCATGCACTTGCGATCATCAGAAGTGCTGATATCCTGGACGGAATATAATTCCATACATCATCCATTTTAGCCGCAAACCGACCAAAATGTAAATACTTTTCATTCTTATATCCTACCATAGAATCCATTGTATTAACAGCCTTATAAAAAAAACCAAGTGGTGCCCCACCGATCAACATAAAAATGAGCGGTGCGATCACTCCGTCCGATGTATTTTCGGCTACCGTTTCTACCGCTGCCTTTGTCACTCCGGCCTCAGAAAGATTTCCGGTATCTCTCCCCACGATCATCGATACCGCATGTCTTGCCCCCTCCAGATTGTGGTTTACGAGCCGTACATAAACCTTCCTGCTTTCATCTTTCAGGCATTTTCCGGCAAGAAGCTGATAACACCAGAAAGTTTCCAGTGCAAATTGAAGCCAGAAGCTGACCTTTCCGACAAGATACAAAAGTCCCCACGGAATTCCGACCGATGCGATCACCACACAAAACCATAAAACACATCCTGCGATTCTTTCTTTTTTCTCATCATTTTTACAAAATACGCGCAGCCACTTTTCCAGTATCGAAATCCAGTTTCCAATGATCCGTACCGGGTGGTAAAGCCATACCGGATCCCCGAAAATCGCATCCAGCGCCATTCCTGCTATACATGCCATCAAAGAACTCATATTTCCTCAATCTCCTCAAACTGTCTCTTTCCCTGCTGCCATTTTTCTTCCTCAATTTGAAAATGAAAACCTTTTCCGTTTTTCACCTGCCAGTGATAAAATTCTTTCTTTTCCGGATCAAATGCTTCCATCACCGACATGATCGTCCCCCCATGAACCAAAAAGGCAATCTTCTTTCTTTTTCCCTTTATCATCTTTTCCATCATCTGTTCAAATCCGCAGACACACCGTTTCCGGAACTCCATCGGATCTTCTCCTCCCGGAAATGCCTTTGTACCTCCAGAATCAATCCAGCTCTGATACTTTGGATTCCCAGTCAGCTCCTGATAATTCTTCCCCTCAAAAAGGCCAAAATCACATTCCCGCATCTGCTCACAGACAACCTGCTCTGCTCCCGGAAAAAGAATCTCTGCCGTCTGCCTGCACCTCCTGAGCGGACTGACAATCACAAGCTCCGGCTTCCACTCCTCACGTCCATTTTCTTCTTTTTTCAGAGTATGCTCCAGAACGAACTCTGCCTTTATTTCTTCATCTGTCACCCCAATATACCGCTTCTCCAAATTCCCTTCCGTCGCAAAATGCCGAATCAGCTCGATTTCCATCTTCTATACATCTCCTCTTCCTTTCTCTGCTTTTCATTTGATTCCCTGCACAATCAATCCCCCAACTAATAATGCCAGCTCACAAATCTGCAGAAAGTATCCCGCCAGATCCCCGGTAACACCTCCAAACTGTTTCCTGCTCATCCGGTAATAATATCCAAATACTACTCCTGCAATTATAAGAAGTACCACCATACCAACCGGCGAACAGAAATACAAATATACTGCCGCCAGGACCAGGTATACAATCATTGTGATCCTTACTGCCTTTTTCTGTGCTCCATCCTGGAAAGTCTTTACAAGACCGCTTCCTCTTGCTGCCGGAAATGTCACTACAGCAATCCCACTGAGCGCTCTTGAAATTACATATCCTGCTGCTACTACCGGAAGCATCTCCGTCCGGATTTCACTCCATACGCCAAGGCTTACGGTAAAATAACAGCAGATTCCGATGACCGCAAAAGCACCGTTATGCGAATCTTTCAGGATTTCCAGTTTCTTTTCTTTATCTCCCCAGGATCCAAGTGCATCCATCGTATCCATAAATCCATCCAGATGGATCCCTCCACTTACAAAAACCGGTATCAATGTCATAACCGCAGCAAACATCAGTCTTCCACTGTTTACTTTCGGAAAAATATTTCCATCAAGAAACATTCCTGCCAGATAAATGAGTACTCCGGTCACAACACCGATCAGCGGAAAGAAACACATCGTATATTTCATATTTTCCTTGTTCCACTCAATGCGCGGCATCGGTATTTTTGAATACATAGAAAACGCAACGATCATCGGTTCTAAAAATTTCATCTTTCGTCCTTCCCATCCAGTACTTCATACTGCTCTACGTGAATATCATCAAAAGTTCCCATTTTACGGTACACCTGAAGTCCCATCTCAAGAAGCGGCATCGCTGCCACTGCTCCTGTTCCTTCCCCCAGACACATGCCACATGTAAGAAATGGTTTTTTTTCTAAAGCATCTAAAATCTTTCTTGACGCAGGTTCATCAGACAAATGGGATGGTAAAATATATCCTGCACATTCCGGAACCATCCGTACCGCCACAAGTGCAGCCACTGCAGAAATAAAGCCATCTATCAGCACCGGAATCCGGTAGATTGCCCCACCAAGATATACACCTGCAAGTCCTGCTATGTCAAGTCCTCCAACCTTGGAAAGTACATCGATCGCATCTGTCTTATCCGGCTGCATCCGCTCAACCGCTTCCCGGATGACCTGTACCTTCTTTCGCAGACCTTTTTTCGTCAGACCTGCCCCCTTTCCTGTCATGACCTTCGGATCCTCTCCGAGCAATACAGAGGCAACCGCACTGCTGGTCGTTGTATTTCCAATCCCCATTTCACCTGTCGCAAGAATTTCGTATCCCGCTTCGGCACACTTCTTTACCATCTGAATTCCAACTTCTATCGCCTCAACTGCCTCTTCTCTTGTCATCGCCGCTTCTTTTGCAAAATTGTGTGTGCCATACATCACTTTGTATTCTTTCTTTGTCACAGACGGCACATCTGTTGCCATTCCTACATCCACCGGGAAAAGATCTACCTTTGCCTCTTCTGCCATGATGCAGACGCTTGTCTCTCCTCTTGTAAAGTTATCCGCCACGATTGCCGTTACTTCCTGTCCGGTCTGTGTCACGCCTTCTTCTACCACACCGTTGTCCGCGCACATAATGATCAGCCCGCGCTTTCGCAGTTCAAAATCTGAAGTCCCCTTAATCCCGGCAATCTGGATCACCGCATCCTCCAGACTTCCCAGACTAAACAGCGGCTTCCCTACCGTCATCCAGTGAGCCCGCGCCTCTTCCATTGCATTTTCATCAAGTGGTTTTATTTTCTCTTTCCATCTGGTCTCTTCCATCTGTAAGTCTAATCTCCTGTCTTTTCGATTTGTCTTTGTCAGCTTTTTACTTGCTTCTGTAGGTTCTACACGCTTCTACAAAGCGTTTGGCCACTTTGGGGTTGGAATAAAAGTATAAATGCGGAAATCCCGCAAACAGATTCCCCTTCATATGAACAGCCTGCCATTTTCTCACACCATCCGGCTTTACGGCAAGTGTATCCTTTCCGTTTTCCGTAGAATCCCAATAATGGAACTCATGCGCCCGGATCTTCTCTCCCTTTTTCATATACACTCCGTTCATTTCCGCAGTCAGCTCAATGTATCCGAATCTGGTAAGTCGCCCTTTTTTGATCCCTTTTCCCGGAAGTGCCCCCACCATCGGATAGTGCTTTCCATCTTCCCCTTCCAGCTCTTCTGTCAAATATAAAAATCCTCCACATTCCGCAATACATGGAATTCCATTTTCAATCTGCTTTCTTACATCTTTTCGCATAGCTCTGTTTTCTGCCAGATGTTTCGCACAAAGTTCCGGATATCCACCACCAAATAAAAGTCCGTCTAAATGTTCCGGAAGCCTTGTATCCTCCAAAGGACTAAACGGAATGATCTCACATCCAAGCTCTTTTAAAAGCTCCATATTATCCTTATAATAGAAACAAAAGGCCAAGTCACGCGCTACGCCGATACGCACTTTTCGTCCGGCTGCTTCCTGTTTTGCCTTCACCGGATGATACTCCATTTCTTTTGCTTCCCAGGCAATTTTCAGCACCGATTCCATATCAAGTGTCTCTGTCAGAATCTCTGCTGCCCGGTCAATCTGTTTTTTCAGGTTCCCTATTTCCTCCGGAAGCATCAGTCCCAGATGCCGACTCTCCAGATGAAAAGCATCCTCCTCCGGCACATAACCAACCACCTGAACCTGGAATCCCATTGTCTGCAATCCCTCTTCGATCATCTTCTTCATCTTCGGATACAGCATCGGGGAAATCCGGTTCAGAATGATTCCCCGGATATTACTGTCATTCCGGTATTCAATCATTCCCTTCAATACTGCCAGGATTGTCGATGCCATACCTCTTGCCGGAACAACCAGGATTACCGGAAGTCCCAGGGTTCTCGCAACGTCATAAGTACTTGCCTGATCCGAATCCAGACTGATCCCGTCATAGTACCCCATCACACCTTCTGTCACCACAAGCTCCGCGCCTTCCGCATGATGCATAAACCGCTCTTTCAAGCGCTCCCGGTCACAAAAATACAGATCCAGGTTCTCGGAATCAATTCCCAGCACCTCCCGGTGAAACATAGGATCAATATAATCCGGTCCGCATTTGCAGGCGCGTACCTTCTTTCCGGCATTTTTAAATGCTTTCATCATTGCCATTGTCACCGCTGTCTTTCCACTCCCACTGGCAGATGCCGCGATTACAATTCCGGGAATTTTCATTCTATATCTCCTCCGTCTGAAATAATATAAATCGGATTTAACCCGGTCATCATGTGATATCTTCCAAGTTTCTTTGACTTTGCCACATTCAGTTGTATGATTTCCGGATCTGCAAGCAGTCCTTCCTCCATCGCCTCCATCGCTTCCTTCACGGTTTCCAGCGAAATTGCATTGATCACGATACGGACGTCCGGATTTTTTTTCTTTATGCACTGAATAATTTCTTTTAACTGTCCTGTACTGCCTCCGATAAAAGCATGGGTCGGCATTTCCAGTGCTTCCAGTGCTTCCGGTGCAACTCCTTCTATAACCTGAATCTGGTCTGCCCGGAATTTCTGCATATTCTTCCTGATCAGTTCTGCACCCTCCGGATTCTTCTCTATTGCATAAACGCGGAGATTCTCTCCCTGAAGAGCAGCCTCTATAGACACTGAACCGGTTCCGGCCCCCACATCATATATTACTGCATTCTTTGTAAGCTTCAATTTTGCAATGCTGACTGTCCGCACTTCCTCCTTCGTCATCGGAACACTTCCACGGATCAGCTCCTCATCTGCAAGATGAATTCCTGTTCTCTTTTCCGGCTTTGGATTCTCGATCAGAATAGTGGTAAGATCACCAAAATCTTCTGCCTGAAGCTCGTTTCCTTTTTTGATTACAATCTCTTCATCCGGATAAGACAAATGA
>ENA-ORTQ01001835-ORTQ01001835.1-human-gut-metagenome-genome-assembly--contig:-NODE-1835-length-20862-cov-2.606575_pt1 | contig 20862 bp, 21 predicted proteins | sample MGYA00241912_ERZ509188 | MGnify/ENA primary metagenome ERZ509188 (study PRJEB26280, sample SAMEA2338849) | human gut metagenome | biome: human gut; feature: human-associated habitat; material: faeces...
TCCATCCACCCCGCCTATAAGGAGAAAATTCTCAAGGCCAACGACCTGTGCACCATGGTCACCGGCAAGCGCCTGGGCCACCCGGTGCGCAGCCTGCGCACCCCCTTCGCCCGGAACTACGCCAAGGCCGAGTACGGCGGCCTGGACGACGAGGCCCTGGAGGCCCTGGGCACCGGCGCCCTGCGCAAGGCCGTGGTGGAGGGCGACCTGGAGGAGGGATGCTTCCTCTCCGGCCAGGTGGCCGCCATGGTGAAGCAGGTCCAGCCCGCCGCCGACATCGTGCGGGAGGTCATGGAAGGGGCCGAGCCTGTGCTGAAAGGAGCCACGAAATGGGTAAAATAGCATTCGTTTTCGCCGGCCAGGGGGCCCAGTACCCCGGCATGGGCCAGGAGCTGGCCCAGTGCTCCCCGGCAGCGGCCCAGGTGTTCCAGCAGCTGGACGCCCTGCGCCCCGGCACCTCCCAGCAGTGCTTTTCCGGCACCGAGGCCGAACTGAAGGAGACCCGCAACACCCAGCCCTGCATGTTCGCCGTGGAGCTGGCCGCTGCCGCCGCCCTGGAGGAAAAGGGCCTGCGGGCCGACCTGGCCGCTGGCTTCTCCCTGGGGGAGATCGGCGCCCTGGCCTACACCGGCGCGGTGGACCTGGAGACCGGCTTCCACCTGGTCTGCCGCCGGGGAGAGCTGATGCAGCAGGCCGCCGAGGCCCAGCCCACCGCCATGGCCGCGGTGCTGAAGCTGGAGAATGCCGCGGTGGAGGCCCTCTGCGCCCAGTTCCCGGAGACCTACCCCGTCAACTACAACTGCCCCGGCCAGGTCTCCGTGGCCTGCGCCAAGGAGCAGCTGGCCCCCTTCTCCGCCGCGGTGAAGGCCGCCGGCGGCCGGGCCCTGCCCCTGAAGGTGGCAGGGGGCTTCCACTCCCCCTTCATGGCCTCTGCGGCCCAGGGCTTTGCCCAGGTGCTGGCGGACTGCCAGGTGGGCCAGCCGAAGCTTCCCCTGTACTCCAACAAGACCGGGGCGGTCTATGACGGCGACCCCAAGGAGCTGCTGGCCCAGCAGATCGTCTCCCCCGTGCGGTGGGAGACCATCGTGCGCAACATGATCGCCGCCGGGGCGGATACATTCATCGAACTGGGCCCCGGCAAGACCCTCTGCGGCCTGATTGCCAAGACCGACCAGACCGTCAAGACCTACGCCCTGTCCACCCAGGCGGACCTGGAGCAGATCGTGAAGGAGGTCCTCGGAGGATGCTGAAGGGAAAAACTGCCCTCATCACCGGCGGCGCCCGGGGCATCGGGGCCGCCATCACCGCCGCCCTGGCCGCCCAAGGGGCCAACGTGGCGGTGATCTACGCCGGCAGCCAGGAGAAGGCGGAGGCCCTCTGCGCCCAGTGCGCCCAGGACCACGGGGTCCAGGCCCAGGCCTACCAGTGCGACGTGGCGGACTTTGCCGCCGCCAAGGCCGTGGTGGCCCAGGTGAAGAAGGACTTCGGCGCCGTGGACGTCCTGGTCAACAACGCCGGCATCACCCAAGACGGCCTGCTGGCCATGATGAAGGAGGAGAGCTTCGACCGGGTCCTGGACGTGGACCTGAAGGGGGCCTTCAACTTCATCCGCCACTGCACCCCCCTCTTCCTCCGGCAGAAGGGCGGGGCCATTGTAAACATCACGTCCGTGTCCGGCATGATCGGCAACCCCGGCCAGGCCAACTACGCCGCCGCCAAGGCAGGCCTCATCGGCCTGACCAAGGCCGTGGCCAAGGAGCTGGCCCCCAAGGGGATCACCTGCAACGCCGTGGCGCCGGGCTTTATCGAAACCGACATGACCCGGGACCTGGCCGGGCAGGACAATGCCCTGCTGGCCGCCATTCCCCTGGGACGGATGGGCCAGCCCCAAGAGGTGGCCCAGGCTGTGGCTTTCCTGGCCACCGCCCCCTACATCACCGGCGAGGTGCTGCGGGTGGACGGCGGCATCGCCATGTGAAAAAGGAGAACACCCATGGAACAGACATTGCGCAGAGTGGTGGTGACGGGCCTGGGGGCCATCACCCCCGTGGGCAACACCGTGGAGGAGATGTGGGCCAACCTCAAGGCCGGCGTCCACGGCATCGCCCCCATCACCCTCTTTGATACCACAGATTACAAGACCAAGATCGGCGCAGAGGTGAAGAACTTCGACCCCCGTGCCTATATGGATAAGACCGACGTCCTCCGCAGCGACGCCTATGCCCAGTACGGCGTGGCCGCCGCCTGCCAGGCGGTGGAGGAGAGCGGGGTCATCGGCACCCTGCCTCCGGAGCGGGTGGCGGTGTACTTTGGCTCCGGCATCGGCGGCATCCGCACCTTCCACGAGGAGCACAACAAGCTCCTGGCCCGGGGACCCAAGCGGATCTCCCCCTACTTCATCCCCATGCTCATCGGCAACATGGCCGCCGGCATGATCGCCATCCGCTTCAACTGCCGGGGGGCTGCCCTGCCGGTGGTCACCGCCTGCGCCACCGGCACCAACGCCATCGGCGAGGCCATGCGGGCCATCCGCCACGGCTATGCCGACGCGGTGATCACCGGCGGCTCCGAGGCCGCCATCTCCGAGTGCGGCGTGGCGGGCTTTGTGAACATGCAGGCCCTGTCCACCTCCGAGGACCCGGAGGCCGCCTGCCTGCCCTTTGACAAGCGCCGGGGCGGTTTCGTCATCGGCGAGGGCGGCGCGGCCCTGGTGCTGGAGGAGTATGAGCACGCCGTGGCCCGCGGGGCCAAGATCTACGGCGAAGTGGTGGGCTACGGCGCCACCTGCGACGCCTTCCACATCACCGCCCCCCGGCCGGACGGCACCTGCGGCGCCAGGGCCATCCAGCTGGCCCTGGAAGAGGCCGGCTGGCAGCCGGAGGAGACCGTGTACATCAACGCCCACGGCACCGGCACCCCCATGAACGACTCCCTGGAGACCCAGGTGGTCAAACTGGCCCTGGGGGAGGAGGCCGCCCGCCGGACCTTCAATCCTCAGCTGGGGGTGGAGGGGGGCATCTCCATCCTGGGCACCTCCGGCATCGTGGAGCCCATGAGCGCCCAGGCCCTGGTGGAGACCATCGCCCTGGAGCTGCGCCAGGCGGCGGCGGAGGGGGCGGACCGGGTGGTGCTGACCCCAGGCAACTATGGGGCCGATTTTTTGGCGGAGAGCGTCCTGATCCCTTCTGATATCAGGATAGTAAAGTGTTCTAACTTTATTGGTGAGGCCCTGGACCGCGCCGCGGAGGCGGGGATCAGGCAGCTGATCCTGGTGGGCCATCTGGGCAAGCTGGTGAAGGTGGCGGGGGGCGTGATGAACACCCACTCCCGCTGGGCGGACTGCCGCATGGAGATCCTGTGCGCCCACGCGGCCCTGTGCGGGGCCGGCCAGGAGACTGCCCGGGCCCTGATGGGCAGCGCCACCACCGACGCCGGACTGGACATCCTGGCGGAGGCCGGCCTGCTGGACCGGACCATGGACAGCCTGCTGTCCGCCCTCCAGGCACACCTGGAGCGGCGGGCGGGGGCGTCCTGCCGCTGCGGCGGCGTACTGTTCACCAATACCCGGGGCCTGCTGGGGATGACCGGGACTGCAAAGGAGATCTTGAACATATGGAACGCGAAAGAGGAACATTTTACGCCGTAGGGGTGGGGCCCGGGGACCCGGAGCTGATGACCCGGAAGGCGGTGCGGGTGCTGGAGGACTGTCCCGTCCTGGCCGTCCCCCGCACGCCGGCGGGGGACTCCCTGGCCTTGGAGATCGCCCAGGCGGGTGCGGATCTGACTGACAAGGAGATACACTTTATAGATTTTGCCATGTCCCGGGATGAGGAGAAGCGGCGCCAGGCCCACCGGCGGGCGGCGGAGGCGGTGCGCGCCCTGCTGGACCGCGGGACAGACGTGGCCATGCCGGTGCTGGGGGACGTGTCTCTCTTCGCCAGCAGCGCCTATGTGGCCCAGCTGCTGGAGGAGGAGGGCTGCCGCTGTGTCAGGGTCCCGGGGGTCCCCAGCTTCTGCGCCGCCGCGGCCCGGCTGGGCCGGAGCCTGACGGAGATGGACCTGCCGGTCCACATCGTCCCGGCGGGGGGCTTCCCCCTGGAGGAGGCCCTGGACCTGCCGGGGACAAAGGTGCTGATGAAGTCCGGCCGGGCCCTGCCCCAGGTGCTGGAGGCGCTGGAGAGCCGGGGCCTGCTGGAGAGCTCGGCCATGGTGCAGAACTGCGGCCTGCCGGGGGAGCAGGCGGCAGAGAGCCTGAAGGACGCTCCCCAGTCCGGCAGCTACTTCACCACCCTTCTGGTGCCGTGACATGGGCGTGTCCGGTCTGCTCCTGCTGTTCCCCTTCCTGCTGCTCCGATTTGGACTCCTGGGCCGGCTGGGAAGGGACGGACTGGGCCGCGCCGCCCACATTCCCCCCATGGGGGGCAGGGAACGGCTGGCCTATTGGGTCTATCAGCTCTCCTCCGCCGGGGTGCTGGTGTGTCTCTGCGCACAGCGGGCGGAGGTGGACGGCGCCTGGCCCTTTTGGGCGGGACTTGTCCTGTACCTTTTGGGGGTGGCCCTGTGCGCGGGGGCGGTGGTGAGTTTCGGAAGGCCCTCCCCCGGCCCTTTCCGGGAGGACGGCCTCTACCGGTTCTCCCGCAACCCCATGTATGTGTCCTATTTCGTGTATTTTGCGGGGTGCGTCCTGCTGACCCGCTCCCGGCTCCTGGCCGCCCTGGTCCTGCTGTTCCAGCTCTCGGAGCACTGGATCATCCTGGCGGAGGAGCGGTGGTGCAGGGAGCAGTTCGGCGCACCCTACGAGGCGTATCGGAAGCGGGTCAGGCGGTATCTCTGATCCGTGTGGGAAGGAGGCTTTTTCCATGGTCCATTTTGTAGGGGCAGGGCCGGGTGCGCCCGACCTGATCACTCTGCGGGGAGCGGAGCTGCTGCGGGGGGCGGACTGCGTCATCTATGCGGGCAGCCTGGTCAACCCGGCCCTTCTGGGGCTGTGCAGGGACAGCGCGCGGATCTATGACAGTGCCCGCATGACGCTGGAGCAGGTGCTGGAGGTGGTGGAGCGCGCAGAGGCGGCGGGGCAGGAGACGGTACGCCTCCACACCGGCGACCCCTGTCTGTACGGTGCGGTGCGGGAGCAGATGGACGCCCTGGACCGGCGGGGCATCCCCTGGGACGTGACCCCGGGGGTGTCCTCCTTCTGCGGGGCAGCGGCGACCCTGGGGGCGGAGTACACCCTGCCCGGGGTGAGCCAGACCGTTATCATCACCCGCATGGCGGGCCGGACCCCCGTGCCGGAGGGGGAGGAGATCGCCTCCCTGGCCCGGCACGGGGCCACCATGGTCATCTTCCTCTCCGCCGGGATGCTGGAGGCACTGTCTGCCCGGCTGATGGAGGGGGGATACCGGTCAGATGCTCCAGCTGCCCTGGTGTATAAGGCGACCTGGCCGGAGGAGAAGGTGGTGCGCTGCACGGTGGGAGAACTGGCCCAGGCCGGGCGGGACCACCAGATCTCCAGGACCGCGCTGGTGGTGGTGGGGGACATCCTGGCCGGACCCTATGACCGCAGCCAGCTCTACCACCCCGGGTTTTCCACCGGCTATCGGGAGGCGTCCCAATGACTGTGGAGCTTATTTCCTTTACAGAGAATGGTGGGAGGCTGGCCGCCGCGCTGGCGGCCGGCCTGGAGCGGAGCGGGCACCGCGCCGCCTGTACCCGGAAGGGCGAGCGGGCGGAGGAGTGGACCGCCGCCGCCTTCCGCCGCGCGGAGGCCCTGATCTTTGTGGGGGCAGCCGGGATCGCGGTCCGGTCGGTGGCCCCCCATCTGGTGAGCAAGGCCCGGGACCCCGCCGTGGTGGTGGTGGACGAGCTGGGGCGGTTCGCTGTCCCCATCCTCTCCGGCCACCTGGGGGGCGCCAACGACCTGGCCCGGGAGATCGCCGGGCTGCTGGGCGGGCAGGCGGTCCTCACTACCGCTACCGATGCGCGGGGGATCTTTTCCTTTGACCAGTGGGCCCGCCGCCTGGGCTGCGCCATCCCCGACCCGGAGAAGATCCGCCCCGTGGCCTCCCAGATGCTGGCGGGGGGGACAGCGGCCTTCTGGTCCCAGTGGCCGGTGGCAGGGGAGTGCCCCTCGGGAGTGGTCCCGGCGGGGCAGGAGGCGGCCCAGGTCCAGCTCACCATCCGGGACACGCCGGAGCCCGCCCTGAAGCTGGTGCCCAGGATCGTCTGGGCCGGGATAGGGTGCCGGCGGGGCGTCCCGGCGGAACGGCTGGAGGCGGCCCTCCGCTCCGGGCTGGAGGCGGCGGGGCTCCATCCAGCCGCGCTGGCGGGGGTGTGCACCATCGACCGCAAGGGGGAGGAGCCCGGCCTGCTGGAGCTGTGCCGCCGGCGCCGGCTGCCCCTGCTCACCTATTCCCCGGAGGAGCTGAGCCGGGCGGAGGGGGAGTTTACCCCCTCCCCCTTCGTCCGTCAGGTCACCGGGACGGACAACGTATGCGAGCGGGCGGCGGTGCTGGCCAGCGGCGGCCCGCTGCTGCTGAAAAAGACAGCGGGGGAGGGGGTGACGGCGGCGCTGGCTGCCGCCCCCTTTGCCCCGGGATGGGAGGAAGCGCCATGAATGTGCTGTATGTGGTGGGCCTGGGTCCGGGCGGCTCCAGGTGGATGACCTGGGAGGCCAGGGCTGCCCTGGAGCAGGCCGAGGTGCTGTGCGGCTACACAGTCTATCTGGATCTGATCCGGGGGGAGTTCCCGGATAAGGAGTACTTCTCCACCCCCATGACCCAAGAAATTGAGCGCTGTCGGGCGGCGCTGGAGCGGGCCCGGTCCGGCCGGACCACCGCCCTGGTGTGCAGCGGAGACGCGGGGGTGTACGGCATGGCGGGGCCGGTGCTGGAGCTGGCCCCCCAGTTCCCGGAGGTGGAGATCCAGGTGGTGCCCGGTGTGACGGCTGCTCTGGCGGGGGCGGCGGTGCTGGGGGCCCCTTTGATGCACGACTTCACGGTGCTCTCTCTGTCCGACCTGCTCACCCCCTGGGAGGTCATCCGCCGCCGCCTGGAGCTGGCGGCTCAGGGGGACTTTGTCCTCTGCCTCTACAACCCCTCCAGCCGGCGGCGGCGGGACCATTTGCGCATGGCCTGTGACATCGTGCTGGCCCACCGGGGACCGGAGACGGTGTGCGGCTGGGTCCGGAACGCGGGACGTGCCCAGGAGGAGCACCAGGTGCTCACCCTGGGGGAGCTGCAGGAGGCCCAGGTGGATATGTTCACCACCGTATTCATCGGCTCCGCTGCCACCCGCCGGATCGGAGACCGGATGGTGACCCCCCGGGGGTATGAGCTGTGAGGGTGCTGATCTTCGGCGGCACCACTGAGGGGCGCCGGCTGGCCCGGGCCCTGTCGGCCATGGGTCACCAGGTCTGGGTCAGCGTGGCCACCCCCCTGGGGGCGGAGGAGCTGGCCGGCCTGGAGGATGTGTCCGTCCTGGTGGGGCGCAGATCCGGGGGGGAGATGGATGCTCTGCTCTCCCGGGGCTTCCACCGCTGTGTGGACGCCACCCACCCCTATGCTGTCCAGGCCACCCGGGAGATCGGGGCGGCCTGTGCCCGGGCCGGCGTCCCCCTGCGCCGCCTGCTCCGGCCCGAAGGCGGGGAGGAGGGGCTGCGGGTGGACAGCCCGGAGGAGGCCGCCCGGCTGCTGGCGGGGCGGGAGGGGAACATCCTGCTGGCCACTGGGGCCAAGGAGCTCCCGGCCTTTGCCGCCCTGGAGCCCGCCCGCCTCTTTCCCAGGGTGCTGCCCTCGGAGGAGAGCGTGGCCGCCTGCCGCCGGGCGGGCATCCCCTCCCGGAACATCATCGCCCTCTACGGCCCTTTCACCCAGCGCCTGAATGAGGCGCTGATGGAGCAGTATCACATCCGCTTCCTGGTGACCAAGGACGGGGGAGAGGCGGGCGGCTTCCGGGAGAAGGCCGCCGCCGCCCTGGCTGCGGGGGTGGAGCTGGTGGTCATCCGCCGCCCCCGGGACCGGGGCGAGGGCCTGGAGGACATTCTGGCCTGGTTCCAGGCCGATAAGGAGGAAGCAGAATGGAAGTGACGCTGATCGGGATGGGACTGGGCGACCCCACCACCCTCACCGCCCAGGCGGTCAGGGCTCTGGAGGGGGCGGACGGCCTGATCGGGGCCCGCCGTCTGGTGGAGGGGCTGAATCTGGGACGTGAGGTGCCCCGGTATCCCGCCACCAAGGGGACGGAGATCCTGGAGATCCTGCGCCGGAGCGGCCTGGAGCGCCCCTGCGTGCTGTACAGCGGGGATACCGGGTTCTACTCCGGGGCCCGCTCCCTGACCGCCCTGCTGGAGAAGGAAGGCATCCCCTTCCGGGTGCTGCCCGGCCTGTCCAGCGTCCAGTATCTGGCCGCCAGGCTGGGGCGGCCCTGGCAGGACTGGAAGCTGGTCTCCGCCCACGGGACCCGGTGCGACCCGGTGGCCGCCGTGCTGGAGGGGCGGGAGGCGTTTTTCCTCACCGGCGGCGAGCTGGGGCCGGGGGAGCTGTGCCAGGCCCTGCGGGATGCCGGGCTGGGCCACCTCCGGGCAGTGGTGGGTGAGGAGCTGTCCTACCCGGCGGAACGGATCACCCGGGGGACGGCGGCGGAGTTTGCCCAGGGGACCTTCGCCCCCCTCAGCGTCCTGCTGGTGGAGGGGGCGGAGCGCCCCAGGGCGGCGGTCTCGTCCGGGATCCCGGACGAGGACTTCCTGCGGGATGAGGTCCCCATGACCAAGCGGGAGGTCCGGGCCGCGGCCCTCTCCCTGCTGGAGGTGGAGGAGGACGACGTGCTCTGGGACGTGGGGGCGGGCACGGGCTCGGTCTCGGTGGAGCTGGCCCTCCTGGCCCGGCGGGGGCGGGTGTACGCCGTGGAGCGGAAGGGAGAGGCCCTCTCCCTGATCTGCGCCAACCGGACGCGCTTCGGCGCCTGGAACCTGGTGCCGGTCCGGGGGACCGCGCCCGCCGCGCTGGAGGACCTGCCCGCCCCGGACGGCGTCTTTGTGGGGGGCAGCGGCGGGGAGCTGGACGCCATCCTGGCCGCGGCCCTGGGAAAAAATCCCTGGGTCCGCCTATGCGTCAGCGCCATCGCCCTGGAGACCCTGTCCGCTGCTGCGGCGGCCTTTGCCGCCCGGGGGCTGGAGGCCCAGGTGACCCAGATCTGGGCGGCCCGGTCCAAGGGGGCCGGTGGGCTGAACCTGATGATGGGGCAGAATCCGGTGTGGCTCATCTCAGGCCGCCGGAGGGAGGAGGAGGCATGAGAGAGCTGGAACACAGCCGCCCCGCTGACATTGAGGCGGAGAGCTTCCGCATCATCGGGGCGGAGCTGGCGGAGCGGGGGATCGTCCTGCCTGCGGATCAGGCGCCGCTGGTGAAGCGGGCCATCCACACCACGGCGGACTTTGACTACGCCCGTAATCTGGTGTTCACCCCCGGGGCGGTGGAGGCCGGGGTCCGAGCCCTCCGGGCCGGCACCCCCATCCTGACGGACACCAACATGGCCCGGTCCGGCATCAACCGGGGGGCGCTGGAGCGGCTGGGCATCAGCGTCCACTGCTTCATGGCGGACCCGGAGGTGGCCCGCCGGGCGGCAGAGGCCGGGACCACCCGGGCGGCGGCAGCGGTGGACCAGGGGGCGGCCCTCTGGCCCGAGGGGATCTATGCCGTGGGCAACGCCCCCACCGCGCTGATCCGCATGGCCCAGCTGATCCGTGCCGGAGCGATGTCCCCGGCCCTGATCCTGGCGGTGCCGGTGGGATTCGTCAATGTGGTGGAGAGCAAGGAGGAGATCCTGGCCCTGGCCCGGGAGCGGGGGATACCCGCCATCGCGGCTCTGGGCCGGAAAGGGGGGAGCACGGTGGCCGCCGCCCTGTGCAACGCCCTGCTGTATCAGTCGGGAGGACGGGAGAAATTATGAGACGAGGAAAGGACCGGCTCATCGGGGCCGCCCTCTGCCTGCTCCTGCTCTTTGGGGCGGGGTGTTCCCCGGCCCCGGGAGCGGACCAGGAGACGTTGGACCGGGAGCTGGACGTGCAGCTGGGCCTGCTGGCGGAGGTCATCACCCAGGAGGAGCGGAGCGCGGCCATGGACCTGTGGATGCGGCTCCGACCGGTGCGCCAGGCCCGGCTGGACCGGGGCGAGTATCGGCGGGGGGACCGGGAGCAGGAGCTGCTGGAGGAACTGAACGGGCTCTATGAGGCATACACCATCCGGTATCTGGGGGGAGACGACCTGGGCTGGGGCTACACGGACCCGGAGGAACACGTCCTGGCCCGCTACCGGATCGGCGGGGCGGGGGAGCTCACCCTCATGCCCAACTCCCTGGACCTGACCCACGGGCCCTGGACCAGGGAGGACCTGGAGGAGATGTGGGAGTCGATGCAGGCCGTCCTCCCAAAGGACGCCTTTCGGGACTTTCGGAGCTATGTGCCCTTTACGGACGGCGAGGGGGAGACGGTGGCCTATGTGCTGCCCGCCGACCCCGGGGGGAGCCAGTGGGAGATCTGCCTGGACCCGGCGGACATGGGGGACCGGGACTATTTTCTGGAGACCGTGCTCCACGAGTACTGCCACTACCTCACCCTGAACCACCGTCAGGCGGACTATCGGGGGGAGCCCACAGTGGAGACCTACTGCGAGGCCGGAATGGTCAGCCGGGAGGGGTCCTATCTGGACGACTTCTGCCAGCAGTTCTGGACCGGCTACCTGGATGACCGGCTGGCGGATCTGGACAGCTATAACTTCTTCCTGCGGCATGAGGAGGATTTCGTCAGCAGCTACGCCTCCACCGACCCGTCGGAGGACATCAGCGAGAGCTTCGCCTTCTTCGTGCTGTGGGACGTGCCGGAGTCGGAGGCGGTGTGGGCGGAGAAGCTGCGGTTTTTCCTGGACTACCCGGAGCTGACGGAGTTCCGCCGCCAGGTGCGGGAGAACCTGGGGCTGGAGCAGCCGGAGCAGGCGGCATAAATGCAGGATGCCCGGAGGCACACGTGCCTCCGGGCATATTTTATGGGGCGGCGGGAGAGATCAGGCGGGGCTGCGGCGGAACACGTGGAGGTCAAAGCCCACCTGGGTGGTGAGCCGCTTCAGAGCGGACAGGGCCTCCACCCCCTCCCGGGGAGTCTTCCAGCAGTAGGGGGTCATCTGGAACAGGGCCCGGATGTCCTCCGGGCAGTCCAGAGTGATCTCATACCGCACCGGGACGATGCGCTGATAGGAAAAGCCTGTATAGGGGGTTTCCTTGACGGGGTTTTCGTAGGGCTGGGAATAGAGGACCTGCTTCATCTCCCAGAGGTGCCGGGCGGAGGGGACCACATAGAGGAAGGTGCCGCCCGGCCGCAGGACCCTGGCGAACTCCTCCGCGGACAGGGGGGAGAACACATTGGTCAGCAGGTCCGCCGAGGCGTCCGCCAGGGGCAGGCGGTAGGCGGAGGCCACTGCGAATTCCCCCTCCGGAAGCCGCTTGGCGGCCCGGCGCAGGGCGTATTTGGAGATATCGATCCCCGCTGCCCGGGGCCGGTGTCCGGCCCGCTCCAGCGCCCGGAACATCCCCGCTGTGTAGTAGCCCTCCCCACAGCCGCTGTCCAGCAGGACGGGGCCCTCCAGGTGGGCGGAAGCCTCCAGGACCAGCTCCTCCAGGGCCTGGCGCAGCGGGGCGTAGTAGCCGCGCTCCAGAAAAGCGGCCCGGGCGGCCACCATCTCCCGGTCGTCCCCCGGCGCCTTGGAGTGCATCCGGTTGGGGGGCAGGAGGTGGACGTAACCCGCCGCCGCCCGATCAAAGCTGTGGCGGGCGGGACAGATGCAGCCCCTCTCCTCCTGCGTCAGAGGGCTGCCGCACAGGGGGCAGCGGAACAAACTGGGCCCGTTCACAGCAGAGCGCGGATGTAGTCCAGCCCGGCCTTGGCCGCGTCGGCAGGGGGATTGGCACGGAACTCAAAGACCAGATAGTCCTGGAATCCGGTCTCCTTCAGGGCCTGGATCAACAGCGGAAAATCAAAGTGCCTGCCGTCTGGGGCCATGCGGTCCACATCGGAGATGTCCACCTGTCCGATGAGGTCGCCCGCCTTCAGCAGCCCTTGGTAGAAATCCGTCTCCCCGTTGGTGTGGAGATGGATGGAGTCCACCTGGAGCCGGAGGGCAGGGGAGCGGAAGGAGCGGATGAACTCCGCGGTCTCGGACAGGGAGCAGTAGGCGTCGGAGTCGATGCGGCTGATGGCCTCGAAGGCCACCTGGATGCCCAGCTGTTCCGCGCGGGCCAGGATGGACTCCATGCTGGAGCGGAACAGAGGCTCATAGGCCTCGCGGCCGCCGGCATCCCGGGTCCAGCCCCGGATGGCGCCTACGATCAGCTTGGCGCCCCCCAGCTGGGCACACAGCTCCGCGTGGGACAGCATCCGGTCCACCGCGGCCTGGCGCCGCTCCTGGTCCGCCAGGCCCAGGCCCAGGCCGTCTACGGTGTAGATCCGTCCCGTAGCCAGTCCCGATGCGGTCAGGCCGTACTCTCCCAGCACGCGGCGGACATAGGCGGCATCCAGCTCGCCGGGGCGGTTGACCGTCAGGGAGAGGGCGTCATAGCCCAGCTCCGCCGCCCGGCGGGCGCAGTCCTCCAAAGGCCCCATCAGGGGGGCGGTGTTGCTCTCAAAGGTGCCGTCTGCCCAGACGGCGCTGGTCTTCATTCCCATAGGTATCTCCTGTTCCGGGGGCAAGTCCCCCTGCATGTGTGATGGTTTATTATAGCACCGGGGCCGGCCGGGGTCAATTCCCGGCCGGGAAAGAGAGCGGCTCCGCGGGAGCGGACAGGGCCTGATGCCCTCATCGAGCCGGACGGCGGGCGCACGATGTGCGCCCCTGCGCAAAAGCCGAAGATATCTCGCAGGGGCAGCCCCCGGAGCTGCCCTCAAAGCCTTCCCCCCTGGGTGGGGAAGGTGTCACGGCGGATGCCGCGACGGATGAGGGTGGTGTCCCCTGCCGGTCCAATCAACACTCCGCTGAGTCCGATCAGGGGCGGGGCGGCTCCCCGCCCCTGTGCAGGAAACGGAAAACCCCGCCTGCGTTTCATACAGGCGGGGCTAGCGGCGGGTCAGCGGGGTTCATAGGCCAGCTCGGCGATCCCGTTGCTGTGGGCGGCGGAGACCAGACGCAGGTCCTGCTGGGGCAGCCCGCGGGAAAAGAGGGGGATGCCCTCCCCCAGGATCACGGGGATCACAGAGACCACATACCGGTCGATGGCGTTTTTCCGGATCAGCTGGGCGGCCGTGTCGGCGCCGCCGCAGATCCAGATGTCCCGCCCGGCGGGCTCCCGCTTCAGCTGTTCCACCAACTGGTGGGCCGGACCGCTGAAAGCCTGGATCTTCTCCGTCTGGGGAGGGAGGGGGCGGTGGGTGAGCACATAGCAGTCCAATCCCCGGTAGGGCCAGCTGCCGGGAGAGAGCTGGGTGACCACCTGGTGGTAGGTGGTCCAGCCCATGGCCACGGTGTCCACTGTGGAGAGAAAGGCGGGGTAGGTCCCCGGGTCCGGGTCATCAGGGTCCTGGCCGGCCAGCCAGGAGACATCCCCGTCCGGGCGGGCCAGGCAGCCGTCCAGGCTCATGGAGATGTAGAGGACGGTGCGGCGCATCACAGGCCCTCCATCATGTTGACCCGGAGGTATCCCTCATCCACGTTGACCTCCGCGATGAACTGGTCCACCGCGGGGATCATCAGCTCCCGGGCGCCGCCGCGGACTACATACACATTGTTGGCGGGCAGGGTGAGGATGTCCGCGATCTGTCCCAGCACCGCGCCGCTGGCGGCGTCCCGGACCTCCATTCCCATCAGGTCAGCCAGGAAAAAGCTGCCCTCCGGGAGCTGGACATCCTTCCGGTCGATGTACAGCACGGCGTTGCGCATGGCCAGAGCACTGTTGACATCGGTGACGCCCTGCAGCTTCAGGATGACCATGTTTTTGTGGACCCGGGCCCGCTCCACCTGGATGGGCCAGTGGGAGCTGTCCACATAGAGGGTCTTGAACTGGCAGAGAAAGTCCGGGGAGTCCGCCCAGGGCTGTACCCGCACCTCGCCCATAATGCCGTGGACGTTGGTGATCTTTCCGACCTCCAGATACTGTTCTTTCATGGGGATTCTCCTTTCCTCCGGGGTAAGACAATGGCGCAGGATCTCCCTGCGCCATAACTGTCTAGTCGACGATCTCGACGGAGACACGCTGACCGGTGCGCTGGGCCACGGAGCGGATCAGGGTGCGGATCTCCTTGGCGATGCGGCCCTGACGGCCGATCACCTTCCCCATATCCTCCGGAGCCACACGGAGCTCCAGCACGGTCTCGCCGTCGCTCTCATGCTGGGTGACAGACACCTGATCGGGGTGGTCCACCAGATTCTGGGCGACATAGGTCAAAAGCTCTTTCATTTGCCTGACAGACCTCCAGCCTTACAGCGCGCCGGCCTTTTTCAGAAGGGAGCGGACGGTGTCGGTGGGCTGAGCACCGGTCTTGATCCAGGCCTGAGCCCGCTCGGCGTCCACCTTCAGCTCGGCGGGGGTGGTCAGAGGGTTGTAGGTGCCGATCTCCTCGATGAAACGGCCGTCACGGGGATAGCGGGAATCCGCCACCACGATACGGTAGAAGGGAGCCTTCTTCGCGCCCATGCGGCGCAGTCTGATTTTAACCATTTATATTCACCTCCAAAAATTTCTTGCGTATATGGAAAACACCGAAGTGTTTGCCAGCGTTCAAAATTGGGCCAGCAGCCCGAACAGGAGAAAGGATGCCCCCAGCAGGCGGGGGAACCATAGGGCCCGCGCTCCCCACTGGATGGAGATGCTTACCGGGACCACCGGGTGGAGAACGAAGCCGGCCCCCACCAGAAGAAAGGCCAGACGGCCCACAATGGGGAGATGGAGCAGGGCTGACAGGATGGACGAGATAACGATGACCAGGAAGCTGGCAAGCATCTGATCGAAAAAGGTCCACTTTTTCATGGTCCGTGCTCCTTTCCGCCGTCGGGGAGTCAGAAGGGGAGGCCAGGCATCTTGCCGCCCAGCATGCCCTTGCCGCCCTTTTTGCCCATCAGGCGGCGCATGGACTTGGGCATCTTGCCGCCGGCGAACTGCTTGGTCATGGCCTGCATCATCTCGAACTGCTTCAGCAGCCGGTTGATGTCCACCACCTGGGTGCCGGACCCGGCGGCGATGCGCCGCTTGCGGCTGGAGTTGAGCACATTGGGATTTTCCCGCTCATAGGGGGTCATGGAAAGGATGATGGCCTCCATCCGCCCCAGCAGGGACTCGTCCATGGAGGCCCCCTCCAGATCGGAGGCCTTGACGCCGGGGAGCATCCCGGCGATCTCGGACAGGGAGCCCATATTCTTCAGCTGAGCCATCTGCTCATAGAAATCGGTCAGCGTGAATTTGTTTTTCCGCAGCTTCTCCTGGAACTCCAGGGCCTTCTGCCTGTCGAAGTTCTGCTCCGCCTTCTCGATGAGGGAGAGCATGTCGCCCATGCCCAGGATACGGCTGGCCATCCGGTCAGGGTGGAAGACCTCGATCTGGTCCAGCTTTTCCCCCACACCCACGAACTTGATGGGCTTGCCGGTGACTGCCTTAATGGAGAGGGCCGCGCCGCCCCGGGCGTCTCCGTCCAGCTTGGTGAGCATGACGCCGTCGATGTCCAGTGCGTCGTCAAAGGCCTTGGCCGCGTTCACTGCGTCCTGGCCGATCATGGCGTCCACCACCAGCAGGATCTCCGTGGGCTCCACGGCGGCCTTGATGCGCTTGAGCTCGTCCATCAGCTCCTCGTCCACATGGAGCCGGCCGGCGGTGTCCAGGAACACCATGTCGTTGCCGTGCTGCCTGGCGTGCTCGATGGCGGCTCTGGCGATGTCCACCGGGTCGGTCTGACCCATCTGGAACACCGGGATGTCCAGCTGTCCGCCCACCACCTCCAGCTGCTTGATGGCGGCGGGGCGGTAGATATCGCAGGCGGCCAGCAGGGGCCGCTTGCCGTTCTGACGCTTCATCAGGCCGGCCAGCTTGGCGCCGTTGGTGGTCTTGCCCGCACCCTGAAGGCCCACCAGCATCACCACCGTGGGGGGCTTGGAGGAGATCTCCAGCTTGGTGCTGGTGCCGCCCATCAGGGCGGTAAGCTCCTCGTTGACGATCTTGATGATCGTCTGGGCGGGGGAGAGGGCCTCCAGCACGTCGGAGCCCACGGCCCGCTCGGTCACCTGAGCGATGAACTGCTTGACCACCTTATAGCTGACGTCCGCCTCCAGCAGGGCCAGGCGGATCTCCCGCATAGCCTCCTTGACGTCGGCCTCGGAGAGACGGCCCTTGCCCCGCAGCTTTTTGAATGCGGCGGAGAGCTTTTCAGAAAGTCCTTCAAACGCCATGGTTACTCCTTTTGAAGCACCTGGGCCAGCTCCCGGATCTCCCGGGCCGCCGCCTCGATGTCTGGGTCGTCATAGCTGCCGTTGCGCTCCAGGATCTTTTCCGCGTCCTCGGCGATCTGCTGGAGCTGCTTGTGCATGGCGTGGAACCGCTTGATCAGGCCGGTCTTATCCTCCAGATCGGTGAGGATGGCCTCGGCCCGGACGATCACGTCCCGGACGCCCTGGCGGGTGATGCCGCTGTTCTCCGCGATCTCGGAGAGTGAAAGATCCTCGTTATAGTAGAGGTCGTAAAACTCCTTCTGCCGCTCGGTGAGCACGTCGCCGTAAAAATCGTACAGCAGGGCCATGCGATAGGCCTGACTTTTCAAACTGTTCCACCTCCTGTTGAGATGTCGTAAAGCTCAAAAACTTTACATTCGGAATCATACCATAACAGAGCCCCCTTGTCAAGTGAAAAATCTGTACACTTGGCGGGGGTATATTCCCACGGCACCGGGGCAAAATCCATAATGATCGCCCAAAAAACGGTATGATGATTCAGGAGGAGCCGCCATGTCTGCTTCGAACACCGCCCATGTTCCCATGGATGAACCCCATCTGTCCCGATACGGGGCCAACGCCGCCCGGGCACTGGAGCTGGAGGGAGCGGTCCGCCCGGGGACTGTGGCCCGGGAGATGCGGCGCGCGCTGGCCGAGGTGGAGCGCGCCCGGCAGGAGCTGGCCCGCTGGGCCGAGGAGAGCGGGCGCACGCCGGGAGCGGTGGAGTGGCTGCTGGACAACGCCTATCTGGCGGCGCGGGAGGGGCGGATGGCGGAGCGGGCCTTCCGCAGGGGCAGGCCCCTGCGACGCTGCCGGAACGGCCAGTCTGTTCTCCAGTGTGCCGCCCGGACGGCGCTTTGGGCGGTCCCCGACCTGGACCGCCGCCGCCTGACGGTCTTTCTCTCCGCGTTCCAGTCCGTACTGCCCCTCACCGAACGGGAGCTGTCCCTGCTGGTCCCCGCCCTGACCTGGGCGCTGCTGTGTCAGCTGCGTGGTCTGTGCGGGGACCTGGCGGCGCTGCAGGAGGAGCAGACAGGGCCCGCCCCCTTTGAGTCTGTCTTTGCCGGGCTGCGGGCCCTGTCCGATGGGGACTGGGGGGCGCTGCTGGAGTCGGAGAGCCGGGTGGAGGCTGTCCTGCGCCAGGACCCGGCGGGATGTTATGGCTCCATGGAGGACGCCACACGCCGGAGATACCGGGGACAGGTGTGCCGTCTGGCGAGAAAGAGCGGCATGGGGGAGGAGGAGACGGCCCGGCGGGTCCTGGAGCTGTCCCGGCAGGGGGCGGGGGCGGAGCGCCACGTGGGCTGGTTCCTCTTCCGCCGCCCGCTGGGGGCGGAGAAAAGGACACGGTCCGGGGCGTGCTACGGCCCGCTGGTCCTGCTCTCTGCCGCCCTGCTCTCCGCCGCTCTGGCTCTGCTGCTGGACAGCTGGGTGGGGGGGCTGCTGCTCTTTTTCCCCCTGTCCGATCTGGTGAAAAACAGCGCGGACTTTCTTCTGGTCCGTCTGGTGCCCCCGCGCCCGGTCCACCGCATGGCGCTGGAGTCCGGCATCCCGCCGGAGGGGAGGACCCTCTGCGTCATCGCGGCCCTGCTGACCGGAAAGGAGAGCGGCCGTGAGCTGGCAGAAAAGCTGGAGCGCTACCATCTGGCCAACCGGGACAGCGGCGGAGAGCTGCGGCTGGGGATGCTGGCCGATCTGCCCGACCGGGATTCCCCCATGGGGGCGGAGGGGCGGAGCTGGGTCCGGGAGGCCCGGAAGGAGGTGGACCGCCTGAACCGGAAGTACGGGGGCGGCTTCTACCTCTTTTTCCGGGAACCCCGTTACAGTGCCCGGGATGGGCGCTGGATGGGCTGGGAACGGAAGCGGGGCGCGCTGGTGGAGCTGGTGCGGCTGTTGAAGGACCGCCCCAGCGGGCTGGAGGTACTCTCCGGAGACCGGGGGGCCCTGGCGGACACCCGCTATGTCATCACTCTGGACAGCGATACCAGCCTGAACGTGGGCGCGGCCCGGGAGCTGGTGGGGGCAATGCTCCATCCCCTGAATCAGCCGGAGGTGGACCGGGAGCGCCGGGTGGTCACGGAGGGGTACGCCCTGCTCCAGCCCAGAGTGGCGGTGGAGCTGGCCGCCGCCAACCGCTCCCTGTTCTCCCGGGTGTTTGCCGGGCTGGGGGGAGTGGACCCCTATGGCAGCGCGGCCAGCGACGTGTACCACGACCTGTTTGACCAGGGGACCTATACGGGAAAGGGCATCTTCCAGGTGGACGCCTTCTATGCCTGTCTGGACCGCCGGGTGCCGGAGGGGCGGGTACTGTCCCATGACCTGCTGGAGGGCTCCTACCTCCGGGCCGGACTGCTGGGGGAGGTGGAGCTCACAGACGGATTTCCCTATCAGGTGCGTTCCTACTACGCCCGCCTGAACCGCTGGATCAGGGGGGACTGGCAGCTGCTGCCGTGGCTGTTCCCCCGGGTGCCGGACGGCAGGGGAGGGCGTGAGAAAAATCCCCTGCCCCCGCTGGCACGGTGGAAGCTGCTGGACAACCTGCGCCGCTCTCTCTCCCCCATCTTTACCCTGGCAGCCCTGGTGCTGGGGATCTGCGGGAGCGGGGCAGCTCTGGCTGCCGCTGGCGGCGCCGCTATCCTCTCTGCCGCCTCCAATCTGCTCCTGTCCGGGATGGACCTGGCCGCCCGGCGGGGCGGACGGGCCCGGGGACGCTACCACTCCACGGTGGTGGCCGGCCTGCCCGGAGCCCTGCTCCAGACCGCCCTCCAGCTGCTGTTCCTGCCCTACCACGCCTGGGTGTCCGCCTGCGCCGTGTGCACCGCGCTGTGGCGGATGGGGGTGACAGGCCGGGACCTGCTGGCCTGGGTGACGGCAGACCAGTCGGAGCGGGGCGGCGGCAACGGTCTGTGGTCCTATTACCGGCGGGAGTGGTTTTCCCCCGCCGTAGGGCTGGCCACCTTTCTGCTGGCGGAGCTGCGGATCGGCAGCCTGGCGGGGCTGCTGTGGATGGCGGCTCCCGCCGCCGCCTGGTGGATCAGCCGGCCCAGTGGAAAGCGGGCGGGACTGGCCCCGGGGGACCGGGCCTTCCTGCTTCACCAGGCCACCCTGATCTGGCGCTACTTTGCCAGCTTCCTCCGGGAGGAGGACCACTGGCTCCCGCCGGACAACTGGCAGGAGAAGCCGGCGGCGGGGCTGGCCCGCCGGACCTCCCCCACCAATATCGGGCTGGCCCTGCTCTCCGTGATGGCGGCGGTGGATCTGGACCTGCTGCCCCAGGACCAGGGGGCGGGGCTGATCCGCCATGTCCTGAACACCGTGGAGGGGCTGGAGAAGTGGCGGGGCCACCTCTACAACTGGTATGACACTGTCTCTGCCAGGCCCATGGCCCCCCGGTATATCTCCACCGTGGACAGCGGGAACCTGTGCGGCAGTCTGATCGCCCTGGCGGCGGGACTGGAGGAGTGGGGAGAGGGGGAGCTGGCCGCCCGGGCCCGGGCGCTGTCCGGCGCCATGGAATTCCGCCCCCTGTACGACCCCGACGGCAGGCTGTTTTTCATCGGCTGGGAGGCGGAGCGGGACCGTCCCACCCCCGGCCACTATGACCTGATGGCCAGCGAGGCCCGGCAGACCAGCTACGTGACCGTGGCCCGGGGAGAGGTCCCGCCCCGGCACTGGCGCCGGCTGAGCCGGATGCTGCTGGGGGACAACGATTACAGCGGCATGGCCTCCTGGACCGGGACCATGTTTGAATATTTCATGCCCAATCTGCTGCTGCCCTGTGAGGAGAACTCCTTGATGTACGAGTCGCTGGCCTTCTGCGTCTATGCCCAGAAGCGCCGGGGGGCCAGGACCCACACCCCCTGGGGGATCTCGGAGTCGGGATTTTTCGCCTTTGACCCGGGGATGACTTATCAGTACAAGGCCCACGGCGTTCAGGCCCTGGGTCTGAAGCGGGGGCTGGACCAGGAGCTGGTGGTGGCGCCCTATGCCTCCTTCCTCGCCCTCCCCATGGCCCCCAAAAGCGCGGTGCGCAACCTGCGCCGGCTGTGCGCCCTGGGGCTGGAGGGGCGGTTCGGCCTCTATGAGGCGGCCGACTTCACCCCCTCCCGCCTGTCAGGGGGCAGCAGCTTTGAGATCGTCCGATCCTATATGGCACACCACCTGGGCATGAGTCTGGTGGCCATCGACAACGCCCTGACGGAGGACGTGATGCAGCGGCGCTTCCTGTCCGACCGGACCATGGCCGCCTACCGGGAGCTGCTCCAGGAGCGGGTCCCGGTGGGAGCGCCTGTCATGCGCCGCCGGGACGGGGCGGCGCCGGAGCGCCCCCGCCGCCGCCAGGGGCCCGATCTGCTGCGGACCGGGGAGGGGGCGGGTCGTCTCTCACCACGGTGCCACCTGGTGTCCGAGG
>ENA-ORTQ01001850-ORTQ01001850.1-human-gut-metagenome-genome-assembly--contig:-NODE-1850-length-20673-cov-5.946891_pt1 | contig 20673 bp, 5 predicted proteins | sample MGYA00241912_ERZ509188 | MGnify/ENA primary metagenome ERZ509188 (study PRJEB26280, sample SAMEA2338849) | human gut metagenome | biome: human gut; feature: human-associated habitat; material: faeces...
TATATTTTATCTTTTTAAAATATAGTCCAATAATGAATTTTAAATATGAAGGATATGCAATAAGCGGAAAAGAAATAACAGAGAACTTATTGGGGTCTTCAGCAGAAAATGATTCTACTACAAGCAAAAATATAGAACTTACAAAAATAGAAGAGCAAGGAACAATATTTAAAAAATTAAATGATTACTTTGTAGGAAACAAAGAAAAAACAGAAATAAATCTAAATTATCCAATATATATAAATGGAAATAGTAGTTTATATAATTTATCAGAAGGAAGTACATTAATAAGTAGGGACTTTGAAGAAGTATCAGGCTATCCAAACTTAAGTATAAGCGAAGGAAAAATATATGATGGAAGCAATTTAGAAAGAGCAGATGCAAAAGAATATATATTTGTAAAAACAACAGATAATATATACATCAATTTATATGAAATAAAAATAAAGACACCAGCAAATGAATATACAATACCAGTAAATAGCATAATAGCATTTGCAGAAAATTCTATTAGATACTACAGTATAAATAATAATGTATTAGTATTTAATCAAATAAATGATGTAGATAATAATTCAAATATACAAATGCTGGAAAATAACTATACATATGAGGAGTTATTAACAAAGTTAGGAATAACAAAAGATGAAAACAATCAAAATACAGAAAATATACAAAATAGTATAATTCAAGAAAACACAGCAAAAGAAGAGAATAAAAAAGATAATGAAGATATAGATAATGAACAAACAATAGAGGAGAAGGATATAACTAATTCAAATGGTTATACAAAGCCAGAAGTAATAGTAGAAGAATTTACAGCAGAAGTATATACAGCAAAAAGTACACTACATATAAAAGATCCATCAGGAAGAATAGTAGAAGCGCCAACATTCGAGATATATAAAGATGGAAAAATATATTTAAGGAGAACATTTAGTAATTCAGGAGATATTCAAATAACAGGCTTAATACCAGAAACAGAATATGAAATAATAGGAAAATATATCTATTTAAACGAAAATAATCAAAAAGTAGAAAATACATTTTACGAAGGAACTTTTACAACAAAAGGATATGAAGAATTAGGAAGTATAGATATAACAAAAGAAAATGGAGAAATATATAGCAATAAAATACAGCTAACAAAAGTAAAGATAGCATCAGATTTAAATGCAGAAGCAATAAAGGGAGTAAATCAGGTAGAAATAGAAACAGGAGAAATAAGAACAGTATTAAAAAACAATCAAGTAAACTCATTATTAAGAGGCGAAGAAATAACAATAGAAAGTTCAGAAGGACTAAAATCAGACTCAAAAATAGAATATACAATAAAATTTTACGACAAGAATGGAATAGAGCTAAAAGTAAACAATAATGAAGGAGAAACAAGAACATCAAAAGGAGCTCCAACAGCCAGAATAACTATGAAAGAACAAAATATAGTAAGCGCAACATTAAGATTAAATTTAAGTAATAAAGATAAAGTACAGCTAGAAAATTATAAATATGTAGTAACAAGACCAAATGGAGAGAAAGTAAAAGAAGAGAAACTATCAGAAAGAGAAAACGAGATATTACTAGAAGATTTAGACCAAAACCAATATTATAAAATAACGATATATGCAGATTACGATTTAAATGATAATAAAGGAAAACAGGAACAAGTAGAATTAGGGAATTTAGTATTTGCAACACAACCAATCTCAACATTAGGTTCATTAGAATTAACAGTAGAGAATAAAGAACTAACAAGTACAACGAGTACAATAAGTTATAAAATAAATGAAGAAAGGACAGATAAGAGATTAATACAAATATTAAATGAATTAACAATAAATATAGTAGAACAGCCAGAAGGAAATGGAAATAATAATAATCAAGAAACAAAAGAAGGAACATTAGTATATACAGACACATTAACAGGAGAAGAAATAACAAATTTACAACAAGCAGGAACAAAAGAGATAAAATATGAAAACTTAAAATCAAATACAAAATACACAATAGAAATAACAGGAAATGTACAATTAGGAAATACAAAAGAAACTATACCAATAACATATAGTTACAAAGAATTCACAACATTAAAAATACCAGCAAAAGTAGAGATAAAAAATCAATTTGTAACAGGAAACTTAATAGACTTTGATGTAAGAATAGAAGATATAGATAATGCAGTATTAAACAATAAAGTAAGAATGGAACTAAGAAATAGTAGCAATGATCTAATAGACTTACAAGAGTTAACAACAAATGAAGAATATATAAGAAAAACATATGAAAAATTAGAGGAAAATCAAACATACAAATTAAGTTTTTATGCAGACCAATACAACGAAGGAAGTACAGATGAAACATATAAAGTAAATTATCTAATAAAAGAGATAGATATAGTAACAGAGCCAAATATTTTAGGGGATTTAAAGTTAATTAGCATGGAAAGACAAGGAACGGGAAAAAATTTAGTAGACGTTAAATCAAAAAATAATTGGCATAGCGTATTATTTTCTACAGAAGCATATTATGGAAAAGAATATATAGAAGACGAAAATATATTAAAATTGTATGGAGGAAAAAACAATACAACTCAATATTATACATATAATTTAGAAAATTATATAGGACAGACTGTTACAATTTCATTTAAGGCAAAATTAGAAGGAGCTATAAAAGCAGTATATTTTGCGCAATCAAAGCAGTCTACGAATTTAAATATAACAAATAATTTAAATTATGAAGATTGGACAGAATTAACATATACTATAAAGGTAGATAATACTGGATATTTAGGCTTTTGCGTTGATTCAGCTGAAAATGATGCATATTTATTAATAAAAGACTTACAAATTGAATTAGGAGATACTAAAACAGAGTATGAGGAATTTAAGTATAACCAAAATGCTAAAATTAATATTCAAATAGAGAATAAACAAAAAGAATTAGTAACAGATAAATATTACATAAGGACATATAAAAATGATGAGCTGTTTAAGGAAGAAGAATTTGATAATACTTTAAATAATGAAAATGGAATTACATTAAATAATTTAGACTTATATCTAGAAAATAATACCAATTATAAATTAGAATTATTAATAAAAATTTATGATAGGGAATATATATTAGATACACAAGAAATAAATAGTAATGATGAAGAATTAAAAGGTATAAATACAGCAGATGAATTTTATAATATACAACCAGATGGTAATTACATAGTAACGAATGAAATTAAATTACAAGATAACAAATCTACAAGTGGCAATATTAGATTTGAAGGACATATAAATTTTGATGGACATAAAATTAATAAAAATGTTATGAAAGGGGTAACAGTTATATTTAATATAACAGGAAATAATGCATTAATAGAGAACATAGTCTTAAATCTTTTTTATCCAAGTTCATCTGCATTTTCATGGAAGTTTGGCTTACTAGGTAGGAATTATGGAACAATAAAGAATATAATAATTAATGTTGAGGAAACTACTAGTACAAATAATGTAAATTATGCGTTAATTGGGCAAAATAATTTTGGAACATTAGAAAACTTTGTAATAAATCTAAAACAGCCAATCTATTCAGTAAATTACACTGCAACAACATTTATGTATAATAGCAAAAATGGAATAATAAAAAATGGATATGTATATGGGGCAAATATAAAGGAATATACCAGTGCAGGTAATAAAGGGGAATTTGGCGGAATAGTTGCTACAAATGGTGTTAGTAATGGCAAAATACAAAACATATATAGTTTGATTACAATTGAGTCAGAGTCTACAAGTAAAAAATCAATAGGCAATATTACAGCATACAATAATAGTAGTTATTCAACAGTTAAAAATGTATATAGTGTAAATATTTCTGATGGAATTATAAAACAAGATGCCGGTCCAAATATTACAAATAATAGTGGCATAGTAGAAAATTCATACTATTTTTCAGATAAAACATTTTCAAACAGCTCTGATAGAAATACAACTAAATTAGCTTTATGGGATATAGACTTTCAAAATAAAGTATTAAATAGCGAAAATGCATTTAATGTAGACAAATTTGTTAAACAAGGATATTATCCTCATTTAAATATGCCAGATTGCATGCCTGCACAAGAATATATCAAATTACCAGAAGTAGAAGATAAGGATTTAATAGATATAGTATCAACAGACATTTTAGAGCAAAATTCAGATAATGTAATTGTTAAATTTAATGTAAATAATCCATCAGCAGAAACAATAACAGAAATAAAAATAGCCAATTTACAGTGTGAGATTTTATCACAAGAATATAAAGACGGAAAAAGTGAGATCTTTGCTAAATTATATGCACCTACTATATATGTATCAACATATGATGTGATAAGTATAACAAGCCAAGGAGCATTTGAGCTTCCATACACAAGAACATATGTTGATGGAGAAAGAACTTTGGATATTAGTTTATATAGGTCAATAAAATCAATAGATGACTGGAAAGAGATAAATAGTTATCCAGATGAAAACTATATGCTAGATACAGATTTAGATTTTAAAAACGAATCGTCAGAAATTATACTTTTGAATTATAGAGGAAAATTGAATGGAAATGGACATACAATAAGAAATATTAATCTTAAAGATTCATCATATTTAATAGCAAATTTATATGGAGAAATTCATAATTTATATATTGATAATTATAATAATGAGAATAATACAACTACAACAGAACAAGGTATTATATTGAATATGCAAAATAAATCGGTAGTAGATGGATTATATGTAACTAATGCAAAACTAACCAGAACAAAAGACAGTGGAACTATAGGCGTAATTGTCGGAAGTGGTGTAAATGGAGCTATAATAAAAAATAGCTATGTAAAAAATAGTTCTATTATTGCAAATGGAAAGCTAAATACAATATATGCTGGAGGAATAGCTGGAAAAACAAATAATATGATAATAAATAATTCATATGTACAAAATATAACAATAGAAGTAAATAATTGTTTAGAAACAGCTGTAGGTGGAATTATAGGAAATGAAATTGGTAGTGGAAGTATAACATATTGTTATTCTGAAGGAAATATACAAAGTAATGGACAAAATATTGGAGGAATAGTAGGAAAAACATCTGGAACAGTAAAAAATTGTTATAGTGATGTAAATATAGATGGAAGTTCTTCGTATTTAGGTGGAATTGTTGGATTTGATACTAGTGGGAATAACTATTATGTAGAAAAAAATTTAGCATTAGGAAATTTATATAATGCTGTAAGCACAGAAAATATGGGAAGAATTTTTGGAAATAAGAAAGATAATACCAATAATTATGCCTATAACAAACAATTAATTAATGGAAATACAAGTACATCAACAGATGGAGCACAACTTTTAGATGAAGATGATTTAGCAAATAAAAATACATATCTTAGTTTATTAGATATGGGTGATAATTTTAGTTATGATGATTTAAAGAATAAGTTTTTACCAAAGGTTAAAGATACGAATAATAATTTATTGCCAAATCAAGAAGATTTAAGCTTTATAGAAACCAGAAACATCGAAGTTCAAAAAATAAATTCAGAGAAAATAGGAAGTAACACATTAAGCTTAAGATTAGAGCTTAAAAATGAAAATAATTATCAAATTACAAATATAGTAATAGATGATATGGATAGTAAAATTGATAAAAATATATTACAAAACGGAATTACATACATAGATATTATTGCAACACCAAAAAAATATTATGATAGCTATAAGATATCAAAGATACAATATCTGAATAATGGAACAGAAGAAACTTTACAAACTGAAATTAGATTGGATGAGCAGTTTTATAAAGAATTATATACTTTCGAAGATTGGCAGGCTATAGATAAGCAAACATTCGAGAACTACAAATTAATGTCAGATATAGACTTTGACAAAAAAGATAATATAAATATAGGTGTAAATATAGCCAGATTAGATGGAAATAATCATGCATTAAAGAATATGAATGTATCTCTTACCGGGAATCAAACAGGAATTATTAATACAGTAAAGACTGAACTAAAAAATATAAATTTTGAAAATATTAGCATTAATAATATAGATGGAAACAGAAATATAGGAATAATTGTTAATAATACTGGAGATATAAGTAAAGTTTCGTTTACAAATATCACAATTAATGCACCTTATGCACAATATGTTGCTTGTATTACTAAAAATGATAATTCAAATACATCAGAAATAAAGTTAAATAATGTTAATATTACTGGAAAAAATTATATATCTGGATTTATTGCAGAAACATATGCAATTGATATGGAAAATATTGTTGCAGATAATGTTACGATTAAAGGAAGCGATGGATACATTGGAGGAATTTTTGGAAATATTTTAAATAAACAAGAATCAATGTTAATGAACATAACTTTAACAAATTCGAACGTTCAAGGAAGTCAACAATATGTAGGTGGGATTGTAGGTTATGTACCATATAAATCAACTTCTATGATATGGTTAGATAATGTTAAATCAGATAATAACTATATTTCTGGAAATGATTATGTGGGTGGCGTTTCAGGATATTCTGGATACGAAAGACATATAGAAGTACAAGAAACCACAGTAAAAGGAAATAATTTTGTTGGCGGTATAAGTGGTTATTCATCTTTAATATATGATGCAAAATTTTTAAACAGTGATGTTGAAGGTATAGGGAATTATGTTGGAGGCATTTTAGGAATGCAAATAAATGTAGAAACATCATATAATTTATGTGTTAATGGAAGTAATATAAGTAGTAGTGGAGATAATGTAGGAGGATTGGTTGGTAGTATTGGAAGAGAATTGAGATATTCATATGTGGAGAATAGTAATATAAAAGGAAGAAATAATGTTGGAACATTATTAGGGAATAATAATTTTTTTATTTTATATTCATATGCATACAACTGTAAGGTAGAAGGAAATAACAATGTAGGAGGTATTGTTGGGAATAGTCAGTTAAGTTCAGCAACTAAACAAGTGAATTATACATATAATAATTCTGATATTAAAGGAAATGATAATGTAGGAGGTATTGTTGGAAATTTCAATAATACAAATATGACAGATACATATAATGTTAATTATGTATTATATAACTATGCTATAAACAATATAGTAGGGAAGAATAATGTTGGTGGAATATTCGGTTATATTCCAGAATCATTATATAAAGCAAATTCATATTTTCGTAGTAATTATGTACAATCAGATATAGTTAGTAGTGATAAAAATACAACATCTATGGGAATAGGGAATATGCCTAAAGAGAATATAAATTTAGCAAAGACATATTATTATAAATATTCAACAATAAATGGAGAAAATTTAAATGAAGAAAATGATATGTTTATAACTGCGGATAAATATTTAGTAGAAAATGACTTGAAACAGGAAACTACATATAATTCAAAATTGCAATGGAATTCTAATCAATTTAAATTTGATGTACTTGCTAATAACAAGTATCCAACGATTAATTCATCATATTTAACAGAACAAGATGGAATTGAATTGCCAAAAGATGCTGAACACAAGGTAGAAGATGTTAATAGTATACAGAATAAAGAAAATATGGAAGAACCAGAGCAAATTTTTGAGTATTTGAATAAAACGATAGAAACATATGATTCATATTCGGTAATATTGTCTTCAGATGGGAAAAGAGTTACAAGAAATGCTAAATTGTATGTAAAGGATAATAATTTATATGTAATACCTGTTAGTCTTGCAAGTACATCTGCTGGCGAAGAGATAATATCAATTGCTAATAATATGATAATAGATAATTACAACGGAAAAGAATATGAAACAGTATTAGGTTCAGATGGAAAGATATATGACTTAAAAGAGTCAATAGCATATCCAGAGAATTTTGTAAATTCGGATATAGAGAGTATAGGAAATAATTTAAACTCTGATGTAAAAGAAGTAGAAGTTACATATAAAAATGGAGATAGAATAAAATTTAATTATCAAACAGGTGAAGTAATATCTTCTAATGAGTCTGATACTTCAGATGGAGTAGGATTATTCGATTATATAAAAGAAAGAATATCAGAAATTGGAGATAATTCAGCTGATAAGGTATCAACAGAAATATCAAATAAATATGAAGAAAGTAAAGAATTACAAAATCAATTAGAAAAGACATCAGTAGAAGAGGCAATAGAAAAACAGAATACTAGTAATTCTTTACAAACAGAAAACGTTGGCACAGCCACCGAAAATAATGCAACTAATAACTCTTATAAAGAGAACAAATATATAAGTATCTATAATGAAGAGATAGGAGAATACGAAATATATAACGAAGAAGAGTTATTAGATACAAGCAAAGAGGAGGTGGTAAGTGAGAACGAAAAAATAGAAGCAAATAATTTAAGCGAATATTATGCGAGCGAAGGAGAAACTAAAAATACAAAAATGGGAATAGTATGGATAGTGATAAGCATAATAGGAGTAGGAATAATATTATTTATTCTAAAGAGAAATTTGAAAAAGAAAGCTTAAAATGAGCAAAGGCCTAAAAAGCCATATTTAAGCAATGACGACTTTGATAAAAATAAGACAGATTTAAAAATAATTAAATTAAGTGTGTGTAGAAGCCAATAGATTATAAATCTATTGGCTTTAATAATATTGAAATATTGTATTCCAAATAAGTATAACAAATGCAGTTTAAACAAAGAAATTCATTGTAAAAAAATGTATATTTTGTTATAATATATATAGTGATTCTATAAAATAAAGAGGTGAAAAAATGCCAGAAGAATTAAGAAAATATTTTTGGGATACACAATTTGAAAAATTGGATTTAAAGAAAAATAAAATATATATAATTTCTAGACTATATTGTTATGGAGATTTAAAGGCAATAAAATGGGTAAATAATGTATATAGTAAAGAAGATATAAAAGAAGTTGCAATTAAAAGTAGAAATCTAAAACCATTAGTTGCAAATTATTTAAGACAGAAATTTAATTTGAAAAAAGAGGATATGGCATATTATAAGGCAATACAAAATATAAATTTTGATTATTGGAGAGTGAATCATTAATGTATTGGAATATATTTGATAAAGAAAGATTTGAGTTATTAAAATCCATATCAGAAAATGTAAGTATAAGTGATTATTATATGATTGGAGGAACTGCACTATCTTTACAATTAAATTTAAGAGAGTCTTTTGATTTTGATTTCTGTGTACAAACTGAATTTAATAATGAGTTGTTATTAGCCGAGTTAAAAAAATTAGGAGAATTAGAAGTTCAACAAAATCAAAAAGGAACATGTGATGTGATATTAAATGGTGTACAGGTTAGTTTTTTTTACCTTCCAAATAAACTAATAAAAGAGATTTTAGAACCAAAAGATATGCCAAAACTAAAAATTGCAAGTGTATTAGATATTGCTGTGATGAAGTTAGTTGCAATAGGAGGAAGAGGAGCTAAAAAAGATTTTTTCGATTTATATAATATTATTAAAAAATGTAATATTTCTATTAAAGAATTGGTAAATGGATTAATTGAAAAATATGGAAAAGACATAAATTATGTAAATATAATTATGGGATTGAGTTATTTTGAAGATGCAGAAAATGAAATTTTACCAAAAACTTTTGTTGAATATGATTGGGAAAATATAAAAAAATTTTTTATGAATATTCAAGATGAATTTCAAGAACAATTAGAAGAATTACGGAGTATAATAAAATGTTATAAAAATGTAAATAAAGTATGTAAAAAAGACTGTGCGTAAAGTGTGCGGTCTTTTTTGATGTTTTTGGATGGAAAGTAACTATTTACAAAAAATAAAAAATTTAATAATATGAAATAGATAAAATGAGAAAACTAAAAAAGTTAATTTTGAATAATTTTAGAAAATTCCCAAATATAAAAAATTGTTCGAAAGATTAACAAAAAGAAGAAAAAGAAAAGCGAGGGCAAAGAAATGCAAAAAATAGCAAACCGTGTAAGCCTTGGCGCTGTACACACACACACACACACACACATGTACATTTAGAGAAATAAAGAGGGTAGCAAACGAGGCTGCTCTATTTGACATGGAAGACAGGTTGTTTGTAGCACTATATGAAGAAAAAAATAAAGTGCTAGAAATAGCCTGTTTTTTGAGTTCTAAAAAAATAATTCCAGTGGAATTATTTTTAGTAGAAATCAATTATGCAAATTGCAAAGAATTTCTTTGCAATTACTATTGCTTAGAAATTCTAGCAATATGTTTTTTGCGTGCTAATTTTATAGAATATTTAATTAAAAAATTGTTCTACACAAATACCGAGTATGAAGGAAAAAATAAAGTGCTAGAAATAGCCTGTTTTTTGAGTTCTAGAAAAATAATTTTAATACGAAAAATTTACACCAGAATAATGACAGAAGACAGTTTGGCAAAAGTAGGAGGTGTAGAATAATGAACGTATTAAAGAAAGTAGCTAAAAAAGTAGAAAATTCAAAGATAGTAAAGAATCCAAAATTCTTAGTAATAGGATTAATAATAATAATTGTATTAATAACACTAATATATTTTATCTTTTTAAAATATAGCCCAATAATGAATTTTAAATATGAAGGATATGCAATAAGCGGAAAAGAGATAACAGAAAACTTATTGGGGTCTTCTGCAGAAAATAATGAAAACAAAAATATAGAACTTACAAAAATAGAAGAGCAAGGAACAATATTTAAGAAATTAAATGACTATTTTGTAGGGAATAGAGAAAAGACAGAAATAAATTTAAATTATCCAATATATATAAATGGGAATAGCAGTTTATATAATTTATCAGAAGGAAGTACTTTAATAAGCAAAAATTTTGAAGAAATATCAAGCTATCCAAACTTAAGCATAAGTGAGGGAAAAATATATGATGGAAATAACTTAGAAAGAGCAGATGCAAAAGAATATATATTTGTAAAGACAACGGATAATATATACATTAATTTATATGAAATAAAAATAAAGACAACAGCAAATGAGTATACAATTCCAGTAAACAGTATTATAGCATTTGCAGAAAATTCTATTAGATACTACAGTGTAAATAATAATGTATTAGTATTTAATCAAATAAATGATATAGATAATAATTCAAATGTACAAATAGTGGAAAACAGTTATACATATAAAGAGTTATTAACTAAGTTAGGAATATTACAAGAAGAAAGCAATAACCAAGAAAACACTAATTCGCAAGAGAATATAATTGAAGAAAATACAGCAAGTGAAGATATCAAAGATGATAATGAGACTAACAATAATGAACAACAAAATACAGATAATAATACACCTGATCAAAATGGATATATCAAACCAGAAGTAAGAGCAGAAAACTTTACAGCAGAAGTATATACAGCAAAAAGTACATTACATATAAAAGATCCAGCAGGAAGAATAGTAGAAGCGCCCACATTCGAAATATATAAAGATGGAAAAATATACTTAAGAAGAACATTTAGCAATTCAGGAGAAATCCAAATAACAGGATTAATACCGGATACAGAATATGAAGTAATAGGAAAATATATCTATTTAAACGAGAATAATCAAAAAGTAGAAAATACGTTTTATGAAGGAAGATTTACAACAAAAGGATATGAGGAATTAGGAAGTATAGATATAACAAAAGAAAATGGAGAAATATTTAGCAATAAGATTCAATTAACAAAAGTAAAAATAACATCAGATTTAAATGCAGAAGTACTAAAAGGAATAAATCAAGTAGAAATAGAAACAGGAGAAATAAGAACAGTATTAAAGAATAGTCAAGTAAATGAGTTATTACAAGGAAAAGAAATAACAATAGAAAGCTCAGAAGGATTAAAGTCAGACTCAAAGATAAAATATGTGGTAAAATTCTATGACAATAACGGAGTAGAACTAAAAGTAAACAATAACGAAGGAGAGACAATAACATCAAAAGAAGCACCAGTAGCAAGGGTAAGTATAAAAGAACAAGATATAGTAAGTGTAACATTAAGATTGAACTTAACAAATAAAGATAATGTAGAATTGGAAAATTACAAGTATGTAGTAACAAGACCAAATGGAGAAAAAGTAAAAGAAGAAAAATTATCAGAAAGAGAAAACGAAATATTATTAGAAGACTTAGACCAAAATCAATATTACAAAATAGGAATATATGCAGATTACGATTTAAACGACAATAAAGGAAAACAAGAGCAAGTAGAATTAGGAAACTTAGTATTTGCAACACAACCAATCTCAACATTAGGTTCTTTAGAATTAACTGTAGAAAATAGAGAATTAACAAGTACAACAAGCACAATAAGTTATAAAATAAATGAAGACAGAACAGACAAAAGATTAATACAAATATTAAACGAACTAACAATAAACATAAAAGATGGAGAAAATACAGTAAAAACATATACATTAACAGAAGAAGAAATTATAAACTTACAACAAGCAGGAACAAAAGAAATAAAGTATGAAAACTTAAAATCAAATACAACATATGCAATAGAAATAACAGGAAATGTACAGTTGGGAAATACACAAGAAAGTATACAAGTAACATATAATTACAAAGAATTTACAACATTAAAAATACCAGCAAAAGTAGAGATAAGGAACCAATTTGTAACAGGAAACTTAATAGACTTTGATATAAGAATAGAAGATATAAATAACTCTGTATTAAATAATAAAGTAAGAATGGAATTAAGAAATAGTAGTGATGACTTAATAGACTTACAAGAAATTACAACAAATGAAGATTATATAAGAAAAACATATGAAAAACTAGAAGAAAATCAAACATATAAATTAAGCTTTTATGCAGACCAATATAATGAAGGAAGTACAGATGAAACATATAAAGTAAATTATCTAATAAAAGAAATAGAAATAGTAACTACGCCAGGGATAAGTGGAAGTATAGGATTAACGGAATTAAGTAAAAAAGCAACAGGAAAAAATTTAGTAGATCCAGAATCAACCGTAAATTGGCAAAGTGATACTTTTAATACTTGGGGATATTATGAAAGACACTATGATAAAGAAAACAATATAATTAGTTTTTCTGGAAGGGGACAATATAGCACTCGAGAAACGCATACCTACAATTTAACTAAATACAAAGGAGAAACTTTGACAGTTTCATTTGAAGCCAAAATAAGTGATAACAGTAATGGCTTAACAGCTTATTTAGTAAATTCTAGTGGTGGAAATATCAAATATGAACTACAAAATTTATCAAAAGAAACATGGAATCAATATTCATTTACCATAGAAAACGATCTTGACGGATATGTAGGATTTCAGGTTAATATAGCAGATGAAAATTATGATGATTTCGATACACTAATGGTTAAAAATCTTCAAATAGAATTGGGAGATAAAAGTACTAGTTATGAGAAATTCAAATATCAAATGACAGGAAACTTTAAAGTTAATTTAGAAGATAGAAGAAATGAAATTTCAAATAATACATATTATATAAAAATGTTAAAAAACAATGAATTATTTATAGAAGAACAAAATAACTTAAATGAAGAACACAATATAGTAGATTTAATAAAGAATTATGAACTAGAAGAAAACAATAATTATGAAATACAATTAGTGGTTAATATAAATGAGAGAGAATATATATTAGATAATTACGAATTTAATACGAATAATGCACGAGAAATAAGAGGAATTTCTACTGTAGAAGAATATTTAAAAATTCAGCCAGAAGGCGAATACATTATATTAAATGATTTAGAGTTAAACGGAAAAGATTCACAATATAGGTTTGGAACAAGTGATTTTGGCTTTAATGGAACATTAGATTTTAATGGACATACAATAACTATACATACTAAGAAACATAATGGATCGCAAGCATTATTCTACAGAATAGAAGAACAAGGTGTGCTTAAAAATCTTGTACTTGATTATTATATAGATAATATAGAAAATTTAAGTGGACCAGAAGGAGTTTTTGCAGTTAATTATGGTACCGTAGAAAACATACAGATTAATTTAAAAGAATGTAGCAATTTAGAAAGACAAAACGTTGGACTTTTAGGAAAAATTAATTATGGAACTATTAATAATTTTGTAATAAATTCAGAAACAAGCTTACTTGGAAATAGATATTTGTCATTAGGTGTAATGCAAAATTGTGGTACTATAAAGAATGGATATATTTATGGAAAGAATATTAAAGCTTTGCATGGTGTTGTAGACCAATGGAGAGATATTGGAGCATTAGCTATAAATAATTATGGTGGAACTATAAAAAATGTATATAGTTTAGTAAATATAGATGTTTCAGGAAATATTGTAGGAAATAGTATAGGGAATATAATTGTAAATAATTCAAATAACTCAAAAGCTCAAAATATGTATTCTGTAGGTTATGGGGAAATTGATGACTTTACATATGGACCAACTATATATAATGTAACTAAGTCACAAAATATAGAAAATATATACTATTTCGCAGACAGAGTATTTGGTAATTCGAATAATCAAAAATCCACACCAGTAGCGTTATGGGATAATAATTTTCAAAACAATATATTAAATAGTGAGAATAGTTTTGTTGTAGATGATTTGGTAAATAATGGCTATTATCCTCAATTAAACATGCCAGATTGCATGCCAAATCAAAAATTTATGGAGTTGCCAGAAGTACAAGATAAAGATTTACCAGATATTTTAGCATCAGAAGTCCTAGAAAATCAAAATGAAAGTGCTAAAGTAAAACTAGTAGTAAATAATCCATCAGCAGAAACAATTACAAATATACAAATAAAAAATATAAACTGTACTATAGAAAGCCAAGAATATGCTGATGCAAAATCAGAAGTAATAGTAAAACTAGATAATCCAATTTTGTGTGTATCACGATATTCTGTAATGTCAATAACTACTAAAGGAGCATTTGGTAGTAGTTACACAAGAGATTTCGAAGATAATGAAAGATTAATAAATGTAGATTTATATAAAGAAATAAACTCAGTAGATGATTGGAAGTCAATTTCGAAATCGCCAACTGAAAATTATATATTAATGACAGATTTAGATATGAAAAATGAATCAAATAGTATAGTAATATCTACTACATTAACAGGAAAAATAAATGGAAATAATCATACAATAAAAAATATCTTTTTAAATTCGGATTATTTTATATATTGTATTTCTGGAGAATTACAAAATTTAAATATAGTAAATTGTGAAATAACTTCAAATTATAGATCAACACCTATCTATAGAGTTGATGGCTATGTTAATAATTGTCACTTGACAGATATAAAGTTAAATAGTAGTAAGTATTCTCAAAATTTATATCAAGGTGGTTTTATCGGAAGTTTATCAGGTACCTTGGAAAATTGTAGCTTAAATAATATAGAGATAATAAATCAGAATTCATTTAATATTTCAATAGGAGGAATAGTCGGATATGTAGCTAATTCAACGATTAATAATTGTTATATTCAAAACGTAAAATTAAATATATCTAATTGTAGTAATTATAATGGAATTGGAGGAATAGCTGGTTATATAGCAAGTATTACTACTTTAAATAACTGTTATGCAAGTGGGCTAATAAATACAGATGGAACTGCTATCGGAGGTCTTGTAGGAAAAATTGGTGGAAGTACCAAATTAAATAACTTAATTAGTAAGGTTAATATAACAGGAAGCCCAGATATTTTTGGAGGTATAGCAGGCGAGATAAGTGGAACAGATTCGTCAATTAAAAATACATTGGCTTTAGGAAATTTATATACAAGTAGAAATAACGTAGAAGGAGCAAGAATTGTACATACTTCACAAGGTACTACAAGTAATAATTATTATTATGCAAATCAAAAGATAAATGGATTAATTAAGGAAAGTAATGATAAATATTGTCTTACATTAGAAGAACTTTTAAATCCAGATACATATAAAAATAAGATAGAATTGGATGATAATTATAATTTTGATAAAGTTAATAGTGGAGTTATTCCAAAGTTGATGTATACCAATAAAATAGAGGAATTACCAAATCAACAAGATATTCTTTTAGAAGAACATTATGATATAGAAATAGTATCTATTAATACGGAAAAGGACACTATAAGTTCGATAGAGGGGCAGATTATATTAACTAATCCAAAGGAATTGGAGATTACAAAGATTAATATAGATGGAATGGAAACAGCTGTAAATAGCATAAATACTCAAAAAGGAATGACATATATAAATTTTAAAGCAACACCTAATAAATACTATGATTCATATAAAATAGATAAGATATATTATAAAGAGAATAACAATGAACGAGTAATAGAAGTAGAAGGTAAAATAGAGCAACAATTTTATAAAGAAATATATAGTTATGAAGATTGGCAATCAATCGAAGATGGAACATATCAAAATTATAGACTAATGAATGATTTGGACTTTGCTAACAGAAAAGACATAAAAACAAATGTAACAATAGGAAGATTAGAAGGCACTGCAGATGGAAGTATTAAAACTATTAAGAATATAAATTTGAAGTTTGATACAGAGGATAATTCGCTTATTAAGACTGTTATGTATAAATTGACAAATATAAAATTTGAAGATGTAAATATAAATAATGATTCCAAATCAGGTAATTATAGTAATTTAATAAAGAATAATAATGGAGAAATAAGTAATCTAGAATTTGATAGAGTAACAATTAATTCAGCTAATATGAGTTACACGGGAATTGTAGGAAATACATCTGGATATATAAATAATATAAAAATGACAGAAGTAGAAGTAACAGGTACTAATTACGTTGGTGGTTTACTATGCTATTCTGATGGTTCAAATGGAATAGAAAATATACAAGCAGATAATATAACAATACAAGCAACTGGAACAAATATAGGAGGAATAGTTGCATATAATAGAAAAAATAACATTAGTAATATAGAAATTAAGAATTCAATTATAAATGGAAAAAATGACGTTGGAGGAGCTATAGGAAACGGAGCAGGATTAGATAAGAATAATGTAATTTCTAATATAATTGCAAGTGATATTAATGTTAAAGGTACATCAACCAATATAGGTGGAATAATAGGGATTTCTGGTGATTTTGGATTAAGAAATTCGAAGATTATAAATTCTACAATTTCTGCAAATTCAAGTTACTTAGGGGGAGCAATTGGATATAAAAGTGATTGGTCAGTTTCTAGTAATGTGGTAGTAGAAAATTGCGCTATAGAAAATAGTGGTATTGCATCAGAGGGAACAGGTGGTATTGTAGGTTATGATTCAAGTAATGATTTGCAGTATTATTACATAAAAGATAGTCAAATAATTTCAGCAGGAAAAAATGTAGGAGGAATAGTTGGAAAAAAATTGAGCAATACATCAGTTATGTATTCTGCAGGATATAATTTAACAGTTGAAGGAGATAGTAATGTAGGAGGTATAATTGGAAGTGGAAATGCTAAAATAAATCATACTTATATTAATGCTGATATAAAAGTATATACAGATACGTCAGGTGGATTTATAGGAGAATTGCAAAATGAAAATATGAGTGATGGCTCTAATGCGTCGAGTATATTTAATAACTATTTTGTAGGAACAATTACAGGAAAAAATAATATAGGTGGGCAGATAGGAAAAATAGATAGTGATATATACATAGGAAATAATGATACGTATTACTATTATAGTAATTTTGTACAGGCTGATTTAAATAGTAATAATGAATTAACAACTTCATTAGGAATAGGGAACAGACCAGAGCAAAACCAAAGATTAAAAGACATGTTTTATTATAAATATTCTACAATAAATGGGGAAAATCCAAATGAGCAAAATGAGGTGTTTATTAATAAAGAACAATATTTAATAGAAGATGATTTGAAACAACAAGAAACATATACGTCAAAATTGAAGTGGGCAACAAATGAGTGGGATTATGATATTTTGGTAACTAATAAATATCCAACCATAAAGAATACATCGTTTAAAGAACAACAAGAAGGAATAGATTTGCCAAAAGATGCAGAGCATATTGTTGGAGAAACGAATAATTCTATGATATTGGAAAATGAAAATAAGCAGGAAGAACTAGAGCAATCTTTTGAATATGCAGATAAAAAAATAGAAACATATAATACATATTCTGTAATAACAGCAGAAGATGGAAGTAAAGCTACAAGAAATGCTAAATTATATGTGAAAGATAATAATTTATATGCAATACCTGTTGTGATAAATGTTGGTCAAGAGCGAAATTCTGAAGAAATAGTATCAGTAGCAAACAATTTAATAATAGACAGCTTCAATGGAAAAGAATATGAAACAGTACTAGGATCAGACGGAAAAATATATGACTTAAAAGAACCAATAGCATATCCAGAAAATTTCGTAAACTCAGATATAGAAAGTATAGGAAATAATTTAAATAGTGATTTTCATGAAGTAGAAGTTAGTTACAAGAATGGAAATAAGATTAAGTTTAATTATCAAACTGGAGAAATAATATCTTCTTCAGAAGCCGACGATGCAGAAAAGATAGGGCTATTTGATTATCTAAAAGAGAAAATATCAGAAATAGGCAATTCTAATTCTGAAGTATCACAAGAGATAAAAACTAAATATGAAGCAAGCAAAGAATTACAAACAAAATTAGAAGAAACATCAGTAGAAGAGGCAATAGAAAAACAAAACATTGCTAATGAAGAGCAAGGAACAGAAGGTATCACAGGCATCGAAAATAATGTAACTAATAACTCTCTAACAAAGAATAAATATATAAGTGTATATGACGAAAAAATAGACGATTACCTAATATACAATGAAGAAGAGTTATTAGATACAACGAAAGAGGAGGTGGTAAGTGAGAACGAAAAGATAAAAGCAAATAACCTAAACGAATATTATGAGAGCGAAGGAGAAACTAAAAATACGAAACTGGGAATAGTATGGATAGTTATAATCATAATAGGAGTAGGAATAACATTATTTGTGTTAGGAAAGAAAATAGGGATAAGGGGACGTTGCTAAAATCCCCATTCGGGATATAAGGACGTTGTTTAAATCCCTGCTTAAAAGAAATGCTTTTCTAGGTAAAAGTGTGTGTACCTAGAAGCATAAAACTTAAGTAATAAAAAAACCGACTTTAATAAAATTACTTAAGAGGCAAATAAAAATAATTAAATTAAGTGTGTGTAGAAAAGTCAGTAAGTATGTAAAATGTGCTTGCTGACTTTTTCATAATATTAAGAATAATGTCGAAAAAGAAAGATGAAAAATAGTTGAAAATATATAAAAAAGGTGATTAAATAGAAGTACCTTAGGATATTACCTAAGAGGATTAAATTCTATAAATATTTAAAAAAATACTAAGTTACAATATCAAAAATAAATTGTTTTTATCTAAAATTTGTATAGTCTGATACAAAATCAAAAAATTAAATTAAAGTCCCCCAATAATTAAATTTAATTAGTTTGAATCAAAGATTTAAGTATCTAAAAATAAAGATTTTAATGTCTAAAGTAATTCCAAAAAATATGAGTAAATAAAAAGATAAAAGAGACTATTTAAAAGTAAAAGATAAAAGTAATATCCTAAGGAATAAATTAAATTTTACTAAAAGGTTGAACAGAAGTTAAAAGTTTAGTAAAATAGAAGGAGAAAAATGAATAAAGACAAAGTACGCGAACTAACAGAAGATTACATATTTAAGCGAGTATTTGGTAAAAAAGAAAACGAAGATTTACTAAAAGATTTGTTAGAAAGTATACTAGAAATAAAGATAGCACAAATAGAAGTAATAATAGGAGCAGAAATAGAAAAAGAAAAGATAGAAGATAAATTGGGAATAATAGATTTAAAAGCAACGATAAATAAAGAAACAACAGTGGACATAGAAATCCAGGTAAAAAATTATCATAATATGATAGAAAGAAGTACATTTTACATAGCAGGGTTATACCATACAGGATTAAAACGAGGAGAAGCATATGAAGAAAATAATAAAGTAATAGGAATAAATATACTAATGTTTAATATATTTGATTGGAAAAAGTTCCATTCGAAAGGACTGTTAAAGGAAAATGAATTAAACAAAGTAATGACAGATAAATTAGAGTTACACTTTTTAGAATTGCCAAAGCTAATAGAAAACAAAGAAGAAGGAAATAAAAGGCTAAGACAATGGTTAGAATTTATATATAATAAAAGAAAGGGGGAGATAGAAATGGCAGTACAAGAGAATGAAAAGATAGCAAAAGCACAAGTAGAGTATAAATATCTAACAGGGGATGAAAAGGTACAAAGATTAGCATTTTTACGAGATAAGTGGGAAAGTGACCATAAATCAGAACTAAATTGGGAAAAAAGAGAAGCAGAGAAGAAGGGTAGAAAACTTGGGGAAAGAATTGGAGAAGCAAAGGGAGAAAGAAGAAAACAAAAAGAAATCATAATAAAAATGCTTAAGGAGAATTACGAAGATGATATAATAATTAAATTAACAGAAATAGATAAAGAAGAATTAGAAAAATTAAAAGAAGAGCTAAAAAACGAAATGTTATACAAATGTAAATAAAGTATGCAAAAAAGACTGTGCGTAAATGGTGCAGTCTTTTTTATGCTTTTTAAATAAAATAAAAGTATTTACAAAAA